>Ga0055584_100000044_pt1 | contig 103755 bp, 90 predicted proteins | sample OSDHelmetaG_FD_58716 | JGI IMG/M metagenome (GOLD analysis project Ga0055584, IMG submission 58716) | Pelagic marine sediment microbial communities from the LTER site Helgoland, North Sea, for post-phytoplankton bloom and carbon turnover... | ecosystem: Environmental > Aquatic > Marine >... | reverse complement strand
GCACGATGGACATCAGTACATCATCCTGCAGACAGGCTCGAAGCTAACGGCGATGGCACTGCCCGGCGTGCAGGCGACCGCTGACGCTGCGCACTAGAGAGTCGCTCGATTTAACTGGATCGAATTACTCACATCTAGAATACAAAAAAGGCAATAGGAATATTTTCCTATTGCCTTTTCTATGTCTAAACCAAGTGCATTCACCGACTCAGGTTCAGAGAACTACAGGTTTCATTCAGCGTCGCTTATTAAAAACCAATATCTGGTCTTCTTGATCAGAATTTGGGAACTGAATAGCAATGGTCAGCTGCTGGTAATTTGGGGACACAAGTTTGGCGCCAATCTGCTGCGTCTCGCCATTCAGATGGACAGTGTATTCAACAGTCGTATCACTAATTTTTGAGTATGAAATCATTGCGTCCTGTCCTGGATCAAAGCTGGCGATGGGATAGCGCTCGCCGCTGTAGGAGTAGCGGGAAGTCGTGCCACTCAGGGATCCGTCCGCGGCGGTCGTGATTACCATATAAGTGTAGGTGTTGTCGTGGTGATCGTAATACGTCCGGGACATATTGACTGGCGCCGTACCACTACCGAAGTCCGATAAACGCAAGTCAATGTCCCAGGTGCCAATGAAGGGGTTTGCACCCTGCGCAAGAGCGCAGGTAGAGATCGCAGAAAGCAGGAATGCGGCGAGTAGGGATTGTAGTTTTATAGACATGGCAGTTGCTCTTTTTGGTTGATCGGTTTATTGGCTACCGCTGTACTACAGCCTTTTGTCCAGAGTACTCCTTTTAGGGCATGGTGTCTTGTGGGAAATCAAGCAGGGGCGCAATAGAAATGGACGGCGCGCCATGACTTGACCTCGTAGTTGAATGATCCGGCAGAAAGTATCCATGATGCTTTTCAATGTGCCCCCCATTTATTCTAATAGCGACAGGCAGCAGCAGTCGACCTCGAGCTAAATCTGATACGATAGAGACTTTTAGGCACTGCTATATCGACAGCGATAGAACAGCACATCCGTCTGCGTCCTTAATAAAAGCATAGAGACCACGAAATTGTTAACCCGACTGTTCAATCTTTGGGAAAAACTGCGCACCAGCTTTTGGTTTATTCCCCTATCGATGGTGGCCGCAGCCACCGCAGCATTCTTTCTGTTTCTCGAGCTCGACAGAAATTATACTTTCGATTCATTTCTGTTCTTCAGCTTTCTCGACCCCCTTAGCCCCAGCGGGGCGCGCATTATCCTGTCCACAATCGCCGCCTCTATGATCACAGTAGCTGGCACGGTTTTCTCTATAACAATAGTGACGCTTACGCTTGCCTCAACGCAATTCGGCCCAAGGTTGTTGCGAAACTTTATGCAGAGTAACGTGAATCAGATTGTACTCGGCAGCTTTATATCAACTTTTATTTATTGCCTTTTCCTTTTAGGGTCGGTTGAACCAACCGGCATTGAGAATTTTGTGCCTGGGCTATCAGTTAATATCGCGGTAATCCTGGCCCTATTTAACGTAGCCCTTCTAATTTATTTTATTCATCATGTGGCTACTTCGATTCAAGTAGAGACAGTCATTCGCAACATCAATGAAAATCTCATTAGCAATATAGAGGCTTACTTTCCAGAGAGATCGGAAGCAAACGAAGAGCATGACGAGGAATCAATTGAGCCGCTGGCCCCCGAAGATTGTCAACAGGTTGTTGCGGATAGATATGGCTATCTCCAGGCCATAGATAATTCTTCGCTGGAAAATATTGCGCAGGAAAAGCAGGTTCACCTGAGAATGGAAATAAAACCCGGCGCCTACATCAATCGCGGCATGCTTCTAGCCAGCCTGGACAAAGAAAACACCTTGGACGACGAGACGTGTGATGCGTTGAGAAAAGCATTTTTGCTAGGTTCAGAACGAACCTCCGAGCAAGATGTCGAATATTCTATTCATCAACTTGTTGAGATTGCCGTCCGCGCCCTATCGCCCGGAGTTAACGACCCATTTACTGCGCTGGGATGCATAGACTATTTGGGAGCGTTGATTTGTCGCATCACAGATAGAGAATTTCCCAGCGCCCACCGCTATGGGAAAAGCCAAAAAATTCTAGTTACGTACAAGATAGTGACCTTCGAAGGAATTGTTGCCGCAGCCTTCGATCAGATAAGACAGCATAGCGTTGATAACGCAGCTGTACTTATTCGGCTGCTGGAGGTTTTCTATACTGCCATGAAACAGACCGGCGACTCTGACGAACGAAAAGTGTTGTACAAACACTGCAGAATGGTTCATCGAGCTGGCGTAGAAAACATTCCTGAAGAATTTGATAAGCAAGATTTGGAGCGAAGATTTCAGCGGATTCAGGAACTGATGAACGAAAGCGACACCGACGCTGTTGCATAGTATATGTGATGGCGCGGTACCATTAAGATAAGAAATCCTGTCCGATGGGCGACGTCACCTCAGCTCGTCCCCAAAACCCATATCAGAAACACGAAGCGAAGATTATACCTGTCGCAACTGAGACTGCTCGCTAGCGATCGTGATAAATACGCGACCTCTCTGTGTTTCTTGCTCCTAGCGACCTACATACCGCTGGATTCCGTCCAAGGCGATGCCCAAGGAGGGCTTCTTCTGGTTGTGAGCAATCAAATTTTCATATCAAACTGAAAAGTAAACTGCACGCCGGCAGCGGCTACATTGTGTCCGTTTACTCGCCTTGGAGAGAAAACAAAGCTACTGAGTGAATCTGCGGCTGGTCTATCGAAGATATGGCGCGGCTCGGACTTGATAAGCTCGATACTCGACTCATCCACATTGCCCTTCTCATCGACCCTAAAAGAAAATGTTGCGAAACCTGTTTGACCTTTTCGAAATGCACCCTCAGGGTATTCCGGCAACTCCGAGTAGATAAGACGTAACTCCTCCGATACGAAGCTGTTCTCATCGCCCAGTGAGAATACTTTTCCCGCACTCGCCAGCAGAAGAAAGAATGACAACATCACTATGGCAGTCGAGCAGGAACTCGTCCGTCCTGAGCTACAGCTATAACTTTCATGAAGTATGTGTTCAACACGGCGCGTCAAATGGCCGCCCGACAATACCAAACGAGCTGCTATAGCGGAGTTGCAGTGCGCTAGTCCTGATTTCGCGATAGCAACTAGCTGAGAAGCAAACTCTAGTCTTTGCGCTCCTTCTCGCACAACATCGTCGTCACAGGCATACTCTGACTCCATGTCTAAATTTCTGAGGCAGTACCAAACAGACGGATTGAACCAATTTAATGCGGCGAGCAGGTAGGAAAACATATAGATCAGGCTATCCGCCCGTCTGATATGGCTCAACTCATGAACTAGTACGTTCTCTAACAAAGAGGTCTCAGAATAGTAGGCTCTAGAAGGCAAGATTATAGTTGGCCGCAGTATGCCGTACGTCATTGGAGAGTTGCAGATATGGCTAACCCCCAAACGGACAGTACGTTTAACTCCACTGCGCGCACAGAGTTTCTCAAGTAAGTACCGCACATGATTTGGCGAATCAAAAACCGCTGAGTTGTTCAACCTCCTTAAGTTGTTTAGCGACAAACTAAATTTAAACAGATAACCTACCAACACTCCAAAATAGATCACTAGTGCAGATGTAAGAAGGACCCCCAACGGATTGTCGATCGCATGTGTGCCAGCTTGCACCGAGGAAGGAATTACAACCGTTAGTAGGTTAAGGCTCGATACTAGCTGCCATTCCGCCCGAATCGCCTGCACAGTAATTATGGATAGCGGAAGCATAGATACTGCAATCAGTACCGACAGCCAAAGGATCCGTTTCTGTTCACTGTTAATAAAGGGAGACGCGCTGCGTTGGACGTATAGCGCGAATAGTACAAAGAGCGATGATTTCACATAGAAATCCACGATCGAGATCAACACGGTAGGTGCGATCTCGAGCCATGTCGCAAACGCGAGAATGAATTCAGTTAGAATACTCATTACCGTTAGCTACCTTTTCTTTGCTTTTGCCTCTCTTAACAGCGCCTCTAACTGCTCAACTTCCTCCGCGCTGATCGTATCTTTATTCATCTCCAACAGGGATCGAACCGCCAGCACATGAGATTGGTCAAAAAATGTGGAAACAACGTTTTCCAATGCCTGCTTCGACGCCTTCTTCTTAGCTACAGCTGGATAGTAGATGTAACGCATTCCAGATTCTTTTCTTAGCAGCTTCTCCTTTGTAACGAGTATGCCAAGCAGAGTGCGTACAGTTGACTCACTCGAATCATCGCCTAAAGCCTGTTGTACATCCTTGACACTGCCACCATCGAGTCTGTACAGGATATCCAGAATCTGACGTTCGCGCCGACTCAAACCTTTCCTGCTAGTCATACTTTGCTCCGCATTCGTCTTACCCGCATTTTCTGATGAAGGTGATCCTGTGCCTAGCACCTAGAATTTATCTGATACCAGGGAACCACTTGACAGCGCACACAATTACATTAATTATTTAGCGATACGCTAATTTTTTAGCGTATAGTATCTCTCCGCGTCCAGCCCTGCAAGACAATTTGCCATAGAAGAGACCGGCTGGGCTAGCTGGATAACAACAAGGAAAACAACGCAATGCGAATAGCAGCACTTCCGGATGCCAATTCGATCTCGCTGCCTAAGAGCGGTACCGGGCGACGCGCCAAGCTATTTGACACAAGCACGCAGCCACTCGATCGCAATCAGGCAGAATCTGACAGCCTCATTATGGATGCCCACACGCTTAGGGATCTAGAGATCTTTGAGGCAGAAGGAACGGGAACAAGTCTTTACGCGCTTTGCAAGAAGACACGGACAGAAGGCGGAGCAAATATTCTACACCAGCGCATGTCGAAGCCATGGTCGAACCCTACTCGAATTCGAGAAACTCAAGAAGCGATCTCCTTCATCATTAATAATCGAGACCCTTTCGCGAAATTACCCGCCTATATCACCCAAAGTGTTGAGAACTACCAACGCGGCGTATTGCTTATGGTGACAGAGGTCAACAGGATCGAGTTTAGCATAGGCGCTTTCTTACTTTGGTTGAATCACGATCGACACTATAGAAACATCGTGCATGGAGTACAGATAGCCTGCTCCGTTATACGCTCCTTACGTCGATTTTCAGAACAGGTTGAGCTCGATACGGCCGACGGAGAATTGGCACCCCTAATCGAAGAGATACGGTATCTACTATCTCGCCCAAAACTCTTGGCGGTGCCTGAGAAAGAGATTGGCGGCAGCATCTATTGGAAAGTGCTACGACTGGATCAGATTTTCCGCTTCCAAGAGAAGAAGTCGGTATTGCGCTTACTGCAGCTAATCTATGAGATAGACGCGCTCGTTTCTCTGGCTGACACAACCGCTCAGAATAACTTCGTGATACCCGAGGTCGAAGAAGGAACTATCTTCGCTCGCGCAGAAGGGCTAGCGCATCCGGGCGTGGAGAACGCTGTCTCGAACAATGTGCTATTAGACCAAGGACAACGCGTACTATTCCTTACTGGACCGAATATGGCGGGGAAGACAACTTATCTGAGGGCATTCGCGACCGCGCTCTACTTAGCTCAGTTAGGCATGGGAGTGCCAGCCATGAAGTTTACATTCTCGCCAACCGAGAGACTGTTCAGCTCACTTTCTTTGAACGACAGCCTTCATGAAGGCGTTAGTTATTTCCGCGCTGAAGCCTTACGTGTAAAGGCTGTCGCGGAAGCTATATCGGAGGGGCATCGGGTCGTTGCAATCATGGACGAGCCATTCAAAGGGACGAATGTGAAAGACGCATTCGATGCCTCCCTTTCTATACTGCAGCGTTTCGCACTTAAAGAAAATTGCCTCTTCATGTTTTCCTCGCACCTGATCGAGCTAGGCGAAAAGCTGCATAAAAATGCACAGATCAAGAAATGTTTTTTTGAGGCACAGGAGACCACTGGGAAATTGAAGTTTGATTATCTAATTCGCCCGGGAATATCTAGTCAGCGACTAGGGATCAGAGTGCTTATCGAAGAGGGGGTGTTCGAACTGCTAGGCGACTTGGAATAGATTTCTCGTCGCAATTCTGGCCGGCCCAAGTTTAAGTTTAAGTACCATACTGCCAATGCCTAGCTATGATGGCGATTAACGGCGCGGTCATTGCCTAGTTGTGTCCTAATCCAGGTTCCGGGCAGTTCTCGTTGCCGCCACCGTCACCGACTCGGCCGCAACCCTGCGCACGGAGCACGAGAGCACGTCCGAGCTATTCTCCAGATAGGGCTTTCAGAGGCGCAAGAGTCACTCTGACACAATAAGTTGCAATTCGCCCAAAGTCTTAACATTCCATCAACTAGGGCTCATCTGTTAAGGTTTAGGGTTTATGAGAATGGTTATCAACTGCATGAGAAGCAACAAATACGCGACCTCACTTAGTTTCCTGCTCCTGGCGACCTACTTGCCGCTGGGCTACGCTCAGGACGATGCCCCAGTGCAGCTTCTCGAGGCAGGCACGGCAGTCGATAGCGGCGAGAGTGCCGAGAGTTCCGACTCGACCGTTGTCTACACCGCCGACTTCTTCGCGCAGTACAATCCCGTCACCGCCAACGATATGCTAGATCGTATACCCGGTGTGTCTCTGGGCGGCGGTGGCCCCGGAGGTGGTGGTGATCGTGGCCTCGGTACCGGCGGCAATCTCCTGATCAACGGCCAGCGCATAGCGGGCAAAGACAACTCCGCCCGTGATCAGCTCGAACGCATCACAGCTGGCGAGGTCGAGCGCATCGAGATCATTCGCGATACCACAGGCGCTCTGAACGTACGTGGCTCGGGCGAGGTTATCAATCTAATTCTCATCGCCGCGCAGTCGCGTTCGAGCACCACCGTAGAGTTAGTCAACAGATTGAATCACGACGACACCTTCGAGACTGGCGGCTCGGTAGCCTGGTCGCAGCAGATCGGAAATTTTCAGTCTCTGGTCAATTTCGAGGCCCGCCCCAACTACGAGAACCGCGACAACCGCGAGGTTCGCCTTGGACCCGGCGGCGAAATTGTAGGCACGCTATTCGAGGAGAATATTCGCGATCAGGACGAACATACCCTGTCTACTAATATGAGTTACAGCATCGGCGCCCACCGCATGCAACTCAATGCCTTAGTCAGCGAGGGAGACCACCCCCGACCGATAAGCCGCGACTTTCTCGATTTCACTGACAACGGCATAGTCAACCGGCTGCAGCAGGAAGAGATAGAAAACAAGGAGAGGAACTGGGAGGTTGGCGGCGATTACGAATACAACTTCGACAATGGCTCTCGTCTAGCGCTATTGTTTGTCACCAACAACGAAATCCGCGACACAGTTCGGGAACGCTTCGAGGCAGATCCGGCGAGCGCCGGATTCAGCAAGAATCTCTTCATCGATTCGCGCGAGGATCTTAGCGAATTCATCGTGCAGACGAACTACAATTTCTCACTGACTGATTCACAGTCGCTGCGTCTAGGCGTCGAACGTGCCGACACGGAACTACATACCAGTCTATTGATCGCCAGCGATTCAGGCAGCGAACCTCCCTCCGATAGTGCCGGCGGACTCTCACCGCTACCCTCGGTTTCGAATCCGGGCACTACGGTACAGGAAATTCGCTACGAGGGCTTCGCGTTTCACAACTGGACGATCAGCGATAGCAGCTCACTCGAAAGCAGTATCGTCTATGAGACTTCAGAGATCTCGCAGAGTGGCGCGGTCAACAAGACCCGAGACTTTCAATTCTGGCGTCCCTCGTTCGACTACCGATATAATTTTACCGACAACTTCCGCTTCCGAGCCACGCTGCAGCGCAATGTCTCACAGCTTAGCTTTTCCAGCTTCGCAGCGACAACGAATGAAGAAGATCGAGACCTGAACGCATTGGCGGGGAACCCCGAGTTAGAGCCAGAAACCAGTTGGAGCGTTGAGGCTGAGTTGGAGTATAGACTCCCCAACGACGGTGGCGTGCTCTCCAGCAGCATCGCGACTACGGATATCGACAACTATATAGGACGCATCAATGCAACGGTCGATCCGGATCAGCCGCTGTCCGCTACGGGCAATGTCGGCCCGGCCCGGCGCTGGAGCATGTTTAACAGGGCCAGTCTCCGGCTCGGTTGGCTGAATCTACCCAACGCCATCTTCGGGGTTACGATTGGACTATTCGACTCAGAGATTACCGATCCGTTCCTGCAGAACAAACAACGCATCGGTGGCCGGGGCTTTGCGAATATCGACTTTAGACACGATATTACGCATCTGGGCCTAAGCTATGGCATCGAATACAATTATTCCATCTATGGTGGGAACAAAGATATCGATATCCAGACTATCACCCAGAACGATCGGGAACGTTCGGTGGACTTGTTCGTATCCAAGGTCTGGTTCGATGACTGGACTTTCAGGCTAGAAGCCGACAACGCTTTCGATGCATCTCGCTGCCGTTATCGACAGCGCTTCGATGGCACGACGATCGATGGAACGCTAGCCTTGATTCAGGATTCCTGCAGCAGTCGATATCGCCGCCTGACTTTGAGCGTGCAGACGACGTTCTAGTCGAGCTTGGCCGACTTCGCGCCGAAATACATTATTGATCGCTAACGCGTGGTCCAGTAAAACACTTCCCAGGTGTGCAGCGGCTCGTTCTGGCCAACGATAATTTCCTCATCGAAATCGTAACGCATCTGCATGCCGTTGTTCGCGCCGTAAGCCTCGAGCATCGGAAGGCGAGCATCGCCGAATATCTCCGTAGCCTGCAGGGCATAGGTCTCATCGCCAAAACGCATCCAGCCGTTCGGATTCTGCCTTACTCGATTGGCCCAGTACCCATTATCGGGCCGCGTCGCGGTAATGATTCCACCGGAGTCTGCCGCGTAGAAGACCTTTACGACAACCGGGGGAAAACCTGCCATCTTGAGATAGACGACACCGTCCTCATCGATAGAGTTCCAGTCGGCTGGGTGTTCGGTAAGTTGACCGCCGATGCGAACGCCAGGGAGTCTCTGGTAATTGAAAGGCGCGGTATAGACGTAATACAGCACGGCGGCGGCGAGTAGCAGACCCAATCCATACAGGGCGAATCGAACGTTCTTACTCATAGTGGCATCCAAAAGCGTAGCTTATTCTGGACGCCATTCTCGCATAGAAAAGTAAGCGACAAGCGCGCTCAATTGTAAGCAATGGTTACAGAGGCCGGCCTAGCCGATCTCTAAAAGCACCTCGCCGGGGGTGATGCGATCGCCCTTGGCAACATTGATGCTGAGGATCTTTCCATCGATGTTTGCGTGGATCTCAGTCTCCATCTTCATGGCTTCGGTAACCAATACGGCCTGCCCCGCTGACACCGAATCGCCTTCGGCCACAAGCACATCGACCACATTGCCAGGCATCGGCGCGGTAACGTGACCAGGTTCGGTAGCCTTCTTGCGTTTGTCGCCCTTCTCCGCCACGTATTCGTTCAGTGGCTCGAAGATTACCTCTTCGGGCATGCCATCCATAGAGAGATAGATCTTGCGGCGGCCACCACCGGTCTCGCCCACACCCGTAATAGCGACTTCATAGGTCTCGCCGTGCAGATCGATCTTGAATTCGGTAGCCATCGAGGTCTTCGGGCGCTCGCCGCTACCCGGCGGCAGCAAGGCCTCAGGCTGCAGCGTGCCGGCCGCGCGCTGCTCGAGAAATTCGCGACCGAGGTCTGGGAACATCGCATAGGTAAGCACGTCCTCGTCGGTCTTCGCCAGATCGGCGATCTCGGTGCGCAGCTTGTCTAGTTCTGGCTTCAGCGAGTCGGCTGGCCTTTCGTCACTATGGGACTCCTTGCCGATCGCCTTGCTGCGCAGCTCTTCGTTAACATCCGCGGGTGGGCGGCCGTAGCCACCGAGCAGATAGCGCTTCACCTCGTTCGTGATCGTCTTGTAGCGATCGCCTGACAGGACGTTATAGACGGCCTGCGTTCCAACGATCTGTGAAGTTGGCGTTACCAAGGGAGGAAAGCCAAGGTCTTCGCGCACACGAGGAATCTCATCGAATACCTCTCGAATGCGATCGAGCGCATTCTGTTCCTTTAACTGATTCGCCAAGTTGGACATCATGCCGCCCGGCACCTGATTGATCTGCACCGAGATATCCTCGCGCGTGAATTCGCTCTCGAATTGCTGGTACTTCTTGCGGACCTCGCGGAAGTAGTCGTCGATAGCCGTTAGCTTGGTCAGGTCGAGACCCGTGTCATAGGGGCTGTCCTTCAGCGCCGCCACCTGAGCCTCGGTAGACGGATGAGAGGTGCCGCCTGCGAATGCGGAGATAGAGGTGTCGATGCGATCGGCACCCGCCTCTACCGCCTTCAGCTGACACAGGGATGCCAGGCCCGAGGTGGAGTGGCTATGAATCGCCAGCTCCAGCGGCACAGCTTCCTTTATCGCCTTGACGAGCTCGAAGGTTCCGTAAGGGGTCAGGAGTCCCGCCATATCCTTGATGACGATAGAGTCGGCGCCCATGTCCTGCAATTGTTTAGCCTGCTGGACGTAGAGTTCGGCGGTGTGCACGGGGCTGGTGGTGTAGCAGATCGTACCCTGCGCGTGCTTGCCGGCAGCCTTAACTGCCTTCATGGCCGTTTCGATATTACGCAGATCGTTGAGAGCATCGAAGACGCGGAACACATCGATTCCGTTATCAGCGGACTTCTGCACGAATGCCTCTACTACGTCGTCCGCGTAGTGCCTGTATCCCAGCAAGTTCTGGCCGCGCAGCAACATCTGCAGGCGCGTGTTCGGTAGCGCCGCGCGCAGCTTCTGCAGGCGCTCCCAGGGATCTTCCTTCAGGAATCGAATGCAGGCGTCGAAGGTTGCCCCACCCCAGACTTCGAGCGACCAGTACCCGATGTCATCGAGCTGCTCGCAGATGGGCAACATGTCATCGAGGCGCATGCGCGTCGCGATCAGGGATTGATGCGCATCTCGCAAGATTACATCGGTGACTTGAATGGGTTTTGCCGTAGCCATGCTTCTCTCTCCTGCTCTGTTCGCTTACCAGCCCGAATAGGCAGCAACCGCTGCCGCCAGGGCCAGGGCAACTTCACTGGGGTGGCGTTTATCGGAGTAGTTTAGTAGTTCGGGATGTTCGGGAACGAAACTCGTATCGAACTCGCGATTCTGAAAGGCCTCGTTCGCGAGTATTTGCTTGTAGTAGGCGGCCGTTGTCTTGATGCCGTGTAGCCGCATATCATCTATCGCGCGCTGCGCCCGGGCGATGGCCTCTTCCCAGGTCAGCGCCCAGACGACGAGCTTGAGACACATGGAATCGAAATAGGGAGGGATGTCGTAGCCAGTATAGATCGCCGTATCGACTCTAACGCCCGGTCCACCCGGCGCATAGTAGTGTGTGATACGCCCGAAGGAAGGAAGAAATTCATTCTTCGGATCCTCGGCGTTGATTCGCATCTGCAGGGCAAAGCCGCGGTAGCTTATGTCTTCCTGCCGATAGCTTAGAGCCTTCCCCTCCGCGACACGAATCTGCTCGCGCACGATATCGATGCCTGTGATCTGTTCCGTGATCGTATGCTCGACCTGGATTCTCGTGTTCATCTCCATGAAGAAGATGTCTTCACCACTCAATAGAAACTCGACGGTGCCGGCACTGACATAGCCTACCGAACGCGCGGCGGCCACCGCCATCTCGCCTAGATAGGTGCGCTGCTTCTCGGATATTTGCGGGCTGGGTGCGATCTCGATCAGTTTCTGATTGCGGCGCTGAATCGAACAGTCGCGTTCATACAGGTGCACCACATTACCTTCGGAATCGCCAAGTACCTGCACCTCGATGTGCTTGGGATTGATGATGCATTTCTCCAGGAAGACATCGGCCGAGCCGAACGCCTTGGTCGCCTCGGAGATAACGCGGGGATACTGACTCCGCAGTTCATCCTCGTTGTCGCAGCGTCGAATGCCACGACCACCACCGCCGGAGGTCGCCTTGATCATTACCGGATAACCCACGCGCTTCGCCTCTTTCAAGGCCTCGTCGATGTCGGCCAGGTTGCCCTCGGAACCAGGCGTAACCGGCACCCCCGCTTCGATCATAGCGGCGCGTGCCTCGGTCTTGTCACCCATGCGGTGAATAACGTCTGCTGACGGGCCGATATAGGCGATACCTTTGTCCTCACACAGGCGTGCAAGTTCTGGGTTCTCCGACAGGAAACCGTAGCCTGGATGCAATGCGTCGCAGCCAGTCTCCAACGCGAGATTCACAATGCGCGCAGGGTTAAGATAGCCCGTTAGGGGATCTTCACCGAGGGAATAGGCCTCATCGGCACGCTTCACGAACAGGCCATATCGATCCGGTTCGGTGTAGATAGCGACCGAACGGATACCCATCTCCGCACAGGCCCGCACGATGCGCACCGCAATCTCGCCGCGATTAGCGATTAATAGCTTCTTGATTTGCCTCGTGCTCATAGCTGACTGATCCAACTCGTAATTATGCAAATAGGCCCGCTAGTGGCCTCATACTGGCGATGGGATTCTAGGACGGGGAAGAAATTCTACCTAAATTCAGCCGCTTAGGCGAGTTAACCGACGCATATATGCTGCTAATTAACGCGCTCACAGCAAAGCGAAGTCCTATCTATAGTGGGAACACAGCTTAGGGGAATAGCCTTGGCCCGTGATTCAGAAGCGGAGCTTCACGCCACCGTTCACAACGAAGCCATCGAGCGGCGCGAAGATGTCAGCGAATACGGGGTCCGTCAGCGAACCACTGTTAATCGAGCCGAATCGCGTCTGTCTGGTATCCGTGAAGTTCTCGAAGTTCAGGAACACCGAGAAGCGCTCGCTGAACAGTTTCTCCATCATCAAGCCGAAGATCCAGAAGTCTCGGCTGCGAGTGCCATCATTGAGTTCCTGTCTGCCGTAGTAGTAAGCCTCCAGGCCTATTCGAATATCGTCTTCGCGCTCGTAGACGAACACGCTGTTAACGCGATCCTTGGGCACCAGTGGATATTCGATTCGGCCCACCAGTCCGTGTTCCTCCACATCGGCGTGGGTGTAGCCGAGGAATAGTTTGAAGTCCTGCCAGCGCCATACGGCGTTGATCTCAGTGCCGCGCGTGTCCAGATAGTCGCTAGGCTGGCTGTAGACAAACTGATCTGCGCCTTGCGCTACCAGGCGCAGCGGATCATCCACCCGCGTGTAGAACAACATCAGGTTCAGGTCGAGCGACAGATCGCTGGTCAGGCCGAAGCTTCTATTGATGTCGATACTCGCCCCGGCCGAACGCTCCGCCTCAAGGTCATCCGAATCGATTGGCAACACGCCACGGAACTGCACCTCCTCGGCTGCATCGGTAAAGGGTGTTGGCTCTTTGTAACCGAGTCCGCCGCCTATTCGCACCGTCGTATCGGCAGAGGGCGTATACATCAATGAGATGCGCGGCAGCACGAAACTGCCATAGTCGGAGCTGTGATCGACGCGCAGTCCGCCTTCGACGATCCAGCGTGCACTGAGTGGCAGTGTGCCCTGCGCGAACACGCCGCCGGTGCGGGTATCGAAATCCAGTGGCGCGCCCGTGATTAGACCCTCCTGCTCGAAGTCTTCGGTCCACAGGTTCATGCCAGCTACCCATTCCAAGTCTCCCGTTGCACCGAGGAAATGCGCCTCGCTAAAACTGGATATCTGCGTACCGGAGAATGCATAGTCGGGTATGCGCAGCTCACGCTCATAGTGGTTTATGCTATTGCGCAGCACCAGCTCATTGCCCGATTCCAACTGCGCGACGTATTCAATCTGTGAGGAGAGCCGCTGTGTGTCGCTGTCTTCGAAATACAGCGCCGGGACTCGCTGCCCGTCGATGTAGTCCATGCTACCGCCGAGCCGATCCTCCTTGACTGCACTGATACCCATACGAAGCTCGCTGTTATCTCCCTCGAGGAAGAGCCGGGGATTCAATGTCCAGCGCTCAAACTCCGGGATGGCGCTGAGACCATTGTCCGCAGGATCGTAGGCCTCACTACTGTTATAGGAGGTAAATAAGCTGGCGCCGACATCTTCAACCCTGCCCGAGAAGAAACCGCTTACATCGGTTCCACCTGCAGAAGTGGAATTCAACAGGAACGAGCGCTCAGCCTCGGCGCCCGGCTTGCGTGTTATCAAGTTAACCAGGCCTGCGATCGCACCGCCTCCATAGAGTGTCGAGCTCGCGCCCTTTATCACTTCGACCTGTTGCAGATCCAGCGGCGTTACCTGCAAGAGGCTGAGCCCGCCAGAGAACCCACCGTAGAGTGGCATGCCATCTCGCAGGAGTTGTGTGTATTTGCCATCGAGGCCCTGAATTCGAATGCTGGAATTGAAACTGGTGGCGGATGTCTGCTGCACATGAATGCCGGTGCTCTCATTCAGAAGCATGCGTATATCGCCCGGCTTCATATTGGCCTTCTCATTGATCTCCTCGCCGCCTAACACTTCAACTCGGGTGGGCTGCTGCTCGAAACTGCGCCGTGTTCGCGTAGTCGTAACGACGATCTCTTCGACCTCGTGTTCTTGCGATATGCCCTTCTCAGGCTGCACGAAGACGAACAGCAGCAGAGCGAGCAAGACTTGGGGAACGGTATTCGGGACGAGGAGGTTGAGTAGAGAAGATCGAGGCATCGTAGCTCCAAATTAGAACGGCTTATCAGCAACTATCGAATAAGTAGCGCAGGAGTATACAGCAGAAGCCGAGGGCTAATGCGGCGCTAGCCTTGTCATTCGGCCCTAAGTAACACTTTATTACAGGCCTCAATGGGGCTCACTGCATGCAGTTCAAGACTCTGAGAAGCGCGTCCTCGTCGCCGCCGAGGTTGATGTCAGCAAAGTCGATCTACTCTTGCTCTTATTTCGCAAGCAGTTCATCGTACTGCGCCTGAATATCTGCCCCATTGCCGAGCAGAATATCCAGCAGCGCTTTCCCGGCTGCATGGCCGGGGCTTGCAGAAAAGTCCATAGCGCCCCCTAAGCAGCTGACCGAATCAGGCCGCTACCGACCAGTTCGGCTGCGCTGCGCCCTAATACGAGGCAGCGCACCATTTAGGCGCACCAATCTAGAGCGATTCTGCCGATTCACGGCGGCCAGATACCGGCGGAGAGACGCATTCTATGGCTCTGCGGGCCTTGGCACAGCTCTTGCTAAATACCCTGTAGCGGGCGGTCTAACTGCCCATTACCACTATCAACCAAGGGATAAACCAAGACATGAACTCACGAATTCTTTCACTCGCTGCGGCGGGACTTTTGCTTTCAGCCGGCACCGTGCAAGCAGACGAATGGACGGCAAACTTCGCGGCCTCAAACAACTATATCTGGCGTGGTTTGACACAGTCAGTGAACGAAGCTGCCATCTCCGGCGGCATCGACTTCGCAGCCGATAGTGGCTTCTACGTGGGCACATGGGCATCCAATGTGAGCTACGCAGCCGATGATGTCTACTCTTACGAGCATGACCTGTACGGTGGCTTCGCCGGTCAGATAGGTGATATCAGCTATGACCTCGGCTATCTCTACTACAATTACGATGCAGAGGCCGAGTTCGACTTCGGCGAGGTCTACGGCTCGATCGGCATTGGCGCATTCACAATAGGCCTGAACGTTCTTGCCAACACTGAGGCCGACGAAGCACCAGGACAGGACTTCGGCTTTGGCGAGGCGACTTACCTCTATGTAGACTACGGTACGGTAGTCGGTGATGGCATCGATCTTGGCTTCCACATCGGCCATCACGAAGGCGATTTCTCCGAGGCGTTCAACGGCGTACCGGGAGACTACACGGACTATAATATTTCTCTATCGAAGAACGGTTTCAGCTTCATGATCTCATCTACGGATCTGGACGATGCCGGTGCTGATAACCTGGACAACGACGAAATCAAATTCGTTGTTGGCTACAGCATGGACTTCGAACTTTAGAAACTTGAATCGCTCGCAGAAATTTGAGAGCGACTTCCTGTATTGAACAAGAGCGGATGGACTTTCGAGTCCCTCCGCTTTTTTATGCAGGCATGGTTCTTATGAAATCTATTCTATGCCTCAAACGAAGAAGGCCGGCACTGCAATCGCAGTACCGGCCTTGTTTGCACGCTAAGCTTAATCGTACTTCTTTACATAAGATCGAATCGATCAAGCTTCATCACTTTAGTCCATGCGCTCACAAAATCTTGCACAAACTTGTCTTCGGCGTCTGACGCGGCGTAGAACTCCGCGATAGCTCGCAGCTCCGAGTTCGACCCAAAGATCAGATCGACAGGAGTTGCTGTCCACTTCAGCTCGCCGCTAGCTCGATCGCGACCCTCGTAGATTCCCTCTGTCGTTTCTGACCTGTTCCAGACCGTTGAGAGGTCGACAAGATTTACGAAGAAGTCATTGCTCAGCGTACCCGGTCGCGCCGTAAATACGCCATGGGACGAGTTCCCAGTGTTCGCATCAAGCGCGCGCATTCCACCTACCAACGCCGTCATCTCCGGCACTGTCAGGTCCAGTAACGCCGCCTTCTCGATCAGCATTTCCGCTGGCGAGCGAGCGTTGTCATCCGCGAAGTAGTTGCGGAAACCATCTGCTGTTGGCTCCAGATGCGAGAAGGACTCGATCTCTGTGTCTGCCTGCGAAGCATCGCTGCGCCCAGGCACGAAATCCACATCGATCTCGTAGCCGCCCTGCTCTGCCGCCGCCTCGATCGCTGCCGAGCCTGCCAGTACGATTAGGTCTGCGAGCGACACTTGCCTGCGAGAGTTGTCCTCGTTGAACCCTGTTTGAATATCTTCAAGTACAGCGAGTACTCGCTGCAACTCCTGTGGATTATTGGCCGCCCAATCCTTCTGCGGGCTCAGCCGGAGTCGCGCGCCGTTAGCACCGCCGCGCATATCAGTGGCACGATAGCTCGAAGCCGATGCCCAGGCAGTTCTTACAAGCTCTGCCGTGCTCAGGCCGGATTCCAGAATCTCGCTCTTCAATCGGCGCACATCACGATCGTTCACCAATCGATAGTCGACTTCGGGAACCGGATCTTGCCAGACGAAACTCTGCTCGGGAGTCAGGCTTCCCAAATATCTTGAGTTAGGCCCCATGTCGCGATGCGTCAGCTTGAACCATGCACGTGCGAACGCATCCTCGAATAACTCGGGGTTGTCCAGCCAACGCATAGTTATTGCGCGATACGCTGGATCTACCTTCAAGGCCAGATCCGTCGTTAGCATCATGGGCGCGTGACGCGTGGAAGAATCGTGGGCGTCAGGCACGAGGTCCGATGCAGCCCCATTCGCCGGTTCCCACTGTATCGCACCCGCGGGGCTACGAGTCTGCACCCATTCGTAGCCGTACAGGTTCTGCAGGAAGTTATGGGTCCACGCGGCGGGGTCGATGGTCCAGGCGCCTTCCAGGCCGCTCGTAATCGTATCGCCGGCATTACCGCTGCCGTAGTTGTTCTTCCAACCTAAGCCCTGTTGCTCAAGAGCAGAAGCTTCGGGATCCGCTTGCACATATTGATCGGGGCGCGCCGCACCGTGCGCCTTACCGAATGTATGTCCACCCGCGATGAGGGCGACTGTCTCCTCGTCATTCATCGCCATGCGTCCGAATGCCTCGCGTATGGCGTCGGCAGCCAGTTGCGGATCGGGATTGCCGCCAGGGCCTTCCGGGTTCACATAGATCAGACCCATCTGCGTCGCACCGAAGGCACTCTGCAGCTGTCCATTTTCATCGCGGCGGTCTGCGCCTAGCCACTCCCCCTCCGGGCCCCAGTTTACTTCCTCAGGCTCCCAGGCATCGACACGCCCTCCCGCAAAGCCGAGAGTCTCGAAGCCCATAGAATCCATTGCCACCGTGCCAGCCAGTACCATGAGGTCGGCCCATGAGATGCTGCGGCCGTATTTCTGTTTGATAGGCAATAATAGTAGCCGCGCCTTATCGAGGTTTGCATTGTCTGGCCAACTATTTAATGGCGCAAAGCGTTGCATGCCCCCATCGGCTCCACCCCGCCCGTCGATAGCGCGATAGGTACCTGCGCTATGCCATGCCATCCTTATGAAGAACGGCCCGTAGTGCCCGAAGTCGGCTGGCCACCAGTCTTGCGAGGTCGTCATGAGAGTCTCGAGATCCGCAGTGACTTGTTCTAGATCCAGGTTTGCGAACGCCTCGGGATAGTTAAATTCTCCCGCCATCGGGTCGGAAGCCGCGGCGTTCTCTCTAAGTGGTTCCAGGCTAAGTCGATTGGGCCACCAGTAGTCGTTGTCTGGCGCTTGCGCAAGCGCCAGCTGGGCCGGCGCGAGCGCTAATGCGCCCAGCATGGCCAGTGAAATTTTTGAAAGCTTGTGTTTACGCATAGAGATTGCCTCAGATGATGTTCAGTGAATTAGAAACGGGTACGAGGACAAAGATAGCGTCTAGTTTGGCATTGGTAAAACGACATATATCGATGGGACTGATCGGTTTTTACGATATTGATTGACTGCTTGTTCGGGCCGCGATTACGACCTGATTACGGGGATCGAATGAGAGTTTTGCGAGGTTTAGCCTTGGGGGTAATATCAGGCTAATAGGACTATCCAGTGCTCGCTAGTTAGCAATACCAGAGCGACGGTGGCACAGGCAAAGTAGAGCCAAACGGTTCGGTCGGCCGTAGTTTCAGACCGACAGTATCCCTGCTCGCTCGTCAATTTAGTTGCCCTAAACACTTCTTTCCCAGCGAGTGCGAACACAGCTACGGTAATAGCAATCAAATAGGGCTGGAATGGTTCAACGATCATAAGCTGACTCACCCACGCACCGCCTAGACCAACGGCAAGGAGGGTGAATGGCAGCAGACAACAGACGCTTGCGCCAGCAGCGGTGAGCATGCCGACGAAAAGAAAACGTTTGCAAGCCGGAGTGGAGGACCCGGATTCTATCGATCGCTCAGTCATTGGTGTCTTTCAATTTCGAAGGAAAGCCGATGTTCGTAGTTGCCGCAATCAGTGCTTCGACGGCTGTGCTCTGCACCACCACGACGCGCGCGATCTCTTCGTCGATGTCTACCTCGACCTCGCGTACACCATCGATATTGCGTAGTGAGTTGCGCACGGCAACAACACATCCGACTCAGGTCATGTTCTCTACGTCGAGCACGAACAGCTTCTCATCTGCTTCTAGCTGAACGGCAGAATCGGCATGCAGCCAGCTCGAAAACAGAAGCAGGACTAGCAGTGCCAGCAATCGATTCGCTTTCGTACTGATAAGCTTTTCCATTATATTTCTCTCATTGTTAAAGCTAACTACGATGTATCTAGGCGACGCCGGCGCAGCAGGGGCAGCCTGTGGCAGCACTGGCGATAACCGCCTCGGCAGCCTTGATATTCTGCTCCGCCGTTCGCCGGCGAGCAGCCACATAAGAGGCCGAGCCCGCACTAAGCGGTTCGGGCTTGGATCTGGCGATCTCCTGACCGAAGTAGCCCGTATAGATCTGATACTGATGTTGGGCCATATCCGTAGGCACGCGAATGGTGCTCTCGTTCAACACCTGCACGTCGCTGATCGTCGCCCCGTCGCAGATGACGACCGCTTCGCGGGCATCGGGCAGATTGCTGACCTGTAAGCTCGTCGCCTCGCCCGCCCTACTTCGATCCGCCACATAAGTTCCGATATGAAGCACACCACTGTCTTTGTCGTTCCATGCCGTATCGACGCCGAGACTCGGATAGTCGACACCTTCCAGCGTCGGTGCCGTGTACTTGTCGAGATGCTGAACTTTGAATGCGTCGACCCAACTACCCTCGCTAATCTCCGAGAGCATCTGCTGCGCGGACGGCTGACCCCGCGGCCAAGGCTCGTCGTTGTTGAACCACCACCCAAACTTGTCCATGTCTTCGCCAAACCATTTCGGTTGCGACGAACGCTCCGCGGCAGCGCTAAGCCGCGACACCACCGTGTGGTCACCCAGTGCCTTCGCCATAGTCAATCCCTGAGCATTCGGGTTAATCTGCTGCCGCGGGTTGCGCCAGCCCATCGCGTTCGCGGTGGCATCATAGATCTGTGTCGCGATCTCCGGCGACTGCGGCAGAAGATAGAAGGCTGCACCCGCACCCGCCGCCGCACCGGGAATATTCACCTTGAACTCCGCCAGCGGGTCATAATACAGGGTCATCCATTCGATCTGATTCTGTCCGTTTACGCTCATGTAATTGTCGCGCATGAACTCTATCCAATTCTCGAACGCGCCGTGGGAATTACTCACGCCTAATTGATCGGACAGGTACATGCCCAGACCAGCCGCCGCATTGCAGATCGGCCAGACCTTGGTGTTCTCACACTGCGGCCCCTCCGGATGATCCGTATACTGCTGATGCAGGCGCTCGACGATACGCGGCTGCGTCCATTCGAATTTCTCGTTCTCGTAGCCCGCTATCTGCCAGGGCCGCTCCCACTTGTCGTCGCCCGACACGTATTTGTAGGTAGACAGAAGCAGGTTTAGCCAGCCGCGGAAAAAGAGATTACCATCTGCGCCGATCGGATCAGGCTGCAGACCCCAGGGCTCGACGCCGTTTGCGGTCCAGCCCGGCGCATCGTAGTTACCGCGCACTCGCTCGGGCCAGCCCTGGAAGCCGGATGCATTGGCGGGGCCGTAGTTTTCTCTATCGGGGCTTGGGCCAATAAAGGTATTCCAGTCGATCGCCGCCCAATAGGAGGTGTGCCTTGTGGCGAGCTCATCCAGCATACGGGTATAGGCTTCGCGCCATGCCGGAGTCTGATCGGCCATCATCATGATGACGTAGCTGGAATCGGTCAGATCGAATCGCGGATAGCTCAACATAGGCGCCGCGCTGTATTGATCCCACCAGGGATGAGGCCCCTTGCCGTCTACGGTCCAATCGATCTCGCCGCGCGGGATATTGATCCCCCACGGTCGTTCTATGTCTTCGGAGTAGTCCCAGTCATCAGGAGTCGTCGCCTTCTGCCACATGAATCGCATCCAGCCCTTGGTGCGCTCGTTGTGTTTGGGATAGAAACTGGGGCTGTGCTTGAAGGTGGCTCGCGCGCCATTCGGTGCTGCGGAATCCGAAGTAGCACAGGCACCTAGTGCGGAGGCGCCACCCAGTACCGCGGCGCCCTTGAGAAAGTCGCGCCTTGAATTCGCTGAATCGATCGACATGCTTCACCTCACGGCCTGCAAACTGAAAGACGACGTCGCACGCCCTAGCGCGAAGCCGTCTCTGCAGTGTAGGGAAATATACCGTACATGACCAGCTTACTCACCGCTTGAATCGGGTATTGTGTCTCCCTCCTTAGCCATCGATCAGATCCGCTAACCAGCGCGCAATAACGGGCTCGCGCACCCAACGTGGCGGGCAGTGACCTTCGATATCCAGCACTATGCTCTGGTGATTCGCCGCGTTGGCGAGTAGCTCATCCAGATCCGCCAGCGGCGCGACGGGATCCCGGTTGGTGGTGAGAACTAGTAGCGGCGTACTGACATCGTTACCCGGGCTCATCAGGCCCTGTATTCTTAGCGATGTCGCGGGAGTCAGTTCGGTCAGCGCTTCGGTAGGCTGATCCAGCACCTTATAGCGTGACTTCACGCCATCGATGGTGAGTAGCGGCAAGCCATCCAGGACTGCAGCCGGCGCGACGAAGGGTGAATGCAGCGGACCACACATGCTCACTACGCCCGCTACGTCCAGGCGATAGAATGCGCGTGCCGCCGCGTTACCGCCGAAACTGCCGCCTACGATGAATATCTTGTCTTTGTCGACCACGTCCAGCCGGTTCAGGTAGGCCAGGCCTCCCTCCATCACGCTATCGCTACCACCCAGCATCGAAAGCTCCTTCGCCTCTCCGATGCCGGGCATGTCCACCCCTAGCATGCCAATGCCCAGCGGCTCCAACTCCCGCAGGAATAGCTCGAAGCCGTCTTCCTTAGTGACATCGGAGCCGAAGGAGTTGATGACGAAGGGAAACGGGCCGGGGCCGGCGGGCTGATGGAGATAGCCTTTAACTGTGCTGTCGCCCACGGCGATGTCTACGTGCTGTACTGGCACATTCATCATCTGCCCCGCCTCCAGATAGGTGGCAACGGCCTTATTGAGGGCCTGGACGTCGTCGCTACGGCCCAGATGCGGCCAAGACCCGGTACTATAGTAGGTAAGCGCTGCGCGCAGCTTGGCTAGCTTCGCACTACCGGTCAGACTTGCCGCCTCGGCGGCTGCCGCATCGCCGGCCTGTATCCATTCATAGGCCCAGTTGCCTGGCCCGAAGGCAATCTGCGTATCGACGAACTGTGTATGGCGCTGCTCGCCGCTGCTATTTGCGATACGTGCCAGAATGCCATCCACGACTTCCAGGTCAGCACCCTTCGCGACCCAGGTCTCGGTATCATGCGGGTGGTACCAGCCTTCGACGGACTCATCTTCGGATCGGAACTGGTACTGCTGAGCGGAAACACTCTGCACACCCAGCATGCAGACGAAGGTATAAGCGAGGAAATGCTGTAGTTTCATGGTTCTCTCCAGATATATTGTCAATGCTAGTTGACGTTACGCCCACCTTAGGGACGATAGTCTAGATTGTCAATCTAATTTGACATAAAATCCTGCCATGCCACAGAAGAACGAGAAAATACTACGCAATAGCCTGAAGGCGCTGCTCCGAGATGCGCTGGACTGGATCGAGGCCGAACAGAATGTTCTGCTTCAGGATTCGCCCTTCGCCTCTGCAAGTAGCGCCGAGGTCAAGCTGTTTGCGGCGCTACGCGGCCAGAGCCGTTCCATCTCCGAGCTCTCGCGCTACCTTGGAGTCAGCCGCCAGGCTGTACATCACACCGTACACAAACTGGTCGCCAAATCGGTGGTGTCGCTGGAGCACTCCAAGACCAATCAGCGAGACAAGCTGGTTGTAATATCGGATGAAGGTAGAAAGGTGCAGGCGATGACTGCCAAGCATTTTCAAACGATAGAGAACAAGATGGCGAAGCAAATCGGCAGGGCTAACACCGACACGCTTCGCGATATCTTGCTCGATCACCGCAGTAAGACTCAATCAGAAGATTTCCAGCCTGAGGAGAGCTAACTTCCTTCTCTGCCCGTTTCACATCATTGGTCTGGGTCGTAGGCCTTTAGCTCGCGACCCAGGCTGTCCCAATATGTCTCCACATCAGTCTTTAGGTTCTCCCAAGAATCGTCCCCTGCTTCGCGCAGTTCCTTTAATCTGGCCTCGGCCCTCTCTTCCATCTCATTTAGCGTAATCAGTTTCTTCTCGATCGTCGCCTGAGCCTCTTCACTTGCATTGCGGCCTTTCTCACGAAGCCTCGCGATGGCCAACTTGTAATTGACCAAACGTACTTCAATTTCTTTCTCGATATTCGTTCTTGTACTCATCCTGTTCTCCTTTTTGCCCGCGCTAGTGGAAGTGCACGGGCTTGTCTTTCTGAATCCGTCCAGAATCATTCTAGAATCGTTCATTAGTAAAAGGTTCAAGAACCGTGCCATCTAGTCGCAGCCCACACAATCACGGCTTTGGCGCAGGCTTGCCAACTTCTTGCGTTCTACTCTGTAATTATTTCAAGCGCGGCTGCAATTACTATAGATGTAGCTCGAGTCCAAGCCCGCCTCTCCCAGCGCAATCCGCATTAGGCCGCTTGGTGCGGCTTTCTGCAGCATGGCATGAAATCTGCAACTCACTTGTATAGAGCGAATAATTTTTTAGCGACGAAGCTCTTCTAGTCGAACTGGCGCCGAAGGAGGTTTATATGCAAAAAGGTTGGACGGACAAAGACAAACGGCAGTTCAGGCATATTCTGCGAAACCCGTTAAATGCGGGAAAGAGCCGCCGCTCCGTCAGGGAGATGGCAGCGCGGACTGTGAACAAGCAGAGACGACAAGAAGGCCGTACCCCAAACCAATCGACATCGGGCACAGGCAACCCGCATAGCTCACTGGAAAGCAGGAGCTTCAGAGAGCTGTACAACCGAGCGCGCCAACTTGAGATACCCGGCAGGAGCAAGCTGAGGAAAGCCGAACTAGTGGAGGAGATACGACGCCAAGGTTGACCTAAAGTGCAACAACAGGAGCAACAGTGAGCTGCAATATACGGATCGATGAACGTCGCAGTCGCTGGGATGAACCCGTACAGGTAGAAGAGAATTTGATCGAAAAGGAGCCGACATGAAGTACAAGAAAATAGTAGTAGCAATCGACCTCACTGACGAATCGGAGAAGATTCTAAGTGCAGCGAAAGATATTGCGGGAGGAGACTCTGAGCTACTCCATACGGTGTATGTTAAGGAGCCATTGACCGCAGTCTTGCCCTATGAGTCCTACGTGATGGAGATCTCGAAGCTGGAAGAGAGAATCAGCACCGACTCCAAGCAGCAGATGAACGAGATTGCTGCAAAGACGGGCATACCAGAGCAGAATCAACACCTGCTAACAGGGCATCCCCCGGATGCGATCTGCAATTACGCAGACAAGAACAACGCCCAATTGATCATCCTCGGCAGCCACGGCAAGTCCGGCTGGAGGAATTTACTGGGTTCGACTGCTAACAGCGTGGTGCAGAGCGCCGACTGCGATGTACTCACCGTACGAGTGCGCGAGAAGAAAAAGGAGTGATGAGATATGAGCAGCAAACAGGAACTAGTCGAATCCATGGTTAAGATGCCTAGTCGCTACTTTGTCGATCCGAGCCATGTCGCCAATTACCCTGGCCTCAATCATTCGGACCGCGTAGACATACTGCGTTCTTGGAAACACGACGTCATCATGATGATGAAGGCGGCGGAAGAGAATATGAGCAGCGATAAGGATTACGATCTGGATAGTATCAATAAGGCATTGGACAAAGAGCTCGGCGAGGACACATAAGACTCCCAACTCTTATTCGTCGGCGTATCTTAACTCGAAGCGCCGCAATATAAGAACTGATATGGCGACCGTAGCCGCACTCAGGGCACACATGCCGACGATCGAGACCCACAGCGGCGGCGGGGCCACGATCACGGCCAGTGGTCCCTCATCCAGAGGGATTGGTAGCAGCCCCTTGATGTAATAGATGATGCTGAAGACCTTCAGCGCCGGCGGCAGTACGAAGTGGAGCATCTCCCAGCCGGCGACCACGATGATGGGAATCAGGGGATTTCTGAACAAGAGTCCCGTGGCCATGAACACCGCGCCATAGCCCATCGAGCCGAGCAAGACGATACCCAGATACAGGCCCAGTTGCTCTGTGACGATGCCATTGCCCAGGTCTGTGATAAACGCATCCATACCGAAGGGCACATAGAGCAGCAAGAAGCAGATGATCGTGCACAGGCCAAACAACACTAGGCAACAGGCCAGTCCCGCGAGGTACTTGGCCATTATCAGAATTTCTCTGCGCACAGGAGACAGCAGGTAATAGTGAATACTGCGATCTAACATCTCTCCTCGAAACAACGCAGTAAAGACTGCCGCATTGCCAAGAAATAGGACGCCACCAATAAACAAGGCAGAGAACAGATAGCCGAATATGCGACGCCCATTCTCGATCGATTCGAAGGCTGGCCTGCCATCGGTGCCGTGTTCGAACGCCGCCACCGACATGACGACTATGGGGATGACGACCAGCGCATAGCAGCTGAACGCACGTCGGGAGAACAGCGCCTTGATAAACTCGATGCGCATGATAGCCAGCAGTTGTCTTCGCCACACAGCGGGGCTCGGCATCAACTTCGGCACTGTCAGTTTGCCTGCACTCATCTCGCTCATGTGGCCACCTGCGTCTCACTGATAAGATGTTGGTAGACCGCCTCGACGGTCTCATCGGCTGGGCCCATGGACTCAATCGTCCACTGCCTGTCAATGACCTGCCGATTGAAAGCCAGGAAGAAGGCATCGGCGTCGGTTGTGCGAATGAACAGACCCTCTCCGTCGTAATGTATCTGCACCTCTACCACGTGCTCCAGCCCGAACACCTGGGCCGCGATGGCATTCGCATCAGTGCTTCGAATGAAAACCTTCATCGGCTCGCCGGTCTCGCTCTGGATGTTACTAAGATCTCCCTCCGCTACCAGATAACCGCTGTTAAGCAGCACAACGCGATCGGAGATCAGGTCGACCTCGTGTAGGATCTGACTGGAGATCAGTACGATCTTGCCGGCGTTGGCGAAGTCGCGGAAGAGTTCGATTACCTGTGCCCGCGCCATGGGATCCAGGCCGTTCAGTGGCTCATCGAGTACTAACACTTCCGGTTGATGGCAGATCGCCTGCGCCAGCTTTATGCGCTGACGCATGCCTTTGCTGTAAGCATCTACCGGCCGCCGGGCCGCCTCGAGCAGGCTTACCTGCTCCAGCGTCTGCATGGTCAGCGTGTCGGCGGTCGAACGATCATAGCCGTGAATCAGCAGCGTGTTGCGAATAAAGTCATAGCCGTTGATACCAACGGGGAAGGAATCGTACTGCGTGCAGTAGCCGAGCTGGGCGAAGAACTTCTCGGTCTGTGTCGGGCGCACGCCCAGTATCTCAAGGCTGCCGCGGGTCGGCGGTATGAGCCCGGCTATCACGTTCATCAGGGTCGATTTACCTGCGCCGTTCGGCCCAACCAGGCCGGTGATGCCCGCTTCGATCTGTAGCGAGATACGATTGACGCCCAGGATATCGCCATAGAACTTTGACAGGTCGCTTAGCACGATGCACTGGTCGCTTAGTTGCCTGGTTAGAGTCTGCGCCTTGTTCATGAGACTACCTGAAACGCGCGAATGCGACGGGTAAGCACGGCCAGGCTGATGCCCGAGAGCAGGAAGAACTGCAGCAGCGCGTATTCGACCTGCATGTCAGCCAACCAATCGAGCAGATTGCTATCGGCGTTATAAAGCTCGCGCATGAGCACCTCGATGCCTGCATACACATTCACCATATAACCGGTCCAGCCGCCAAATATCTCAGTTAACACGCCACCGAGCACCGAGCCGAAGAATAAAATACCGAAGAAGGCTATCCTCGCGACGGCCTTCCACTTCACGTAGGCTGACACGGCGAAGGCCAGCAGCGAGAGGCTAACAATCCAGATCAGTGAGGTGGCTATGGATGCGAATATCAGATAGAAATTGTCGACGAGCCAGCCATTGCCTTCCAGGTAACCCTGCAGCGCGAATAACGGCAGTGCGGGTATCCAACTAATAAGCGAGCCAAGCACCAACAGCACCATTAACTTGCCTAGAATATAGCTAGCCTTGCTGATCGGCCGAGAGAGATAAAGTGGCATCGCGTTGTTTCGAATGTCTGGGGAGATCATCACTGGGGCGATAGCCATGACCATGATGAACAGCATGAAATTCTGCGGGTACTGCATCGACAGAAGGAAGAAGTTGCCATCGATCTCGGTTAACTCATCGAGGTTTACTTCCATCTGAACGAGCAGATCTATGTTATGAAAAAGATAGATGCCGCACATCAACAGCACCGGCAGCAAGAAGCAGAGCGCGAAGAATGCCGAGAACAAGCGAGACTCGAAGACGTCGGCCATCGCATAGCGGAATATCACGAGGGTGCGATCAAGCGGCTTCGTCAGTTCGCCGTCGTAGCCGCGGTAGGCTTTTACAAAGATCGCCATCTATTCGTCTTCCATCGCCCGCAAGAAAATATCTTCTAGCGAATCACGTTTATAGTCCAGGTTGCGAATCTGCACCGAGAGACTCTCCGCCAAGGCGTAGAGATGTTGGATCTCGACGCCCTCGGGGATGACGGCCTTGATGCGCCGCTTGTTCGGCAGTGCGACCTCACAGCCTAACTTCCTTAACCCATCGACGAAGCCCTTCTCGTCACCACGAATCTGAATAAGCAGAAACTGTTTGTTGCTGCGCCGCTCTTCCGCGAGATTGCAGTACTTCGCGATCTTGCCATCTTTGAGCACCAGCACCTCGTCGCAGCAAGACTCGATATCCTGTAACAAGTGTGAGGCCACTACGATCTGGGTATCGCCTGAGTCTCGAATCTCGCGAATGAGCTGCAACATGCGGGCACGGGCTGGTGGATCCAGGCCATTTGTCGGCTCATCCAGAAAGAGGATGCGCGGTCCGTGCACGATAGCCTGCGCCAGCTTAACGAGTTGTTTCATTCCGAGGGAGAAGGATTCGATCTTGCGGTAGCGGGCCTCACCAAGTCCAACATAGAAGAACACCTCGTGTGCCCGCTCCAGCGCCACCTTGGAGTCGAGCCCGGACAGCTCCGCCATTAGGCGCACGAAGCGCACGGCGCTCATGCCAGCGATAAAGGAGTCCCGCTCCGGCATATAGCCCACCATGCCTCGTACTAGCTGACTCTCCGTACTGAGGTCGTGCCCGAGAATCGTCGCCTTGCCCGTGGTGCGCCGATTGAAACCGAGGAGTGTATTGAGTAGCGTCGTCTTGCCCGCACCGTTGGGGCCGAGCAGGCCGATACAGTTGCCCCGCATCTGTGCCGTGAGATTGTCCAGTATGGGTCTACCGAAGCTCACAGACAGTCCATCAAGATCGATCACCGGCGGACGCTGCTGGTTTAGCTGCGCGATAGTCTCTGATGCATCGTCATTATTGCCGCTCGCAGCACGAGAAAGCGGCTGCGCCTCGCTAGATGCCGCAACCGACAACACATCCTCTTTGATTGAATCCGCCGTCAAATGTATTCCTCTAAGCCCTGCCTTTCGAATCCGTTGACTAGTCTACTGCTGACTTGCCTGATCGGCCACCGATTCGATTAGCGGCTGCAATGCAGCCAACTGAGATAGTAACTGCAGCGGCATCTGCGAGCTACCGCTGTAGGAGAAATGCATCTTGTCGGGAAGCGCTATAACACTACCCATGGAGGGGCCCACCTCGACATCCAGCGCCGATACCGCCGCCTGCTGCTCCGCGGTCAGGTTCGATGGCAGATTCTGCGTAATGTCGTTCACTAACTGGCCGAGTCGGCTGAAGTAGACTGCAGAGAAATCGAGATAGCCATCCCGCGCCAGCAAGTCGCGGAACTGGCTGGAAGTCGGCAGGTTCGATCCGGACTCGTAGAAGCCGATGGCACGATCGATCAATGCGGTGTTGGGCGCAGCCACCAGATAGCCATCTATGAAGGCATAGTTGAACGAGACGCTATCCCATTCGCCTACCGCCATGGACTCATCGACGCTCAGGTTGAGTTGGTAACCCATAAAGCCATCGACGTTCGCCGGCGCGACTGTGATTGTCGCGCCCAGATTCTCGGCCGCCGCGTGTGCATTAAACTGCACAACCGATTGTTCGATACCGGCCTGCAACACCGCCGCATCGTAGGCCTCGATAACCGCCTTCCAGGCCGGAGTCGGCAAGGCCGGACCATCTAGGCCGATAGCCATCTCCCCGCCTAGCACTGCTATCACGCTATAGAACAGCTCAAGCTCGGCTGTCGCATCAACATCGTCGGCTAACTCCAACTCGCCCAACTCATCGACTATAGATATGGGCTGTCTGAGCAACATTGCCGCGGCGAGCGTCGTGTCCGCCGAGAAGAATTCCAGCGAACCCATTGGCGCCGGCGTCGCCAGCCAGGCCATAGCGCCGGTCGTTGGGGAAGAGAAATACAGGTCTGCGCTAATCGTCGTTTCGCCACCCTGCTGCTGATGCTGTGCAACCAGGTACTGAGCATTGTGCATGCCAGCCGCCTCCAACTCCTGAGCAGACTCGTCGATGGGCAGCAGCAAGTCTTGAATGCTCACGGCACCTAACATCTGTGTGCCGAGTTCATAGGAGGACGCCAATAGTCCGTGAAGCTCGGTATCCATGAAGGCGCTTCCCTGATTCCCAACTATGCTCTGCATCTCAAGCATGGTCGCGGCATCGACAGTGGCGACGAGAATATCTTCAAACAGCAGGATCGACAGCTGCCCATCCACCGCCTCGCTGGCATCGCTAATCAGGGCGACCTCCAGCTCTTCGCTGTGGCCTTCGGCCGCCAGAACATCACGCACCTGCTGCGGCTGATACTCGAAGTTTGCAGTGAAGGCAGCGGCGTCCACTTCGGATAACACTACGGGCACAGAGTGTGGCTCGCCCGCGACTGTATCCATGGTGATAGCGAAGACCGTCTCATCACCAAGGGTAGAGCCAATCTCTCTCAGCCAGGACATCATCACATCGAGGTGCTGGCCTTCGTTCGCCAGCTCGAACTCCGCCCAGGCTTCGGCCAGTACTTGGCTGCTCTGTGCGCGGGCGCGTACTACGTCGTAGACATCGGAGATCTGTTCGGGGGCGTTGGGAACGGCAATATAGACCGCTGTGTCGACAGGCGCGAGATTCAATAGCCGAGTTGAGTAACGCGGCTGTGTATCCAGGATCGCCTCCAGGTCCTGTTGCAGCGCCGCGACCTCTTGCAGCATGGCGATGTACTGATCGGCATCGCGGCTCCAGGCGATCTCATCCTCGACATTGAGGGCGAGAGCGTCCATGCGCGAACCCATCACCTGACCAGGAGTCAGGCTGGTGGAATTTCCAGAGAGCAAGACATTCACCTCACCCTCGACCACGGCTACTCGCGAACCCTTCGCGCCGTGAGCGACTTCGAATATAGTGCCGGTGACCGACACCATGAACTCGTTAGTGAACACATCCAGCGTGCCGGAGCCCTGCGGCGAAGCCGCGACCAGAATGCGGCCACGGGAGACATCGATGCGATTGCCCGAGCCGCGGCGTGTCATGCTAATCTCCGAGCGCTCGTCTACCTCGATTTGCGACCCGTCATCGAGTGTGATGATCGCGCTGCTGCCACTGGCGGAGCGTAGTCTTTGTTGCCCGTCGATCCAGGAACCGGGTGCGAGCGCCTGCAACTGCCCATCGGCAAGTTGATAGAGCTGGCCGTCGATCTCATCAATCTGCGCCACACGGGCCTGATCGAAAGAAGGAAGATCGGGCACGGTAGTAAACAACGCAATAGCGACAACGGCTACGGCGGCCGCAGCGGCCAACCAGCGATACGGCAGGCGCTTCTGCATTGCCGAGTCTGCCGCCGCTTCAGGGTTACCAGAAGCCTGTTGCCTTGCGCTATTCAATGCGCGACGCAGCGGTATGGAGCGTCGAGTCTCCTCTTCGAACAGCAGGGTCTGTGAGGCGCTTAGCTGCTTGGCCAGATAGGCTGGGATTGCAGCGATATAATCATCGATAGAGTTCCAGCTGTTCGCCGTTAGCGAATCGTTACCGTGCTCCGCTTGCTTAGCGGCAAGCGCTGCACGAACCCGCTCCCCCGCCGCCGAGATCTCGTTGGCATCGGGAAGGTCGGCTTTGATTGAATCGATGGCATCGACTATGCCCTTGTCGTTGGAATGATTGTCTCTCATTGTGATTCCTCTTGGAGTTCACTTAGAACATTCTGTAGTTGAGTACGCGCCTTGTGGTAGATGACCGCCACATGATTACTGCTCGTATCGAGCAGCTGCGCTATCTCGGCATTGCTAAAATCTTCGAATACCCGCAGCGCGAAAACCTCTGCCGGGCGTTGCTCTAAAGTCTGCAAGGCCTGACGCAGATGCCGGCGCTGTTCGGCCTGCTGGGTATCGCTCTCGGCAGCGCCGGTCTGGGAGGGAATGGTTTCCTCAAAGAGAGTCTCGGTCTGGGTGCGCTTTCTGGCGCGCAATAGATCGAGGCTGCCATTGATTGCGGACTTGCAGAGGTAGGCCGAGGTGCTTTCGGCATAGCGCAGCCGATCGCCGCGCTTCAGCAGGCGCAGAAACACGGCCTGCAGCACATCTTCGGCATCCTGCATGCTGCCCGTAACCCGGTAGGCCGCCAGCAGCACCTTCCTGTGGTGCTCACTGTACAGCTCATCGAAGCTGGCAGCCTGGCCGGCATCGCCGGCTCGCGGCTCGTTCGTTAATGTGATGGCATGATCCCCCATATAGAGATAGACGAACGGGGTGAGAGATTATTAACAGAATAGCTTAAATCGGGGATTCATAGGTACCGGGATCTGTAGGGAGCGGCATCGTCAGATGCTAACGCGTCTCCGGTATGCTCCGAGAGTATAAGGCAGTTCCTATTCCCGATTGGGAAATGCTTCTGTCCGCGACAAAGTACCCTAGCAGATACACTAGCTTTTAGAGTCAGCCCATATAGGATCACTGAATGTTAGATTCACTATTCCAGTCAACACGTGCACATATTTACTTCCATCAAGCTGAACTACAATGCTACGTTCTAGCGCTGGGACTACGGACGAATCTATCCGCAGCCTTCAAGATTTCAATCTATTTGTAATATTTTGACGCTGCATGCGTCTGACTAACTATGCTGCACATAAAAAATCTCAGTAAAACTTATCCTGGCGGCGTGTTCGCATTGAATAATATCAGTCTGTCTATTCCGCCCGGCATGTTCGGCCTGTTAGGCCCCAACGGAGCGGGTAAATCCACACTAATGCGCACAATTGCCACTCTACAGGATGCAGATTCTGGCAGTGTGACTTTTGAAGGGACCGATGTTTTCGCTGACAAAGCCAAGCTGCGGCGTGTGCTTGGCTATCTACCACAGGAATTCGGTAGCTATCCACGCACGTCAGCACAGGCGATGCTGGCATATCTGGCTTCGCTTAAGGGATTCAATGGGACGGAGGGCAAACTACTTGTAGAGAATCTCTTAGTGAAAACAAACCTCTGGGATTCGCGGAATCGAAGCGTTGACAAGTTTTCTGGTGGCATGAAGCAAAGATTTGGCATCGCTCAAGCTTTGATTGGCAATCCTCGCCTTATTATCGTTGATGAACCAACTGCCGGGTTGGATCCAGCTGAACGACGTCGTTTTCAGAATTTGCTGGCGGAGATAGGCGAGGAAGTCGTTGTGATACTTTCCACCCACATCGTAGATGATGTGGCAGAGCTGTGCCCACAACTGTCCATAATAGGTGACGGAAGAATACTGTTGCAGGGATCACCCTCGGAACTGGTCGCTGCAATGAATGGCAGGTTATGGCGAAGGCTTATTGCAGCAGAAGAACTGGATGCACTGCGAACTTCACATACTGTTATCTCCACGCGGATCCGCAGAGGTGAGATGGAAATCCGTTTACTAGCCGATACACAACCAGAGTTCTGTGAAGCGGCGGCGCCGGAGCTTGAGGACGTCTATTTCGCGACCTTATCAGAGCACGGGCTCACCGCCAATCTGGAGTAGCCAAATTGTCCGTGTTCGGTACTGTTTATCGCTTTGAACTCGCATGGCAGCTACGCTCTCCGCTGTTCTGGTCGCTTTGCGTAACATACTTCCTTGCTCACTTTCTTACCCAAAGCACCGATAGCATCACTATTAGCGAGCTCAATTTTCTCGTGCCGATAAACAGCCCTTATCAGGTAATCCAGAACGAAGCAGCGCTGGCATTCTATGGGCTGATGCCCATAATGATTTTCATCGTCAATAGTATAAATCGTGATTATGATGCCCGCATGGCCGAGCTCGTGTTCGTGCAGCCTCTGCCTCGACTTCAATTCTTGCTTGGTCGCTTCATCGGCGGGCTGACTCCTGCAATACTGGTGGCGTTTGCTGGTGTAGTGGGGAATGCGGTGTCGTTGGTAATGCCATGGATCGACCCAGAGAGAATGGCACCCTATACACTCGCCCCTCATGTCTTCAGTTTCCTGTTTGTTACATTACCCTATATTTGTATAACTGGAATCTGTATTTTCTCAATCACAGCACTCACTCGCTCTGCTGCTTTGGCACTTGCAGTAGCTATCGTTTTTGTAGCCATAAACTTCACGGTGGTGATCTATGCTGGATTTGATGCGCCAGCCTGGCTTGATCTAGCAGATCCGTCTGGCACAGTCGCGCTGATTTCAGAAACACGCTTTTGGAGCGTATCCGATCTTATAAGCCTATATCCAGTGGGCCTTCTACCACTCAATCGATTGATATGGCTGAGCTTTACAGCTGCGATACTTGCCGTTACGTGTTGGTGTTTTAAGTTCAATATTCAGCCACGGGCTTTGCCGTCTCTTACCGCTTTCTCCAAGCCAAGTTCAATAGGGGCACCTGATTATCAGACGCCATCAAGTGCCGCGGACTACAGTTGGCGTAGCCAATGCATGCAGCTGGCTCATCAATTTAAGCTGGATGCATTTGCTATATTTTCGAGTCCTGTCGTGTATGTGGTGATAGGTCTAATTATGGCCGCCGCATTGTCTGAACACGGCAGGTTTGTTGATGCAATTGGCACACCCATGCATCCCGTCACCAGTCTGTTCCTAGGTTTTTTCAACTACGGTGTACAACCTTATGCCAATATCCTGATTATCTATTTTTCGGGTGTGCTAGTGTTTCGGGATAGAGATTATCGCGTTCATGAAATCATCAGCGCCTCGCCCTATTCCGATTGGGTAGTCCCGGTGTCCAAAGTGCTGGCTATTTGGCTTATGGTGTCGCTACTTCTAATTGTGGCCATGCTCACATCCATAGCTCTACAAGCAAAAACTGGGCATACGCGATTTGAACTCGGGCTGTATCTCGAAGCGATGTTTCTTCACACCGGCCCAATGTACTTTATGTTTACAGTGATGGCTGTGTTGGTGCAATCGCTAGTGCAGGGCAAGTGGATGGGGATGGCGTTGCTCACAGTGTTTATCGTGTTTGCAATGTCAATGCCCTCGATTGGTTTCGAGAACGTTCTTTACATTCCCTTCCAGATACCTAGAGGCGTTCATTCAGATATTGCTGGTTATGGGCCGATGCAGGGGCTCATCAACTCACTCTTGGTGTATTGGCTGTTCTTCGCCACCATCGTTTTTATACTTGCCGTCCTTTGTTACCCTCGCGGACACACTGCTACGGTACGTGAACGAGCGCTGGAAGCACGCTCACGTATTACACGAAGTACCTTTGTATTGAGCTCAGTGGCATTGTTGGGTTTTATCACTACTGGCAGCTATATCTATTACAACACCCACATCCTCAACGAATACCGGACCCTACGAGATCAGGCAAGTTTAAACGCTGATTATGAACTTCTTTACGGAGAGTATAAAAATCGGCCTACTCCAAATTTTACTCAGATAGAATTGGAGATCGATATTTTTCCCTCAGAGCGTCGCGTCGATATGCGAGGCAGCGGCTTAATGATGAACCAGAAGAACGTAGCTATTTCTGAGTTTGTGTTGTCACCTGCGCCTGAGCTGCTCCTCAATTCGATGACTGTGTCTGGCGCTACAGCTGTCATCGAGGATCAGGGCCAGGGCTTCTATCTATACAGGCTGGATGAGCCGCTATTACCGGGTGAAAGCACTACAGTGAGTTGGGACCTGACTCGAATCAGTCGAGGTTTCGTAAATTCTCTGCATGACGTAGCTGTTCTTGAGAACGGCACCTACATCGACGGCCGCGATCTACTGCCGGCTCCCGGTTATCGTCAGGATCGTGAATTGCGCCGGATTGATCAACGCCGTGATTTTGGTCTTGGGGCAGCTGAGCGCTTACCCAGGCTCGGTGATCCTGCCTATCAGGATATTGTGTCAGCTGGAGTCGGAAGCCGGGCAGTTATGCACACAGTTATCAGTACTTCTTTCGACCAGATTGCAGTGGTACCCGGCGAACGCATCCGAGAATGGATTGAGGAGGATCGGCGATATTTCGAATACCATACTCAGCGACCGATTTGGCCTGCTTTGTCTATTTCGTCTGGACGCTTCGAAGTTGCTGAAGATACATGGAACGACGTCCAACTCGAAGTTTATTACGACGCTAAACATCCGTACAACATCCAAACTATGCTTGATACGTCCAAGCTGGCGCTTGACTATTACAGTGCCGAATTCGCACCGTACGAGATACCGTATTTCCGAGTAATTGAATATCCTCGATATCGCACAGCGTTGACTGCGTTCTATGGCACAGTGCCTTACTCCGAGGCTGTTGGATTTGTAGCCAGACCTGAACGTCTCGATAATCTTGACTACGGAATTCTCCACGAACTGGCGCATCAATGGTGGGGACATTTGGCGTATGGCGCCTATATGCAAGGCCGCATGATGCTCAACGAGACTTTGGCCCAGTATTCCACATTCATGATGTACAAGGCTTACGCGAACCCTGAAGTGCTGCGCTATGTCCTGGACTTCACAAATGATGCCTATCTCACTGCCCGCAGCCGCGAATCATACGCAGAACTACCGGTTATGCTGAATGAAGAACAGGGTTATATCGCTTACAACAAGGGCGCCATTAATATGTTCTACCTTCAGGAGATAATCGGTAGTGATAGCATGCATCTGGCACTACGAAATTATCTGCGCAAATTTGCATTACAGGGCCCTCCATTTCCCAATGCCAAGAATCTGGTAGATGAAATACGTGCCGTTGCTGGCCCGGCCCATCAAGACTTAATCACTGACTTGTTCGAGAAGATAGTGTTCCATGAAGTGTCATTGTCGAATGCAACTGCCGCTGTAGTGGATGGTGGCTATGATATCACTATACAGTTTAATGCACGGCAGTTTGAAGCAGACGGCCAAGGCAACGATACTGAAGTGCCACTAGCAGAGTGGTTCGAAGTCGTGCTATTCCCCGAGTCTGACCTGGAATTCAACGCCCGAAATCCGCTATACCGCCAAATGCACGCTATCGAGTCTGGGGATCAAAGTTTGACCATTCGAGTAGCAGAACTTCCAGTCGCAGCCGGGATAGATCCTTACCACTTGATGATGGATCGACAGCCTGACGACAACATTATTGCTGTTAGTGAATTCAAAGACTAACGGGGATCTCCGGTTTCTAGAACTATTCTCCAGATTCTGGCTATCGATCTGGCTTTACAAATTTGAGCGTCATTCGATCGCTTTCACCGATATCCAGCATACGATTTCGCAAGCCCCTGTTCAAGAATGAACCGCGTAGTGTCGGCGGCAGGGAGTAGACCCCATCGGGGTGGTCTTTCGTGTCGGCGCTGTTGGCGTTGACTTCCGCTTGGGCAATCAGTTCGAACCCGGCGTTCTCAGCAAGCATGATGACATGCGACTGATTGACGTAGCCGTTCTCCCCTTCCGGGTCCTGGGGTACTGCCTCATCGCCGCGGTGGTCGACGATGCCAAACAATCCACCGGGTTTTAGCATCCGGAACAGCGCGTGGTAGTAATCTTGCGCGGGGTGATCGTAGATCATGAAGCCATGGGCCCTGAATACCAGCACCCTGTCCGCGCTCCCGTCTCGTACTTCGGCAACGGGTTCCGGAAAGCCAGAATTGTCCCTAACCGCGATATAGGTACCGCGTCCATCTATATAGGGCTCCAGAATAGAGCGATACCAACCACCCTGCCCTCCGGGCCAGATTTCAACCACTGTCAGCTCGGGCCTTACCTCGAAGAAGTTCAGGGTTTCCAGTGGATTTCTGTATTGATTACGAGCCCGTAGGTCTTCGCTTCTATTAGGTGAATCTATAAGAGTTTGCAGCTCCTGGCGCTGCGCCTCGCTTAGCGATTGAGCATGGACTGATGGTGCGTTGGCCAAGCCGACAACTAGGCAGGCGAGGGTCGCAACTATTAATTTACTGGCACTCATAGGCTTACTCCTTGTTTTGGTAGATACTAACTCGGCACGAAGAAGCAGACCTCGATAAATCGACATATCTTGCACTATTTGCGGTATGCAGAATGAACGAAAAACAGTCTAATACTACTCTTCTTACAGCTAGGCGCGTGAATAGTAGGCCTATCGAGGCCTGCTGCAGTCCGAAATATCGCCGAAAGGAGCCAGATTCTCGATTGCGTGTACTATAGCAGTCGCGTTACTCAGTATTATAATCGAGGTATTAGGGCATTCGGCTAGCGGGCTGTTAAACCTGCTCAGTTAGCATAATAAGTGTAATCAAACGGAGACAATCAAATGAAAAACTTGGTATTAGCTGGAGCTAGTATTTTATTCAGCACGCAATTGTGGGCGGCGGATGCTGCTTCAACACGCGTCAAGATCGAACAGAGTCTGAGCCATGAAAATCGCAGCGAGGCGGAAATAGCTCGCGATGCCAATCGCAAGCCGGCAGAAGTGCTGGAATTTTTCGGCTTGGAAGATGATATGAAGGTATTGGAAATATCACCCGCTACGGGTTACTGGTCCAAGTTTGTTGGCCCAGTGTTATGCGGCAATGGCGGAGAATTGGTTTTCTCTGTTGGCGTGAACAATAACTTTAAGAACAACGTAATGACCCTAGACGGAATGGGATGCACGTCTGCGATAAACGACAGCGTTAACTTAGGCAATATCCCTGCGTTCGATTTCGAAGAAGGCGACTTCGATCTGGTGCTTACGTTCTGGAATCTTCACAATCCATCGGCTGAAGATCGTGAGAATATGAACAGAGCCATCTTTGAGGCGCTGAAGCCTGGTGGCATCTACGGTGCGGTCGATCATACTCGCCGCCACAATCAACCTACGACACGCGCAGTCGGGCGTCGACTTGATCCGGTATTGGTCATCATGGAAATGGAAGATGTTGGGTTTGAGTTTGTCGATTTCAGCGACATGCACTACCACACAGAAGATGACCTAACTCAGGAAGTCGGCACCAGTGGTGTGCAGGGAAATACTGACCGATTCGTAATGAAATTCCGCAAGCCGGAATAGAGCTTCAGAACGAAAATCAGAAGCATCAAGGCTTAAAGGGGGCGAGGAACTAAGGACTAGTTCCCACCCCTTTTTCATGTGCTTCCGAAATCATCCCAATAGGGGTTATCCGAAAATCGACTGGTAAAAAAGTCGATAAATACTCGCACCTTTGGTGCCAATTGCCGAGAGCTGGGATAAATGGCCCAGATAGCTGTTTCGCTAGCCAGCGGAAAGTCTTTGAGAATTTGAACCAGCTCACCCCTGCGCAGAAAATCATATGCGCTCCAGGTAGAATTGATTGTAATTCCCATGCCAGTCACACAGGCATCGCGTATGGCTTCGCCATTGTCGGTTCTGAATCGTCCTTGAGCCTGGACGCTGACCGGACCTTCGGCACTCTTGAACTGCCAATCTTCCAAACCAGCAAGAGTGATGCATTCATGTTGGCTGAGCTCCAGCGGGTGCTGCGGCTCGCCATATTTCTCGAGATAGGCTGGCGAGGCGCATAGCAGCCGATTGTCTGGGGAAATTTTGCGGGCAATCATGGAAGAATCCGGTAATTCGGCATTGCGTATGGCGATATCGAAGCCACCCTCAACCAGGTCGACAATGCTGTCCGACAGCCGAAAATCCACCTGCAGGTTGGGGTACTGTTCCATGAAATCTGGCAGCGCCGGCAACAGATGCATGCGACCGAAGGAGGCTGGCGCTGCCACCCTGAGCCTGCCTTGAGGGCTGGTCGTACCTACCCCAATTGCTGCGCGCGCCGAATCAACGCTAGATAAAATGTCCTGCGCGTAAGTCAGAAATACCACACCGTCCTCGGTAAGTGATACTCGACGTGTGGTTCGATGCAGGAGCCGGACACCGACCGCGGCCTCCAGCTTGCTCAGCTGGGAACTTGCCACCGCTGCCGAAAGGCCTAATTCTCGCCCAGCCACACTGATATTTCGGTGGCGCGCGATACGCACGAAGAGTTCGAGGTGTTCAAGATTCACGGCTATTATCAATAATATCTATAAACTAAATCCTCATATTAGCCAATTATCAATCATATAGTAAGAGATTAGACTAGGGTCAACTTAATTGGAGGATTCCTTATGCGAGCTGTAGCAATCAATGAATTTGGCGGACCCGAAGTATTTTCAGTAGTAGATGTGCCCGAGCCCCACGCTGCGGCCGGACAAGTGCTGATCGAAGTGATGGCGTCCAGTGTCAACAATGTCGATAACATGATTCGTGAAATGGGTCAGGACTTGCCATTCTCGCCAGCCCTGCCCGCTATTCTAGGCATGGACGTGGCCGGTCGCATCAAGGCTGTGGGTGAGGGAGTCACTGGCTTCAAACCGGGCGATGAGGTCTACGGCTGTGCCGGCGGCCTTGGTGATTTGCAGGGTGCATTGGCAGACTTGATGCCGGCCGATGCGCGACTTGTAGCCCATAAGCCTAGAAACCTCAGCATGCGAGAAGCTGCAGCCTTGCCGCTAGTGTCCATTACCGCCTACGAAGGCCTGATTCGTGCTCGTGTTGCTAAGTCGCAGCGTGTACTGGTACATGGCGGGTCTGGAGGGGTTGGTCATATCGCACTGCAACTAGCCCGATATATGGGCGCAGAGGTCTCGGCCACTGGCGGTAACGAAGCCCAGTTGAAATTGATTTCCGATCTCGGCGCCAAGGCCATAAACTACAAAACCGAATCAGTCGAAGACTACGTGGCTAGTCTTACAGATGGCGAGGGGTTCGATGTTGTTTTCGATTCTGTAGGCGCAGAAAATCTCAACAACTCGTTCGCGGCCGCGGCTCTGAATGGCCACGTTTCCACAACAGTCTCCATGGTAGAGTTGGACCTTACTCCTGCTCATATGAAAGGCCTCTCCTTGCATGTTGTCTTTATGTTGATTCCGATGATTCATAACATTAGGCGTGAATATCATGGCGAGATATTGCGCAAATTGTCAGAAATCGTCGAAGCTGGCGCGCTACGTCCGGTGCTGGATCGCAGCAACTTCAGCTTCAGTGAGATCGGCCTGGCGCAACAGCGCATGGTAAGCGGTGAGGCTATCGGTAAAGTAGTCGTGGAAAATCGCTAGCTTATTGCCGCGCTGCAAATACAGATTCGAAGCTATCTAAATCGAAAAGGATAGATGGACGAAGTACTGTTACTTTCGTCTCTCTTGTTCTTTAGGAGTTTGGCAATGATAAGAACAATTTTTATCACTGGTGCAACAGATGGCATAGGTTTTGAAACAGCCAAGTTGTTAGCAACTGGCGGGCATACTCTACTGCTGCACGGTCGTAGCGATGCGAAGCTGGCCACTGCGAAACTTAAGTTATCGGAGGCGAACCCCAACGCGACGATAGAAACTTTTCGCGCAGATCTATCGAACTTGCCAGAAGTGGCCGATCTAGCTGCCGCGGTCAAAGAGAAGCATACGAAACTGGATGTATTGATTAATAATGCGGGGGTCTTCAAAACTGCTGAGCCATTAACTGACCATGGCTACGATGTGAGATTCATAGTAAATACAGTCGCTCCTTATCTTCTCACTAGACTCCTAATGGAGGTCATTCCAGCGAGCGGACGCATAGTAAACCTCTCCTCCGCCGCGCAAGCACCTGTCGATCTTGATGCCCTAAACGGACGAAAGACCTTATCGGACAACGAAGCCTATGCGCAAAGCAAACTCGGAATCACAATGTGGTCGTTCGCTATGGCAAATTCACTTTCCGCCAATGGTCCGCTTATCATCTCGGTAAACCCCGGTTCATTGCTGGCAAGCAAAATGGTAAAAGAAGCCTATGGAATTCCAGGCCATGACATCAGTGTTGGAGCAGAAATACTGATTCGCGCGTCCCTCGACGAGGAGTTCTCAATGGCGTCTGGGCGCTACTTTGACAACGACAGTAAAAAGTTTGCAGCTCCACATAGCGATGCACTAGATGTTGACAAGAATCTGGCACTGACGGCCGCGATGGATAAGCTGATAGCAGGGATTCATTGAAGAAACCTTAGGCAGCCAATTTATCGGAGCCAACAAGATCTGCGCGCTCGGGTGATCACCAGAATTAAATAGTACAGAGGCGAAACATCATCGCCTGAGGTGCTACCAAGTAGACTTTCTTTGCCAGTTTTATCAACATATGAGAAGCTTTCACACTCATTAATTTGATTACAGCAAAGGTAAATCTGATGTTTCGATATTCTATAGCTCTGTTTCTAGCGCTAGCCACTCTACCGGCGTTCTCCGCCGATGAACCGGATATCCGCGAATTGATGACAGCCGAGGAGTTCGCCGCTTCCGGACTAAGCCGCCTATCCGATGAAGAATTTGAGGTCGTAAACAGCTGGCTCTTGCGCTTTTCAAGCCAGCAAGCTGAAGAGGAGAGTCTTGAGCTTTTTGGCACCCCTGCGGCTACCACGGATACGATCATAAGCAGAATAGATGGGGAGTTCACCGGCTTGAATGGCCCTGCACGCTTTACCCTCAAGAATGGGCAGGTATGGGAAACCAAGAGCACCAGACGCTTTAGCTATATTGCTACGGATCCTGAAGTGGAGATCACCCGAAACTGGTTAGGCAGCCATAGGATGCATATACTGGGTTCTGGCAAGTCCATAGCGGTCAAGCGAGTCCAATAAGGCTTGTCGGGGCCCGCAACTTCTCTTTAAACAAGCTATCTTTCAGCTTTTTACTTTCAACCTAGGAATATTGGATGTATCGCTCTATTAGCCTTGGAACTACCCTGTGCGCTTCACTATTTCTCGCCGCCTGCAGCGACGACGCGACTAACATTGTGCAAGACTCGGTTGCCCCATCGAGTGCAAGCTGTTCACAAGCCGATCTGGTGCTGCACAACACCCGCGTCTATACCTCGAACGAAGCACAGTGGACGGCCGAGGCCGTGGCCAGTAAGGACGGCAAGATTGTCTTCGTCGGATCGAATGCCGAGGCCCAAGACTACATCTGCGAATCCGCCACGGTGTTGGATCTAGCGGGCCGCACAGTCTATGCCGGCTTTACCGATAGCCATCAACATCTGGAAGGCGTGGGTCGCCGCACGAAAACCTTAAGCCTCTTTGGTATTCCCACTCTGCAAGAGACTGTGCAGACCATAGAAGACTGGGCGGCCGATATTCCTGCTGGCGACTGGGTGCAGGGGCGCGGCTGGATAGAGCGTGAGTGGACCGACGAACAGCGCTTCCTCAACAAATACGATGTCGATCCCTTCACGGCGGACAAGCCACTGTTCATGCCCCGAGCGGACGGCGTCTCTGCATTAGTGAATTCCAGGGCGATGGAACTCGCCGGCGTGACTCGCGAAACGCCCGACCCCGAGGGTGGGCGCTTCGAGCGCGAGCTGGACGGTACTCCCACAGGCTATGTGTTAGCCAACGCGATGAATGTGTTTCGCGAGATTCTACCACCTGAGACCGACGCCTATCTGAAAGATAATCTCCTGCGCGGCTTGCGCGCGAATGCGGCGCTGGGTTGGACGCAGACGCAAGACGCTGGCATGGAATATCGGCTCGTCGAATTAATGAAGGAGATTCACGAAGAGGGCAATATGGCCCACCGCGTCTACGCGGCGGTGCCGGTGCAGGAAGCGGACACCATGATCGAACGAGGCCGCGAAACCACGGCCGACGATATGTTCGATGTGCGCGGCATCAAGGTATTCATCGATGGCACCCTGGGCTCACGCGGCGCGGCGCTTATCGAAGATTATACCGACGCCGACCACAACGGATTTATGAATCGCACCACCAAAGAAGAATTAATGCCTATCTTGTACGCCTCGCTGCGTCAGGGCATACAAATTGAGACTCACGTCATCGGCGACCGCGCCGTGCGCTCATTGCTCGACTGGTACGAAGAAGCCTACAACTATGTTCCCAGAAGCGAATGGGCTAGCGAAGACCTGCGCTGGCGCATGGAGCACGCGCAGATCATTCCCCCCTCAGATCAGCAACGCTTCGTCGAACTCGGCGTGCTGCCTTCGATGCAGCCTAGCCATGGCATCGGCGATCTAAACTTCGCTCCCGACCGCCTGGGTCGCGATCGACTCTCCTACGCCTACCCCTGGCAGCAACTGGTAGATAGAGGCTTGATGATACTGGCCGGTTCCGACGCACCAGTCGAGGAAGGCGATCCCCGCATCGAGTTCTATGCAGCAGTGGCAAGGTCGCGACTGGACGGCACCTCGGGGCCAGGCTGGCACCCGGAGTTGGCTGTATCGCGCGAGACGGCACTGCTGATGCTGACGCTCTGGCCCGCACACGGCGCCTTTCAGGAAGATTTGCGAGGTTCGATCGAGGTAGGTAAGTATGCCGACTTCACCGTGTTCGATAGCGACCTTATGACGATCCCGGTTCAGGAGGTCCTAACCAGTGAGAACGTCATGACAATCGTTAACGGACAGATAAGCTACCGCCGCAACTAGAGCGAGAAGCCTAGGGGCAGCTCTGCGGCTTCGTAGCCACGGCATAGGTAGTCACACCGCTGCCCCCACTGTTCTGTACCCTGGGTATGGCATAGAACTCGCCATTGGGTCCGGCTCTGGCAACAGTCTGGCTATTGGTGCTGAAATCGATGCCGCTAGTAGCCGTGCCTGCCTCATAAACAGTGCCGCTGGCATCCTTGAAAGTATCGTCCATAACCTTCATAGTCTCGCCGCTTAGATAGCTCGCCCAGTAGCCTTCATAGCCCTGACTAGTATCAGGTCCCGAAGGCCCATGCATGAAGAACACCGCATCGCAGTTGTAGCCGATAGCCCAGCGTCGCACCTCGTCCGGCACGGAGCCGTCGAGACTGGCATCTGCCAATAGCGAGCGAAAATCCGTGAGCTGCGTCAATTGCCCGTTCTCGTCGATACGCATTAGCTCATCGTAGAACCCGGCGGTGGTATCCGAGAATGATCCAATAAAATAGAGGGCGTTTCTGGACTCGCAGACTTTCGGCTGCTTGAAGCCGCGGAAATTAAAACCTTGGAACGGCACATCGCTGGTGAGGCGCTCTACTATGGGATTCGCAATGACCTTGTAGTCCAGCGCCGATGCGCCATCGACCCGTATCGTCGCTCCAATAGTCGCGCCGTCAGAATCGAAATCCAATAGATCTTGACCAGTGGCGAGCAAGGAACCGCCGCAAGCGATTGAGCTATCGGTAGCGAGGCACTGGTGACTGCCGGTGAAGTCGTCAACTGCGAGATAGGCAAAGCCTTCGATGCTGCCATTCTCATCGAGCACCTCAACCTTTGTAATAGCCTGATCGAAAACGTTTGGTGTAACTGGCTCCATATCGCCTACGCTGCGAATGGTAGTCTCCTCGCCCGTATTCAGGGAATCACCCTCTGCCAGAAGCAGGCTGAAACTTCCGCCGGGAGCATCCTGCTTCACGAGATACTCTTTGTCGTTATTCTCAAATGTGAGAAAGAAGAACATTGCGTCTTCTACTCCCGCTCTCAGATCATAGAATGACTCAACCACGCCTCCTACACTGCCGAGACTCAATGTGTCGCCGGTCACGAGCTCCTGACTAAGGCCGCCGCGGCCGTCCGAGCGTGTGAGGGCAAATTCGGTGGTAACTGAGTCGATGGAAATTCTCGCGCTGAAGGCGACGGGATAGTCGGGATCGTTCTGATCGCCGAAGTCTGGCGCAACGGTAAGGTCGGTGAACGAACGATAAGCGGACCCCTCGGGAAAACCTTGTGGCTGCTGTTCCGCGACCACCAGCACAGTATCAGTCACCAGCGAGATTAATGCGTTCTTCTTGAATGAGAAACCCGGCACCTCGATCTGACGGCCCGCGAAGACATCGCCCTTGTAGCCCTCGGAATGATCCTGCACAGAGAAGTTTTCTTCCCTCAGCAACTCCACATCGGCAGAGCAGGCATTGGGGGCATAGGTGCGCAGCGTCGTCACTGGGAAGTTCGCTGACAACTCAGTAACCGCGCCAAGATGAAAAACCACCGGGCTCTCGCTCGCCAGCGTCATGCTGAGCTCATAGCTCTTGCCCTGGTACGTCAGCTTGGGTATGCGCAGAGTTGACCCGACCAGGGTGCTCGCCTGAAAAGAAGTCGGGTTCTCTGCTAACTCGGCGTAGAACAAACTGAGCGAGACCGGGTTGGTCGATGCATCGATGCTCAGTTCTACACGGTAGGTCTCACCTGCCGCCTCGACGGAAGGGATTACGAGGAGGTTTCCGTCGATGTAGGGTGGCTGCGACAACGCGCTCTGTGCTAGCAGCGCGAGATAGATGGTAGATACGATTCTGATCGTCCGAAATCTGATAGTCACTACAGCACCTCCTCAAAGTTTTCCTTCACTCATACGAGCTATTGGAAGTAATAGGTGTATCCGGTACCGATCAATAGATCCTCATCCAATATGCCATTTTGTACGGTATCGACTCCGAAGAAGACTGTTGTCTCTGCGCTAGGTATCAGTTGAGAGAAACTGAAGAATCCCACCGGCTCTGGAATATCGATAGTTGGCCCTTGATAGGTTGGACGCAGTCCCGGTTGGAATGTAAGTGTATTCAGATCGAATGATCTTATCTCTCCACCGCTCAGGGTGACTAGCCACCAATCGGCCTCGGGTGCATTCAAGTCGTCTCTCAAGATCAGATAAAGGTCGTCAGGCTTCTCTTCCTCTATCGCAACATCAATAAGAGATATAGTCACTCCCACCTCAACATGCATGGCCAGGAACGAGGAGAATGGACGAACGATATTGGTTGCTGCTTCGAGCAAGAAGTCGTAGTTGATTGGCTGACCGCCCGGCAATCCGCCGTCTGCACCAATGGAGAATCTACCTTCAATGCCATCCGCAGTTACATTGCCAGTGAGCACGGTTAGAATATTCGTGAACCCAGCAACCGTAGCCCGGCTCTCAGCGATGAACTCGAGATTGCTATCAACCGGAACTGGGTCGAAATCGAGCCAGGGTATGACGCTCCCGCCATCCACTTCTCTGAGGACCAGGTCGCCCTCGGTCAGGAATATTTCGATCAGGCTTGGCGGCGCCGTGACACAGCAGCTATGCCCGCCTGGGTCTGAGGTCTGCGTAACCGCAAGTTCAGAAGTGACAACGACCGTAGCGTCTTTCAGTACTACGGGAAAATCATCGATAATGATTCGCTGTGCCTGAGAGAAATTCGGCAGCAGCAGAACGAGTAATAGCAGCAGACAGACTATAGTCGCCTTCGCCATCAGAGATATCTTACCTTCGACGCGTTGATTCATCGCTATGCTCCTTTCAAGTTGAACTGCCTATAATATGAATAGTTCGATTGGCCCTAATCATAAGAGCAAAGTCCAAGCCTGATAATCCCCGAACTCAGGGAGATATCGCGAAAGTAAAAAACTATACAATTCGCGGGACGAATTGGATTACTATGACCGAAGTGGCAATATCCTCAGACAGAATTGACAGTCGGATCAATCCGGCGCTCTTCGCCTCGGTCTTCCTAATCGTTGCGATCCTGATCCTGTATATAAACTCACTCTCTACCGTCACAGACGCGGAAGCTGGGTATATCGTGCTCTCCGATGCCCAGGCCCTGCCTCGAGACTTGGAGCACGGTCAGCTCTCACTAGCAGACCCTCAATGGAACACAATCGATCTCCCCATTCATTGGCGGGATCGATTCGCTGACTCCCGCGCGGTGTGGTATCGAATGCAATTGTCCGGCGCGGAGCTTGATTCGCTGACCGGATCGGATATCAGCGAGGCAGAGCAACTTCTTGGGATCTATATCTGGCGCATTAACCAGACTGCCGACATCTGGTTCAACGGCACTCGCATAGGCTCAGGCGGCAACACGGTAGAGCCCATTGCGCGCCACTGGAACAGCCCCCTATATTTCACTATTCCCGCGAATTTGATACAGGGTCAGAACGAGATACTGGTGAAACATTTTGCCCAGCATAGCTGGGGCTCTATGGAAGCGATCATCATAGGCCCTGACTCTTTGCTGAGCCCTATCTTTGAGCAGCGCTACTTCATTCAGCACGACATCGCATTGGGGCTATTCGTCTTCGTCGTGGTTACCGGTTTGTTCTGTTTTACGATCTGGTTCAACCGAAGGCGAGAAGACCAGTACCTCTGGTTTGCGATCGCCTCGATAGGTTTGGGCTTTTTCTGCCTGAATCAGTTTATTCGCTATCTGCCAATCGATGCCAATCTCTGGCGTTGGCTTTCGAATATCACCACGGACCTTTGGGCTACTGCCCTATTCATCTTCCTGTTGCGGAGCCTGCAGATCGAGAACAAGATTGCCGAGCGCGTTGTGCTTAGCTATCTGGCCAGCGGCGTGCCTATCTACTTCTACGCGAGCTTCTATCATGTATTCGATATTAACGTTTTCTACCATATCGGCTCGCTTTTAATTGCCGTCTACAGCTTCTATCTCTGCTTACGGAAGTATCTACAGACCAGAGATTCGCTTCCCGCATTCTACTGCTTCGTTCTTGTGCTTGTCTTCATAGCCGGAGTACATGACACCTTCATGCAGGCGGTAGTAAACAACGGCTGGCTAAGCGATTCTGAACTGGGGTTTCTCTATCATTTCAATTTCGTTCACTTTGCTGCGCCTCTGATTTTCCTGTTCATAGGCGCCACTCTAGTTAAACGATTCATCGATTCGATGAACCAAGCGGATCTACTCAACCTAGAGTTGGAACAGCGAGTAAACGATGCACGCGAAGAACTCGCAGAGAACTACAAGGCGATAGAGGCCGTGCTGGTGAAACAATCCGCGAGCGAGGAGAGAGAGCGGATCTACAGGGACCTGCACGACGATGTCGGCTCCAAACTACTCTCGCTCTACTATCGCCTCGACAAGGAGCCGGACAGCACGCTGGCGAAGTCGGCGCTGGAAGACCTGCGCGATATCGTCTCGAGTAAATCCCTCGATAGCTGCTCGCTCTCTGTCGCCGCACAGGAGTGGCGCAGCGAGGCCTTCAATCGCACGCGCGATGCAAGCATCAAACTGGATTGGCGTTTCAACGTCGAGCGTTCATACCTGATGCTCGACGAATCGCAGCGGGCGCAACTTCGACGCATGTTACGCGAGGTGCTCAGCAACGCGATACTGCATAATCCGCAGATCAACGAGGTCAGGGTGAAAATAGACTACAGCGATTATGTCTTGCGAATAAGCGTGAGTAATAATGGGGTCGAGACGAACTCAAAAGACTGGGTACCAGGTCGCGGCATTAGCAACTTGCGGGTGCGCGCACGCGACCTCGGCGGTGAGTTTCTGATCGAGGACATCGAGGAGAACTGGGTTAGAGTAACCTGGGACGTCCCTCTCAACGGCAGTACCTAAAGGCAGGTTATGACGCAGCAGATTCTCATACTGGAAGACATGCCGGATACACAGAAATGGCTGAAGGACTCCTGCCTGCTCGCCTTTCCCGACGCCCAGATCACAGCTTGCGGCAGCCTCGCCGCCGCGGCGAAGTTTCTTACTACGCAGGAACCCACGCTCGCCCTACTCGATATCGAACTTCCCGATGGCAAGGGCAATAGCATCATCGCGCCGCTGCTCGCCCAGTACCCCTCCTGCATCTGCGTGATCGTAACGATCTACGCCGACGAGAATCATCTGCTGCCCAGCCTGAGCGCCGGGGCGAAGGGCTACATCTTGAAGGATCAGAGTCGGCAGCGCATCGCCTCGATGCTGACCCAGGCCATGGCGGGAGAACTGCCACTCTCGCCTGCCGTAGCGGCGATGGTATTGAGCCATTTCTCGACCACCTCTGAAGCCAGCGAATCGCCACTAACCAGCAGGGAGACCGAGGTGCTAACACTCATCGGTAGCGGCGCGAGTACGCCCGAGGTAGCGAGCACTCTGAATATCAGTAAGTACACGGTCGAAGACCACCTGAAGCAGATCTATCGAAAGCTCGAAATCTCGAACCGTGCCGAGGCCGCACTCGCGGCGAGAGAACTCAAACTGATCTGAGCGTCGCCGGCACTTCATTAGTCTGAACTCGGCAGTGGAATGAATACGCCCGAGCCTATTCAGCCGCAGTCCACAACCTCGAACATCCAGATGGCTCCGCTGGTTACGGCAAGCTCGCTGCCCGGAACTATCTCGCCGCTGCCGCCGCCATACTTGCGTCCGAGCTCCGCTAGCACGGGCCGAATCTTCTCGACATCATCCATCACGCGATCCAGGCACTGATCATAGATCTTGCCCATGTCGCGGATGCGAATTCGGTTATCCTGCTCCAGATAGGCTGGCCATTGTTTCCAGATCTTGCCGATCGTGGAGTTCATATAGCCGCTTACGATATAGAGCTGATCATCGACCACGGGCACCCAAACCGTCCTCGACGTGGAGGGATCCAGAGTCTGGATCTCGATCTCTTCGCGATCGCGCAGGAATGCCCAACTCGCAGGTGTATCCGTGGCCTCGCCGCTGCGAAACGGGCCACCGATGCTGATAGTAAACCAGGGATAGAATTCAACCGCACCGTCATGCGTTCGCATCCAGCCGTAAGCCGCTGCGACAAACAGAACCAGCGCAGCGACAACCACGCCTAACCCCTTCAATACTTGCTTCGATCGACTCATATCACGCTCCAGATATAGCAGTATTTGGCTGTTTAACGCGACCAGCCCTAACTTCCTGTCCGCTTTTGTGGCCTAATAGCATATAGCATTCTCTATCGAATGGCACCGAGTCGCGTTACGTCGAAATTTTCAATGCAACTGTTTACCCAGCTATGCTATTTATGCCGAATTCTTCCCTATGAGAGCAATTCTCACCGAGATCCGACTACCCAAAGACGCTGAATTTGGGCTGTTCTCGCTAGTGCACGGCGATCGGCTGGGCAGTATGATCGGTCGCTTGGCAATCCGCTCACGCGCATATGCTGTATCAGTAGCGGCTATGCTCAGTTTTTCGGCGGCCTTCGTGGCTGTATTCGAGGGCAGCCTGCTGAACGAGAACCTCGTTCTGGACCTGGCGCACGATATCGGTTGGTGGAACCAATTCCTGCTGGCCTTCCCAACCCTCATCTATATCGCGGGTTCCTACTTCGGCGAGTTCCCCCGCACGCTGCGCCAGCTAACCGATTCAGGGGTGTTGCAGGCGAGTAACGATGACTGGAAGAAGGTACGGCGCTTCACCAAGGCCAAACTCACCAATACCACTTTCGTTCTACTGCCCTACGTAGCCGGAATCTCCGCCGCCGCACTCACATCGAACGTACTGCAGTCCTATGGCACCTGGTACAGCGCCGGCCAGTATAGCGCGGGCCTGTTGATTCCCATTCACGCCTTCTTTCTTTATTTCTTCATGACCTTTCTCGCACTGAGACTGTATGGCGCATTCCTCATCCTGCGCATGCTTTTCAGCTTCAACGTGAATATTCAACCCTTCCACCCCGATGGCTGCGGCGGGCTAGGTAGCCTGATGAGGCAGTCCGAGAAACTGTATTGGGGCATGGTGGTCTTCGGCGTCGTTGCGGCCCTCGGGATTCTCTCCAACGTCATCGTCTATAGCATCGCACTGTTTAGTATCTACAATTTCCTCTTGCTGCTAGCGTATATCTTGCTAACTGGGATTGCCTTCTTCTTACCCCTCTATGCGCTTTCCGAGAGAATGGGGGAGGCGAAGCAGAAACTGCTGCTATCGATTCAAGAACGCTATCAGGCGCTGAACCTCAAGCAATCAGTCGGCACGACGGAGCCGAGTGCACTGAGAGAAGAACACAAAGCCGATCTAGCGGCCTTGAAGTCACTGCAGAGAACTGCGCGCGCCATGCAGGTATGGCCTTTCGACAAGGGCAGCATCGTGCGATTTCTCTACGTCAGTGCTACGCCACTAATCACCATACTCGTTGGAATGTTACTATTTAGCTAAGCTCAAAGATTCTAAACCTCCCAGCTCTACTCAACAGGAAGAACACCATGATAAAACGATTCATCAGCCTGCTCGCACTCACTTTCTGCCTTATCCCGGCAAGCTATGCCAGCGACGTCTACACCGATTGCAGCAATCTCGTGACGGAGTACGCCTACTACCGCGACAGATTCGACGCGCTCGGATTTTCGAATCTCTTTACCGAAGACGCAACACTCAGCGTCGGCGGTCAGACCTGGGCAGGTCGCAGTGAGATTCGAGCGCGTATCGAAGGTCTGGACGATAGCGCGAAGATTCGGCACCTGATGAGCACCATTCGCATAGCGCAGGTTGATGCGCGACATGCCACAGGAGTTAGTTATGCGACAATCTATACAGGCTCTGCAGGATCCAACTCGGTCGAAGGCTTCGCGGTTATCGGCGAGTACCATGATCAGTTCGTACTCACAGAAGCGGGTTGGCGGATCAGTAGTCGCGAACTTCGGTCAGTGTTCTCCTATGAAGATGCGCAGTAACAACTGGTCACATGCGGCTTGGGAACAATAGAAGCAGAACTGGACTTTTAGCATGGCTAATAAAGTGCAATTTTCCTGTCTCGTAGCAGCGATCGCAATGTGCCTGCTCCCTCTATTCGCACAGGGCGCGGAAGACGAGGTAGTGCTACTACGCATTAATGGCGACCTGATCGGCCTAGCGCCGATGGTAGGCGAGGAGCTTGTAGACAAGGAGCAGGCCCTGCGACTGATAGACGACTATTACAGCCTGCTGGCGCCCGAAGCACTTCGGCGCGTGGAAACGCTGCATCGTGAAATTTTGGGATTGATCCCCGACTTCGAAGTCGCCTATGCCGCAGCCGATAGTGCCGAGATCACCCATGTTATGAGCGAGATCGATCTGCGCCTCGCGGCGCTGCAGCAAGTGTACGCGACTAACTATACACAGGAAGTGACAGCGCTACTTCAAAAGGCATATCGTTTGATACTGCCAGGGCTGGGAGAAGAATAAGGTTTAGTTCGACGAGCAGGCCTCGGTTGTGCCGAAGTCTCGGAACACTCGCACTCTTGGGTCGACCTGTAGCTCTGCCTCACTAGTTAGCGGGAATAGCTCGCCGTTAGAGGGAACGGAGTATTCGCTTCTAACGCCTGCTTCGGTTACAAGAATCGGAATCGGGATGTTCGCATCAGGATGCCCCTGCCAACTAAAGCTCACTCCGGCATCGCTCCTTCGAGTCTCTAACACCGGTATCGCGGCCTGTCCCAGGTACATATCGAAGAACCATTTTAGATCCGCGTCGTGTTCCTCGCTAACTATCTCGACGAAATCTTCGCTGCTGCGGCGCGTTGGGCTAATGGGATAGCTCAGTGACCAAGGCTCGGCCGTATCGTATATGAGTCGACGCACCGAGCGCCAGAAGGTCTCATCCCCAATAAGACCGCGCAACGTGTGCAGCGTCCAGCTACTCTTAAAATAGGCATCGTTGGAATCAAAGTAGTCCATCGCCACATTATTTTCCGGTACGACCGGCTTGCAGTTCGCCAGGTCATTGTAGAAGTCCCACATATAACTCCAATAGGCGGCGTCTCCTATAACTCGCTGCGCGTAGACCGGCTGCATATAGTTTGCGAAACCCTCGTGCAACCAGAAGTCGCGACTCTCTGCCTGCGTCATCAGGTTGCCAAACCACTCGTGTGCGAACTCGTGCTGAATTAGCCAGTCAAACCCACGCGGGTCCAACGCAAAACCATTGCCATAGCCGTTCATGGTTTGATGCTCCATGCCAAGATAGGGAATCTCGACTATGCCTATCTTCTCAGTACCCCAAGGGTAGGGCCCGAGCATCTCCTCGAAGAAATCGAGCTGCGACATGAAGTCCTGCTGTATAAGAGATTCAACTTTTTCCATATCATCTGTCAGATGGTAGAAGACAACAGGAATAGGTTGCTCGGCGATGGCATTGGATTGCTGCAGTTCGAACTTCTCAAAAGGGCCAATATTGATAGCTAGGTGGTAGGCAGAGATCGGGTTAGTTGTGCGCCAATGGTAGGTACTTCGGCCTTCGTAATCTGTCTGGGAGATCAGCACGCCATTCATCACAGCGGTAAGATCGGAAGGCACGGTGACTAGCATGTCGGCGCCATGCTCGGGCTTGTCCGAGATATGATCCTTGCATGGCCAATACAGATCGCAGCCCCTGCCCTGTACCGCGGTGGCTATCCAATGTTCTCCGGCTTCCGTCCGCGACCAGACGAAGCCACCGTCCCAGGGCGGATTCTCCGCCTCGTAGGGCTTCCCGCGATACCTGACCGTCGTAGTAAAATCGTTGCCGGCGACTAAATCCGATCCCGAAAGAACAAGCTTACCGCCTACTTTGGTATGCGACGCGATCTCGCCATTGATCGAAGTGGCTAGAATCTCGAACCTGGGATCCAGGTCGAGTTCGACCCGACTCATAGGCTCTAGCGCCTCTGCCCGCATCGTGACCCTGCCTTCTATGTGCTTCCGCTGGGGATCTACGTCGATCTCCATTCGATAATGCCGTACATCGAATTGCGCTTGCTGGGCAGTCAGTGCGCCGCTGGATATGGCCGTCTCCGGATGCAAGGGAGGGTTCGAGCTGAGACAGGCAGCTAAAGAGAGAAACAGAAAGAACACAGAGCAGCGACGGAGTCGGTGGGGAGTAGGTAAAACCATCGTAGTCCTCGAGTGGTTACACAGTTACTGCGGATCTCACACAAGCCACAGCTCACAACTCGAATATGGCATGGATTCTGCCTCCTCGTCCAGAATGCATGGCAATCTCAGGCCCGCCGTCTATGCGTAGTATTCGCTATCCTTGTACTGCTCTAGCATGAAATTCGCCAGTACACCGGCGGTGACGGCAATGGGTACGGCGAGCAGCATGCCGACGATACCAAAGATCGCACCGCCTGCAAGCAGCGAGAAGAGAATCCAGAGGGGATGCAGGCCAACACTCTTCCCGATCAGTTTCGGCGTTATGAAGTTTCCCTCAAGGAACTGTCCCGCGAGGAATATACAGGCGACGCCTAGCACGAATAGTAGATCCGACGATTGCAGGTAGGCTACGCCCACGCTAGTCACGAGCCCAACCGCGGAACCAAATAGGGGAATGATGGAGAGTGCTCCAGCGGCTAAACCGATGATGTAGCCGAACTGCAGTCCAACCAGGGAGAGCGCGACTGCGTAAAGTATACCTAGCGTCAGAGCCACCAGGAGTTGTCCTCGGACGAACCCGGCTATCTTCCCATCGATGCGGGAGAACAAGGTGCGTAGTCGATCGCGGTTCTTTCTCGGCAGTAGATCGTCCACCCACTCTACGATGTTTTCCCACTCAATCATCATATAGAAAGCGACAAGGGGAGTGACGACTATGAAACTTGCGAATCCGATTAGGGCTCGTCCGCCACTCATGACGCTCCCAATCAATTCGGTCCCCGCGCCCAGCGCGTTACTGACATTGTTTTTCATTGCTGCCTGTAGACTCTGATTCAAGTTTGTATCGGACACGCTCTCTTCGACGATCGCGACGTAGGGCTGCAGCCTGTCCCATAACGCATCCGTGTAGGCAGGAGCATTCTCCGCGAGCTGCTGCAGTTCCTGATAGAGAGGTGGTAGAAGCAGAGCAAGCAGGGCCAGTACAATCAGGAAGAACAACGCCAAGAGAAGTACCGTCGATAGACTGCGTGAGAGCCCGAGCTTATCCAGGCGCAGGAGTATGGGATTCAGTAGATAGGCTATTCCTATGCCTACTAGAAAAGGAAGCAAGATTGATTTGAAAGCCCAAACGAACACGGTCAGGGCTGACCCTGCAACTAACCAGAAGATGGCTCCCTGTCTGAATGGCACGGAGCTAATGCCTTACCCTTGGGCTCATCAACAACCAAAGCAATAGACCAAGCAGGGGCAGCAATAGAATTACCAGCACCCACAGGAACTTCTCTCTACCCGGAATCGGGGTGCTCAGGACGCTGATGATCGCGAAGATATCCAGGATCAGGATGACAAAACTCAGTAGACCGTATTCCATTCTCACTCCCAGTAGTCCTGATACGATCGCACTGCTTAGGGCGATCGTATCTAGGCGGCTAGCTCTCTACCGCGAATATCTGTAGCTCGACGCGGCGATTCATAGCTCTGCCTGTAGCCGTATCGTTATTCGCGATCGGCTGGTCGGCACCCATACCTTGAGCGACGATGCGAGACTGATCCACACCCTGATTCGCCAAGTAGTTGTTCACACTGCTCGCTCGACGATTGGAAAGGTTATAGTTATAACTCGCGTCGCCCGTCGAATCCGTATGGCCATAGACCTGTAGATTCGTATCTCTGTACTTACTCAGCACACGCGCAACAGACCCCAGGACCGGATAGAACTCTGGACGGATAGCGTATTCGTTTGTAGCGAAGGTAATATTACCCGGCATTATCAAGTCGAGTCTGTCGCCGTTACGCTGAACTTGAACACCCGTGCCCTGCAGCTCCTCACGTAGTTCGGCCTCTTGCACGTCCATGTAGGCGCCGATGCCTACGCCAATAGCGCCACAGCCCGCGGCGGCGTTACGCGCTCTCTGGCCACTCTCCGCGGCACCGATAAGGCCGCAAACTACCGAACCAATTGCGCCGTATTGCGCGGCCCGACTCGTCTGTCGCTCACCGGTATAGGGGTTTGTTGTCGTACAGGCCACCACCAGAAGGGATGTGGCAACAAGCAAGCCTTTACATACTTTATTGATACTCATGTATTTCGATACTCCTAATTAAACGGGACTGCGTTTCCGCGCATTATATCTCAGAACGCACGGACTCAATGACCTCTCTAGCATCGTATGCCCGAGTTGGCTCGCTCTCACCTGAGCCCATCACTACTTCGATGCTCGCGGTGTACCGCTGTCGCCTATCGGGAAACTCGACGGTCTCTACGGAAAATGCCGGTGAGTATCGCGTCGTCGAGCAGCCCAGAAGACCACAGCGCGTATGAGTCGGCCCGCCCGTTCTAACGGCGACCTCGTTGCCTACCGAATCTGGCTCAACCTCTGGAGTCGTTGTGCGGTTCGCCACCTCGAACCAATCGTGGCTCTTCTGCACAGTGAGCTCGGCTGCGCGCAGCAGCGCATAATCCTGCACCTGATCGATCGGTGTGCGTGAGTTTCCCGTAAAGCTAACGCGGTAACGCGTCTGGGTTAGCTGGCGCTCGGAATAGCCGTAATCGCCTTTTTCCTCTGCTATCTCGTATCCCGTGCTGGAGCCAGCACAGGCCGCTAGGGCTGAACCCAGGACTAACACAAGACCCGCAGTTCTTACCGCAGATCGCTGGCCCAGAATGCATTCCTTAAAATTGGCACATCTCTTCCTAGTATTCATATGTGATCCTCCCGCGTTACTTAAACGCTATCTATAGGACTTCTGAATCGCGCACATCCTGTCATGTGACATCTGGAATGTCGCAACTAATGAGGAAAGTCGGTAAACGAGCGATTTATCCTCAACTTTCTGTACTGCTGTGCGTAATACGCCCAACGTGCGCTTCTCTGTTTCTTCGAGCTGGTCAATGAATACTCGGTCACCAAAATTAACGAAGTGACTCCTTGCCTCCACATACCAGCGTGTGATCTTGCCCACCATCGTGCCAGTGCCTTTTGGGATCTGTCCCCTCAGGGCCACTTCCGATTCCAGTTCTCGCGCGATTCTCAATCGAACTCGCGCCATGTCAGAGAACATATTTCTCAGTTGCTGATTCTCTACCTGATTCGCCACGTGCCGGTACAACTTCTCCCCGTCCCGGCACACGGCGACTATGTCATTCAAGATTTCAGCATCTTCCTTATTATCGGGAGCAATCACAGTTTGTGGCTGTTGTCCCATTTTAAACCTCCGAACATTTAGCCGCCCTATTTGACGACTAACAGTCTGTTTTGAACGTCTTGAACTTCGAACGTGCTTCTGGCGATCTGTTCAGCAAGATTACTGTTGAGATCATTGCCTACTCGCCCTTCCAGGATGACAGTCTGATTCGAAGTTTCGACATCGATTCTCGAGCTATCGATATCCGAGTTCAGGAGTAGCTTGGTAGCAACCGCTGTCGAGATCGATGCATCCAGCACTTCCGATGCGGGATCTATCTGTCCTTCCAATTCATACTCGACAGGCTCCACATGCACCTGGTTGTCGATAGAGCTAATTCCATCAATACTTAAAGCGAGATCGTTCAATAGGCTGCGGTGGAGATCGGAGCTTACGGTTCCGGTTACGACCGCCATGCCATCGACCACATCCGTTTCAATCTCGAATGGGTTCAGATCTTCGTTCAGCAGCACCACCGCATCCAGCTTGCCATCAAGCCACGCGTCCTGCAGTGCGCTGTTCTCCTCCTGATGATCTGCCAAAGCCGGAGAAGCCGTCATGAATAGTGTCAATGGAAGCGCATATAGCTTGATTAGCTGTTTCATAGTGTTTCTCCTCTTCTTAAAATTTAACTGACTCCCTATATAGGCATTCAAGTCCTGTGCCAACTAGCCCAGGCGAGGAATCATGGGGGATTGCGCGCAATTAAGTAGCTCAATGAACTGTGAGCGAGCAACAATTACAGAACTTCTTGTCATTGTTACATGAATAAATTACAGTTCGCGCTAGCCCGCGCTATACCACTCACCATAAGGGTTCTTCCTACATGGCCCAACCGAAACTCCTGCTATCTATCCTCGATTCCGATCTTGAAAAAGAGCTGCTGGCTAGCAAGCAGATCAAACAGTTCGATGTCGCGCACATCTCTGGTCAAGATTCATGGATTGATCGCCTACTAGAGGAGAGTGTCGATGTAGTCATCGCCCAGGTTGACCAGTTCGATGAATCCGATCTCAAGCGTTTAACAGACGAGAGCTGCCGGCTGCTTACTAACATCGATGTAATCTTCATCAGTTCCGGCGAACCAAACCCTAGCATTGAAAAGGCGATGCTCCGTGGTGTCTCCTATCATCTGCGCTTCCCGATCAATGTCGAGTACATCGAAGAGATAGCCGCCGAGCTCTATGAGGAGCTTCTCGATGACGCATCGGATTCGGAGCCCGTAGTCGAGAGCGACCTGGACCAGTTCGGCATGCTCGTAGGCTCGTCACCCAAGATGAAGCGTCTCTACCGTATCATCAGGAAGTCTGCTGACTCTCAGGCCAGCATCCTCATACTCGGGGAGAGTGGTTCAGGGAAAGAGCTAGTGGCAAATACCATGCATATGATGAGCGAACGCTGCGAGGGGCCCTTCATCTCGATCAACTGCGGCGCTATCAGTCCCGAACTGATAGAGAGTGAGCTGTTCGGACATGTAAAGGGCTCGTTCACCGGTGCCACGGGCGATAGGGTCGGCGTATTCGAACAAGCGCATGGCGGCACACTATTTCTGGACGAAGTCACCGAGATGCCCATCGATCATCAGGTGAAACTACTTAGGGTTCTCGAATCGGGCGAGTTCAAGAAGGTCGGAAGTGGAAAGACACAGAAGAGCGATGCCCGGATAATTGCCGCCACCAACCGCGAGCCAGCGGATGCCATGGAGGAAGGTCAGTTTCGCGAAGACCTTTACTACCGAATCGCCCAGTTCCCAATCCGAGTACCACCGCTGCGAGATCGTGAGCGCGATGTAGTGGGTCTAGCCAAACATTTTCTCGCTCATCGCAATGCCGAGGAGAATTCTGCGAAAGAGATAAGTCATGATGCTATTGAGAAGATCAAGAGCCACGATTGGCCGGGCAACGTACGGGAACTTATGCACACTATCGAACGTGCCCACATCCTCGCCGACGACACAATTAGCATCGATCACCTCATTATTGACACCTTGGCAAGTGCCGAGCCTGCGTCGGACATACCAACCGATATGCCACTCGATGAAGTGGAGAAGTCTGTGATTCTAAAAACCCTGGAAGAGAAAGGGGGAAATAAGACTGAGACCGCCGAGCAGCTAGGCATAAGCGTCAAGACGCTGTACAACAAGCTGGAGAAGTATGGCGCGTCGGACTAAGCTAAGTTCTCATCTCAGGTTCCGCACAATAAAAGGGAGGGCATCATTAGATACCCTCCCTTTTCTCTTACTAGCTATCTAACAGTTTTGGTCTGACACATCCTCGCATGCATCTTCAACCGCGTTTCCGAGGTCGGTAGCGGCGCGATCGAGGTCCTCGCCTAGTCGTTCGGCCGGACCTCTGTCACAGGCGGTTAGACTTAAAGCGCTTAGCAGCATTAACAGTGATATAAATTTCATATTCTGGATCTCCATATTATCTTAGAAGAAAAAGGTTGCGTGGCGTATCGATTCGCTAGACCGGTGGGGTCTTTCCGTCTAGCGCTCGCACTACTAGCGATATAACGAACAGCACAAAGAACAGGAGGAAGAGCATCTGCGCTATTCCCGTAGCTGCTCCCGCTATACCACTGAAGCCAAAGAAAGCTGCAATAATCGCAATGACAAAAAATGTTACCGCCCAACTAAGCATAGTAGTTCCTCCAGTTGTTCAAAGTTTCGTGTACTTAGCCTAGGTGATGCGAGCATCGTGCCAAAACTAGAAATTATTTGCCAAAGGCCTGGTACACGTGGCCTTTAGGCTTTCCTGCCGAGTTTCACAAAAGCCGCCACGTCGTTGATATTCGCCCGAACAAGGCAATAGTTGCAGTGAGCTGTGAACTTATTTCAAAGCACTTCGATAGAATGCTAGGCTTGCGCCATCGCTCACTTTCCGAGGTATCTCATGAAAAATCTCACTAGAAGCTTGCTGGTAGGACTGTCGATTCTGCTGCCTGTGGTGATATCGGTACAACTGATAATCTGGACATTCAGCACCGTCGAAAATTGGCTGAAGTCGGTTTGGCTACTATTCTTGCCCGAGGAGTTCTATTTCCCCGGCATCGCGTTCGTCAGCTTCATCCTACTGGCCATGGCGATCGGTCTCAGTTCGCGACACACCCTAGTAAAGCATATCTGGAAGGCGCCCGGCCTACTCTTGGAGAAGACACCAGTCGTAAACTATATATACAGCACTATTAAGGACTTCCTGGATCTGATGGGTGGCAAGACCTTCTCGGACCAGTCCGTGGTTTGGGTAAGCCTGGCAGGGAATGACACTCGACTCCTCGGCATAGTAACTAAGCAAGGGGGCAACGGTGATTCCAAACTCGCTCAGATGATCGGCGAGAACGAGGTAGCCGTATACCTGCCAATGAGTTATCAGGCCGGCGGCTATATGCTGATTCTGCCTGAGGACCAAGTTGAGAAAGCAGATATAGAACCAGGCGAGGCTCTGCGTCTCATCATGAGTGCCGGCCTCGGGCAAAGAGCGAAGAAGCTCGAAAAGGATTTCGCACAAGCGGACTAAACTTCATGCTGCTTCATCGACCGAACAGGAACGTCGGCTCTAATTCCGGTCGAGCTGAAGTTCTTCTACTATGTCGGCGTAAGTATTCTGATAGGTTTCTCGGTATTGATCGGAGTTCGCGATCGCCTGCTGTGCATAGCCCAGCGCGGCCTCGGCCTCACCTAGCAAAAGCAGTGTATGCGCCAGATTGTTGAGCGCTGGGGAGTAGTCTGGGTGATAGACCACGGCACGTGAGTAGGCATCGGCAGCTCGTTGAAGACTTTCTTCCGCCAGCAGGTGATTGCCCAGGCCAAGCAGCAATTGCCTGTCTTGGGGCCATCTTTGCAGTGCGCCTTCATAGGCAAGCTGTATTGCATAGGCATCGGCATAGCTGTGCTGTAGATCCGACAGACTCCTAAAATAGGCATCCGCGTTTGCCGTTATCGGCACGCCTCCTGGTGTTTCCATGACCACAGCCCAGTGCTCAGCGCGCGCCCACGTGCGCTCGAATGTCGATAGCTCCATCGTATAGTCTTCGATAACACCGGAATTGAGAATGAGCTTTCTCTGCCCCATGTCATAGCCTTTCACTACTGCAAAATGCCATTGCGGCCTAATGCTGAGCCCTAGGTTTTGGAACACCAGAACCGGGTTCCCTGCCTCGACCTCGCGCAGTAAGTCGGCCAATGAGGGTGCCAGCTCATAGCTTAGCAGACCTCGTGAGCGAGCTGCCGCCAGGAGTTCTACTTGAAACGATCCATTGCGGCCAGGCACATAGACTTCGTCAACAAGTGCCGCATCTGATACATCTTCGCCTTTAAAGTTAAGCAGAGTAGCCAGTGCGGCGGGGCCGCACTGATACTCTTCCTGCGGAAAGAATGGGACATCATCGATAACTATACGCGATGCGACAGTGTCGCCTAACGTTTCATCCAGATTTCCCGTTTGCGGCGCCGACATGCACGAAGCAAGCAGAAGCGCCGACAAAGCGATGGAAGTGACTTGTAGATATCGAGATTGCATTCTTCTAATGTTTGCCGTTAACGCTTACACGCTTGGGAATACATCCGTCACGCCGGCCATGTCGAGTAGCAGGAAGATGACAATGATGGCGATAATACCGCCCAGCAATCCTTCACCCGCCGGCAGATCTTGAATCTGGTCGTGGATCTGCAGAACCTCGGCATCCGTTAGGCTATCGATGCGCTGATCGACCGCCTGCTCAGAGACACCGAAACCTAGCAACTGCTGCTTCACATCGGCTCTGGCCATGAAAGTACCTAGCTGACTACGCTTCATCTCAAGCGCAGATGATTCTGCCAGTTGTTCTGTGGTTACCACATCGGCATAGGTTGCCGATTGCAGTCCCATGACAATAATGCTGCTGATCGTTAATGTGGTAAGCAGTTTCTTGATCTGTTGCATTCGTAATAGCTTCATATTTTTTACCTTTGTGGTTAAGTTTGCTTCTGCCCTAGTGCAAGCGATATTACATTACACCTTTCCAGGACGTTTCGCACTCAAAAGCCAATACGCCCAGTACCGTTAGTAACAGCAATGCCCGTGCCAAAGTTCACATGAGCCTCTATAGCGTAGTGGAAAGCTCGAGATCAGCTGTCGTGTCGTCATCCAAAAAAAGGCCAGCATCTCACTAGCTGGCCAAAGTGCTTACCTGGATAAGGGGGTTGGGTAAGCATTGAGAGAAACGAGACCTGTAGCCCACAATCGCGATTTGGCACGATCTTCTACAAGTCTCCGCAAGTACCCGGGCTTTTCGTGCTCGCCCATACTGCAAATAGCACTTGCATAGTGGGAGTGAAGCGAGAATCATGCCAAGACACTTCACAACGTACCCTTCGCGCTACCCAATCCTGCATGACACTCAAGCTAGGCCAGCTTGTAGACTTGGCCCCGCGAACAGGTAAGAATTTTCCTAACTAATGAAATATTTTCCGGTAGCATGGATATTTCTACAACATTCAGGGTTTTCGGCGGCGGTGCTGCGCTGTATTACAGTTGGTATTAATATTGCTCATATTGTGGGTTCAGACGGAACTATTTGCTGAGGAGAAGGAGTATGTCCAGGACCAGAAGTACACTGTCGCGGCATTTCCGGTTAAGCGCTCACCCTATTGTCCGCGCTGCGAGAGCGGAAGCAATTCTCGCTATTGTGTTGTTCTGGCTCGGTAGTACGGTAGTCCTTGCGCAGGAACCTATGCTCCCCTCACCGGTTAACGATATTGAGCCTACAGTCGTAGGCATCGAGGAGTACTACGACCCACTAGAGCCACTTAACCGACGCATCTTTAGATTCAATGACTTCATCTACCGAAACGCATTGATTCCGCTAAGCGCAGGCTATCAACGCGTCGTTCCCGCACCGGCACGAAGCAGCTTGCTATCAGCGTTTCGAAATATTCAGGAACCGTTCAATGCGTTCTATAACACCGCGCAAGGCGAATTCAGACCTGCAGGGAGTAACATCTTACGATTCGCGATCAACAGCACGATTGGTCTGCTGGGGTTATTCGATCCAGCAGAGGCATGGCTGAACATCGAATCTGCCCCGAACTCGTTGAACGAAACTCTAATGGTTTATGGTGTAGATCAGGGCGCCTATTTAACACTCCCGTTCTTTGGATCATCCGACATTCGTAGTGGACTTTCACAATTCGCCGGATCCTATTTCCACCCCGTAAGCTTTGTGACTAACAATCCCGAAACATCTGCTCTGATTAGCTTCGATGCGTTTCAGCTCTATGCGCCGGCCGCCGAAAGTTATATCGGCATCACGGCGGATAGCGAAGATCCTTACCTCTACCTGCGCAATCAGTACCTACAGGGCATAGCTCGCGATCAAGATACTATCGATGAACAATGAGGAGCACGAGTCTCGACATCCGCTAATCAGGCACGCCAAACCTATTGTCGCCGGGTTCGCAGTGCTAACTCTGCTATTCGTCTTTTTCGCTCAGCAGTTTGAGATCGATGCCTCCGCGGAAACGCTTCTCGTTAAAGACAATACTCTCTATATCGAGTCTAAGGCGATAAGTCAGAAATTTTCACCGGATGAATTCATACTTCTCGGATTCAAACCTGAAAGCGGCGATGTGTTCTCTGCCGAGTCGCTCGAAGTCTTGCAGTCTATCAGTGAGGAGATTGGCCGACTCGATCGTGTGACCACTATCAATTCGCCCATAAGCGTTCCTCTTCTGTCGCAGGCTGATGGTTTTTCTACTGACCTAAACGCCAATCAATTTACCTGGCTGGAGCAACGCTACGATGCGGCCACGCTGAGAGAGGTTTTCACTCAGCATCCCATCTACACCGACTTGTTAGTTAACGCCGACCTGACGGCACTAGCGATGCAGATAGTTTTTGAGCCTAACGTCGAGCTGCAAGAGCTCGAAGCACAGATTCTTCAGTTCGAGCAGCGATCTCTTGCTTCGGATCTAGATGATTCCGAGCAGCAGCAGTTAGAGGAGCTTAGGGAAAAGGCCAGTGTGATCAACAAGACACTCGGCGTTACGCGATCCAATGAGATCGAGACCATCTATGCAATCATCGCAGCGCATCAGGACACGGGCAGCTTCTACCTAGGCGGCGGCTACGTGTTGGCCGAGCACCTGGTCGAGATTATTCAGAATGATCTTCTGATCTTTGGTAGTGCGATAGTATTTATCGTATGCGCACTGTTGCTTATCCTTTTCCGCCAATGGCAGTGGGTAGGCATTCCCATAGTCTGCTGCTTGGTGAGCGTCGTACTTACCACAGGGGCATTTGGCCTATTGGGTTTAAAGACCACCGTCATCTCTTCAAACTTCATAGCCCTGCAACTTATTCTTACGCTCGCTCTTGTCATCCACCTGATCGTTCAGTACCAGGTGCTTGCACAGGCGAGCGGCAGTAAGAGCCACGAAGAACTTCTCGTAGAGACAATACATAAGAAAGTTAAACCCTGCCTCTATGCCGGACTAACCACCTCGGTCGGGTTTGGCTCTCTAGTATTCAGTAATATTCAGCCTGTCGTGACATTCGGTTGGATGATGATAGTCGCGATGCTCACTTCCATTACCGTAAGTCTGCTTCTGTTCCCAAGCATTCTCGCACTGGGAAACACGGTGTTGAAACACGAGCGCCACAAGCTATCCGAATCGATCCTGAAGCGAGTGCATGGAGTCTGTGAATCGCATCCGCGTCATATCGTGTTTGCAAGCCTGACACTTTGCGGCCTAAGCGTCCTGGGATTGCTTAGGCTGGATGTAGAGAACAGTTTTCTGGACTATTTCAAGGACTCCACACAGATCAGACAGGAGCTAGTCTTTATCGATAGAGAGTTTGGGGGCTCCACTCCGCTCGATATCGTGTACGACTCCGGACGAGATAGGGAGAACTCGGACCTGATCGTTACAGCTGAAGAAGTGCAGATGCTGCAGAGAATCCATGCCTCCCTGCAGCAGAGCGAGGCCGTCGGAAAAACGATGTCGGTTTACAACTTTACGGAGTTGGCACAACAGCTGAATGAAGGGAGCCCGCTTACCGAGTACGAGATGAATAGCCTCTACCAACTGCTGGATAGAGAGATTCGAGAGGAACTGATCGAGTCTTATTTGCACGAGGAGTCGGGCGAGTTACGGATGAGCGTACGCATCAAGGACTCGACGCCAGAACTGGACAGACAGGAATTCATAGAAGCGATACGATCCACCATGAGCGAGCTGGGCGTCGAGAGCGATGAGTACGTCCTAAGCAACCTGTTTGTGCTGTATCAGGACATCCTAGAGAGATTATTCACATCTCAAATAACTACGCTTGGCCTTGTCTATGTGGCTTTGGGGATAGTGCTGCTGCTGATTTTTCAGTCTCCAAGCGTCGCGGTCATAGCCCTGATTCCCAATATCATCGCTACGCTATTCATTCTGGGTGTCATGGGCCTTCTCAATATTCCACTAGACCTCATGACCATTACTATTGCCGCCATTGCGATGGGAATTGCCGTGGATGACACAATTCACTTCGTTCATCACTACCGTCATCAGCAAGCAATTGGTGTGAACTCACCGCTACTGAGCACATTCAATTCAGTAGGATATGCCTTGCTCTACACGTCACTGATAATTTCTGTGGGATTCTCGGTGCTCGGCTTCTCAGACTTCGTACCCAGCATGCTCTTCGGCCTGCTCACGGCGCTAGCGATGATTATTGCGCTCGTTACAGATCTTACGCTGTTGCCAGTGCTGCTTCAGAGGTTCACAGGAGACGTGCGTAAGAGCGGGTCTTCCTCCTAACTAGCCCTGCTCTCCAGCAATCGTCCATAGTTTGAATCAGTAGGCAGTAATTACACTCCAATCTGCAAGTATTTCAATTCTACAGTACGTGCAGGGAGCCACTCCGCTACAGGCCCCAGCTCTCGGGCAATCTCGACATACAATTTTCTGGCACGAAGGTTGCTCCTTAATACTTATGAGCAAGAAAACGGCAACAAGGAAAATTCAGTACACGGGATCGATTGTTAGCGAGAAGGAAGGCGGTATGACTAACGTGAGTTCGCGCAAGAATCTCGTAAAAGACCTATCCATCTTATTGGTTCTGATGGGTTCGCTACTCGCCTTGCCCTGGGTCCAGAGTCTCCTGGAACGAGATGCGCAGGTAGAGACAAGCGTCGTCCCCGAATCCGCTGACGGGAATTCGCCTGCGAATCCTGAACAGTCCGACCTGCAGCAGGATAAAGCCTTTATCGGTACCATATTCCCTATTCTGTCCGCCTGGCAGGCTCAGGAGCTTGAGCCCTATCTCGCCGAGGAGACAAAGAACGAGGATTGGTCAGCGGAAGTCGCATCTGTGCTCGATACGCTATCGGCTAGACTTGGTCAGCTCGAGCGCTTTAGCGAGCCAGAACCTGTTGGAGTTAACGTATCGCCGGATGAGAGCCTGGCAAGCTATGAATTCGTAGCCTTCTACGAGTCTGGTGCCGCCGACGTCAACATCGTTCTCTCCGAGAGCGACGGCCAACCTCATCTATACTCGTTCGATTTCCAAGTACACAGCGAATCCTAGACCCGCAGCCAATCACTATGCCAATGACCTCAACGGGCGAGTCAATGCTAAAAGCCCGGAGTCATCACCATAAACCGGATGGCTTTTCGGATTCGGTTGCACTCACACTAACCAAGTTTCTGCGCTTTCTTGCCGACACTTTCTTCGCACGGCGCTACGGCCATAGGGCTGTTGTGCTCGAAACAGTAGCCGCTGTGCCTGGAATGGTCGGAGGGATGCTGCGTCATATGCGCAGCCTGCGACGGCTGGAACACGACAGAGGCTGGATACAGCAGCTATTAGAGGAAGCACAGAACGAGCGCATGCACCTGATGATCTTTCTGGAGATCGCCAGACCCACCTGGCTGGAGCGAGTGATTATTCTCTTGGCTCAGGGAGTCTTCTCGACCGCATTTCTGGCTCTCTACATCATCTCGCCGCGCACGGCACATAGGCTAGTGGGATACTTCGAAGAGGAAGCCGTAGTGAGCTATAGCGAATATCTGGATGAGATCGAGTCTGGAAAGATAGACAACGATCCAGCCCCGCAGTTGGCTATCGATTACTATAGCCTAGGACAGCAGGCGCGCTTGCGCGACGTAGTGACTGCCGTGCGCCGCGATGAGATGAAGCATCGCGATGTGAATCACGAATTCGCTGATTCTCTCTAGGGCTGGTCGATCGACGCTAGAAGTTATACATCTGTGGCAGCAATAGGGAGTAGGCGATCCAGAGAATAATGGTTAGCGGCAATCCCACCTTCACGAAGTCAGCGAAAGTATATTCTCCCGCATTCATAACCAGGATATTCGTCTTATAGGCCATGGGTGTGACGAAACTTAGATTCGCGCCGAAGAGAACAGCCAAGACAAAGGCCTCCGCTGACACATTTAATTGCGCCGCCATACTTATAGCGATAGGCGTTCCTATAACGGCGGCTGCGTTGTTAGAAACTATATTTGTCATTATCGCCATGAGCAGAATGAGCCCACTAAGCACAGCGGCTGGCGAGAGATCACCGAGGAAGTAGAGGAACAGCTCTGCTATATAGACGGTTGCCCCGGTCTCGGTTAACGAGAGACCCAGTGCCAGGCTGACCACCACGATCATGATGACCGGTATGCTAAGTGCATTCTGTACATCGCGCCAGTCGATGCAGCGGCTCGCCAACATGACTAAGACGCCACACAGGGCGCTGGTAGCGATGGTGACAATCTCCAGAGCTGCGGCGGCAACGACGGCCAGCATGATAACTACTGCCAGCGGACCCTTGCTCGACTGCGGCAGAGTTTTCTTCTCGTCCAATACCAAGAGCGAGCCGATCGACTTGAGTTCTTCTATTGCATCTTCCGGGCCTTGCGCGAGCAGCACATCCCCTGCCTTCAGCTTTACCTTGCCTATGCCTTCGGGCAAGGTTTGTATGGGTTCGCCCGCGCGATGTATGGCGACGATCGCAAGATCTACCGAGTCGGCGAATCGCGTCCTCGATAGCGTGCTATTCACGAAGCGAGAATTCTCCATCAGAACGATCTGAACTAACTGTAGCTCTTCGTCTGACTCATCGCTCTCTGCGGCTTCGTCTTTGGTATAGGCAGTTGCATCCAGCACATCTTCTATCTCTTTGAGATCTTCCATGGTGCCTGTTGCCGTTATTCGATCCCTTTCCTCTATTATCGTATAAGGGAACGGAGACACGCCCAATCCGCCGTAGTTATTTACAGCCTTTCGCACCCGAAGTATTCGCAGGCGGTTATCTGCCTTCTCCCGCAGCTCTGAAACTGTCTTGCCAATCGAACGGCTCTCTGCTGGGAACTCCAATTGGTAGGTAAAGAGTCGCTCCGCTGCGGTTTCGATCTTGGATTTGCGGCCGCGGAACATGAAGGGCACCACCGTCCACAGATAGAGAAGGCCCACGGAGCCCGCGATCAAGCCAGGCTTAGCGAAGTCGAACATGCCGAATTCTCGAAGACCCATATCTGCCGCGACTCCGACCACCAACAGATTGGTCGATGTGCCAATGGTGGTGCAGGTTCCTCCGAGCAGCGTGGAGAAGTTCATCGGCATCAGCGTAGGAGTTACAGACGTGTTGTTGCGCTGCGCCACGTTCATCAGGATGGGTATCAGCAGGACTACGATGGGGGTATTGTTTATAAACGCGCTACCCACTGCCCCGAATACCAGAGTCATCAACAGTGACAGCGAGGGGCTAATCTTCCAGAGCCTGGCGACTGCCCTACCCAAGGGTATTAATGCGCCGGTAGCTACCAGTCCCTGCCCAACGATCATTAGAGCACAGACCGTAATCAGAGCCTCGTGACCGAAACCGGTGAACAGATCATGCGCCGAAACATGACCTCCTACCGTGGAGTATGGGAATAGCTCGAAGCCAATACAGAGTATGACGAGAATTGCCAGACTACTGGACTGCAGTGATATCTTCGGACGGCTAAATAACACCAGAGCGACTGCGGTCAGCAGTAGCAATGCCGCCGCGTGTGAATTAGGTATAGTTGGCATAGGGATAGTGTCGCTTTAGCTCAGGGGTTTATGCAAGCCTCAAGTCAAGGGCTTCTCATCTTGTTCTCACAAACTCACAATCGATTGATTCTTTGTAGACTGCTATTCTTTGCCGGACCTACGTGGCTTTGTCCTTCACGTGAGGGATAAACTGCAAGGTAAAGAAGGTAACCAGAGACAGGGCGATAGCGACTTCGTAGCGATTAAAGGCGACTGCCAGGCCTAGCGTGCCGGTAACCCACAGACTGGCAGCGGTAGCAGTACCGCTCACACCGGATTTGTCTTTCAGAATCGCGCCTCCGCCGATGAATCCCATGCCTGTAATGACACCAACCAACACGCGAGACTCTGCGTCAGTGGTGTTAAGCACCTGCATGCCCAAAAGCATGTAACCGCAAGAAGCTATGGCGACTAAGGGGAAAGTTCGAAGACCTGCATTGCGTTTCTCTTTCGACTCCCTATTCCAGCCCACTGGCAAGGCGAGCACATAGGCGATACTCAGCTGTACTAGTATTCGCAGCACTTCACTGATTTCGATGCCGAAGAACATACAGCATTCTCAGCGTTTAACCGGCGGCTGTCAATCAGAGTCCTTCTATGGAAGAATGCCTGCGTGTTACATCTAATTCCTCCTAGTGACCCGCCTATCCAATGTTTTCAGTAGAACTTCTTATTCTCGTTCTTGCTTTAGTTGTCGCCGTAGCCACAGTTATTCCTCTATCGCGCAGTACGCGCTGGTGGGTGCGCAGTTTGGACTTTCCACGGCTGCAACTGCTCTTTCTATCCTTGGTCGCACTGTGCATGACCTCTGTATTCGCCGAAAGCGCTTACGGCGCTGCCGCTATCGCGCTATCAGCAGGCTGCATACTCTATCAGAGCTACTGGATCTATCCCTATTCGCCTCTTGCGATGAAAGAGGTCGCTTCGGCGGGGTCGAAAATAGGAAGCGCCTCTATTAGCATTCTCACCGCGAACGTTCTCATGACCAATAGGAACACACAGAAGTTTCTAGAACTGGTAAGCACGAACGATCCCGATCTGGTTCTCATGCTAGAGAGTGATAGCTGGTGGGAGGATCAAGTTCGCTCATTGGAATCCAGCTACCCCTATCGCGTCAGCTGTCCATTGAGCAATCTCTACGGTATGCACCTCTATTCGAAGTTCCCGCTAGGTAAGAGCGAGGTAAAATATCTAGTAGAAGATGACATCCCATCCATGCACGCCGAACTGCAGCTGTCCGATACGATAAAGGTACGCGCCCACTTTCTTCATCCCCAGCCTCCTGTCCCGGAATACAATAGCAGTTCCGGCGAGCGGGATGCCGAGCTAATCGTTGTGGCTAAAAGCCTGCAGGGGTTCAAAGGTCCAGCAATAGTCGCCGGCGATTTGAATGATGTGGCGTGGTCAGAAACCACTCGCCTGTTTCGCAGCATCAGCGGATTACTCGACCCCAGAGTGGGTCGCGGTATGTTCAATACTTTTAATGCAAAGTATTGGTTTATGCGCTGGCCTTTGGACCATCTGTTTCACAGCCACCATTTCAGGGTGCGAGATATACGGCGCCTGGAGGATTTTGGCTCTGACCATTTTGCGTTTTATACGGAGTTGATCTTTGCGGATAGCACCCCGTCCCCTGACGCTCAGAGCTGCACCTCCGATGCTGACGAGGAGTTTGCGAGCGAGATTCTCGATCAACATGAAGTTGAAACTGAAGACGTTCCGCTAGATGATCGAGAGAAGTAGGCCCATGTATCCGAAACTAACCCTACTAAGTTTCTTGATCCTCGTGCAGGCAGCTTGGGCAGCCGAATATGAGCCAGAGTTTATTCGTTCCGAAATTCTTCGAGCAGAGGAGGCTCCGGACAGCAGCACAGCAATACAGATCGACATGCCGATAGAATCCGTATTCGATGCGCTGCTTACTCGACTGGCTGAATACACGGAAGATGTCTCGAGCATCCGATTCGATCATCTCGGGTCTAGTACGACTGGCGAGTTAGGAGTCGGTTCGGAAAGAATTACAACGATGACAAACGGGGACACGCTGGTGCAGAGAATAATGGTATACCAGCCTCCGGGAGAGTTTGCCTATTTTACCGATATGACGCTCTCTACTGTGGACGTTCCTATCGAGTATTCGATAGGTCATTACCGCTTCACGGAACTAGCCGATGGACGCGTAGAGGCTCGCGTTTCAGTAGTGTTTGAGCCCAGCTCTCGGTTAACGGCCTTCCTCGTAAGAATCGGATTCAATCGTGCTCTTTCCAGAGATTTCGAGAACGCCGAAGCCTATCTTAACTCACTCGACAGTGAATAGATCGATCAAGTAAAACAGGCTAACCCAACTCGGCTTAGTAGCTTAGCGAATGCCATGAAGCAGCCTGTCGAACAAGTCTGCTCCAGTTATGATGCGTGGCTTTGCAGTCCAGATCAGAACCACATCGTTCTCGATGACACCGAGGTTACCAACCTTACTCCTGCGCATCATGCGTATCACGGAACCCAGATTGGTCCTGTTACTCTTGATGATGATAGGACGGTGACAGAACTTGTAGGCATCTACTGGCTGCTTGCTGAAGAGGACTTCTCTTAGGAAGCCATCGGAGTCGAGAACCAATTGCGGGTCACCCTCCTCGCTGGCCAAGATCACCCATTTACGACCCGACTCGTCCACCTTCTTGAGAAAAGGATCGTCCATGCTTGGGCCATATTCCGGCAGTCTAGGCAGATCGACATCCGTAGGAAGCTTGATGATACTCATGGGGTCTACATCGGTGCCCTCTTCGATCGCTGACAGATCATCGATATCGAGAAAGTTCAGTGCACCGATACCCTCTACATCGTCGACATCGCTATTGTGATGCTCAACATGCCTGAGAAGCATATCGCGAATGACCTGCTCTCGGAAAAATTCCGGCGACTCCTTCCCCAACCAGGCATCGAGCATTCGCGCAGATGGCTTGGCAACGGGATAGAGTATGAACTGATACAGACGAAGCACGGGACCGAGCAGAGCGGCCATGCGCAGAGCATTTCTGGAGAAGTAAGCCTGGGGGATAATCTCCCCCAGGAAGGTAATCGCGACGGTCGAGAACAGGAAGGCGAATACGCCAGCCAGCACGGAACTGGAGAGCAGCGTAAGCAATACATTGATGCCAACGTTTCCCCACAAGATAGTGGTTAGCAAGAAGTTTGAGTCTTCCCGCATTTTGAGTACGCGCTGCGCCTTGGGGTTGGTCTCGGCCTCTACCTCAAGCTGCAGCCGAGAAAGGCCGAAGAATGCCAAGTTTAGCCCGGAAAACATCGCGGATTGCGAGAGACAAAATATTATGCCAAGCCACACTGTCATTCGACCTGCTCCATAGTAGGCAACTCTGCCCCGTAAATGATGGATCATAGCCTATTAGGGCGCTTCGGTATTCTTCATTCTTTGCCGGGGGTTAGTTTTTCTGAATTGCAGCGACAAACCCGCTAGAATATGGCTACACGGAACCGACTCCTACCAACTTCAATCTCCCGAGCTATGACTGAACTTATTGCCAATCCAGAAATGTGGGTAGCGCTACTAACCCTGATCGGGCTGGAGATAATTCTCGGCATAGATAACATCATCTTCATATCCATCCTGGTCGGCGCACTGCCTGAGCACGAGCGCGATCGCGCACGCCAACTCGGCATCGGCATCGCCTTGGTCATGCGGCTGCTTTTGCTGTTTAGCCTTGCTTGGCTGATGGGGCTCGTGGAGCCATGGATTACGCTGTTCGAGATAGAGCTCTCAGGCAGAGACTTCATTCTGATCGGGGGCGGTCTCTTTCTGCTAGCCAAGTCGACACACGAGATTCACGACAGCCTCGAGACGCTACAAAGCAGCGCCGTCGCTCGCACAAGCGCAAGCTTCTCCTCTGTCATAATGCAGATCGGCGTCGTCGACATGGTGTTCTCACTCGACTCCGTTATTACTGCCGTGGGACTCGTAGATCACCTCTCTATCATGGTTATCGCCATACTTGTCTCTATGGTCGTGATGTTACTGCTCTCCGGGCCCATCAGCCGATTCGTGGAGAATAATCCAACTTTCAAGATGTTGGCCCTCGCCTTCCTGATCTTGATCGGCGCCGCGCTCGTGGCGGAGGGGTTCGACTTTCATATACCTCGCGGGTACATTTATTTCGCGATGGTTTTCTCGATCGTTGTCGAGGTTCTGAATATGCTACTGAGGCGATCGGCTCGGGCTCAACCGATAAAACTCAACAAGAAGCTTCAAGAGAAAAGCGCAACAGAGGGTTCGGCCAGCGATACCCTTTAAGCTAATCCCGGCAACAGATTTCGCAGCCCACCCACGATGAACTCAACTGACATCGCCGCGAGTATCAAGCCCATAACTCGCGTCGTGACGTTCATCGATGTCTGACTCATACGGTCGCCTATCTGCGGCGCAAAGTGCAGTATGCCCCAAATGATGCCCGCTACCAGTTGGCAGATTACGAACAGTGCCACGTAGTCCATAACGCTCTCGATCTGATTGCTGAACAGAATAATCGTGCTCATCGAACCAGGGCCAGCCAACAGCGGCATGGCAAGAGGCACGACCGCGACGGAGGCGCTGTCGACGGCATCTTCGGCCTCTTCCGGCGTATGTGTAGTTCTATTATCCTTTGCGTGCAGCATGCCGAAGGCAATTGACATCAGCAGTAGCCCACCCGCCACACGAAATGCATCCACACTGATACTGAAGAATGAGAGCAGAGCCTGACCAATGAACATGGCAGTGGTGAAGATTAGAGCAACGGAAAGCGCCGTGGTCCTCGCCACCATTGCGCGCCGCCGCTTGATATTCTCTGTAAAGCTTAGATAGAGAGGCACAACCCCTATTGGGCTGACGATGGCAAACAGGCCGACAAACATTCGTGTGTATTCGTTCCAATCCATGGTTTCTTCTACGTAGCTTATTGTTATGTCTTCTGGCTTGGAGAGCGGTACATCGAATAGCGAGTTCGCTATTGAGCACACAGCCTGAGAGAATCCATTCAAGCCTGTAATTGACTCGAATCCATTGTCTTAGGCACTATATTACATAACCGGCAAGCAGGCGAAATAGTTTTGCTGGAATTACTACAGACCTCCTCATCGAAGCGGCCGTCTATTCGAGGCCCTTCAAACCCGGGAAATACGATTATGGAAACAAATAGCGGCATCATCCACGCCTATACTATCGATGGCCGGGGCGGTGGAACCAGACTATCGGGCGATAGCACAGTTGCGCAGGCCATTGAGTCCGAGAAGCTAGCCTGGGTACACTTCGATGCGAACGATCGCAATAGCCGCAAATGGTTGGAGTCGAGACTAGACTTCCTCGATGACATTATCGTGCAGGCACTGTTAGCCGATGAGACTCGACCGCGGATTCTTCAGTTTGAACAGGGTACCCTGCTGATACTTCGTGGTGTAAATCTAAACGAGAACGCAAAGCCCGAAGACATGGTCTCTATTCGCCTGTGGGTAGACAGAAGCCGAATTATTAGCGTGCGCCGCCGCAAGATGAAAGCCGTCACTGATATCAAGGAGAGATTCGAGGCCGGGAATGGCCCTAAGAACTCGGGCGAGTTTATTACTATGCTGGCCAATAGACTATTCGGCCGCATGGAGCCGGTATTCTCCGAGCTCGATGAGAGGCTCGACGATGCCGAAGAGCAGGTAATAGAGAAACCAGACATCGAGCTACGGCAGGAGATTACCGCAATCCGAAAACAGGCCATTCTGTTTCGTCGCTATATCGCCCCACAGCGCGATGTTATAACCGCGCTGCGCACTTCCGACCAACCCTGGCTTAGCCTGACGGACAAACGACATCTGCAGGAATCTCTGGATCAGGTGATTCGCTATGTCGAAGACATCGACGCGATTCGAGAGCGAGCGCAAATCACCAAGGACGAACTCGCAAACGCCCTGTCAGACAAGATGAATAAGAATCTCTATATGCTTTCGGTGGTCGCGGCGATATTTCTCCCACTGGGATTTCTCACCGGTCTGCTAGGCATCAACGTGGGGGGCATACCCGGGGCGGATATGGCCGACGCCTTCTTAGTCTTCTGCGCGATACTCGTCGGCGTGGTGATATTTCAGATCGGCCTGTTCAGGTTTCTGCGATGGTTCTAGCCGAACTATCGCTCAACTGAGAATATAACATCCACGCTTTGGTATTCTCCCGACTCGGCCTGGAACTTCACCCGTTCGGAGAGCGTATAGTCGACTGCCACCTTTGATTGGCTGTCGAATAGCCCGATGCCGTAGCGCACAAAGATCTTCGGAGTCAGGTACTTGCCAATGGTGAGCACGCTATTATCGATGTCGTCCGAGGCATCGACAGCTAAGACATCGAGACCAAGCTTGTTGCGAACCTGATTCGTTAGCCCCTCTCCGCGTTCTATGCCGAGGTTGGCGATGGCCGTAAGCAACGCGTCGCCGTCCTGCTCCCCAACCTCGGAGAAAGGTCGGCCAGTAACAAGAACCGCGATTATATCGTTCTCCGGCAGAGCGGGGGTTGAGAACAGCTGACTCTGAATATTCTTTAGCGTGCCATTCATGAGGACACCAACCGTGTAGTTGTCCACCTCTCGGGTTGCGCGCAGATCGATGCCGGGGTTGTCATAGGCTCCAAAGAACAGGAGCTTGCCCTGGTTAATCTCCAGCGACTGTCGATACATCTCGTAGCTTCCGTCGATGATACTCAGCTCGCCGTAGGTTCTATTGGTACCACCCGCAGTCTGCTGAATATTCAGACCTCCCTCTAGCCGGGTTGTTAAGCCGAAGCCTGTGAAACTTACCTCCTCGCCCAGAGTGATATCGATATCGCCGATGAGGGGCCGGTCGAAGACAGTAGACTCGTCCGCCACTATGGAGCGCGAGAGGTCAGGCCTATCGCTGGGGTAGCTGACAATCACAACGTCTCGCGATACGTCGACCGCAGACTCTGGCAGCTGTTGCAGCGTGAGATTGAGAATGGGCACGTCGAAACTACCGTTCACCTCGATCTCGTCTGCGTCTATAGTTACAACGACGTCGGGCGAAACGCTTAGCTCGAGGTTCGGCACCTGGGCGAGTTGAAAATTCTCGCCATCTACTCTTGCCGAGAACGAAGTATTCGCAGCAAACGGCTCGACAAACTCACCATCGAAGTTTACAAAGCCCGAGCCAGACCGGGCGCTACCTGCGAGCCGCACCGAGTCCACGCCTTCGCTGCTGATGTTTGCGCTTATCTCGCTGAGCGCTATGCCCAATGTGTCTATGCTTACCGAAGCCTCTTCCAGGTCGATAGAACCGGTAGCTATAGGCGCGCTAAGCGTACCCGCCAGACTGGCGCGCGCGTTAACCGAGCCGCCGATGTTGCTAAGCTCCGGCAACAAGGCCTGCACCCACCGAAGGTCTTCAAGCCCGGCGGCTATCGAGCCACTCAAATTATTGTTCGCGCTGATGCCGATATCGGCTGACATCTCGCCGCGCACCCCTATCTCACTGTCATCGATATTACTTCGCAGGAAACCAGCTCCAGCACTCAGCTGCCAGGCACCCGCCTGTGACGTACCGGATAGCTCGAGAACCTCGAGAGCATATTCCTGCAGGCCAGCCTCCAGCTCAATATCTTCATCGCCGGAATCTAGCTGAGGCTGAATTGCTAACACGGCATCTGAGGCTGCAAGGGAAAAATCCATCGAGAATCCTTCTGCCGCCGGTAGATCTATCGAGAACTCACCATCGACACTGCCGGATAGTGCGGAGCCCTCGGGCAACTGAGGCGGCAGCAGAAGCTGATCGCGCACCAGATTAGGACTCGCATCCGCGGTCAGCAACTGACCGGCATTGAAGATATTCAGCGGATAGTTCTGTAGCGAGCCCGTTACGGAAAGATCAGAGTTCACACGATCGAGTTTCATGCAGAGTGTGGTATCTAGCTGAACCCAGCAACTCTGTTCGATGTCAATCTGGGAGGCAGATATCGCTATCACCGTGGATCCCTGTGCTGACCAGGTGCCGACGGGCGTATCCAGGGATGCTGTATCCAGACTGCCCGCCCATGAATCGCGACCGGCATCGGCTATTCCACCTGTTAGTCTTGCGATGAAGTCGCCATACCTGCTTACGGTACTCACGTCGATTCGATGACTGGCCTCAGAACCGGAGGCGATCAATACGACGGGCGACAAAGTCTCGTCTAGCGTCCCGTCATTGAAGTTTAACTGCGCAATAGTGAGTTCGATCTGCACCTGCCCGTCTGCTAGCTGGAAGTCGAAATCAAACTGATTCGCCGCAAAAGCATCGAAGGCGACATCTAGGCCCGAGAGGCTGCCATTGATATCGGGGGCAGCCGGATCTCCCTGAACACTGCCACTGCCCTCTATTGAGCCGCGGCTTTGGGCTACAAATTCTTGCAACGACATCGCAGATAGCGACCACTGAAGATCGAGTACGTCCGAGTAACTCCCACTCAGGGCAAGGCTGTTGCTCTCGGTCGCAAGCTGCAGCTGGTCGAGCTCCAGCGTACCGCCGCTATAGTTTAGAGCACCTTCCACCTGCATTGGGAAATCTGCGATCTGACCTTCGAGCGCATCGATCGTCAGTGTGGCCTCCACTCCCGCTTCGGGAACAGAAACGTCGAATTCGCCGCTGCCGAGCAGGCCAGACAGGTCTATGGACTCCGGTAACGCAATTAGCGCATCGATTGCAGGCGCAGCCAACACATAGTTGCCCTCGACGCGAAGTGTGTCGGACCAATCGATGCCTGCGCTGCCAGCTACGCTATTGGCGCCCCGAACTACACTATAGGATCGCACATTCAGTGTTGTGCCGGCGAAGGTAGCCTCGGTTTCGAATTCGATATCCGTATAGCTCTCATACCGCAAGCTGGAACTTAGCGCCAGGTTGATCTGATCGAGATCGCCGTTGGTGCCAAGTGACACTTTTGTGATCCCATAGTCGCCCGGGACCTCGATCGGCAACTGCAGAGAATCGGCCGTGTGATCCAACTGAAAGCTAAACCCGCCATCGAATAGTCCGGTTTCTACTCGCCCTGTCGATTGGACTAGCTGCGGTGCCTCTAAGCGATGCGTCAGATTTATCGATGACAGATCTCCTGCTAACTCCAGCTGACCCGCATACTGCTCACTAACGTCATTGATGCGCAGATCGTAACGCCAATCCAGCAGCGCCGAGATTGCCCTGTCTTCGGTAAAACGTAGCCCAGCCTCGCCTGCGAGTGACAAGTCATCGGCCGTCAGCTCCAGAGATTCCGCGTCGATGCCAACATCGTTTACCTGCACACTAAGGGAAATACTATGCAGTGAGACTAGCTGCTGCGCCTGTCTGAACTCCAGGCTTCCGACTCGCAGGCTGCCGATCGCGACCGCCATGGGCAAGGGATTGGCGAAGACATTAATATCCAGACCTTCGCTGGAGTCGCCCTGTTCGCTGGCTTCGATGCTCAGACTGGAAATTTCTAACTCAGAAAGCAGCAACTGCCCAGTGAGCAGCGAGTACGGATTCCACGCTGTGCGCAGGTTTTCGATCTGCAGATCTAGCGCTTCATCGCTGTAGCCGATTCGTCGGAAAGAGAGCCCGCGAAATATAGTCCCCTCTATACCCTCAAACACGATTGGCGTCCCGGCACTGGCTAGACGCTGCTCCGCCTGCTGCAATGCCCATTGACTGCCAGTGGGCGTGCTCAGCACGAAGCTGGCTATACCCAGCACCAATAGCAAGAGCGCAAACAAGGCGGCAAGCGCGATGACGATCTTCCTACCGATGCGCTTGGGGTTCAGAGTTGGCGAATTCTGCTCACTCACAGATCGGGCCCCATGGTGATGTGAACGCGCCATTTATTGTCTTCATCCAGGGCCGAAGCAAGATCGACTCGTATTGGACCGATAGGCGAGAGCCAGCGCAGGCCGACGCCGACACTTTCCTTTAACTCGAGATCGTCCAGCGCATTGAATGCGTTGCCCACATCGTAGAACACAGCCATCTTCCAATTCTCACGAACGCGGAAGTCATATTCGACGGCGGCCACGATGAGATGCTTGCCTCCGATGACTTCGCCCAGTTCGTCCTCGGGGCCCAGGCTCTGATACTTATAGCCGCGCACGCTCTGGTCGCCACCTGCGAAATATTTGATAGACACAGGCAGGTCGGCGCTCTCTTCAACGAGGGTCGTACCGAGATCGAAACGAGTGAGCAGCCTTCCGGGGCCAAGCGTGCTTATCCACTTACCCTGCAGATCGAGCTGCAGAAAAGACTCCGTGGACAGTAGGGCGTTCGAGGCGCCACGAATGCGCCCAAACAGCCGCCAGCCACGCGTCGGATAGAGCGCATCGTCAGCCTGAGTCTTCGTTAGGCTCATGCCTGGTATCAGCAGGTCGGCGACCTCGTCCTGATCGACGATCTGAAATTCCTCGTGCTGGAAGTTCAGGAAGTAGCTCTGGCGCCAGCTCGACCTGTTAATAAAGCTATAGATCGCTCCTAGCTTTAGCGTCTCGTTCTCGAAGGTGTCGTTATCCTCTCGCAGGAATCCACCCGAGAAGCGCAGCGACTCGGTTGCTGGGTTAGCCATGGGAATGGTGTAGTTAAGATCAAGAGACTTCTCAATTGGGGAGATACTGCTGCCCACATCGAATCGATGCCCCTCTCTATTCAGATAACGGTCTTCATAGCTGGCAGATACTCTAGGCCCAATATCGGTTGTGATGCCTGTGCCCGCCGAGTACACGCGCCGAGGTCTTGGCTCCAAGGCAATATTGACTGGGACCAGCGTACCCTGATTGGCATCGAGCTCTGGCGTTACCGTTACACTACTAAAATACTGACTGTCGTTAAGCGAGTTGCGCAGCTGAATCAGCGCTGTCGAGGAGTAGTAGGCATTCTCCTCGAAGTTAATGAATCTGCGTATGAACTCGTCGGAGAGATTCTCGATCGATTGAATCTCGACCTCACCGAAGCGGTAGCGTTCACCTGGATCGAAATCGATGGCTGCGCTCGCCGTGTTCTGTTGTAGATCTATCGCAAGCTGCGAGCCTTCGAAACGTGCGGCGAAGAAGCCCACTTCCACAGCCCTCGAACTCAGGCTGGACTTGATCTCCTCATAGCTGCGCTGGTTTAGCTGATCGCCGATGGCCAGCGGCAGATTCTCAAGCTGACTTGAAAACAATCGCGCGTCGCTTCGAATATTGATATCGATGTTCGACATCGTTACGGCTGTGCCTGGCTCGACTGCTATATCCAGCTTCCAGCAATTATCCTGCTGCCCGAACTCGATAGTGCTCTGTATCAGATAGTACCCAAGCGCACGACCCGCGCGATCGATGTCCCGCCTGATGCCGGGCACGAATCTTCTCAGCCTAGGCTGCGAAGTCTCACAACTGACATTCGGTAGAGTGATATGGGAGCGAAGGTTTCGCAGCAGCGGCTCCGGAGCACCACTGATCGAGAAAGTTTCCGACTGCGCCAAGACCTGGGCGCTCGCAAGCAACGTGGCCGCCAATAGGCCGACCAAGAGACTCAGAGTCGTAGTATCTGCGAAGTTGCGAGACGTTTTAATCATGTAGTGGTAGTTTGCTGCGAATCGGAGATATAGCTTACGGCATGCACTGTAAAACAGCCATTATAAGTGGGCCCGATGAATAGCGTATGAATAGACCGCGTAGAGGTGTAAAAGTTACGATTCAGAGAAAAAGAAAGCGGGCCTAAGCCCGCTTCTGTTTTACAGCCGAGGCGAGAGCGTCGTTTACTCTTCTTTGCGCTCGTAGTGCCCCATCAGCATGCCTGTGGCAAGCACGTGGCCGTCGATGGCGGCGAGCAGCTCGTCCTTGTTAAGGCCTTCGCCGAGATCGAGATCGGCATCGAGGGCATACACCCTGAAATGATAGGCGTGCAGGTGGCCATTAACCGGCGGGCGCGGTCCGAAGTAGCCGGGGCGTCGCGTACCGTTGAGTCCGTTGATCATGCCATCGAGACCCCCACCCATCACTGCTGCATCCTTCGTCATGTCTTCGGGCAGTCCGGACGCTGATGCGGGAATATTATAGGCCACCCAGTGTGGGAATGGCGTGGGCATCATGCCGATCGTAACAACCTCCGGGTCGTCGCAGATAAGCGCTAGCTGCACGGTGCCTGCCGGCAGGTTGGACCAGTTGAGGTCGATGGATTTGTTGTCGCCATAGGCCGTGTACTCTTCAGGCACCATGCCGTGGTGATCGAATGCCGAACTCGTCACCGTAATTGTCTCGGGCGCATCGGCCGCAATGGCATTGAGAGACACGACAGCGAACACGGCTCCCATCAATCTGGTTAGCTTACCCATACTCTTTCTACTCCTTAAGCTGACGCTCATTAGTATTCAATTTACTGAGTTGCTAACTGTATACCTATAGTCGAGCCCCCGTCCACTCCGCCTGCCGACGCATATTGTGTCTTCGGCGGCACATTCTGCCCCCCCCCTAGCGCTAGGGTAGATGGCGTCACGCCGGCGATTCTGGCTCTAGCTCAGGAGTCGGCGCCAGCCGATCACGACGGCTGTGACCGAGAACAGCAGGCCGATAGCGCTGAGTAGGAGCATTAGCAGATCCCACAGCGGTCGGTGCCGCAGCAGGAATTGGAAATCGAGGCTATGGAGGCCATTGAAGAGCCAACGCTCCAGACGGGAGGCGTCGGTAACTCGGTTTACTACCCGACCCGTGCTCGGGTCGATGTGATACCAGGTCGATTCCGCATCGTCGAACTTCGCGCGATAGACTGGCAGCGGGCGAATATTATTGTGTCGGGCATAATAGTAGTTGTCTTCCTCACGAAGCAGCTCGACACTTCCCAGTCTTGCCGCTGGAAGCAAGTTCGGAATGGCCGAGTTCACCAACTCATTCAGTCTTGCCTTGGAGTCATCCACCCCAATTCCGGCGAACCTAACTTCTTCATCGTGGGGCGCGCTCACGAGAGAGTAATAGTAGTTGCCCTCTATCTGATGCCATTCGATCTCCTTTACCGCCTCGGCTACCTCCTCGATGGGTGGCATCGGCAGAGTCGAAAGTCGCAATGTGTCGCTGCCGTAATAGCGAACAAGCTGCGGGGCGGCCGACGCAGAGGAGTTGAATATTCCCCAGGGCCCCATGGACATCAATCCGCTGAATATAAAAGTAAAAACAAAGATCAACGAACCGAGACCCAGTATATGGTGCCACTTCATCCACCCTTTATAGGGGCTCGCATCGCCGTCCCGATAAGGGTTCACGATTCTGATTCGCATGAAGCCAATGATGCCGCCGGTAACCACAGAGACGATGCCAATTAGCGAAGTGTAGACGATGACATCCGTCCACAGAGAAACATCCCTGCGAAGTTGCATCGGGTAGATCCAGTGGATTGTCGAGCCCAGCCAATTCCAGAAACGCTCGCTGCGCGTCGTATCCAAGACGATCTGCCCGCTGCTACCCGCGACATACAGGAATCGCCCCTGCTCATCATTCATCGCAATCCGGTGCAGTGGCCTGGAAGAATTCAGAGAGCCAGCGATACTCCACTGATCCATGTCAATAAGCGCATCGTAGCTGGGCGACGAATCACTGCTGGCGAAGCCGGAAAGCCGTGCTGCCTCCAGAGCAGCCTGCTTGCCTATGGTTGGCACGTCGGATCCATCGTCTGCGAACACGAAGTGACGCCGGCCATCTAAAGCAACGAATTCGTATACGGGCCTACCGAGGATAGTTGTTAGCTTGGCCGTGGTATAGGCGCCAACGCCTATCAACTGCCTGGAGGCTTCAAATGGCGAGAGCGACACGGCCTCCATGTCCAGTGCCGGAAGCTGTGCCAGGCGCTGCTCCTCGGTTAACTCTGGGTACTCCACATACATCATGACCACACCGCTGGCGAACCAGAGTGCGAACAGCAGGCACATGGCAATACCGAGCCAACGGTGAATCCAGAACAGGAAAGACTTCGAGTTATTTACTGAAAGCTTCATGGGCAGAATTAGGGAGCCTCTGCTTAACGATAGGGCTACTCTGCAAGTGCGTAGAAACCAGATACCGTGAGAATAATACTGATGTCTTCGTTGCTCTCATTAGAGAAGTACCATCCATGGATGCCGTCGAAGGGGGCAACCATATAACCATCTGAACTCTCGTAGCGACCTACCTTGTAGAACATCACATCACCCGGCGCCTCGGAGGTGCGAATGGTGTGGCCGTGAAACTCTGTGAGAAGTAATTCGGGCTCAGGCAGGTTGCGCGCCTGCCATTGATAGCTGATCGAGGCCCCCTGTTGCATGTCCAGCTTGTACTCTAGATCAGACAGCGCAAACAAGGGTATCTCTATGACATCTGTCCTAAACTCGGGCCGTTCCTGAAAGAACACATTGTCTGCCAGCGGTATATCTATCCAGTCGACCGCCTCCTGCTCGCAGGAGACCAATAAAAGAAGCAAGACTGTCGATCCCACTGCCCGATTCCATTTTGTATTCGCCATCATCTTACAAATCCTCATAGCTACTGCGCCTGGAGCACGATCTGTCGCTATCGGCTTACGGCAAGAGCGCGAAGAATAGCAAGAAGTCTGGATACATTGCCAAGATGTTCGAGCGCTATCGCGAGCTTAGCTACGTTAAGAGAACGTTAATAACGTTTATTTACTAGTTATTCAGCCAGTGCTTACCTACACTGCGCGCCTGAATTGACACAGGCTTGGCGCAGCGAGCATCCGCCTGCCAGCCCGCAGCCTAGACCCCAGCAGGAGAGTACCCGATGTATAGGAAGCACCCCTTCAATCCTAATCACTATGCCCTACGCGCCAAAAGCCTTGCGGCGGCTGTAGCCCTGGTGTGTGTAACGCAAGCGAACGCAGCCGAAGATGAAGTCAATGAGATCCGCGTCGTCGGCCAGGGCGGCGTGGGCAGCCTACGCCTCAATGCTCAGAACGGTGCTGGCAGTCGATTGGGCCTGTCTGGACTCGATCAGCCCGCCAGCGTGGATATCATCAGCCGCGACGAGATCGCCACCAAGGGTGACTATGGCGCCCTCGATGCAGTTACTCGAACCACGGGCATCTCCGCCAGCGCCAGCCCCGGAAACGGCGGCACATCTATCTCCTCTCGCGGCTTCAACGGTCACGGCTCTACTGTCTACACCTACGACGGCACGCGACTCTACATCGTCGCGGGCACCGTGACTTTCCCTGCCGATACCTGGACCCTCGATAGGGTCGAGGTACTGCGCGGCGCCGGCTCGGTAATCAATGGAGTCGGTGCCCTGGGCACTACGATCAACTATGTGCCCAAGTCTCCCGTCCTCGGCGAGAGCTCTTTTGAGGCGGTAGCTGCCGCCGGCAGCTTCGACATGAAGCGCCTGGCTCTTGGTGGCGGTACCCAGCTCTCAGACAAGGTCGCCATCAGACTCGATGCCTCGCATCAGGAGGACGATGGCTATGCCGATCGCGCCAACGAGGAGCGCGAAGTACTGGCCGGCTCGCTCCTGTATCAGGCGACAGAAGACCTGAGCTTCCGTTTCAGCATCGACTATGCAGACATCGACACCGCACCATTCTGGGGAACGCCGCTTATCGACGGCGAGGCGAGCAGTTCCCATCGGCGCAACAACTACAACTTCGAGGATGGCAAGGTTATCTATGAGGACATGTGGTCGCGCATGCACGTCGAGTGGAATCTATCCAACAATATTACCTTCCGCAGCGACACCTATCTGCTAGATGCCGAGAGGGAATGGCAGAACCTCGAGGAGTATGCCTTTGATGCGACCACGGGTCTGGTAGATCGTGCGTTCTATCTCGGCATCGTGCACGACGAAGAGCAACTCGGCAGCCGCTTCGATTTTCTTATCGAGTCCGACCTCAAAGGTCTCGAGAACAGGCTGAGCATCGGCGCCGAAGTAAACGATATAGAACTAAGCTATCTAAATAATTTCAGCACCGGCGGATTCGGCGTAGGCGATAGCGTGCCTGTATTCGGCTTTAACCCGGGCAGCCTGCCACAGGCCACCATCCCAACTATCCTGGACTATCAGACCGACACGACGCAGTTTGCACTGTTTATAGACGATGTGATTCAGCTCAACGATCAGCTAAGCCTCGTGCTAGGCGGACGCTATGATGACATCGACTACTCTCGCTTCGACCTGGCCATCGGAGGCAATCCCGCGTCTCGCTTCTCCACCGACTTCTCCGAGTTCACCTGGCGAGCCGGCGTGGTCTACCAGCCAAGCGCCAGCATGAGCCTCTACGCACAGGCGAGCACGGCGGCCGATCCGGTAAGCTCACCCATCTCTCTGAGTGGCAGCAATGCAAATTTCGACCTCGCAACGGGGCGCCAGTACGAGTTGGGGCTCAAGCAACAGTTTCTGGGCGGGCGCGGCGAATACACCCTCGCCTACTTCGATATAGAGAAGGAAGACTTGCTGACGAGACTGCCCGGCTCTACCATTACAGAGCAGATCGGTCAGCAGAGTTCCGACGGCGTCGAGTTTACACTACGAATCAATCCGGTCGACTCGCTCAGCATCGACTTCAATGCAGCCCGCATCGACGCCGAGTTCGATGAGTTCTATTCCGCTGGGATCTCGCTAGCGGGCAACACCCCTCGCAACGTGCCGGAGCAGACGATGAATCTCTGGCTCAACTGGTCGCCGATTCAGAGTGTGCAGATTGGCGGCGGCTTCCGCTATGTCGATTCGCGCTACGTCGACGACGGCAACTCCGAGAAGATGCCTGAGTACACTGTGTTCGATGCAAGTCTTAACTGGATGGCCACGGACGAGCTAACCCTCACCGCCAGAATCAAGAATCTGACGGACGAGGAAGACTACGTGATCGCACCCTATGTCTCCAATCAATGGATATTCGGCGATCCGAGATCCTACGAGCTAAGCCTGCGTTACTCCTTCTAGAGGCAGCGACTTGTCGCAGCGTGTCTGGCTTGCCGCAGGACCAGCCAGACACATTGTACCTCTCCGAAAACCGCTACCGGTCACTCTAGCCGAGACTGCTACCCGCCTGTCGATGTGATGAACAGACCGGCTCAGCCCACAACCGCGGTCCCGCGGCAATGTGTCGCATCCTCAAAATCCCCCTGAGTCTATACAATTGCGGCGTTTTTTATGCATTCTCAGGAGTTTAGACCCATGGCTTTCAGGAAGAAGGTTCTAGCCAGCGAAATAGCATTGCTCGTCGCCGCATTGAGCGTCCCCGTCGCCTTTGCCGCAGAGGATCAGGTCGAGGAGGTAATGGTTTGGGGAAGCGCTAGCGATCGAAATTTCGCTAACCCCAGCCCCACCAGCGTGCTGACCCAGGACGATTTCGCCAGTATCAACGTAGCGACGACTGAGGATGTAGTGAAGTTCGAACCTAGCGTCGTGATTCGCCGACGCTTCATCGGCGACTCAAATGGCGTCATGGGCATGCGCGGTTCGAACATGTTCCAGACCTCGCGCTCTATGGTCTTCGCCGATGGCGTGCCACTGCACTACCTGCTGCAGTCGCGCTGGAATGGCGCGCCGCGCTGGACCATGGTTTCGGCCAGCGAGATCGCACAGGTAAGAGTCCTGTACGGCCCGTTCTCCGCCGAGTACGGCGGCAACTCCATGGGCGGCGTGATGGAGATCGAAACGGCAATCCCGCAGCAGAGCGAGTTCCATTTCGATAGCTCCTACTATTCGCAGAACTTCGACGACTATGGTTTCGACGATACCGTGGATGGCTACAAGACATTCATGTCCTACGGCGACAAGATCGGCAATACCAGCTACTACTTCTCCTTCAATACGCTGGACAATGAGGCCCAGCCTCAGACCTTCCGATTCGGAGGCGCCAGCGCTAGCGGCACGCCTACCACGGTTACAGGTTCGCTAGTCGAGAACGATGACCGCAGTAATTCACGAAACTGGTTCATGGACACCGGCGTGGTCGAAACCGAGACCAACAACTACAAGTTTAAACTCGGCCATGACTTCGGGAATTGGTCGACACTACTGAACGTAGCCTACGAGGATCGCTATTCCCTGAGCGATTCAGCCAACAGCTACCTGCGCGACTCGGCGGGCAATCCCGTGTACCGCGGCGAAGTGATCGACAACGGTCGTCAATTCTCCGTAGCGGCGAGCAGCTTCTCTGGCAGCGAGCTGGAGCGCCGCAGCCTTTCAACCGGCCTGAGGATTCGCGGCGATATCACCGATACGATCGAACTGGAGGCGAACATCAATCGCTTCTCGGTACTCCGAGATGAGACCCGCAGCTCCCGTGCGCACAGGAACGATCCGCTGCACACTCTGGATGGTCAGGTATCCGATTTTGGCGATACTGGCTGGGATGCAGCCGAAGTGAAAGTCTATTTCGACGATCTGGGCGTTCCCGGGCTGGGCCTGGTAGCAGGCGTGCGCAAAGAAGCCTATGAGTTGAACCTCGATATCTACAACTCGCTCAACTACGCCGCCGGCAGCAAAGACAGCTATTCCGCACGCAGCGGTGGCGAGACTGAGATTTTGGCGGCCTTCGCACAGTTCAACTGGCAGTTGAGCGATCAGTGGGACGCAGCCTTCGGCCTGCGCCGCGAGAAATTCGAGAGCAGCAATGGCTACTATGACGATGACGACGCCGCTACGCCAGAGTTTGATATTACTCAGGTTCCGAGCCGCTCCAGCAGCGAGACGTCACCCAAGTTCTCTCTCGGCTATCAGCCGAACAGCGATTGGTCGTTCCGCTATTCCGTAGCGAAGGCCTATCGATTCCCCATTGTCGAGGAGCTATTCAGTCAGTACGAGGCCTACAACTCGATCAGCGTTTCCAATCCAGGTCTCGCACCCGAGGACGGCCTGCATCACAACTTAATGGCTGAACGCGCGATCTCGAATGGCTATATTCGAGTGAACTATTTTACCGAGACTATCGAGGACGCGATCGAGTCGCAGTCGACGATTCTCAACGGTGGCACTTCGCTGCGCACCTTCATTCCCGTGGATGAGCTAAAGACCAGCGGCGTGGAGTTTATTGCCAATGCTCAGGACATGTTCATCTCAAACTTGGACATTCGATTCAATACCGTCTACACAGATTCAGAAATTTTGAAGAATGAGCCGAACCCAGCTATCGAAGGCAATGTCTACCCGCGCATGCCAGAATGGCGAAGCAATCTACTTGCGGCCTATCACCTGAGTAATGTCTGGGATGTGGGCGCGAACATTCAGTACGCAAGCGATAGCTTCGGCCGAATCGACAACACCGACTTTGAGGACAATGTCTACGGTGCGCAGGATGGCTATACGCGAATCGGACTTAAATCCACCTTCCGCATGGACAACGGCATGGCCTTCGGAATGGGTATCGATAATCTAACCGATGAAGTCGCGTTCGTTGCCCACCCCTGGCCGGGAAGAACATTCTACGCAAACTTCTCCTACGACTTCTAAGCAGGCATGGAAGACGCCCAGGGACGGGCAACTTTCATCTGTAACTGACACGAGAGGCAGCAGAGACTAAAGTATGAAGACTACACTTAGACCAATGGCAGCATTCATTCTCTACCTGACGATCGCGACATCGCTGACAGTACCGTCGAGCGTATCTGCGAATGAGTGCGGCGCTGCAACTGTAATCTCCATTCACTGCGGCAGTGCGCCTAGCGCGACTATCGATGACGATGGCAGGCTATGGGTTACCTACGTGCATGATCAGCATGTCTACGTCAGCCACTCGGACGATCAGGGTAAGACTTACTCTAGCGCAGTTCGTGTTAACCCTGTTAAGGAAGATGCTGAACACAATGGAGAGAACAGACCCAAGATCATCGTAGATGAAAACTCGAACGTATACGTTTCCTGGACGAAGAAGACTTCGCCACGCTTTACGGGTGAGATTCGATTCAGTCGTTCGACTGATGGCGGCAAGACATTCGAGTCGCCACGCACGATCAACGATGACGGCCTGTTCGCTGGGCATCGATTCGAGAGTCTCTATCAAACGGAATCCGGTCATCTCTACATGACCTGGATCGACAAGCGCGACCTGGAGGCAAGCATAGCGCGCGGCGAAGATTACGCGGGTGCCGCCATCTACTATGCCGTTTCCGACGATCGAGGCGCAACCTTCTCGACAAACACGCGCATAGCGAACAATAGCTGCGAGTGCTGTCGCATAGCGATAGCCCCTCAAGGGCCAGAGAATATCGCCATACTCTGGCGGCAGATCTTCGGTGTCACAACACGCGATCACGCGATTGCAGTGCTAACCCCCTTTGGCGAGATTCAAGACATGGGCCGCGCTAGCTACGACGAATGGCAGATAGATGCCTGCCCTCACCACGGCCCCACTATGATTCAATCGAGTGAGTCCGGCGACTATCACATGAGCTGGTTCAGCAATGGCGATCTGCATCAGGGCATCTACTATGCACGCTACTCCTTCGAAGAGGCCCAGCCGAGCCAGGTGTATCGCGTAGACGGCAAGGCCGGAGCGGGACACCCCTATCTGGCCGAATTTGCAGGCACGCTGTATCTCGTATGGAAGGGTTTCGATGGCCAGAATACCAATCTCAGCCTGATCAGATCGATCGATGATGGCGCCTCCTGGAGCGAAGCGACGATTCTGCACAGGACTTCGCAGGGCTCCGATCATCCGCTTATAGTCAGCGACGACGAAGGCCTCTACCTGAGTTGGCACACACAGGAATATGGTTATGTCTTCGAAAAACTCACGAATGACAGGGAGTCTCGCTCCGGTGACTAAGAAGACTCACAGAGCAATCGGCGCCATGCCGAGACTGTTCGCGGGCGTATTATTACTCTGTGCCTCTTCGGTCGTGGCAGCGGACAACTTCAAGGCATTCACTAACGAATCCTTCGAGCAGATCAAGGCGAGCTTCGCCGGGCAGGAATTTCTACTCGGACTCTGGTCCGTGGACTGTCCACCTTGCATGGTAGAGATGCAACTCATGGCGGAGCTCATCGAACTCAATCCTGACCTTCCCTACGTACTCGTCTCTACGGACTCAATTGAACAGCGCGACTATTCCGCGGAGTACCTGGAGGACGTCGGCCTGGAGGACAAGGAGTCTTGGATGTTCGCCGACAGTTTCGTGGAGCGTCTCCGCTTCAGCATAGACCCAAACTGGTACGGAGAATTACCGCGCAGCTACTTCTTCGATAGCGAACACAATACGCAATCCCATAGCGGCATAGTGAGTGAAGAGCTATTAAGCGAGTGGTTTAGCAGGCCGCTCAAGTTCCGCTAGCTCGCGATGGATCTCGGCCAAGCGCCTAGATCAACGCGCCGATCGACTCCCTCAGATGGGGTATGACCTCCTCTTCGAACCAGGCGTTCTTCTTTAGCCAGATCTGATTTCGTGGCGAGGGGTGCGGCAGCACATAGCTGCGCGGGGCATGCTCGCGCCAGTTTCGCACTCTTTCGGTTAAGGTGTCGTAGCCATCCTCAATATAGTAGTTCTGTGCGTACTGACCGATGAGTAGCGTGCACCGGATATCGCCTAACTGATCTAGTATGGATTCATGCCACTTGGGTGCGCATTCTGGTCGAGGAGGCAGGTCGCCGGACTTTCCCTTGCCGGGATAGCAGAATCCCATCGGCACGATCGCAATCTTGGCCTCGTCGTAGAATGTCTCGCTGTCTACACCCATCCAGTTACGAAGGCGATTACCACTTGCATCATCCCAGGGAATGCCACTGGCATGCACCTTTGTGCCAGGAGCCTGGCCGATGATCAGAATGCGCGAGGTACTGCTCGCCCGCAGCACGGGATTAGGCTGGGGGATCAGGCCCTTGCAGATCTGGCAGCCTGAGATCTCCTTGAGTAGCGGAGTTAGCCGTTCGCCTTTGCGCGCCATCAATGCCGAACCTCATCTGATTGCCTGAACATGGCTAGCATAATCGGAAGCGGGAATTCATGTTCGGAGATTTCTGCACATTGCTCATCGCCGGAAGAGGCTTCCTGCGATGAGCGGTGCAGCGCGAGACTATTTCAGGTTTGAATAATCCGTTGCGCTCATCATGAAGGTATTCGCCGAGATTGGCACCTCATATTTCTCGCGCAGCTCGACCCACTCCGGGTCGGCAAGGAACGCGGCCCAGACTTCCTGACGGTGAGCCCGGTCTCTGTAGGCGAGCATCCAGACCAGAGTGTTAGGATCATCGAGGCGCTGCCACACGGCGATCACTTCGGCGCCGTGCTTCTCGAATATTGCGACTTCTTTCTCGCGGAAGCGTTGATGCAAGTTATCTATGCCTCCGACGCCATTCTGGATGGGCTCGGCGGTATACATGCGAATCTCGAAGCAACGCGAATCGGCATCGACATTCCCGGATAGCTCGACAGAAAGATCGCCCGCCGGGCCACAGGGTGGTTGCTCGGAGGCGCCTAACACCAAGCTGGAATAGCTAAGCCCGAGCGTTAGACTAAATAGGGTAACAAGATTGACTAGTGTTTTTCGCATGCGCGTATCCTCACTGGAATTTTTATACATCGAGCTGCAGATACTAAGTGGGCGGCCTCTGAATGTCTACGGGGGATTGCCTGAGCACCGCAGACAGAGACAAATAAGTCCTTCGATTCTGGCCGCAAAGCAACCATAATAGACCATCCGATAAATCGAAAGCGAGTAGCGAGTCATGTTCCGACGCCTGAAACACTGTCACAACGTTGAAGATCTGCGCCTGCTGGCGAAGCAGCGACTGCCCGGCCCTATCTTTCACTACATCGACGGTGCCGCAGACGACGAAATTACGTATCGCCGCAACACCTCTGCATTCGACGACTGCGACCTGGTTCCAAACGTGCTGGCAGGTGTGGAAGAGATCGATATGTCGGTCACCGTGATGGGGCAGAAGCTGGACCTTCCTCTATTTTGCTCACCCACTGCCCTGCAGCGGCTATTTCATCACGATGGCGAGCGAGCCGTGGCCAGAGCGGCACAGAAGTTTGGCACCATGTTCGGCGTGTCCGCACTCGGCACCGTGAGTCTTGCCGAGATAGGCGAGATGATCTCGACTCCCAAGATGTTTCAGTTCTACTTTCACAAGGATCGCGCACTCAACGATGCCATGGTGCAGCGTGCACAGGCCGCCGGCTTCAACACTCTCGCACTCACTGTAGACACCATTACTGGAGGCAATCGCGAACGTGACTTGTATAGCGGCTTTACTTCGCCGCCACGACTGACCCTGAAGAGCCTGTTCAGTTTCGCCGCACACCCTGCCTGGGCGATGAACTATTTCTTTCGCGAGGCATTCGAGCTGGCCGAGTTGAAAGACTTCGTACAGCAAGGCTCAAACGTTGCGGTGTCGATAGGCGACTACTTCAAATCGATGCTGGACCAAACTATGAACTGGTCCGATGCCGAAGCTTTACGCGCCCAATGGGGTGGGCCGTTCTGCCTTAAGGGTGTGATGAGTGTTGCCGATGCCAAGAAGGCAGTGGACATCGGCGCCGATGCGATAATGGTTTCTAACCACGGCGGCCGTCAGCTCGACGGTTCTCGATCGCCCTTCGATCAGATCGCGGAGATCACCGATGCGGTTGGAGACGATATCGACGTGATACTCGATGGTGGCGTACGCCGTGGCACCCATGTGCTGAAGGCGCTAGCCGCGGGAGCGAAAGCCTGTTCCGGTGGGCGCATGTATTTGTATGCCCTCGCCGCGGCGGGACAGCCCGGGGTCGAGCGTGCGCTAGGCAATTTGAAAGTCGAGATCGAGCGCGATATGCGACTGCTGGGTGTGCAGAACATCTCCCAGTTAAATCGAGAGATGCTTAGGCGGCGCTAGGGCCTAGCGAAGTTCGAAGGGGCTATCTAACAAGCCGTCGATCTGCATGAGATCAACAACAGCCTGTCCCTGGCCCCGCTGCGCCTCGAGATCTGCCACGCGGTAGCAATAGCGCCGCGGAAAGCGGCTACCCAACTCGGTTCGTGTAAAACAGGCGATGTGATCTTCCACAGGTGCGATCGAATTGTAATAGGCCACTTCGGCATCGGTTGGCAGCCTCGCTCGATCCTCAGATTCAGATGCCGCGCAGCCAGCGAGAATGCCGACAGACAGCGCAGATAACAGTAGTTTGTGCATCAAAGACCTCCAGACCCCTTTCCAGTTCTGGTCGTTCCCCGCGAAGAGCTGGTAGCAGCTTTTCGCACGGGATCAGCTCTGAGACTATCGAATGTGGGATAGCAGGGCAAGCGAAGTCACGGAAGTTACGTTGGAACACGCTTGTAGTCAGCCAGACAAAGGGGTAGATTTAAGGGGCCTCTGATTTTACTGCTCCAGAGGCCACGGATATCCCGCAAAGCCCTATAAAACAAGACTATTCCGAGGATTTGCACCATGAATAGATTACTCGCCTACTGCGGCTCGGCCGCCTCACTTGTGCTACTCAGCGGCTTGGCTCTGGCCCAGTCAGACGACGCCTGGGAGGTGGGCAGAACCATCGATGGCCACCCCGATCTGCAGGGTGTTTGGGAGAACAACACGATCACGCCGGTGGAAAGACCGGCCGTGTTTGGCGACAAGGAGCTCCTGACCGATGAAGACATCGAATTCCTGCAGCAGCGTATGGGTGAGATTATGGCCGAAGGTGGCGATGCCCTGTTCGGCGAGGGCGTGCTGGCCGCCGCGTTCAGCGGAGAGATCAATTCCTACGACCCTACGACAGGTAACTACGACTCGCAGTGGATGGTAGACAGGACTATCCACCGTCGCACCTCACAGATCATCGACCCACCCAACGGACAGTACCCGCCACGAACCGAACAGGCTATAGCCGCGGCGCGTGACCTTGCTCAGCATCGGCAAGACCACCCAGCCGATTCCTATACCGATAGATCTCTGGGCGAGCGCTGCCTGAGTTTCGGTGCGCCCCGACTCGGCTCCGGATACAACAGCTACTGGCAGATTGTACAGACACGGGATACCGTCGCGATCATTCAGGAGATGGCTCACGATGTTCGCATTGTTCCGCTAGTGCCCCGGCCGCATATCGATGAAGACATCAAGCTCTGGCACGGAGACTCACGTGGCTATTGGGATGGCGACACCCTGGTCATCGAGACGACGAATTATTCCGACAAGAGCAGCACGAGTCCACAGACTTCGCACAAGGTAAACACTGAACGACTGACACGCATAAGCGACGACGCGATTCAGTACCAGTTTACCTCCGACGATCCCGGCACCTACACCTCACCCTACACTCGCGAGATAATTCTCGACTACACCACCGACGATATATACGAATACGCCTGTCATGAGGGCAACTACGGCATGACCAATATTCTCTCCGGCCACCGCATGGAAGAAAGACTGGCAGAGCAGTCGGAAGACTAATTGCGACAAGTAAAAAACCGGCTTCGCTGCCGGTTTTTTTATGCCCCCATTTCTTGAAGGCAGAAGAGTCGACTCGGCGGCGAAGCCCCTCTATTGGGCCAACAATTCGGGCTCCATGTGTCTGCAATCACAAGGGCAATCGATTCGACTTGAGTGACAATATTTCCCGGCTCTAAAATTCTCTTAACGTCTTTTCACGGGACGTAGATTGGCGACCCGGACGTGAGCAATAAAGGAGTACCCCATGGTCAGAATTTCACACATTTCGTTTGCACCTGTATTATTTCTATTCAGTTTCAGTGCGACCGCACAGCCGGCAACCTATCAAGATTTCACGTTTTCTATCCCGCAGGGAGCGGCGCTGGTAGATGGTGAGCCGAGCTACTTCAGCGATATTCAGATGCAGGCCACCGTAGAAGGCGACTTCGCCGTGGTCGCTGCCGAGAAGAACAATCTGGTTACCGTTCAGAGCGTCGTAGCTAATGTCGCCGAATCACTGCCCGTACAGGTTAGCCTCACCGTAAGTGGTGAGAAATCTGTTCCCTGCGTAGAACTGTTAGAGCCGGCGATCTTTATTAGCGATGCCGTCTTCACCATCGTGCTCGCCGAGTCAACTCTCGGGCCTGCCGAGTCCTGCATCGCCGTGGTAGACCCCTTCGAGACGACGATAGCCCTGGATACGGATGGCTTGGATTCTGGGAGCTATACGGTGCGCGTCAATGGCGTGGAAACCAGCTTCGAACTCTAATCTCTCGTAGACGTAGCGCTGTATCGCCGCAATAATGTCCTCTGACTAATTTGTCAGGCGATATCACTGCAGCGCTATGTCTCAAGCTAAGTTTCGACATTTCACCATCATGGCTGTGGTGGTCGCCAATATGGTTGGCACCGGAGTTTTCACCAGCCTCGGCTTCCAGTTACTGGATATTCGCTCCGGGTTTGTTCTTCTAGCTCTCTGGGCTGTCGGTGGTATTACTGCCCTGTGTGGCGCTATGACCTATGCCGAACTAGGCGCCGCCATGCCTCGCTCCGGCGGCGAATACAATTTCCTTACACGCATATACCATCCTGCCGTCGGCTTCGTATCCGGCTGGGTCTCCGCAACCGTCGGCTTCGCCGGGCCGACGGCATTGGCGGCGATGACATTTGCGGCCTACGCTACCTCCATCTTCGACACAGCGGCCGATGGCTTGCTTGAAAAGATGCTCGCCGCAGCGCTGGTAGTCTCTCTAACGGTGATTCATGCTAGCAATCGACGCAATAGCGGGGGCCTGCAACTCGCATTCACAATCCTCAAGGTCGGCATCATTGTGATTTTCTGTCTCGCCGCGTTGCTAACGATTGAGACGCCACAGGCGGTCGAGTTTCTCCCGGTCGCGGGGGATGGCGAATTGCTGATCAGCGGCGTCTTCGCAGTAGCGCTGATCTATGTGAGCTTCGCCTATACCGGCTGGAATGCAGCCACCTACCTAAGTAGCGAGTTGGAGAACCCACAACGCACCCTGCCCTGGATACTGATGGGGGGCACACTGATCGTGACTGTTTTGTATGTCGCACTCAACTTTACGTTCCTCTACACCACGCCGATGGATGCCATGGCGGGTCAAGTCGAGGTGGGATTCATTTCAGCGGAGAGTGCGTTTGGAGAACTAGGCGGACGATTTACCGGCATGGTATTGGCGATGTTACTCATATCGACCGTTAGTGCGATGACCATGGCGGGCCCACGGGTCATACAGGTGATTGGCGAAGACTTTCCTGCGCTTAATCTGTTCGCCCGGAGAAACAAGAATGGCATCCCAGCGATCGCAATCTATCTGCAATCCGCCATCGCCCTAGTGTTTATCTTCTCGTCGACCTTCGAATCGGTGCTGGTATTCTCGGGATTTACGCTTGCACTCAGCAGCTTTACAACTGTTCTAGGGATATTCGTGCTGCGTTGGCGACAGCCGAACCTTCCAAGACCCTATAGAACTTTTCTATATCCCCTGCCGCCACTTATCTATCTTGCGCTTACTGGATGGACGCTTGCGTTTGTTCTGCTCAGCAGGCCGGTAGAGGGGCTATTCGGCTTGGGAATTATCGCGTTGGGTCTGGTCTTCTACTTCATCTCTTCTATAAAGGGTAGAACATCAAGCATCAAACACTCGCACGGCGCTGATAGCTCCCCTGATCATCAGTGAATCCTGCCGCCCTGAAGAATGAGGCGTTCTCCGGCCCGATCTGTTCTGCCATCAACGCAACCTTATAGCAGTTCTTGCTCTCAGCCATTCTTCTCGCGAAGAGCAAGAGACTTTTTCCGATGCCCTTATTACGCTCGCTTCGAGTGACGATAATATTCTCCACAATGCCATAGGGTCTTCCTGACCAGCTCAGATTTGCACAGACATTCAGTGTGCATGTGCCCACAATCTTCTCGCCACGGTAGGCACCTAGTACCGCCCCGCCTGCAGCTACGATCTTGCTATAGATGCCGCGCACATCGTTCTCTCGCAGTTCTCTCGCTTCCGGTAGTTCGAACTCGCGAATGAGATCCATCGCAAGAGGGAGATGTTTCGCCGGGAGTGGGCCGACCTCAACACCGAAGCTGCGCTTCATAATAATGACTTCCTGCTTTTCTTCGTTAAGATTGTCGCGTCGAGAGATAAGAAAATCTGGTGCGCTAAAACCGGTGATCAGATTGAACCCAATATGGGCAAACAGGTGTTTCTGCTGTGCAGGTAATAGGCAGTAGGCTTCGCTATGGCCGAGTTCGGCCTCGACTATTTCCAGCAAGGCCTTCGCGATTCCCTGTTTCCTGAATTTCTTCAGCACAAACAGGCTGCGCACGACGAAGGTAGATTCTTCGAATGCTAGGCGGACGGCACCGACGATGCGTCCATTCACTTCGGCGACGAAGGTCTGGTCGTTAACTAGATAGACAAAGGCATGGCCCCAGATCGCATAGAGCTCTTGTATCTCGGGCAGATCGGCATCGGCGGCCATTCTTGTTTTTATATCGGCGCTTATATTCATCGTTTCAAACCGTATCGGGTAATGAGGTTTTTAGGATACTCGGTCAATACTGCAACAATTGTTCACGTCTATGCCACTCTGCCCTGTCCAGATTTCATCCAGAAAAAGGCTAGCTCAGGCCTGCACTGACTGCTTGCGAGTGGGCAACTTCGACGGGTAGACCGTGGCATTCGTTCCTTGATCGCCCAGTGGTCTACGGTAAATAGTATAGGGCCTTATAGCCTTCGGGAAGGAAAATAGTAGGCTTCAGGGAGCCGCGACAGGGATTTCATATTACTATCGTGGGATGCTGTTTATGCCATGGCGACGCGCATTCGTAGGCGTGAGCGATGCGACACAGGGCCAGTTCGGACAGTCTATTGCCGAGAAGCTGCAGGGTATAGGGGTGGCCCTCTGCCGAGAAGCCGCAGGGGACGGTGATGGTAGGTGTTCCGGCCAGGTCGGCGGGAATTGTAAACTGCCCCTGAAAACGCTGAATTACCGGCTTCAGAGCCTCCATATCGCCGTATTGGACCGCCTTCTCCACCGAGAAGACTGAGCCGCCCGAGGGGCAGATGACGGCATCGACGCCGGCCATCGACGCGTCGAATTGCGCGACGATCGAGGCCCGCAATTCCATCGCACTGGTATAGTCAGCCGCAGTCATGGAGGCGCCCATTTTTAGTGCATCTCCGAGGTAGCCTCCATAGTCATCCGCGCGAGAGGGATAGCTCGCACTGTGCGCCTGAGCTGCCTCAAAAGCGCAGATTGGAAGCCAGGCGCTGCGCAGCTCCATGGGTACTAGTTGGGGCATGCTGACCTCAACGATCTGCGCACCCTTCTCGGCCAGAACTTCTACGGCGCTATGAATCGCCTCGACCAGACCTGTATCGGTGCCCTCGCTGAGATAGCGCTCATCGAGCCCGATTCGTAGTCCGCCGAGATCATCGCTAAGCGCCTCAAGTATCCGGGGCAGCGGCTCGTTTAGCGCCGTGGCATCTCTTTCATCGAAGCCAGCAATGGCCTCGAACAGAATTGCGGCATCCTTTACCGTGCGTGCCATTGGTCCGACATGATCGAGAGAGGCCGCAAGCTCTAACACGCCATAGCGACTCACCCTGCCATAGGTGGGTTTGAGACCCACGACGCCATTTGCCATGGAGGGGTAGCGAATCGAACCGCCGGTGTCGGTGCTAATCGCAGCAAAGCAGAGACCCGCTGCCGTGGCGACACCGGAACCGCTAGACGAGACGCCGGTCCAGAGATCGGCATGCCAGGGATTGACCGGAATCGGGAAGTCCCGGTGATACCCGGAAAGCGCACCCTCGGTGAGGTTAAGCTTGCCCAGTATCACGGCACCCGCATCGCGCAGCCGGCGCACCACGGTCGCATCAAATGTAGGGACGAAGTCACGGTAGACGCGCGCGCCCCCCATGGTGCGGGTGCCCGCGGTATAGCAGAGGTCCTTGAGTGCGATAGGAACGCCGTGTAGCGGGCCTCTGTAGTTACCCGACACGATTTCCTGCTCGGCCCTGCGCGCATCATCCAGCGCCTGGTCTGCCATGACCGTGGCATAGCTTAGTAGCGTGCTATCGAGAGCATCGATACGGGCCAGCAGGGCTTCGGTCAGCTCAACCGGTGAGATGCTACGAGTGCGAATCTCATCGGCGATGCTGGAAAGGCTGCGATAGTGAAGGGCTTCGTCGCTCAATGCTTTGACCTCATTAGGTTCCGGATGCTGCAAGCTAGCACAATCCGCAGGAACTTGAGTAGCCACACGGGCAGCGATCGTGTATCCCGACGCCTCGCTGTCTTGAATGCCCGACTAATTCTTGTCAGTTTGTAACAGAAGCAATAATTTAGTGCGTTTTCCCAGTACAATTCGGCCCCAATTGTACTCAGCGAGGCTCAATGCTCGCCCAAAACCGATAGGCCCCTGATGATGCGCTCTCTTGCCCGACCCATTGCCCAGCACCCTACGTCACTTGCTAGGCTGAATACACGCACTTATCTGCTTGCCGTGCTCGCCCTTTTGGCTCTCATGGCAGTACTGACTCCGCAATCAAGTTTCGCACAAGACATCAATGGAGAGAATTCGACGGTTATCTATCCGGCCGACTATTTCTCTCAGTGGGCACCTATCACGGCGAAGGACATGCTCGATCGAATACCAGGCCAGGATAATTCGGCACCGCGAGGCGGCGGTGGCGGCATCCCTGGAGGCAATCCATCCTCTGGTGGGCGCGGTCTTGGAGGCGGCAACAGCGGTGGTAATGAAATCCTCGTCAACGGGAAACGCACGGCAGGAAAGAACAACCAGACTAGCGATCTATTGAATCGAATCAGCGCAGATCAGGTCAAAGAATTTCAGATTATACGTGGCACCTCTGGCGACCTCGATGTGCGCGGCAGCGGCCAGGTCGTCAATGTAGTGCTGTTCGAAGAACTCGCGAGCAGTAGCATATCCTATGAGGCCAATGTAGCCCGGGCCCAGGACGGCGAGCTGGTCCCCGGCGGGTCGGCATCGATCGGCGGCCAGAGTGGCGACCTCAACTACCTGTTCAGCGCGTCCGCGAGCCCGCGTTACAACAATGCGATCAACAGAGAGAATAGCCGTCTGGGTGACTACTCACTAAACGATCGAGTAATCGAGGAACGAACACAGGACCGTATAAATAACGAGCTAAGCATGAATCTGGGCTACGACTTCAGTAGCGCCAGCAGCCTGCGCTTCAACGCTCTGTATGCAGTACAGGATGCACCAACAGACGTAGATCGATACACGACCGACCTACGCGTAGAGCCAAACACGCTGACGATAGAGCGCGAAGATATTCCTGATGAGCGGGACAACTGGGAGATTGGCGCGGACTACGAATATACCCGGGCCAATGGCCATAGATTCAAGCTACTGGGCATTAGCAATCAGGACAATCGCGACAATACTCGAATTCGCTATCTCCTGGATGGCAATGGCGTAGAAGAGAAGAACCTATTTCTAAACTCGACTACCGTCACCGAAGAGCAGATCGTACGCGGCTCCTACACGATGGACATATTCGACGAACAGAATATCGAATTTGGACTCGAGCGCGCTCAAACCACGCTGGAAGCTTCTCTCGCCCTCGGCGAACTCGTCGATGGCGGCATTAGTTCACCAGCGGTCGGCGGATTAACTCCACAGACAGTATCCAATGCAAACTCCACCGTCGAAGAGATCCGTTACGAGCCCTTCATCATTCACAACTGGATCATCAATCCGAAGATGACTCTGGAGAGCACGCTGCTCTACGAGACGTCGGAGATCTCGCAGTCCGGCGACGTGTCAAACAAGCGCGACTTCGACTTTGTAAAACCGAAGGTCGATCTCCGCTATAACCTGACGCCATCCTTACAATTACGAGGCGGCATAGAGAAAATTGTAAACCAGCTAAGTTTCAATGATTTCGTCGCAGTGAACGATTCGCAGGACAACGACACCTCTACTCAGGGCGGCAACGCATCGCTGCGGCAACAGACTCAGTGGCGCTATACCTTTAATAGCGAATACCGCCTCCCTAACGATGCGGGCGTCCTCACCGCCGAGTTTTTCTATGCCGAGCATGAAGATGTTATCGATCGCATCGACGTCACTACCGACGAGTCAAACCTGCGATCTGCCAATGGCAATATAGGCGACGGCGTCGAATACGGCATGAACCTGAATGCCAGCATTCGGATGGGCATGATAAATATGCCCAACCTCTTGGTCACTACCGGCCTCAATCTGCAAGACTCTGAAGTCACCGACCCCTTTCTCGGCATCGATCGTCGCTTCCAACTCTATCAGCGCGGCCGCTTCACGCTCACCTTCCGGCATGATATTCCCGAGTGGAGAGTAAATTGGGGCATGCAGTACTTCGATCGAGTAGACGGCGGCATGTTCCGCTACGACGTAGACGATATCGAGTTCAATGTGGGCGAGCCAAGGGTGAATTTCTTCTCTGAGTACCGAGACGTGCGCGGCATTACCTACAGACTGGATCTGGGCGCACTCACCAATGGCACTCAATGCAGAAGACGCTCTCGCTACGTCGGTCGCATCTCTGCCGATATTCTCGAGGAAATCGAATCCCGCTGCACCATCACCGGCCGCGAGTTCAGCTTCAAGATCAACGGCACCTTCTAGCGCCACCCCCCGCCCGCCCCCTGCGCCCAAGAGCGTCGCTTCTTGCGCGCGCGCTTTCGGGCGTGGTAAAAAACAGTGCTTAGACTGTTAGGGAGAAGGGGCATGAGCAAGATTAGAATCCTCGCAGGCACGCGCAAAGGCGCGTTCATACTGACTTCCGATGCCGAGCGCCGGAGCTGGCAGGTCGACGGGCCCCATTTCGGCGGCTGGGAGATCTACCACATGGCCGGTTCGCCGGTGAACCCTGACCGGCTCTATGCCTCGCAGACCTCCGACTGGTTCGGCCAGATCATTCAGCGCTCCGATGACGGCGGCAAGACCTGGCAACAGCCTGGCACACCAGCCGGCACCCCCGATCCCGGCCCGGAAAGCCCACCCGCCGAGAGCAACAAGTTCGCCTACGATGTATCCGAGGAGACAGGCAAACCCCTCACCACCCATCAGTGGTACGACGGCACGCCTCACCCCTGGGAGTTCAAGCGCGTCTGGCATCTAGAACCCTGTCATAGCAATGCCGATGTAGTCTATGCAGGCGTCGAGGACGCCGCGCTGTTTCGCAGCAGCGATGGCGGCGAGAACTGGTCGGAGCTAGCCGGGCTGCGCGGGCATAGCACCGGCATGCAGTGGCAGCCCGGGGCCGGCGGCATGTGCCTGCACACGATACTATTGGACAAGAATTTCCCCGAGCGTATCTATGTCGCCATCTCGGCCGCCGGCGCATTCCGAAGCGACGACGGAGGAACCACCTGGCGCACGATTACCAATGGGCTGGTTTCCGATTATATCCCGGACCCAACCGGAGAGATCGGTCACTGCGTACATCGCCTCGGCATGCACCCGTCGAATCCCGACGTGCTCTTTATGCAGAAGCACTGGGATGTGATGCGCAGCGATGATCGCGGGGAGAACTGGCATGAGATCAGTGGCAACCTGCCCAGCGACTTTGGCTTCCCGATCGCCGTGCATGCGCACGAACCAAACACAATCTATGTAGTGCCGATCAAGAGCGACTCCGAGCACTACCCGCCCGAGGGAAAGCTGCGCGTCTACCGCAGTCGTGGCGGCGGCGATGAGTGGGAGGCACTTACCGAGGGTCTTCCACAGGAAAATTGTTATGTTAACGTGCTGCGCGATGCCATGGCCGTCGATACGCTTCCCGACTGCGGTATCTACTTCGGCACAACGGGTGGTCAGATCTATTGCTCACCGGATAGCGGCGACAGCTGGTTAACGGTGGCTGCAAATCTGCCCGCTGTATTATCTGTAGAAGTACAGACTCTGGACTAGCCCGGTTAGAAGAGACTACGAGACATGATCCGCGTTCAACTGCCCTACCATCTACGCACGCTCGCCCACTGCGAGGCCGAGGTCGAGCTCGATGTGCCGGCACCTGTTACGGCGCTGGCCGCGATCGAAGCGTTGGAGAGAAAGTATCCCACCCTGCGTGGTGCGGTTCTTGAACACGACACGCGGAAGCGACGGCCCAAGATCCGATTCTTCGCCTGCAAGGAAGACATCTCACACGACTCGATGAGTGAGCCATTGGCTGAGGATATCGTGAATGGCAGCGAGCCACTGATGATCGTCGGCGCGATCTCGGGTGGCTAGCCGGATCTTACTCGACCGGAATACTAACCTCTGTACCCTCCGTTCGGACCATATGCACTAAGAACTTGGCAGTCTCCGTGTCGCTAGCGTTCTCTGAGACCATATGAATATTGTCAGGATTCTCATAGAACATATCACCAGGCGATAGCGTGACCATCTCCTCGCCTGCCACCTGCATATTCACCTTACCTTCTAGGGCACCTCTGAATAACTCTATGGTAGCTCTGGCCTCTCGTCTGTGCCGAGATCGAGGCGCCTTCTTGCAGGCATGCGTCCGCACGTCAAGAGAAGGCAACGAAGAG
>Ga0055584_100000043_pt1 | contig 105558 bp, 96 predicted proteins | sample OSDHelmetaG_FD_58716 | JGI IMG/M metagenome (GOLD analysis project Ga0055584, IMG submission 58716) | Pelagic marine sediment microbial communities from the LTER site Helgoland, North Sea, for post-phytoplankton bloom and carbon turnover... | ecosystem: Environmental > Aquatic > Marine >... | reverse complement strand
GCATTAAAAGGAGGTGATCCCATCAATAGTCAATCTATTAAGGGAGCCTCCAGTTACTCTCATTAAGTAGTTTCGACAATACTTGATTGGGTAATTGGAGGGGAGTTAACAAATACTATGACTCCTTTGCTCCCATAAGTAGTAGATCCCGCTATCGCGTTCAGTGATAGCGGGATTTTCTTTTTGGAGGATAAAGAATCGAACTGACTAGCAGCTGCCCAGGTAGCTACGCAGCCGCGGCGGGAAATTTTTCTTGATCAAAGCCTGTCGCAGATTCCATTCATCATTCGGCTCGACTTCTCTAAGAAATCGTACCTGGTCCGATTCCAGCACCGCAATCGGTATGCCGTCCTCATAGAGCACTCTGTTCTTGCCGAGTCTTGGTAACTTTCGACTCGGCAGTATCAGGTTTAACAGGTTGAGTGGGTCCACCGCGGACAGGCTGTGATATTTTGGCGTAGTGCCAACCTGCTTCTTACTGAATTTACGCAAAGTATCGACTGTTTCCGGAAAGGCGAACTGTTCTCCTCCCACGCCGGCAATAAAGCGACCGCCGCGAACCGTTCCACGCAGCTCCATCTTTCGTAACGCCGCGAGCAAGACGCGCCAGGGTGGTGCAAAGAGCTCCCTGTCCAGTTGTCCGCGAAAGAGGACTCCCCAACGCTGTAGGTAAATACCGATCAGGCGTTCCAACTGCTCTTCATCCAGCACATCCCAGTGACGTGAATTACTCGTCTCCTTCGGCTGCGACTTCCCGTTCTCGAGAAGACTCCAGCGTCCTGCATCTTCGACACCAAACATCGCGCGGCGGCCACGCCGTCGATGGCTGCTGGGCTTCTTCTTGTTCGGTGTCAGCAGTGCTCTGAGCCCGGTAAAACTATCGCTGCTTATTCGCGCCGTAGACACCAGCTCGGCAAGCCCCTGCTCTAACTGTGCCCTGAGCAAGCCAGTGCGTTGCTGAATCTGATCGAAGAAGCTGGCGCCATTGTCCGTCAAGTCTGCTTCGATCTGTTTCGCCAGTTCAGTCAAGCCAATGGCTTCGACATCAGAGCGCTGCGCATCGCTCAACGCGCTAAAGATATCGAGATTGCTGCGGCTGACGATCGAGATCGGCGTCGACTTGATGGGCCCCGAGAAACTCGGACTCGACGCCCTGCCGCTACGCTGCGTGGGATTCACTGTGGAGTAACGACCCCAAACTACCTTACCGCTGATGCACATGAGATCCAGCCAATTGGGGTCGTAGTTGGCCACCCGCGTCGGAAAAATATCCGCCTCCCAACTCCCCGCAGGCGCGGCTATGCCGTCTAGACAGGCGAGGCTGTTCTGCAGCAGCGTTTGTCCATCCAATTGAGGCTCTCGGTCTGGGACCCTTGCATCTAAACTCGGCTCGCTGACGCACTCCAGTTTATGCGCATCGAACAGAAACTGCGTATAAGTCTGCAGCGATACCGGCTTAATACTCTTCCTGTGAGCATCGATGGTATAGCGATGAATGCGCTGCAATAATCGTCGCTCGCACCATTCGGGGGCCGCGCCCGAATGTGCATCTCGCTGTCCCGCCGCCTGTGTAAACTGACCCTGGAAGGCGAAGCCCTCGACCTCCAGTGCTATGAGCGCCTGATCAATCTCGGACACCTCGATGGCCAGTTCTTTGGCGAGCCGCTCACTTCGAATCGGCCCGAGACATTCCAGCCTTGCGCGCACGACTTCTCGAAGCGCGTCCTGTCGCTCCCACTTCTCATTCAAGATGAACGCGGGAATAGGGATTGAGGTCGACTCAGTAAGCGTTTCCAACTGCGGGTAAATCGCCATGAAGCAGGCGATCTTCTCCGTGGCAATCCACAGGGTGTTCGGCAGCTCGGACAGACAGAGGATGCGACCCGCATCCTGCAGCGCTGGCTGCCAGCGCGCGTAATTCTCACCGGCCGCCATCTCTTGTGCGCTCATATAGCCGAGGCTGCATAGAGCATCGTGAAACTCTTCGACGTTGCTAATATAGGGCCAGGCCTCTTCCCGCACCCGCGCTATCGCTTCGGCATCTAGCAGACTGAAGTCTTTCGCTTCCGCCGGGTCGGCCCAGCTTCTGTTGCGGATCGCATTCGTACGTCGCTCCTCGAAAGGTGCATCGTCCAGGAAGGCATAGGGCCTGGCATTGATGATCTCCTGCGCGAAGGGCGACGGCTCGCGCAGGTCCTTGGCGATGAGCGTGAGCTCATTGTTCTCGATCGCGCTGATGAGTTCGGTGAGTTCATCGATGTTCATCGCCTCGGTGAGGCAATCGTGGATTGTCTGACTTACCAGAGGGTGCTCCGGCACCTCGCGCCGCCCCGTTATGTTTTCCGCACAGGCGATCTGATCGGGGAAGACGTGTGCCACGAGATCCTCCGCATCCATGCGCTGAAACTGCGGCGGAACACGCTTGCCGTTTCGGTTACGCTGAATAGCGAGCGAACGGGTGGCATTCCAACGCCACCTGACCTCGAACATCGGTGCATCGAGCAGCGCCTGTATCAGCACATCCCGCACGGTCGCCGACTGCAGATACTTAAACACATCATCCAGTGGGAAGCTGTGGATTGAACCCAGCGAGATGACGATGCTGTCTTCGTTCGCTGCAGCCTGTAACTCGAAGTTAAAGGATTTGCAGAAACGTTTCCTGAGAGCCAAACCCCAGCCGCGATTGATGCGGCTGCCGAAGGGGGAGTGGATGACGACGTGCATGTCCCCCACCTCATCGAAGAATCTTTCCATCACGATCGTAGAACGCGTAGGCATCTCGCCCAGCGCATTCATGCCAGTTTCCAGATACTCCACCAGCTGTGTCGCCGCCTCACGCGGCAGGCCCGCGCTATCCACCAGCCACTGCAGCGCCGCGTTGGCCGAGTCGTTTATCAATAGGCTCGCTATGGTCTGCCGCAGCTCGGAGACCGACTCGGAGAGTTCCCGCGTCCTGCCCAGGCCCTCACCAAACCAGAACGGTATCGTGGGTTGCATGCCCTGCGCGTCGCGCACTCGGACCTTCAGGCCATCGACTCTGAGCATCTGCCAGCTATGGGTTCCGAGAGTAAAGATGTCTCCGGGCAGAGCCTCGAGTGCGAAGTCTTCATTCAGGCTGCCGACCACGATGTCTTCAGGGTCGAGCACAACCTGATAGTCGAACATATCGGGAATGGCGCCGCCGTTTGTTAGGGCGATCAGATTCGCGCCGCGCCGCGCCCGCAGTCGCCTATTGATCGCATCGAGATGTAAGTGTGTGCCCCGGCGCCCTCTGCGGCTGGTATAGCCGTCGGCCAACATCTGTACCGTGCTGTCAAACTCCTCGCGCGTTAGCTCGCGATAGGAATAGGCGTTTAGGAAGAGCGCGTAGAGCTCATCGATTTCCCACCCACCCTGTTGCTGATCGAAAAGCTCGCCGGTCTGCCCTGCCTCATCGTGCGCCTGAGAAGAGACTTCAGCGACGATCTGCTGCGCGAGAATGTCCAAGGGTTTCTGCGGCATCACAATGCAGTCGAGCTGTCCTTCGCGAATGCTGTGCAGCAGCGCCGCGCTCTCGACCAGATCATCCCGCGTGAGGGGAAACAGTATCCCCTTGGGCGTGCCATGTATCGAGTGCCCGCTGCGTCCTACGCGCTGCAGGAAGGTCGCTATGCTCTTCGGCGAAGAGAATTGCACGACCAGATCCACCGAGCCGATGTCGATGCCCAGCTCCATCGAAGCCGTTGCCACAAGCACCTTGAGTTGTCCCGCCTTAAGGCGCTGTTCCGCATCATGACGCAACTCCTTACTCATGCTGCCATGATGCGAGCAGACAGCATCCTCGCCGAGGCGCTCGGCCAGAGCCAGGGCCAGTCGCTCCGACAATCTTCGCGTGTTCACGAACACCAGCGTAGTCTGATGACTATTGATGAGATCCACCAGCCGCTTGTAGAGCTCCTCCCACACCTCGTTACTCATCAGCGCGGTCAGTGGCGAGCCCGGCACTTCGAGGCGCACATCCATCTTTCGGTGAGAACCCGAATCTACAATCACGCAGTCGAGTGGTCCTTCACCGTAGTTGCTATTGCCTACGAGGTACTTCGCCACCATCTCGATCGGGCGCTGCGTGGCAGAGAGCCCGATGCGCTGCAATTGCTGGCCGGAATTAGTCCGCACCAGTCTTGCCAGCCGCTCTATCGACAGGCCCAGGTGGGCGCCGCGCTTGTCCCCCAGCATCGCGTGGATCTCATCCACAATTAGCGTGGACACATTGGCCAACATCGCGCGCCCGCTAGCGCTGCTGAGCAGCAGATAGAGTGATTCGGGGGTCGTCACCAGAATATGGGGCGGCTGCTTCGCCATCTTCTGCCGGGCACTGGCTGGGGTATCCCCCGTGCGCACGGCTACCGTGATATCGGCCCCTGCCTTGCCGCTGCGCTTCAATTCATCCGCTATGCCGGCGAGGGGCACTTCGAGGTTCTTGTGGATATCGTTGCTGAGGGCCTTCAGCGGCGAGACGTAGAGGATCTGCACGCCAGGGCTGAGCTGACGCTTGAGATTCCGCTGCAGCAGATCATCGATAGCTGCATAGAAGGCGGCTAGCGTCTTACCGCTGCCGGTGGGTGCCGAGATCAGCGTATGGCGGCCGCGCTTGATGGCGGGCCAAGCCTGCGCCTGCGCCTCGGTGGGTTCACCGAACTGGGTTGTGAACCACTTCCGGGCAGCTGGATGAAACTCGGACAGCGCCATGTCTTAGGAGCCTGATTTTTACTGTACGGGCATACAGGTTAGAGAAGTGACACCGGCTTTGCAATCATTGCCAGCGACTAAGCGGGCAATACCTGATCTCAATGCCCGGACGATCGGTGACTGCGTCCACACTACCCAGCCTGTCTGCCACGCAGGCCGGCGGCCTGGGCCAAGTCAATTGACATAGTTGGAACACCTGAGCTAGTTTAAGACTTCCAAATCTGTAGAAGTGAAGCAATGAACGACCTAGAAAGAGCCCCGATCTCCGAGCGCCTCGGCAACAGTCTCAATCTGTTCTGGAAGGACAACAGGCAGTTCTTCCTGTTGCTGTCCTGCATCGTCTTCTTCAAGAGTGCGATTGCCGACCTCAGCTCGATTTCTGGCGCGTCCATGCAGCCAACCTTGCTCGATGGCGACAAAGTCTGGGTCAATAAGCTAGCCTACGACGTGAAGATCCCCTTCACCGAGATTTCTCTCGCCGAACTCTCCGACCCCACCCGCGGCGACGTGGTGATCATCGACTCGAAGAAAGCCGATAAGCGGCTGGTTAAACGCATAGTCGGTGTCCCAGGTGACACGATCTACATGCAGAACAACGCGCTGGTTATTAATGGCGAGACTGCCCACTACGAAGTGCTTTCGCGCGACGACGAGGCCATCATCATCCTCGAAGAACTACCCGACATGGCGCATCAGGCAAGGCTCTCCAGCCGCTTCGCGAGTCGCACCGCGCGCAGCTATGGGCCCACGGTCGTGCCGGCCGATCAGTATTTCGTGCTGGGCGATAACCGCGACAACAGCGCCGATAGCCGCGTCTATAGCTTCGTTCCTCGTGAAGAGATCATCGGGCGTTCGAATTCAGTCGTCTTCTCTCTCGACAGCGACAACAACTACCTGCCCCGCGGCGAGCGATTCCTCGCCGGCATCGACTAGAACCGAAATTCGCCTGATACAAGCAAACCCGCTGCGCGGCGTGTCGCTGAAGCAGCAGAGCTACGGCTCCGAATCCGACACCTAACAACTGTCTTCGGTTCACTCAGCGGACTAATTATTAATTTCTTGCAATAAAATCCGCCCGAATCGGGTATTGTTAGTAATGCCCTGAGCCGCGCGGCCCGGGCAGTCAATATCAACCCATGAGGACTACATATCGTGAAAACTCAGGCAAAGGTCGGTGTTCGCAGCAGGATCGTGCTCACTCTGATGCTTCTTGCAGGTTTCCAGGTAGCGCTGGCACAGGATTTCGTCTGGGCACCAGACTTTCCGGTGGGAGCAGCTATTCCGGAGATCTCGGCGCAGGATCAGGATGGCGCTGTGCAGACATTCAATGAGCTAAAAGGCGAGAAGGGACTGCTCTTTATGCTCAGCCGTTCCTTCGACTGGTGACCCTACTGCAAAGCTCAGCTCGTGCAGCTGACCGAAATCAGTGACCAGGTCGAAGCGATGGGCGTCAATGTCGCAGCAATGACCTACGACTCCGTGGCTACACTAAAAACCGTGCAAGAAGATCAGGCGATCGAATTCCCGCTTCTACACGACGAAGAAGTCACCCACGTGAATGCACTCGGCATTCGCAATCTGGACTACGAGCCAGGGCATCGCATATACGGCATACCGTACCCCGGTATTTTCCTGATCAGCCCTGACGGTGAGATACTGGCGAAATTTGCCGAGGAACGGTATCAGGACAGACCGCCCTTCGACGACATACTCGCCGCCATCGAAGGCTTATAGACTACAACAGAAGCAGGTAGCCCCATGGCTACCTGCTTATTCGTTGCTCCAATCCGCCCCAAATCGGCGATCAACGCCACGAGTTCTCTGGGGTGCAACCCTTTTCCCTTTCTCCTCGTCAAATGTAATAATCAACGCCCAATTTCGATGCACAGGGCATGAGCCGCCCAGACAATTCAGGCGATAAGCCTCACCCATGAGTGATTGAGTAGTACAAATGGACGTATCCTCATACCCTGTCGAATCCCCTAGGCAACTAGCTACTAAACAACTAGTCAGCCTAGCTCTGCTACTCGTCTCCCTCCTGCTAGGTTCCGAGCTGAACGCCCAGTCTCGCCTCAGCATACCCCGTGTAAGCGAGGCACCCCGCATCGATGGCCAGATTGACCCAGGAGAATGGGCACTGGCAACAAGCATAGCCGTCGATATCGAGACCGACCCGAACAATAACGTGCCCGCCGAAGTCGGGGCCGAGGCGCTGTTGATGGAAGATGGCGACGTGCTCTATGTCGCCTTCATCGCCCAGGACCCCGACCCCAGTCAGATTCGCGCCTTCTACCGAGACCGAGACTCCATGTGGAACGATGACTGGGTAGCCGTCGTGCTGGACACCTTCAACGACGAGCGCCGCGCCTTCGAATTCTTCGCCAACCCCTTCGGCGTGCAGGCCGATGCGATTCAGGACGACATCAACGACGACGAGGATTCCTCCTGGAATGCCATCTGGGATAGCGCCGGACAGATCAATGATGACGGCTATGTGGTAGAGATGGCGATACCTGTAAAGCAGCTACGCTTCACGCCGAGCACCGAGGAACAGACCTGGGGCATCGATCTCGTGCGCAACTACCCGCGCGACCGTACCACGCGCATCGCGAGCAACCGCAAAGACTGGGACATCTCCTGCTATATCTGTCAGATCAGCAAGGTAGACGGCTTCGCCAATCTGTCCAGCAGTCGAAATCTGGAGGTGATACCCACCCTGACCTCCACGGCGGTAGAGAATCGAAACCCGGCCATCGGCGACTGGGATCGCGAGAGTATCGACCCCGAGGCCAGCCTCGATGTGCGCTGGGGCATCTCGCAGGACACCTATCTGAATGCCACGCTAAACCCCGACTTCTCCCAGGTCGAAGCCGACAGCGCCCAGCTCGATATCAACAACACCTTCAGTCTGTTCTTTCCGGAGCGGCGCACGTTCTTCCTCGATGGCGCCGACTATTTCGATACCTTCGAGAATCTCGTTTACACCCGAAATATCTCCGACCCCGACTACGGCCTGAAGCTAACCGGCAAGACCGAGGGCCACACCTATGCCCTGCTAACGGCCAACGACGTCAGCACCAGCTTCCTGATACCGGGCAGCCTACGCTCCAGCATTGCCACGCTGGGCGATGTGGAATCGAAGGTGGCGATCGGGCGTTACCGCTTCGACATCTTCGAGAACTCCACGATCGGCGCACTGGTGACAGACCGCCGCGCGGATGGCTACAAGAACACGGTCAGCAGCATCGACGCCGTACTGCGGCCCAGCGATCAGGACGCCATCTCGATTCAGACCATGCACTCCAGCTCAAACAACCCCAGCCTCATTCAGAGCCAATACGGGCAGGCGAGCAGCATGAGCGATAGCAGTCACCGGCTGGAATACCGTCACAATGATCGACGCTGGGATTGGCGTCTCGGCTATACCGATATGGGCGATGACTTTCGTGCCGACCTGGGCTTCGTCAATCGAGTCGATTTCAAGTTTGTCGTAGCGACTGTAGGTCACACCTGGCGCGGCGAGCCCGATGACTTCTTCAACCGCATTCGCATCGCGCTGGACTACGACCGCACCGAAGACCAGTCGGGGCTGCAACTCGAGGAAGAGTTCGAGGTGTTCGTCAATATGAACGGACCCATGCAGTCGTTCTTCAATGGCCTGTTCGGCGGCAGCGAGACCTATTGGAATGGCAAATACTTCGACGAGCAGTTCAATCAGATGGTCATCGGCTTCACCCCGACGGCAAACCTCCGCCTCAGCACCCTGATTCGTATCGAGGACATCGTGGACTTCGCCAACACACGACTCGGACGCTCCAAGCGCTTCGGGCCGAGCATCAACTACCGTTGGGGCAAGCATCTGGAGCTCGACCTGGATCACACGCTGCAGCAGTTCGACGTCGATGGCGGCCGCCTGTTCACCGCAAACCTCACCGACCTGAAGACTACCTATCAGTTCAGTGCCCGCAGCTTCCTGCGTTTCACGCTGCAGTACACCGATAACAAGCGCAATCAGGATCTGTATATTTCGCCGGTGCAGGCCCGCAGCAAGCAGCTTACGACGCAGCTGCTCTACAGCTATCGAGTTAGCGCCGCCACGCGCTTCTTCATCGGCTATTCCGATGCCGGATTTCAGAACGATACCTACGACGCGATCGAGAAGACCAATCGCACGATCTTCGCCAAGTTCAGCTATGCCTGGCTGCCCTGAGCCAGCCACGGGGTCCTAGCGCGAATGCCCTCAGGGGCGCATTTCAACTATTAATAAGCCCTTGCTGTGGGTAAAATGGCGCCTTTCTTTCCCCGCGATCGAGCAGTCTTTAATGGGTCAACACACCTCGCTTTATTCGAAGCATCTTGATGCAGGCGCCAAGATGGTCGACTTCGCCGGATGGGACATGCCCATCAACTACGGCTCACAGATAGAAGAGCACAATCAAGTGCGCGAGCATGCTGGCATCTTCGATGTCTCGCATATGACGGTGGTCGACATAGCCGGCAGCCAGGCACAGCAGTACCTGCGTTATCTGCTGGCCAACGACGTGGCCAAACTGGATGAGGTCGGGCGCGCCCTGTACAGCGGCATGCTCAACGAACAGGGCGGCGTGGTCGACGATCTGATCGTCTATCGCATGGCATCTGGCTATCGCGTTGTAGTCAACTGTGCCACCCGCGAGAAAGACCTGGCCTGGATGCAATCCCATGCCGATGGCTTCGACGTTACCGTACAGGATCAAGCGCAGCTTGCCATACTGGCCGTGCATGGCCCCGAGGCTATCGAGAAAGTCTGCGCCGTGCTTGATGGCGAGAGGGCCGCTAGTGCGAAGGCCCTGAAGAATTTCCGAGGCTTCGAGTCGGACACATGGTTTATCGCGCGCACCGGCTACACCGGCGAGCAGGGACTCGAGATTATCCTACCCAGCGACGAGGCCCCCGATCTCTGGGACCACCTCTTGTCGGTGGGCGTCAAACCGGTCGGCTTAGGCGCGCGAGATACGCTGCGCCTGGAGGCTGGCATGAACCTCTATGGGCACGACATGGATGAGTCGATCTCACCGCTGGCGGCGAATATGGAACAGACCATCGCCTGGGAGCCGGCAGGGCGCGATTTCATAGGGCGCGAGGCGGTGACCGCCCACAAGGCAGAGCAGCTCTCTGGGCAGCTACCAATCCTGACCGGCCTGGTGCTTGAGCAGCGCGGCGTATTGCGAGAGGGTCAGAAGGTATTGTGCGAGAATGGCGAGGGCACTATAACCAGCGGCAGCTTCTCGCCTACGTTGAAGCATTCAATCGCTTTAGCTAGAATTCCCGTGGATAGCGGCCCCTGCCAAGTGGATATTCGCGGAACCCTGACCGACGTGCGAATTGTGCGACCCAACTTCGTGCGTTTCGGCAAGAAGGTGTTTGAATAACACTACGCGATCGACGCGATTTCTTGATCAGCTAGTTAAACCAATATCGATACAACGAGGAATGCTCAGTGAGTACATATCCAGACAATTTGAAATACGCCGCCACGCACGAATGGGTTCGACTCGAAGAAGACGGTACTGCTACCGTCGGCATCAGCAATCATGCACAGGATGCGCTGGGCGACATCGTTTTCGTTGAACTGCCCGAGGTTGGGGCGACGGTTCACGCGAAGGATGAAGTGGCCGTTGTAGAATCGGTAAAGGCGGCATCCGACGTCTACAGCCCGGTTTCCGGCGAGATCATTGCGATCAACGAAGCCCTAGTCGACGCTCCCGAGACAGTCAACGCGGTTCCCTACGACGGCGGTTGGTTCTACAAGATTCAGATTAGCGACGAGCTCGAGTTGGAAGAGCTAATGGACGCAGACGCCTACTCCGATCACTGTGAAGACGATTAGATATTTTCGCGCCAGCTAGTCAGCCACTCCACCCCAACTAGATTTAACGAAGCCCTGCTTCGGGAAAGTGCCTAATGCAATCTCAAACAAACCCGGCGGCGGCGACCGATTCCGCTCTGAACGATTCCGCTCCCTCATTGGACTCTCTGCAGTATCACGAAGAGTTTATCGATCGGCACATCGGCCCGAGCGAAGTACAAATAGAACAGATGTTAGAGGCGCTCGGCCTCGCATCACTCGAGGAGCTCATCTCGAAGACCGTGCCAGCGACTATCGCGCTGAACGAGGCGCTAGAATTAGACAAGCCGCTGACCGAGAACGCGGCGCTCGCCAAACTGAAGTCCATCGCCTCGAAGAATTCCGCCGTAAAGTCATTCATCGGCCTGGGCTACTACGACACGTTTACGCCGAACGTAATCCTGCGCAATGTGCTGGAAAATCCCGGCTGGTATACAGCCTACACGCCCTATCAGCCCGAGATTTCTCAGGGTCGCTTGGAGTGTCTTCTCAACTTCCAGCAGATGACGCTGGATCTCACGGCGATGGATCTGGCCAATGCCTCGCTACTCGATGAGGCAACGGCGGCGGCGGAGGCCATGGCCCTCGCCAAGCGCGTAAGTAAGAATCGCAAGGCCAATACTTTCTTCGTCGATCGACACTGCTTCCCACAGACCATCGACGTCATCAAGACGCGGGCCGAGTGTTTCGGCTTCGAACTCTTCATCGGCGATATCGAAGACGCTGAGCTATCCGAATTATTCGGCGCAATATTTCAATACCCCGCGGTCACCGGCGAGGCACGGGAGTTAAGCGACACCATAGGCCAACTGCATGAACACAATGCGATCGCGATAGTCGCGGCCGATCTGATGAGCCTCACCCTATTGAAGCCTCCCGGCGAGATGGGAGCCGATGTTGTAACCGGCAGCACCCAGCGCTTCGGCGTGCCTATGGGCTACGGCGGGCCTCACGCCGCCTATTTCGCGACGAAGGACGAATACAAGCGCGCCGTACCCGGGCGCATTATCGGCGTCTCGGTCGACAAGCGCGAGCGGCAGGCCTTCCGCATGGCGTTGCAGACGCGCGAACAACATATTAGGCGCGAGAAAGCGAATAGCAATATCTGCACGGCTCAAGTTCTACTGGCGAATATCTCGGCACTTTATGCCATGTATCACGGCCCCCAGGGCCTGAAGAATATTGCACAGCGAATTCATCGCCTCACCTCCATTCTGGCAGCGGGCTTGCAGGCGACGGGCATCGAGCTAGTGAACGACAACTTCTTCGATACCATTACACTCAAGCTCGACGATGCGCAGTTGCAAGGCATTAATGCTCGCCTGCCTGGGTCCGGAATAAACCTCCGCCTCGATCGCGCGAGCAGCGATAAACAGGTCGGCATTAGTCTGGACGAATGCACTGAGATCGCGGACGTCGAAAATATCTGGCAGCTGATCCTCGGCGAGGACGCCAAGAAACTATCAACCAGCGACATCGATGCTCAGATCGTCAGTGGCGAGAACGGCGCGGTTATTCCCGATAGCCTGGTGCGCCGGAGTAGCTACTTGCAGCACCCCAACTTCAATAGTTACCACAGCGAGACCGAGATGATGCGCTACCTAAAGCGCCTCGAAGACAAAGACATCTCGCTGACACACGCGATGATCCCCCTGGGCTCCTGCACGATGAAGCTGAATGCCGCGGCCGAGATGGCGCCGATCAGTTGGCCGGAGTTTGCCAAGCCACACCCGTTTACTCCCGTCACACAGATGGAGGGGTATCAGCAGATGATCGGCGAGTTAGAAAATATGCTGGCAGTGATCACGGGCTTCGATGCGGTAAGCATGCAGCCGAATTCCGGCGCGCAGGGAGAATATGCCGGACTACTGGCGATCAAGAAATATCTGGTGAGCCGAGGCGAGTCCGAGAGAGATGTGTGTCTGATTCCGAGCTCCGCACACGGTACCAACCCTGCCAGTGCGCAGATGATTGGCATGAAGGTCGTACTGGTTGCCTGCGATGACAATGGCAATATCGACGTCGAAGACCTGCGCAGCAAGGCTACAGCCAACAGCGATAGACTCGCCGCGCTGATGATTACCTATCCGTCCACGCACGGCGTCTACGAAGAGGCGGTGAAGGAAGTCTGTCAGATCGTTCACGATCACGGTGGCCAGGTATATATGGACGGCGCCAACCTCAATGCACAGGTGGGCGTTGCGAAACCGGCGGACATAGGCGCCGACGTGTCCCATGTGAATCTGCACAAGACATTCTGCATCCCCCACGGCGGCGGTGGCCCAGGCATGGGGCCGATCGGCGTGAAGAAACACCTGATTCCTCATCTGGCGAATCACGCGATGATCAAGCTGGAAGGCCCCGACGCCGACAATAGCGCGGTGTCTGCCGCGCCTTGGGGCAGCTCGGGAATCTTGCCGATTTCCTGGATGTACATCGCCATGATGGGCGCCGAGGGTCTGTTGAAGGCAACTCAGGTGGCCATACTTAGCGCGAACTATATCGCCGTCAGGCTGTCCGAACACTTCCCCGTCCTGTATACAGGCCTCGGCGGCATGGTAGCGCATGAGTGCATCATCGACCTGCGCCCGCTAAAACTCAGCTCAGGAGTTAGCGAGGAAGACGTGGCGAAGCGCCTCATGGATTTTGGCTTCCACGCGCCGACGATGTCATTCCCGGTGGCGGGAACACTCATGATCGAGCCGACCGAGAGCGAGTCGAAGCAGGAACTGGATCGATTCATCGACGCCATGATTCAGATTCGCCGTGAGATCGCCGATGTGGAATCGGGCGCCATCGACGCAGAGAATAATCCGCTAAAGAACGCACCCCATACGCTAGCCGATATGCTGGATGAAGAATGGGATCGGCCCTACAGCAAGATGCAGGGGGCCTACCCCAATCAGGCCGCAGGCGTCGCCGTTCAGAATAAGTACTGGCCTAGCGTGAATCGCATCGATAATGTCTATGGCGACAGAAACCTATTCTGTGCCTGTCCCAGCATAGAGAATTACGAGTAGGAAGTTTGTTGATTTCAGGCGCGGAGCTAGTCCGCGTTCTTCCCATCGATATGGGAATTGCGCATCGCTTTCAGCTTCTCGAGCTCATTCTGTATCCGCTCTAGCTTCTCGCCGAGCTCCTTCTTCTCGGAGATGATCTCCTCATCATCCTTGGTCTCGAACTGTTTATAGGTCGAATACAGCTTTACCTTCTCCTTCTTTAGTTCGCTCAGCTTGTAACGCTTGTAGTAGGACACCTGCCTTCGCACGGCGAGGCCGGGAATCAGTACAATCGATACGGACAATATGAATGGTAGCGATACCCAGAACAGAAAAATGTATTGAACATACTGCTTGTACATATATGTCCACGAGACGCCGAACATATGAATGCTGACTAGTATGCCGACGGCGCCGATGAGCCCGCCGAAGAACCAGAGCGAGTCGCCCAGTTTCTTTATACCTCCGTTGCCATCTGGGTTGTGCGGGTCCAGTGAGTGCTGGAGAGTGGGTGCAAACTTCAGATAGAGGGCTATCACGGCTGCTATAGCGAGCAATCCCATACCGCTGGCGAAACCAGCGAGGAAGAAGCCGAAATAGATCATCGCCAGCGCCGCGGTAGACTCGAAGAATGCAGACGGCACGCCGAGGAGATGCCCAACTGTAGTATTCGCCGTAGCGAAGCCGAACCCCGCGAGGAGGAACCACTTGTCATTCATCCACTGCTCCACCACCTTCAGGCGAAAGGCACTACTGCCCTCGATCTCCAGCATGATCTGCAGGTTATGCCTGAACACATCCGTCGCTATATACAGCGCAAATAGCGAAGTCGATACAATCAAGCCTAGTATCCAGCAGTTCTCACTGAAGAAGGCCATCTTGTTGGGAAGGGCATAATATTGAAGCAGCGCATAGCCTACTCCCAGTCCTAGCGAGATGCTTAACTTGCTTCCATAACCCAATGCCCCATTCTTTTTATAGGGGTCGTAGAAGGGATAGAAAGTGAATCTCTGTTGTTTGGACATAGGTAGAAGTCTGAATATTCTGAGTGTAGCGCGCTAACCGGTAGAGAAAGGTGCCATGCTGCATTATCTATTCCTTCCCTGGAATCCAGACAACGCTGACTCTGCCTCGCGGCGCGAGAACTCTATTGTGCCGCTTTTCCCTGTATCGGTCAAAGCCCCGCTTTTCTCGAGGTTTTCGACGAGTCAGTGACCATCTTTCCATCACCTAGCAAACGCCGGCTCAGCGCGTGCTCGCATTCCGGGCGGAAAGGAGTGGCTATAAACCGGCGATAGCTGCCGAGCGCCCATTGCCTCTGAGACAGGAAATCCGAGATTGCTCTATGTCGACTCAGAAGACTGGGCCTGAGCTCGAAGGCATTCATGCAGTAGCTGGAATAGGCATACTGTCCGGGATGTCTAATGCATGGGATATTCAGCGCATAGCGTTCGATGAATTTCTGACAATCCCGTATCAGCTCAGTTCGCCAGATTCTGCTAATCGTCGCCGCACTACGCCAAACATGCGTGCGCCGATCGAAACGAATCATATAATAGTCGTTATAACAACGGTTCAGAAACTTAGTAAGAGATTGGAAGCTCGATGCGGTGTAGGGAGTAAACAACAGAAATATCTGTTTCTCCATTAGCAAGTAGGCATGCAGCCGAATCTGATAGGCGCCGTGGCAGTACAATAGCCGCCGCTGATAGAACTCCATGCAAGCAGGGTCGAAGAAGCCCGCGCCGCTTGTCCTCGGCTCGATAGCGGCAAAGTAGGTGCCACGCGCATCCAGGTTTCTACTGTTCATCCTGTGCCCCGATGATTAACTCGCTTCGAGTCTGTCTCCGTGCGTGACAAGCCTGTTCGCTGTTACCCAGTTCGATAGAATAGTCGGCGGCGAGTGTTAGTTTTGGGTTGTGTGTTACTAGAATGAGCGTCGTGCCCAGCCGACGAATATTCGCCATGATCTCAAGAGCGACATCCGTGCTGAGGTGAGACAAGCCCTCATCGAGCATGACGATCTTCGGCATGCGGTACAGTGCGCGCGCGATCAGCACGCGCTGAACCTGCCCAGCCGAGAGAGCTATGCCCATCTCGCCGACCTGGGTATTGAAGCCCATGGGAAGCCGCGCTATGTCAGTGAGGATTCGAGATTCACGACAGGCGGCCTCCAGCCTTTGTCTATTAAGCGGCTCCAAGCCAAGATTGATGTTATAGGCGAGCGAGCCCGCGAGCAGGCTGTCTCCATGCAGTACGCTAGCAACTTGCGCTCTATAGGCCTTGATACCAATCTCGCCCAGGGGTAAGCCATCGCAGACCACTTGCCCTTCGGTGGGCATGCTGAGGTGGAGCAATAGCTTGAGCAGTGTGGATTTACCGCTGCCAGAGCGCCCCGATACCGCGAGCGAGTCCCCCGGCGCGAGCTCGAAACACAGCTGCTGAAACAGTTTGGCCTGAGCTGGGGCATAGCTATAGCCGAGGTTGTCGGCAGTGATAGCGCCGCTCAGCCCGAATTCCAACAGGCTTGCCTCTTCATAGATTGCTTCAGGCTCGGCGAAGGCAATATCCGATACTCTATCGAGCTCTAGCCTCAGTAGTTTGATCTCGGCGAGTTTGGGCAGCATCGCGGCAATAGAACTGCTGAAGTGCTGCTTCAGGAAGACGAAACTCATCAGCTGTCCGATCGTTAGCTGACCCTCGAATATGGCCAGGGCGCCGAGATAGATCGTCGCGACATGGTCAAGGCCAAACAGGACGCTGTGAGCGGAGCCGAGGCCAAGTTGCAGATGGCCAAGCCTATAGTTTGCGTTCACTGAGTAGGCATAGTAGTTCTGCCATTCAGCCAGCCTATCGTCCTCGATACCGTAGTTCTTCGTCACGGCGATGCAGCGAATATTCTCCATAAACCGAGTGTTCTGGCTGGCACCAGTCTGTAGCACCTCCTGACGATGTGACCTCTCGCGCGCCAGAGTCAGCAGGCGCACGACCGCCAGCGCAAACACAAACGCTAAGGCGACGCATGCCAGTATCGGGCTGTAGAGAAACAGCAGCACGAAGGTGAGGAACGAGAAAACACCATCGACGATAACCGTGATCATCTCTTCGGTCACTAGCTTCTTTATACTGTCTATCGATGAGAACCTGGAGACTATATCTCCCATCTCCCGCCGTTCGAAGAATGACAGGGGCAAGCGTAGCAAGTGAGCGAAGGTATTGCTTACCAGTTGAAAGCCGAGCTGGTTGGAGAACTGAAGCAATACCACGCCACGAAAGTAGCTGACGCAGGCCTTGGCAAGAATGACAAGAGAGAAGAGCAAGGCGACGAAGAACACAATGTCGAGATCGCCCTTGCTAAGCCCCTGATCGATTACGAGCTGCAGATAGAGGGGGAAGATCAACGAGAGGGCTTGTAGAAGCAAAGAAAGTAGAAACACCTGGGCCATCGCACTGCGGAAGCTGGGCGTCGCCCTGAATAGCTCACGCATCGAGTATTCCCTGCCAATCTTCTCCTTCGTGAACGACACCGATGGCGTGAGTTCGATCGCGATACCGGTAAAATGGTAGTCCAGTTCGGCCAAGGTATACCTGCGTACACCAACCGCAGGATCGTGGATGACGATTGCCCTGCGTGTCACGCGTCGCAGCACGACGAAGTGGTCCGTGTCCCAGTGCAACACGGCAGGCAGGGAAAGCCGGCTGATGTCCTGCAGGTCCAACTTGAGCGATCGGCATTGCATTTCTAGCTGCTGCCCTGCCTGCAGTAGCTGCTTGACGGACGCGCCGCCGATAGGAAGGCGGAGCCTTTCGCGCAGGCTGCGCAGATCGGAATACTTGCCGTAATAGTTCGCGATCATGGCGAGACAGGCAAGTCCGCACTCGGCGACTTCTGTCTGATAGATCATTGGCAGCGTATGGCGAGCAGTCAGTGTAGCGATCATGCCAGCTTACCCCGCAATCCGAGGATAGGATTGAAGATGAACCGCAGCAAGGACTGTTCGGTGAGCACGAAATCGGCGATCAGAGTGGAGCCCGGCAGCAATGTGTAACCCGACTCGCCACCAACCGTTGCATCGTGTAGCGCCGCCGTTACCTTGAACACTGGCTCGTTGATCCCCGCTACAGTCAACAGCGATTCTCTGGGGTCCAGACGCGCCTTCCCGACGGCTACGATGCTCGCTCCCTGCCTACCGTACTGACGATAATCGAAGGCATCGTATCTCAACAGTACAGACTGGCCGACAGCTAGCTTGGCCTGTATCGCCGCAGGCACATAGATAGTAGCCTGCAACTGGGCGTCGGCTGGATTGATGTAGAACAATGGCTGGTTTACCAATACTGGCTTACCCGGCTCCAGCCCCAGTTCCGCCACGGTGCCCGAACTCTCGGCTACTATGGTGAACAAGGCCTGGTTGTCCGCTGCGCTGATTTGCTGCTCGATGAGTTGCATCTCCCGCCGCAGCCGGTAGATGGATTGCCTGTGTTCGAACTCAGCGACGCGTTGCGCATTGGCCAGGGCGTCGAGTTCCTGCTCATTACGCAAGATCTTCTGGGCGAGCGCCTGTTCCTGGCCGCGGAGTTCGAGGTGCACTCGGCGCTGCTGGTCATGCTCGCGTACGGAGCTATTGCCCGCATCGAAGAGTTTGGTTACGGCACGCAGGCTTCGCTCACTCATCTCGAGCTGCTCTGCCAATAGCGCGGCCTCTTGCTCCAGCCCGTGTCTATTGCTACGTGCATGTGCCACGGCCAGCTCACTCCAGCGCCGAGACTGCTCCAGCGCCTGCTGCTGATTGCGCAGTTGTTCCCCCAAAAGCTCTCTTTCCACGCTGAGCTGAGCCACAGTCTGCCGGTGTAAAGATCGCCCCGCCTCGTCGTGAAGCTCCCGCTTCAGCGTTGCCAGCACGCTGCCCTCCGTCACGTATTCTCCCAATACGACATGAACCTTCTCCACCTGTGCCGTAGCTGGCGAGATAATCTTTCGCATTCCCAGCCCAGGCTCCAGTACGCCTGGTGCCGCTACCGTTTCCCTGTAATTTGTCTGCAGCAGGAGGTAGACGGCTGCTAGCAGTAGTATCAACCAGAATACGAGCTGCAGCCGTAAGTGACTCGCGATGGCGATCACAGGGACCGACTGTGGACCTAGCATTTTATGGGTTACGGCCCGCTCTCTGAGTAGCGGTTCGGGGCTTGTTTCGATCATGGTGTTCTACCCATTGTTCGTCGTAGTTCTCAAGGGCTAGATATTCCTAACTGTTTTGCTGGGATACTACGGTCTTCGCCCTCTGCTGAACTGGATCAGAGAAGTAGGCGGGTAGCAGAGATAGAAAGCGCCATTGCTGCGGGTGCTGGAGAAAAACAGGTTCGAAGAAATCTATTAGCTGCTGAGTCATGCGAATCGCAGCCAGCCTTAGACTTTCCGCTGCGGCGCGCTCGGGCTCTATCTGCTTAGCTAACACGACTCGATTCTGCCGGCCATCGAAGTAATTGATCAAGGGAAGCAGGGGCACCCTATTGATGAGCGCTAGCATAGCGGGCCCGATTGAGAACCAGGCGGGGCGACCGAGAAAGCAGAGCTGCGTGCTCGCGTTCAAGCCGGGCGGCACATCGCAGTAAAGGAGCAGCGAAGTCTTTCCCGCCCGAAGCAGTCGCGATAGCTGTATCGAACTGCACTGCTCGAGAAGCAGCTCGCAATCTCTCCATGGCTGCTCATCGCCATAGCCTGCCGACAGGTTTGCGAAACAGGTCGGCGCACTTCTATTCAGGCTCAGCACCAAATTCCGGCGTGTCGAATTGTTGAGCCTGAACAGCTTGGCCGAACCATAGAGGAAGTCGCCGCAATGAAAAGAGGCGATGACGCGCGATCGGTCATCGCGGCGAATCAGGGCGAGGTATTCCTCCTGCTGCGGGAGTTGGATATTGTTGCAATAGGATCGAATACGCTCTTGGTTGTCGCTGCCGTTTCTCCTGCGCTCGAAGCGCCTATTGTGTAGCCGGTTTGCGGCGAGCAATGACTGTACTTCTGCCAGCGGTTGCCGCAGCAACTGGGCGGTCTGACGCTCCCAGTTGAGCGTGGGCCGGGCATACAGAGACTGCGAGAGGCTAGCGAAGGGCTGCGCCGCATTAGGCCGCAGCCTCTCTATAAGCAGTGCCAGACTGCGAAGTACAGAGCCCTGCTTGGAGCGGAAACTCGAGGGCCGCAGTTCCTCGCCGACACGACGGAGCTGCCGCCATAACACGGAAGATGGGGATAGGTGCACTGGGAGTCGTCCTTAACTGCTCAGCTTGTTTCCCCTGAGTCTAGGACAGCATTTCAGTTCTCGCCAGTCGACCCGCAGACTAATCCACGAGCCTAAGTCCTCGGAGGCAGGCCGTGAACCAGGGTGAGGCTCTTTAGGACCGTGCCTGCGCGCCTGAACTCCGACAAGGTCTGGTACTCTTCGTCTTCGTACCATTGCCTCGCCACAGTTTCCGATGGAAACTTAAAGATGATGACCCTCCCCTCTAGAGGGGATTCGCCTTCGAGATGCTGGTGGCTGTCATCGAAGGTGACGAATTCGCCGCCGAAACGTTTCAGAATCGGGAAGAATCCCTTCTCGTACTTGCGGTACTCATCGGCATCCTTCACTTCCAAGTTCGCTATCATGTACACCGCTACATCGGCCATGCTTTCTCTCCCCAAATTGTTAGACATTCCATTTCGTTACGCTGCGGCATTCACAATGCCCAGCCACATGACTAGTACGGCTAAGTTGCCGCAGGCGAATACCACGAGCCGATGCATCACATTGTTGTAACTCAGGTGAATGATGCTGTGCAGCACGCGAGCCGCGACGAATACCCAGGCGCAGATCACTGGCAGTTGCCCGCTCTGATCAAGCGCCAGATAAACTGCACCGCCAGCGTAGAACAGCGTCGGCACTTCGAATAGGTTGTTGAAGTTTCGCGTGGTCTTGGCGACGAACTCCGGCACATCGTGACCGTCCATCAGGCTGTAGTAGCTCGGCGGGACGGTGCCATCCTGGACTGAGCCGATTCTCACACGGGCCGTGAGCACCATTATTACCGTAGTTAGAATGACTAACATAAACATCGCATATAGCATCTTGTCCCCCTGGTGATCGAAGCAACGATCTCTGTCTGTTCGCAGTCAATCCGCAGTATAATTCCAACTTACGGTATTAGACAGCGCTAGGGCACCTCTGAACAACTCTACGGCAGCTCTGGCCTGAAGTCTGTGTCGAGATCGAGGCGCCTTCTTGCAGGCGTGCTGCCGCACGTCAAGAGAAGGCTTTGATGAGATCGGGACAGACTTCAGGCCCCGAAGGGCGCGCCTCAAGCGTCCATCTGCGGAGCTGCTTTTCTTGCTAAGGGATGACCATTAGCGGCGAAACGCGCCTTGCATATGGACGCTTGAGACTGCGCAGAGCTACTATAGAGTTATTCAGAGGTGCCCTACATTATGACCACGGAAAACTACGCAGAGCATATTGCAACACTCACTGCACGCTATAGCGATGCGCTGGAGTTCGTAGCCGATCAGAAGCTCCCGATAGACGCGACTCTAGTGCATAGCGGCACCGAGCAACACTACTACGGCGACGACCGAGGCGTGCCCTTCCAGGCCTATGGTCATCTTCTCAGCTGGCTGCCCGTGAATCGCCCGAATCAGTTTGTCCTCTTCCAGCCCGGCGAGAAGCCTATCTACTTTCAGGTAGTTCCCAGTGATTTTTGGTATGAACAGGATATTCACATCGACCCGGCGTGGGAGGAGCAGTTTACGATTGTCAGGCTGAGCAATCTCGATCAGCTAAGCACCGAGCTACGTCGGCGCGCAATTGGAGGCCTGGCCTATATTGGCGAGGACGGTGGCAGCGCGGAGATGCTCGGCATACTGCCGGCGCTGGTGAATCCACCGTCACTCCTGGCCTTTCTTGATTTCGCGCGCGGGATAAAGACCGAATACGAACTCGACCAGCTGCGCTCGGCGAACCGACTTGCGCTGCTCGGCCATGCCGCCGCCAGGACCTCATTCTTCAGCGGTGGCAGCGAATACGATATCCACATGGCCTATCTGCAAGCCGCGCAAATTCTGGAAGACGAGAGTCCCTATACCAATATCGTCGCTCTCAATGAGAAGGCTGCGATCCTGCACTATCAGTTCAAGCGCAAGACCCTAAAGGAGAAAGGACGGGTATTGCTGATCGACGCCGGCTGCCGCGTTAGAGCCTATGGCTCCGACATCACGCGAACCTCAGTGAGCGAAGATGCCCACCCTGTGTTTAAGTCGCTGTGTGCTGCAGTGGAACAGTTAGAATTGGCGCTAGTCGAAGAAGTCGTACCGGGGACTGCCTACCAGTCCTTGCACGCATCCGCTCTCAATCGGCTCGCTGCCGTCTTGCTCGAGCACGATATCTGTACCGGTAGCGCGAGCGAGCTTAGTGAGCTCAGCATTCCGCAGTTGTTCATGCCGCATGGCGTAGGGCATTTGTTAGGAATTCAGGTGCACGATGTCGGCGGACATCAGTCCGATAGCTCGGGAACCGTGCTATCCCCTCCGCCCGAGTCTCCCGCGCTGCGTAACACGAGGACGATGGAGCCGAATATGGTGTTTACCGTGGAGCCGGGCTTGTATTTCATTCCACTGCTGCTGGAACCGGAGCGCGATTCCAAGCGTGGCAAGAAATTTAATTGGAAGCTGATCGATGAGCTGTATCCCAGCGGCGGCATACGCATCGAAGACAATATTCGAGTCACCGACACCAGCGCTGAGAATCTTACGCGTCAGTTTGAACAAGCGACTCGATAAGGCCTAGCAGCTTAGGCAGAGAGTCTTGATTCTCGCGCACCAGGTTTAAGCCAGCATCCCCCATCGTCCGCCTCGCGCCTTCGTCTGCAAGCAATGCGATAACAGCCTGGGCGAGTTCCGCCTCGTCTTGTACCGTGCGCAGGGCGTCGGCCCGCTCCAGCTGTGAGCAGATCGTAGCGAAGTTGTATTGCGAGGGCCCTACCACAATAGGAATGCCTAGCGCCGCGGGTTCCAGTACGTTCTGGCAGCCGGTGTCCACCAGGCTACCGCCGACGAAGGCGACGGTAGCGGCACTGTAGTAGTCCAGCATCTCTCCCATGCTATCGCCGATGATAACCTGGCTGCTTGCATCGACCGCCGTAGCGGCGCTGCGCCTGACCGTGATCAAGCCCCTGCTCTCGCTCAGCCTCGCTACTCTATCGAAGCGCTCGGGATGGCGCGGCACTAACAGCAGTAAGGCGTCTGGGACGGCGGCGAGACACTGCCGGAAGGCCGTGAGTACTTTCTCCTCCTCGCCATCGCGCGTACTTGCGGCGATGACTATCGGCCTCCCACTTTCTTTCAGCGCCGCGAAGTAAGGCTGCGATAGCTGTTCTTTCTGCTCGATGATGAATTTAAGGCTGCCCGTGACGCGTGTTTTCTCACGATCCATACCCAACTCTACGAAGCGCTCGGCATCCGGTGCGGCCTGAGCCGCGACCACATCGATTCGGCTCAGCAACTCCCGCGAGAAACCGGCGAAGCGTGCATAACCCGCCGCTGACTTCTCCGACAGTCGAGCATTCGCCAGGATCAACTTCACCGAGTGTCTATGGCAGGCCCAGATTAGGTTCGGCCACAGTTCCGTCTCCATCAGTATCAGCGCATCGGGTTGATACTTTCTTAGGAAGCGTTTGCAGGAACCTGGCAGGTCGTACGGGATGTAGCAATGTGCAACCGACTCGCCGAACAAGGAACGCACACGGTCCGAGCCTGTCGGGGTCATGGTTGTTACCAGTATCTGTGCCTGTGGGTAACGATGCTGCAGCGCCTTGATCAGAGGTGCGGCCGCCACCGTCTCGCCAACTGACACGGCGTGCACCCACAGCGTCAGGCTAGCTGTGCCGGTAGCAATATCCGGCGACTGCAGGGCAAAACGCTCGCCGATTCGTCGCCTGTAGGCTGGCGACCTGAGTGAGCGGAGCAAGAGGCGAAGCAGAATAACAGGCAGTGCAAAATAGAAGGCTACGCTGTAGAGGGTCCTATGCATTCCTGTTCGACCTGTTCCTGAGGAAGGGGGAAGTGATTGGGAAATAACCCCTGATACCGATATACTTTGTTGCTCGCAGTCCCATCGATTGCAACTAGCAATGACTTATTGCCATAACGGCAATCACTTCAAGCAGCACCGCGCAATGCGCTAAGGTAACGAATGACATCGAGCTATTCAACCGACATCGTCATATTTGGCGGAGGAATCGCAGGACTCTGGTTACTAAACCGACTACGCCAGGACGGCTATAGCACGATTCTTTTCGAAACCGACAGGCTCGGCTCCGGGCAGACCCTCGCCTCCCAGGGCATCATCCATGGCGGCCTGAAGTACGCACTTAGCGGCTCACTGACTGGCGCTTCCAATGTGATAGCCGACATGCCTGCGCGCTGGCGCCGCTGTCTCGCCGGCGAAGGCGATATCGATCTACGGAGCTGTCGCGTGCTTAGCGAGCACTATTATATGTGGTCAGACTCTGGCGTTCGCTCAAAACTCAAGACCTTCCTTGGCAGCAAGAGCCTGGTCGGTCGTGTAGCCGCCGTAGCGAAGCAAGACTACCCGGAATTCTTCAACGGCGCCAAGAGCCCCGGCATGCTTTATCAACTCCCGGACTTCGTTGTTGACACGGAATCTCTGCTCGATGCGCTGGCAGGAACACATCGAGACCACATTTTCAGTGTTAGGCCAGGAAGCTATAGCTTTCAGCGTAACGATGAAGGCCAGATCGCGCAGGTCACACTCGAAGTCGATTCCGGGGAGACCGTGATTGCGGCACAGCGCTTCGTATTCTGCGCAGGCTCGGGTAATCAACAGCTCATCGACGCAGCGAAATTGACTCGGCCCAAAACACAGCTCAGACCATTGCATATGATCTACGCGAAGGGGGACAGCCTGCCCCCTGCCTTCCTGCATTGTATCGGCGATAGCTTTAGCCTTACGCCGAAGCTTACCGTTACCTCGCACAGCGACGCGACAGGCAAGACCGTCTGGTATCTCGGCGGCGAGCTTGCCGAGGCCGGCGTCGGTAGAACCGAAGACGCACAGATCGCGGCTGCCAGGACACTGCTTGAAGAGCTATTCCCCTGGATAGACCTCAGCGACGTAGAGTTTCACAGCTTCGCCATTGACCGAGCCGAACCGAAGGTAGATAGCCACTTCCGTCCCGACGATGCCTACTTTGTTGCTGAAGACAATACGCTTGTGGCATGGCCTACGAAGCTAACTCTAAGCCCTAGACTGGCCGATAAGATAAGCGAGCACCTGACCTTGGCTGGCCTAGTAGCTACAGCCAGCACCGACGCAGATCCGGGACAGGTATTACAGGCGGCGCAGATCGCCAACTCACGCTGGGACTGAACACTTATGAGCCTAACCAAGAGAATGCTGGGTACGACGGGCATAGAAGTCTCCGCTCTGGGCCTAGGCACGGTGAAGATCGGCCGCAATCAGGAGGTTAAGTACCCGAGCGGATTCTCGCTGCCCTCGGACGAGGAAGTATCCGCGCTGCTAGCCAAAGCGCGGGATCTGGGCATCAATCTACTCGATACCGCGCCCGCCTATGGCAGCAGCGAACAGCGCCTGGGCAGGTTGCTTGGCAATCGCGACGACTGGGTAATCTGCAGCAAGGTGGGTGAAGAATTCATCGCCGGCAAGTCATTTTTTGACTTCTCGGCCGAGCACACGCGGCGTAGCGTCGAGCGCAGCCTGCGCGATATGCGAACCGACTATCTCGACATCGTATTGATTCACTCGGACGGTCAGGATCGCAAGATTCTGGATTCCAGCGACTGCCCCGAGACGCTTCTCAAGATGCGCGAAGAGGGCCTCATTCGCGCCGTTGGCATGTCAACCAAGACCGTAGATGGCGGCATGAAGGCTGCGGAACTGCTGGATGCCGTGATGGTAACCTACAACCCTTCGATGCTGGACGATAGCGAAGTCATCGATCACGCCTATTTTCTGGAGAAGGGCATTCTCGTGAAGAAGGCCTTGAACAGCGGACACGACTGCGTCGCTTCGGAGGGCACATCCGGTGTAAGTCTAGCCGAGAGGAATCTGCATTTCGCGCTTGATCGGGACGGGGTCAGCAGCGTGATCGTCGGCACGATCAATCTTGATCATCTAGCCGACAATGTGGCGTCCGTCAGCAACTAGGGCAACTCTGAATCTTTCATCTTCTCCACGATCGCCGAGGTCGAGCAATCGTCGAGGAATTCCAGCGCCTTTACTTCGCCGCCGTAAGAAAGCACATACTCGCCACCGACCACCTGATCCAGAGAATAGTCTCCGCCCTTTACGAGTATGTCGGGCTGCAGCGATTCGAGCAGCGTCTCAGGTGTGTCATCGCTAAAGCTGACAACCCAGTCTACTGCCTCCAGGCCGTCGAGCACCGCCATTCTCCTTTCCACGGGATTAATAGGGCGTCCTGGCCCCTTCAATCGAGTTACCGAGTCGTCGGCGTTAATTGCCACGATGAGCCTGTCTCCGAGCTTCTTCGCCTCGGTGAGATAGCCTACATGACCGGCATGAATAATATCGAAGCAGCCATTGGTGAATACGATCTTCTCGCCATGCGCCTTCGCATCGATCACAGCGATGCGTAATTGTTCCGCGGTCATGACACCGAGACCGGAATTCTGTTCCGCAAGGATAGCGCGCCGCAGCTCGGGGCCGCTGATAGCAGCCGTACCCAGCTTGCCAACCACCAGTCCCGCGGCGAGATTTGCGATGGCCGTCGCCTCGGCGAGATCATCGCCAGCCGCGAGGGCTGCCGCCAGTACCGAGATCACCGTGTCGCCCGCGCCGGTCACATCGAATACCTCGCGCGCGCGCGCGGGCAGGTGCAACTCCTCGGAGTCGGGACGCAGCAGCGTCATGCCGTGTTCGCCACGGGTAATGAGCATCGCCTGCAAGTCCAGATCGGCCAGCAGCTTGAGGCCTTTCGATACTAGCTCGTCTTCATTGGCGCAGGGGCCGACGACGGCCTCAAACTCATTGAAGTTAGGTGTGATAAGAGTTGCACCGCGGTACTTCTCGAAATCTGTTCCCTTCGGATCGACGATAATCGGGATCTTCTGCTTTCGTGCGAGTTTGATTAACGCAGCGACATCCTGCAGCGCGCCCTTCGCGTAGTCGGATAGCACCAGCGCCTGCGCATTCGGGAGTAGTTTCGTCGCCAGCGCCTGCAAGTCGGCTACGTCTTCGGCCTCGAAGCGGTTCTCGAAGTCCAGCCTGATGAGCTGCTGATGCTGGCTTATGACACGCAGCTTGGTGATCGTGGGCTTGTCTTCGGAGCGTAGAAACTCGCAGTACACGCCGGCGGCGGTAAGTCGCGACTCGAGGTCTTTCGCGTTGTCGTCCTCGCCCACCACGCCAATCAGCGTGGCCGCCGAGCCGAGGGCTGCGATATTCAATGCCACGTTGCCCGCGCCACCCGGTCGATCTTCCTGATTCCCCACCTTCACAACGGGCACCGGCGCCTCTGGCGAGATGCGCGAAGCAGCCCCATGCCAGTATCTATCCAGCATGACATCGCCGATAACCAACAGTTTCGCCTGCTGGAAGGGAGGCATCTCGAGTTTCATTTGGGGGTTCCTGTATCCTGAGTTTTTACCAGCATTAATGGCGGCAGATCATAACACAGGCACCAAATGCAGGAATAATGGGCGCAGGAGGGCATTTTTCTCGAAACCGACGGAATGTGGAGAAATAGTGCCTATAGAAGGGCTTTTTCTAGTTCAAAGTGGGATGAATGCCTTGGTTTTTGCCCAGATTGCTCGATTCCCCCCGCGAAGTGCTGTTAGACCGAGGCTTCTGCTACAATTCGCGCCAGCGAGGGCGATAACGCCTATAGTTTCCGTCTATTCTCCAGCATTCAATCTGCTGCCAGCTGGCATACTCCGTGGCCGAACACTCCCAACAGAGAACACCTCTTAGCCAGTTTATGGCGCCGCGCTTCTGGCCGACCTGGCTCGCGCTGGGCGCCATGTGGGGTGTCGCGCACCTGCCCTATTGGCTCCAGATTCGCATCGGCCAGGGGCTGGGCCTTCTGAGCTACACCTTCGCCAGATCGCGTCGCCATGTCTGCGAGGTGAATCTCAGGCTGTGCTTTCCCGAACTATCGGAGCGCGAGCATCGCACGCTGGTCAGGAAGACCTTCCTCTCCAACGGCATCGGACTGATCGAGGTGGCGATCTCCTGGTTCCGCGACCCCGAAGACTACCGCTCGCGTACCCGCGTTAGTGGACTGGAGAATCTCGAGGCCGCCCTCGCCGAGGGCCGTGGCGTCTTACTGCTCTGTGCCCACTTCTCCAGCCTCGAGATGGGTGGCTTCCTATTCAATCTATTCGGCGAGATGGACGTCACCTATCGACCTAACAAGAATCCCTTGTTTCAGGCCGCCATGTTTAATGGCCGGATTCGCCATTTCCGCCACGTCTACGATCGCAAGGACGTACGCGGGGCGATGCGCAGTCTGAAGGCAGGTCGCACGCTGTGGTATGCGCCGGATCAGGACTACGGGGCCAAGCACTCCGTGTTCGTTCCCTTCTTCGGCGTGGAGGCAGCCACGATCACGGCGACCGCACGCTTCGCCGCTGTGAACGATTCCGCCGTGCTCTTCTATAGCCATTATCGGAATGAAGATAACTCGGGGTATCATCTACACTTCGCGCCAGCACTCAAAGGATTCCCCAGCGGCGACGAAGTGGCGGATGCACGCACCACGAATGCCCTAGTGGAAGAGGCGATTCGACGGCAGCCCGATCAGTATCTTTGGCTGCACAAACGATTCAAGACACAGGCTGCCGGCAAGTCCGCGCGGCCGTACTGACCTAAGAAGATGTGAGTAGAGATGAACCTGGACTGGCGGCAATATGACATTCGAGTGATCGCGGTGGCGGCGAGCCTCCTGCTGTCGGTATTCACGCTCGCCCTGCAGGGGATTCCAAACTCCGACGCCTACACCTACGCGCGCACAGCGGACATCTTCCTTAGCGACGGACTCGCTGCCGCCTATCAGCATTATTCCTGGGCAAGCTACTCCGTGTTAATAGGCATCGTCTCCTGGACCGGAGTCGATGTGTTCTCCGCAGGCCTGCTGGTCAACGCCTTTTTCTATGCCCTGCTGGTCTATGCGTTCCTCAGCATCGTAAAAGAGATTAGCGACTCCGAGGCCTTGCTCGCACTATCCGCCGTGTCGATTCTGGTTTATCCGCAGCTCAACGAGTACCGCGAACTGATCATTCGCGATATCGGTTTCTGGGCGCTATCACTCCTCGCACTCTGGCAGTATCTGGTCTATGTCAGAACACAATCCCTGCGCTGTGCGCTCATCTTCGCTGCCGCATTCCTCTTCGCGGCATCGTTTCGCTCCGAGGCGCTCGCTTACCTTCTGCTCACGCCACTGGCGCTAGTATTCGATACCCGCCTCGAGCGCGGCGCGGCACTGCGTCTGCTGCTTAGGCTCTACGGGATCATCCTAGCTGTGGCGCTAGTGCTTCTGTCCGTTCTCGCTGTCATGGGACTTAACGTCGCTCAGCTGTTCGTCGAGTTCGCCTCCATCTATGAGCCCTTCGTGTCGGGCAACTACACGCTGAACGATGAGGAGCGGGCGCTGCTAGGCTCATTGCTCTTTACCGAATACGCTGCGACTTTCTCCCGCGAATACATAGAGATGTTCCTGCTCGCCGGTATGATTGCGATACTAATCGCCAATCTGATCTCGGCGCTGGGCGGACCTTTTCTACTAATTCTGTTCGTTGGTCTGTTGAAGAAACAGCTACGACTGCAACGCCATCTGGCGATCCCGATGCTCTTCTATGTCTGCATCAATCTGCTAATACTGCTCGGCTTTCTGCTGCTGACTCGTTATCTTTCCAGTCGCTACGCGATGCTAATGTGCATTCTGCTGATTCTGTTCGTGCCGATCACACTACAGCATCTTCTCGAGAACGCGAAGGTGGCAAATCGAAACGCCATCCGCTACGGGATCGCCATCTTCCTGGCCTATTGCGCCGTCGACTCCTATTACAGCTTCGGCGATAGGAAGGCCTACGTGACCGAGTCGATAGCGTGGCTAGCGGAGAATACGAATGAATCGGCCGGCTTGCTAACCAACAATCATGCTATTGCGTACTTCAGTGATCGGGTTGTGGACTACGATCTGGTGGAGAGGAATCTGAGCGAGGAACAGATACTGGCGAGCGAAGTTGGCGATACGATTGCGGCGGAGCTTACCTTCGAGACAAGAGTCCTGCTCGAGCGCGACTCGGTATCAGAAAAGCTACGCTTGCTCGCGGCATTCCCGGATTCAGACAGCCGCATCCTGTTGTTCGAACGTATAGAATAGCTGCTCGGGAGCAGCTACCAGTCGTCCGAGAGCGGTCTCTTTGTGACCAGCACGCCTTCCATGATCATATAATCCAAGTCCGTACCCAAAAACATGCTCACTGCGTCTTCGGGCGAACAGACCAGAGCCTCACCCGGCCTATTCAGGCGCGCGTTAATGAGCATGCCGTGCCCGGTCTCTTTCTGAAAGCTCAACAGCAGTTCGTGCAGGTTCGGGTTGCTCTGCGCATCCACGATTTGTGTCTCGGTGCTGTTGTCGACATGCACGATCGCCGGATACTTCGCAGCCCAGCTATCGCTCGCGATCACGGCGCGACACATATATTTGTCATGCTGCTCGCCCGGAATGAAGTCCGCCGCCACGCTATCCAGTGCACAGACCGAATAAGGCTGCCAGGCCTCACGAAACTTAACCTGATGATTTATCTTATCCGCGACCTCGGGAAAGTTTGGGTTCGCCAGAATGCTGCGATTGCCTAATGCCCGCGTACCAAACTCCAGCCGCCCCTTGTACCACGCGAGCAGGTGACCCTCGGCAAGAATCTGTGCCGCCTTCTCGTAGGGCTTGTCCAGCACCTCCCAGAGCGGCTTGTCCCGGTGCGACTTGCAGGCATCGATGCACTGCGCTGTAGTGTAAGAGGGCCCGTGGAACATGTGAGTAACTGCATTGACCCTGGTGCCCGACCGACGCACGGCATAGCTCGCCGCGCCGATCGCGGTTCCCGCGTCACTACAGGCGGGATGTACCATGAGTTCCTTCACGTTCGGTAGCTTCGCGAGTCGCTGATTCAACCGGATATTCATGGAGCCGGTGCCAGCTATCGCGAGGCGACCAGTCTCCTCCAGCACATCGGATAGGTAATGCTGCACTAGCTCCACCGATAGGTCTTCGTAGAGTTTCTGTATCGCCGCCGCATAGTGCACATAGGGGTCGTCTACCAGATTACCCACACGCCTTGGCCCCAACATCTCTACCAGCTTCTTGCTAAAGTAGTGACCCTTCGACTTGGCCTTGTAGCGACGCAGGCCCACCGTACCGATCAGCGTATTATCCACTACGAATCGCTTGCCATTGAATTTTGCCAGCTGTGTGAGATCGTATTTATCCGCGTCGCCGAAGGGGGCGATACCCATGACCTTGATCTCGCCCATGAGAGTCTCGAAGCCAAGATAATCTGTTAGGGCTGCATACATACCGCACAGCGAGTCGGGATCATAGAATTCTTTTATCTTAACAATCTTGCCGTTCTCGCCGTAGCCGAAGAATATGTTCGCATACTCGCCCTTAGAGTCATTACAGAAGATCGCCGTCTTACCTTCCTTCTCGTCCAGGTGATAGACGCTGCTCGCGTGAGCTAACTGATGTTCTACGGGAACGATCTTTACCTTGTCGATGGGTATATGGAGCTTCTCTAACAGCACCTTGAGCTCTTTGATATACCTGCGATAGCGTCGGTTGCCATTGAACAGGCTGTCGATAGCTCTATCGGGCGCATACCAATGCCTATAGGCATAGTGCCAACGCGCCTTCGTGAACAAACTGATCGGCGCAAATGGGATTGCTACCTGATCGATCTGGTCGGGGCTGACGCGCGCGATCTGCATGCAGCGGCGAGCGGCCAGATAGGGCGGCTCACCGTAGGCATGCCTGCGCCGAATTAGGCGCTCCTCCTCCACCGCGGCGGCGAGCTCTCCGTCGACGAAGAGTGCGGCGGCCGGGTCGTGTCCGATAGCGCCCGATAGTCCTAATGTGATGATTGTCATAGGCTCAACCAGTTTAGTACTCTGCTGCCTCTACTAGCAACTCATCTACTTCGGTTTCCAGTGGCGTACCTACCCAGTTCTGCTTGAAGCGCTTTAAATCTTTGTTATATCTTTCTGCGAAATTCGATCTGGACCCCCCGCGCTTCATTGCATCCAGGTCCAGCACGTGAAGCCTGCCATCGGTGAACAGGAAGTTTGTTGCCTTCATATCGCCATGGCTGATGCGATAATCGCTGAATACCTTAAATAGCTCTCTGAACTGGCTCAGAACCTCGCTAGCGTCACTAGCACTTTCCCCCTTCTGCCAGGCGGTAGCAAGATCGCTCCCTTCGATGAACTCGCAGAGGAAATAGGCACGCCTCCTGAAGAACCACAGAAAGCGCTCCTCCAGATACAGATAGGGATGCGCGGTCGCGACTCCCAGCATCTCTAGAAGCGATGCACTGCGCCAGGAATTGTGCGCACGGCTAGGCCGAAATGCGCGCGAGACTCCGTGCCAGAAACTCTTGATATTGTAGCGCTTCAGAACGAAGCTGCGCTCGTCGATGCGGACCACCGCCACCGTCGAGGAATTCCCCGCCTTCAATAGCTGGCCTGTGGCGATAAAACTGTCCGGGTCGCCAAGAAAGCGTTCCAACTCGGCGGAATGAATGGACCTGTCATAGACATAGAAGGAGTTCAGCTTCGACTCAGAGCGACTCGCACTGGTGGAGCGATTTAGTTTGCGCTGGAAGGAAGCCAGTCTCTTGCGGCGTGCCTCGACTATCATCTGGCCCAGTGCGGCCGTGCTACCTTCCTCCAGATCGGGAGCGTCCAGCCTGTAGAGCTCGACGAGCAATGGCCAGCTTTCGTCCTGCTCCACCGGAAACTGTGCGAGGAAGCGGGCGAAGTTCCTAAGCCGGGTTTCATCATCCAGCGGCTTGTCCCGGCTCTTGATGTCGCCTCCGTCCAGAACGTAGACCACATCGGCTGCAAGCATGAAGTTGCCTAGATGCATATCTTCTTGCCAGAGCCCTGCCTTATGGCAGGCGGCTAGGGTCTTCACCCCCATCTCCAGCACCTCGGCCCGCGCCTCATCCGTCGCGGCCTCTTCTAAAAGAGCGGCCAGGCTACTGCCCTGGTGCAGGTATTCGATAAGCAGTGCGCCGGCCTTGTTATCGAGTGTGTTAGTCTGCAATAGCAAGTTGGGCGTCGGAATGCGTGCCTGGCGCAAGGTATTGATGCCGTTGATATCTCTCAGCATCGTGCGCTTCCAGCGATTACTGTTGATGAAGAGTTTTACGACCACCGTTTGATCCTGCCAGGTTGTCAGGCCCACGAGACGCCTGCCCGGCACGATGCGCAACAGGCTATCGACCTTCAGCTGCAAAGCCCCTTGCTCCGACTCGATCTCGATGCTGAAGGGAGTCGGAATGTGGCGACCCATTGAGACGAGTTCTGTGCTGGTAAAAAGCGACATGGATTATTCCGCGGGACCTAGTTTCTTGTACATGGCTCGGCCACGCCTCTGTACTCTATTCCAGAACCCACTATTCTTACCAAGTGCTTCGCGTAGGCTGCTATTGTCATAATGCATCATGAATCGGTAGAGATCGCGCTGTGTCAGCCCGATATCCATCGCGGAATAGAACAGGCCACTGATGTCTTTGACTATCCAACGCGTCGCCAGCGAGTCTTTAATCAGTGCCCTATGCAGGTCGATTAGGTAGAGCTCAATCTCGCCATCGTGCGCGCCTCTGGGCAGCAGAAAGTGACAGAGGTAGTAGTCTCTGTGACAGACGCCTCCACGATGCATGGCTCGGCTGAAGCGTGCCAGTTCGCTGATCAATCTTCTCTTCAGCGCGAAGCCAGGCGGCTTGTCCTGCCATGGCTTGCAATAGTCTTCCAGGCTGATCGTGTCGACCAGATCCTCGGTTACAATGAAGGACTGCCGCCGCGCAGGATTCCAGCCTCGGCTGCCGTAGCCAACGAAGGTCATCGTGCTCAGACCCAAGGTCTTCAGTTTCTCGATGGCCCGCCATTCGTTCTGCGCACCGAGAATTGGCAGCCGCAGCTGTATGAGATTCTTAAAGATCTCCGCCCAGCCCACACCCAGATGGTTCTTGACGAAGTAGCTGTTTGAGCCGAGGCTAAACTGCAGCGTCTTCCTGCCCTTCACCTCGCGATAGACCTTGCCTTCCATAGCCTGTAGCTGCCGAAACGGATCACCGCCTGGCAGCTGCTTCGCGAAGTCTTCACTTAAATAGTGCATACGCTCGCCCTAAGCCACTCTGGCCGAGAAATTCTCGATGAAGTCTGACACGAATGCGGCCTGCGAATAGAGCTCGTCGCGCTTCCCGTATTGCAGGCCATCGGCCGACCAACTCGCAGTATCTAGTTCATTCAGCATCTGCGTAAGATTGTCATTCAATTGCCGCTGATCGAAGGGCTCGTCGCACACAAGACCGGACTGCGCCTTTTTGATATGAAAGGCATAGCCACAGCTCGCAGTTGTGAGTACCGGCAGGCCGGCGATCGTAGCCTCCAGTAGCACATAGCCCGCACTCTCTGAGTAGGCCGGATGTAGCATCAGGTCGGCGGCGGCCAGAAATCGCGGGATGTCGTCCCTACCTTGCAGCACCGTGAACTGTTTGGCAATGTTCAATCTCTCGGCCAGTCGGAGGAAGCGATCGGGCTTGTCCTTGCCGATGAGCAGGTAGTGGCACTTCTCCAGAACATCGCCAGGCAGGGCAGCGATCGCACGCAGCGATCTGTCTACGCCCTTGACGCGAAACCCCGAACCAATCTGCAATATGAGCCGCGATTCCTCCTTCATGCCCAACTCCCGACGCAGCTCCTCTCTAGCCTTGAGGTCTATGTTGTCGACTCGCCGGTCCAGAGATACCCCCGGCGGCACCTGATGCAGCCGCTTGCTGCAGTCCGGGTAGTAGCGCTCGAAAGCCCGCCGCTGCTGTTCGGAAAGAATCAGGACTTCGGTTTTCTGCCCCGCGCCGAACACGGCCTCTTCGAAGCGTCTAAAGTGCCTGAAGCGCGGAGTAAACCGGTAGTAGAAGCCGCGCTGCTCCATCGCCTTCTCCATGAAGCAGGGATCGGCAGCGAAATAGATATCGCAGTGTGGGACCTTGTTGAATCCAATCACCAGCCCTGCATCCTGATTACTCAGTGCAGTCTGCACCCAGGCCGAAAAGGCCTCGTTGCGCTTGATACGATTGCGCGTGGTGACGGGCACGATTACGACGGTGAGACCCTCAGGAATTTCTCCGTCCCAGCTCAGGGTGTAGACCGTTATATCGTGTCCGCGCGACAGGCACTCCAGGACGACGCGAAGAAAGTCTCGCTGCAGGCCCCCGAAGGGAAAATAGGAGTAGATGAGGAAACTTAGTTGCATAGCAAAAGCCGACTTCCTCTCTTAGGATTGTTCCATCAGGGTCTCGAACTGGTGCCAGACTTCGATGGGTCCGTGGGAGGCGAAACAGGGCGGCGTCACCGCGAAGGACTCTCCCCTGTATTCCTCTGTTACACCCGGACCGGAATAGCTGCAGGATTTCTTGATACAAGGTGCGCAGTTCAGACTCGAGCTGAGGTGCAGCTGATTCCTGCCGAAGGTCCCCGACAGCCCTGGATTGGTCGGGCCGTAGAGCGAAACCGTCGGCTTGGCCAGGGCCGCTGCGAGGTGCCCCAGCCCGGTGTCCACCGCAATTACCCCGTCGGCCTGTTGAATATGCTGTGCGATACCTGAGAGGGACTGCCGGCTGAGCACCTGCGCACGGTCGTTCTCCAGCGCAATCGCCTCGGCGCGCTGTTTCTCCTCTTCGGTTCCCCAGGGCAGCAGAATTCTATAGCCTGCCTCTGCCGCAAGCTGTGCGAGGTGATGCCAATAATGTTCGGGCCAGTGCTTGGTCTTCCAGGTAGTGCCGTGTAGAAACAGAACCTGCTTACTCCCGTCAGAGGGCGCAGCGAGCGGGTCCGAGGCCTGAATCCTGTCCGTGTCGATGCCGTAGTCGATCTGTTCCGGGTCGTATTCGTACTGCAGCGCTCTGGAGAATAGCTGTCTTATCCTGTCGACCGCGTGTTCGGTCCAGGGCACGGAATACACCTTGTTGTAAAAGAGCGTGGCCATAGGCTCGCGTATGGTGCGGTTGCTCAGGCCGATGGTGAGGCCTTTCGACAGACGGCTGATGAAGCCACTCTTGATCAGTCCCTGGGCATCGATAACGAGGTCGTAGTGCACGCCCTGCAGCGAGCGCTTGAACGCGCGGAACTCGTGGTTCATGTAAGTCTTCACCAAGTTGCGGCGCCAGCGTCTGAGCGCCACCGGTATCACGGTCTGCACCGCCGGATGCCAGCTCGGCACCTCGACGAAGTTCTCCTCGACTACCCAGTCGAACTGGATGTCCTTCCTGGCGCGCTGCGCATCGGTAATCGCAGGCAGCGTATGAATCACATCGCCAAGTGAGGAGACTTTTACTATGAGCACGCGCACTACAGTATTCCCTTTATTCTTCGTTTACTTTCCGCTGTCGACCGGACTCGTCGTTAGCAGTTCATCGATGGCCGCGAGCGCGAGCCTTGGCTCCAACTCGGTCAGGCACTTCTTGTGCCCTAGCGGGCAGACTCTCTGAAAACAGGGCCTGCATTCGATGTCCGTGTACAACAGCTTCGAGCGCTGCGCCAATGGTGGCGTAAAGTCCGGCGAAGTTGAACCATAAAGTGCAACCACCGGCTTAGCAAGGGCGGCCGCAATATGCATAAGTCCCGAATCGTTCGAGACTACTGCGTCGGCTGCGGACAGCAGGTCGATCGCCTGTGCCAGAGAAGTTTTTCCCGCCAGCGAGCTGCAGAGCTGTCTCTGAACCTCGGGTATGAGTGCCAGTATCTCATCCGCTACTTCGGCATCCTTCTCGGAGCCGAATATCCAGACCCGCCAGCCCTCGTCGAGCTTCGCCCTGCAAGTTGTCGCGAAATGTTCCACCGGCCATTGCTTTGCTTCGCCGAATTCCGCTCCCGGGCAGATGGCGAGCACCTTGCCCCCGAGCTCGAGACCCAAAGCCTGTGCGGCGGCCGCCACGTTCGCAGGATCGGACTGCAGCCGCGGCTGTGGGATGGATTCCGGTGCCCGAATAGATGGCGGATAGGCCAAGGCGGCGAAGCGCTGCACCATCAGCGGCAGGGCCTTCTTGTCCAGCTTGCGGCAATCGCTCAAGAGCATATTGCGCCACTCTCCCTTGAACGCTACTCGCTTCGGGATACCGGCATGGAAAGGGATTAACGCCGACTTAAAGGAATTCGGCAGGACGATGGCGGTGGTAAATTTTTCCTGGCGCAGTGATCTGCCCAGCGCCCGGCGCTGCCCCAATGCGAGCTCGCCATGGCCGATCTGCAGGCTTATGCCCCGCTCAACCTCGGGCATGCGGTCCAAAAGCGGTCGCGTCCAGTCTGGCGCCAGCACGGAGATGCGGCAGTCTGGGTATTCCGCCTTCAGGCACATGAACAGGGACTGGGCCATGACCATGTCGCCGACCCACGCGGGACCCACCACGAGAATATTTTCTCGGCTATTTTGCGTCATCTAAACGAATGTCTTCAGTCTTTGTTTTCTGGTGTAACGCGCAGAATTTCATTCACGGTCGTCCGACCCGCGGCAACCTTCTGTGCACCACTCAGACGAAGACTGAGCATGCCCTCCTTGTACGCCTGTTTGCGAAGGGCGGGAAGATCCCCCTTGTCGTCGGAATAGTTCTGCAGCTTCTCGGTGAACGGCATAACCTCGTAGATGCCCTCCCTGCCGATAAATCCTGTCTCGCGGCATTCGAGGCAGCCAACCGATACCTGCGCCTTGGTCGGGAGTTTCACCTTCCAGGGACGCGTTAACGCTTCCCAGACCTCGGCCTCTATCTCGGTTTCCTCCTTGCAGTGCGGACAGAGCACACGCACTAGTCGCTGTGCCATGATGCCGATCACGGTCGCCTTAATCAGATAAGAGGGCACACCCAACTCGAGCAGCCTGGTGATCGCAGACGGGGCATCGTTCGTGTGCAGCGTGGTGAATACCAGGTGGCCGGTCAGCGCAGCCTGAATCGCCATCTCGGCGGTAGGAAGATCGCGCACCTCGCCGATCATGATGATGTCTGGATCCTGTCTTAGCAGGGCCTTCACGCCGTCGGCGAAATTCAGGTCGATGTTCTCCTGCACCTGCATCTGGTTGAAGGTTTCTTCTACCATTTCTATCGGATCTTCTATGGTACAGACGTTCACCTCTTCCGTGGCCAACATCTTCAGCGTGGAGTATAGCGTGGTCGTCTTGCCGCTACCGGTTGGTCCGGTGATGATAACGATACCGTTGTTGTTCTTTATAATATCTTTCCAGCGAAGCAGATCATCGTTAATCAGGCCCAACTCCTGAAATGGTTTAAGCAGCACCTCGGGATCGAATATACGCATCACGAGCTTCTCGCCGAATGCGGTGGGCAATGTAGAGAGGCGAAGTTCTACCTCGTTGCCATTGGGGCTCTTGGTCTTTATGCGCCCGTCCTGTGGCTTGCGCTTCTCCGCCACGTTCATGCGACCGAGAATCTTGAGTCGGCTCGTCACCGCCGCGAGCACCTGCATCGGCAACGAATACACCGTATAGAGTACGCCGTCGATTCGGAATCGCACATTGCCCTTCTCGCGCCGCGGCTCTATGTGTATATCGCTGGCTCGTTGCTCGAACGCATACTGCAGTAGCCAGTCGACGACGTTGACTATGTGTTTGTCGTTCGCCTCTGGGTCCTTGATATGACCCAGCTCCAACATCTGTTCGAGGTTTCCGATGCCCTTCTTTACCGGGCCGCCTTCCTGCGCCCGACTGATGGAGCTCGACAGGCTATACATCTCCGTCGTAAGTCGCTTAATCTCGACGGGGTTCGACACGACGCGCACGATCTTCTTCTGCAGCACGTGTTCTAGATCTGCCTCCCAGGAATCGATGTAGGGCTCGGCACTGGCAATCTTCACTTCGGTTGCATTAACTTCTACAGCCAATATATGGTGCCTTTGAGTGAAGGCGTAGGACATTACCTGGGTAACCTGAGCCGCATCGATCTTGAGAGGGTCTATCCTGTAGTAGGGCTGACCGCTCTGTGTGCTCAGTGCCATCGCGAGACTCTCGATGTCGAGTTTGCGACCGGGAGCCTTGCGATCTTCCACTTCCAGGTCGGCGAGGTAGTGAAGAATGTGCTTATCGCGGTCCTCTACCGATCGACGATTCTTGCCTAGGGTGTCGAAATCATCTCGATTGATGCGCCCGTCGGCCAACAGGCCACTTAGAAAATCCTTCAGGTCCAGTAAGGAGTTCTTCTTGCGGATAGGCTTTTTAACTTCTTCAGTAGCTGTCATCTGGTCTTCTGCGGCGCCAAGGAAAACTGAGAGAAGCCCAAGTTTAACCCTGCGCCGTGTAAAAACAAACTCCGGGCGCCACTAATTGGGATCGCTTACACGAATCGGGCTCTAGGCTACAGGAGCCGGCGCTCTGAAGGGGTCCGTGGGTAGGCAGTGGGATGCTTATCCTATTCGACCAGCTTCACCCACTCTCCGGCCTCGGGTGTGCCCCTGGGGAAGTATCCATTCAGCAGCCTGAGTGTTTCTTCCGGGTAGTTGGCAATGCGGCTGGACTGCGCCACGACGGCGAAATCGAAGAACTCGCTCGCCTGCACGAATCTGATCTTCGCCTCGGTGCCGGCGGAGGTCTCTCCCTGCTGAATGGCTCTGAAAGTGCGGATGGATGCGAGTAACTGTTCATCGATCTCGTCGATCGATTCGGTATCTGTGATCTCCGCGCGGAAAATGAACACACGCGGACCGAGATAGATGGCAGCGACTCTCTCGGGCTTACCGGTCTCTGACTCGGCGATGCCGGTGTGCCCAATCAACCGATACTGTTCGAGCTTCTCCGATTTCTGCAGCGCCGCGATACCCATCTTGTCTCTGATATAAATTCGCGGCTCGATGTTGTCCTGAATGCGCTGCGCCTCTACTCGCATCGAACCCATCTCCGGGTGTGATGCCGTCACCGTCGTCGTGGTTTCGTCGATTTGCCAATCATCGGGGAAAACCACCGTATAGCCCAATAAGGCTTGATAATAACGGTTACGCGAGTCTTGAGTCTGTGAGCGCTGGCTCTGACCGATGACGAGGCCGTCGAGGCTCTGCCTGAACTTCGTGTTGTCCGTCTGTGTAATCTCATTGCCCGAGATCTCGTCAACCTGCGCGATGGCTTGCTGCAGTCGGGTATCGTTCCTCGGGTGAGTCGCGAACAGCCCATGATAGCCACCGCTGCTGTTCGATACTAAGCGATTGAAGTCTTCCTGATTCTTCAGCACCGTGATCACGTCGATCATGGCGTTCGGATCGTAGCCCGCTTTTACGAGGTACTCCGCGCCCAGGCTATCGGCCTCCAGTTCGTGTTCGCGCCCGAAGCCGCTCAAGCCAGACTGCGCCCAGATAGAGGCGACTTCGCTGATCTGCGAACCCACATAGCCACTGCCGGTTGCGACCGCCGTTACAAATCCGCCGACGGTCGCCGCGGTTTGTGCGAGTCGACCCCGTGCTTGCTGCTGCACGGCATGACGCGCCGTGATGTGCCCAATCTCATGAGATAGCACGGCGGCCAACTGCGCCTCCGAGTTCATGAAGGTAAGCAGTCCACGGTTCACATAGACGTAGCCGCCGGGTAGTGCGAATGCATTAATCTCGGGGCTGTCGATAATATTGAATGTGTATTCAAGATCGGGCCGATGACTAACCGCCGCCGCCTTGTTCCCAACCTCTCGCACATAAGCAAGTAACTCTTCGTCCTCAACCAGAGGCATGCTCGCGAGAACTTTCTCGTGTTCCTCCAGGCCGATCTCCTTCTCTCGGCTCTCCGACATGAGAACGAGATTCGCGCTACCGGTTGCGGGGTTGACGGCGCAGGAATTCAGAATCGGCAGCAGAAAGAGCGCGCCGGTCAACATCGCCAGCTTTGAGACTTGCTTGGTCAGAGCTGATGATTTAGTCGTGCTTGTCAAAGCAAGATTCGTCATAGTGCCACCTCTATAGTAGTTCGAACACGGCCGGCTGCTGGAATCGAAAGCTAGCTGCCGTTTACAAATTCTTGCAGTTGGGCCGCCAGCCGCGAGCAGGCATTCGCCTCGACTCTCGCGATCAACGGTATGGGAACAACGAGCGCGGGCAGATAGGACTGGCCGGTTGCGTCGGTGCTGATTGTGCCGACGTTGGTTAGAGAACCCACGTCCCAGACGCGGGCGTCGAAGTTAGCGTCGTCTTCCCAGGAGCCGAAACCGAAACAGCCCGCACCTCCGGGGCCTACGGTGCAGGAGATCGAGCCGCTGCGATCGGTCGTCTCGGTAAAGCCGTCGAGCCACACTATATAGCGCACGCCAAATTCGGACATCTTCTGCGCCACGACCTCTTCTGCCATCAGGCGCTCCAGATCGCGCGTGCGCAGCGGAGCGGTCCGCGGCTCGAACCAGGGAAACATCGCATCGACGAATTCCTGCTCGGGGATGATAGTGATAGCGCCTTCGCCGCGCTCCATGCGCTCACCGACGCAGTTCACGAACTCGGCGCGTGTCTCGTAGTCGCTAGCCTGCCTACGCCCGAGAATTACCACAGATTCGTGGCTTTCGATGCCGGTCTCGCCCTGACGAAACTCGTCGATCGTGGTACTGGTGCAGGAGGCGAGCGTAGCCAAAAGCAACGCAACAATAGCTAGTGTCTTGTTTGCTGGATTAGTTTTCATGATAGTCCTCGTGCCATTCGACCCATGGTCTATGCATCATAAAGTATTTAACCAGTCTCTCACTTCCGGGACCTGGGTGAAACTCAGGGAGAAGCTCGACGCCAGATCCCTAAGCGCCACAATAGCGGCCTCGTTGATCGCAGCCTCTACCGATCGCAGCGATTCGGTCGGTGTCTTGCCGTAGGACGTCAGCACCCAGTCCGCGATGTAGTCGCCCTGGGCTGTCATCAGGCGCATATTGTATTTTATCCATACCTCGTAGACGTCGAGTTTGGTCTTCGATGGAAGTGCAAGCTGGAATTCTTCGATAACGGGTGCGAAGACCGCGTCCACACCCTGTGCGGCAGCCGCCTCTACCGAATTCACCACGACTACCGAGTCGAACATGGCGGGCAAGATGGCATCGAACAGTTCCACATGGGATTGTCCGCTAGCGATATTGTATTCCTCGTTGCCCGTCTCGCTGTACTCGATGTAGGCGAACTCGGTCAGCGCCGGATCGTAGTACACAGCGACTGACAGGGGTAGCTTGTTGATGTTGGGCGTGGGAAAGCTGCCCTCGATCACGACATTGCTTACGCCGCAGCCTACCAGCGCCATAAACGCCAACAGCACTGTCGCGGCCCTCCCTGATCCCGTCACTCTGTTAGCTAGACTTTGCATTTTAGACCTTGAATTGGGCACAAAATTCGCTCCCATTACTGAAAATCATTCAGACCTACAAATGTACCACCATTTCGCTGCGTCATCTCACGCATTAGCGTCGTATAGCGATAAACACTCTGTCGGTACTGCTCTGGATTGGAGAAGATAATCGGCAGGCCTATGCCGTGTATACGCACCAGCCTGTTGCCATTCTCGTCCTCGACGTTGATTCGATCGATAGTCTGCAGCACATCCTGAATCGACCCACCTGGCTGAAAATCATCGCCTATAACATAGATACTAATTTTCTTGTCCGGCGCATAAAAGGTATTTATCGCCCGTGTCACTCCTTCTACAGGGCTACTATTGCTGAACGGGTTCCAGGTGCGCAGCGTAGACATGATCGTGTTGCGACGCCCCGGTGTATCCGGAATCCAGTCCCCAGAGTAGGAACTGAACATATAGTCACCCATATCATTCATGATCTGGATGCCCTTCACCTCGGGATAGACATTCAGAGTGTCATCGATGACCTGCAGCATCTTGTTCCAGCCGTTATTGAACATACTGCCGGAGGTATCGATGACGAAGATAATGTACTCGCTATCCACCGGCACGCCACCGATCGCATTGTTCTCCGGCGCCGTGCTGTTCGCCATCAGCCGCTGCATTTCTTCCGTCATCGTCTGCTGCGCGATGGCGAGACGCCCCACCTCGTCCGTAATCTCCGAAGACAGCTGATTCGAGGCCTGATAGCGACCCTGCACATCGCTCAGGTCGCGCTGCAGGCGGGCGATTCGATCCTTCATGGCCGATAGCTGCTCGTGCTTCGCATTCAAGTCGCGGTTCAGGATCGTAGTCTCCCCGCGAATGGCGAAGAGCTGTTCCTGCAGTTCGTTGATGGCCCCTTCCGGCGGCACGTCGGTGAACTCGATGGAGACTGGCTCTCCGGATTTGGTAATCATCAGCAAGATAATCATGGCGCCGAAGCCACAGGCGGCTACGTCGAGGAACGACACCGAGAATGAATCTGTTTCTCCGCGTTTGCGTCTCATGGCCAATCCTTCGAGGGTGAGATAAATGAACCCTGGGTAAACTGTGCGAGCTCCCAGTAGGCTGCGGCGGCGCTGGGGTCACCTTCTAAGGGAAGGAGCACGACGTTCACCGGTATGCCTCGGGGCAACTCATCCAATGCCTCTCTGAAGAGCTCCATGCGCTGCGCGGGGGTAACCAGCGCATCGCGCGCGCCACGGTCGCCCAGCGTCGGCAAGCCATCGGTGATCAGGAAGATATTATCCGGCTTCTGGGGCATATTGGCGATCCCCTTGAAGACCTGCTCCATATTGGTGCCACCTTCAGGCACTATCGCCTTTACGTTTTCTATAGCGGCATTGAGGCGGTCGCGGTCAGCAACTTCCTGCCACATCTCGCGGTCATCTCCCGCCACCGTCTCAATATCCTCATTAAATTCCCATATCTGGTAGCGGCTCGTAATGGGCAGCTGCGTGCTTATCCAGTCGACGGTGTTTACAACGCGCTGCCACTTCGGTGCTTGCAGCTTGCGGGCATTTGACATATTGCGCGTTCGAATAATATTCACTAGCGTGCTATCGAGCATGCTAGTGGAGCTGTCGAGCAGGATCAGGATGCGTTGGCCGCCCAGAAACAGTCCCGACAGATATTGCCGGTTGCCGTCGCCGAGGAACTGGCGCACGCTATTGCCGTCCTGCTGTAGCGCACTGGCCTGTAGACGCAGCAACTCTTCTTCCAGCGCGCGCACATCGGCACGTAGCTGCTCTATGCTCTCCTCCGAGGCGATGCTGGAATTTTCCAGCGCCGCTAGCTCCTGCAGAAAGGTCTCGATCTGCTGCTGAATCTGGCGCGCTAGGCCCTCGGCCTCAACGACCTCGAAAGACACATCGGAGTGCGTGTTTCTGAGCGCCACCAGGCCGACCTGCCCTTCTCTAATCTCCTCCTGCAGCAGGTTAACCTCTGCCGCGAGGTCTGAACTCTGCTCTGAGGTTGTCTCGCTGCTGGTGTGATCCAGGATAAGAAAGATGAGAATCACGGCACCGAAACCACAGAACATGACATCCAGGAATGCCAGGCTGATGGGGTTTAAACTGCGCCTTTTTGACTTGGTGCTAGCCATTGTCTACCTGTATCAGGCGAATCGTCTCGCTACCCTCGCCGGACTGTATCAGATCCCCCAGCCCGATCTCGTGCTTGCCGCTCACCTTGTGTTGATTCAATAGAAATTCTTGCTTGCCACTATCTAAGTAGAACGTATTTTCATGCTTTTCAATTCGTCCGAACTGCTTCGGCAGACTCGCCTTGGCCACCGGTACCGCTGTGCTCCCGATGAGCACATGGGTTACGAAGTCCCGCGTCTCTTCTACTTGCACTGCGGCGCTGCCATTCAGTTTTGCCGCCGACTTGTTCCGATCCATGCTGGTGACTAGCTGAATCTGGTCGGTCTCGCGCTCGATGCTGTTCCGATTCGCTAACACCGCCGCGCTGATGGCATCTGCCTCCAGTACCTTAAGCGCTACGCCCTCGCCGAGGAAGGTACGAAAACCGGGCAGCTCGGCGAACTCCGGGCTGAGCAGTAGCTTGCTATCGCCAGCTGTGGACAGCTCGGCAATCTGCTGCGCGATACTCTTGTAGTGACGCGACAGGTTCTGTACGAGGCTCTCGCGCGGCATCTTGGCGGTGTGCGCCGTTGTCTTCGATTGCAACTCCAAAAGGAGACTGCTCTGATCCCTGTCGTCCTGATGCAGCCAGTGTGGCAGCGCGTTATATAGCTGCTGTTCCGACTCCGCGTCATGCTGCGGGTTGAAGCGACACTGCTGAATGAACAGGTCGGTAGCAAGCTGCATCATGAGGTCCATGAAATTCTGACTGCCGACACCGGGCACCTGGATTACCGCCTCGCGCGTCAGGCTGCTCTCTGTCGCGCTAATCTTCGTTAGCACCACCTGATGCAGCTGCATCTCGGCATAGATTATCGTGCCGCTATGGCTGTCTGTAGCGGCGGCAGCCAGCGCAGAGTCCACCATGCCAACCACCTGAAACGGGCTGTGGCTGACCAGGCCCAGCAATATAGACAGCTGCTGCCGGGTGAAATTTCCAGGCACGGCGAAGATCGCGTCGCCATCGACGCCGCCCTCCTCGGCAAGATGCAGCAGATGGGCGAAGGCGATGTCGGCGAGGTGGCGAATGCCTGCTACCTGACTAATCGGATCCAGACTCAACTCATGCCAGTATCTGTTGTAGCTATTCGTAGGCTGTATGCGTGCCTGTTGCTTGGCGACATCTCCAAGCTGTAGCTTCTCGTCGGCAGAGATCAGCGCAAAACCCGGACTCCGCAAAAGAATACCGGACTCATCGCCAACTCGAAGGGCGTTATCATTTAGCTCGATAACTTTCAGGCTCATTCTTTTCTATCTCTCTGGGGAACCTGCAGATGTCGCAGCATCCGCTCGTCGCAATAGTTCTGGCAATCAAGCACCAGTCGGTCCTGGATCAATTGTAGCTGGTGCAGCACGAACATGAGGAAGATGCTGACCACAAGGGCGACGAACGTTGAGTTAAATGCCACGCCGAGGCTCACGGTCACGCCAACTATGTCGCCGCTAACTGCCTGGTAGGCCTGACCGAGTGCGGTGCCGATACCGCGCACGGTGCCCAGGAAGCCGATGGACGGGATAGCCCAGGCGATGTAACGCACGATAGTCAGCTCGGTCTCCATGCGATCTGCCTCAGTCTCGCAGGTGACCTTGATTGTTGTCGCTACGTCTTGAATATTTCTTGTCGACTGAAACCTGTGCAGCCCTGCGATTAGCGCCCGCGGCAACAGGTACTGTCGTTCGTTGTCGGGCAGAGCCTGTACCGGCCGCGCATAATTGCGCGCATCTTCCGGCAGAATACTCGCGCCATCGGAGACATTGATGAGAGTCCTGTCGAGCAGGGTCCTCTCTCGCAGAGTCTGTTGCGCCTTCATCCCAATTATAGATAACGCCCATATAAGAAGTATTATGCATGTCTCTTGTTCGAAGTTCTGCAAGATGATGTAGACCGAACGCTCAGGCACAAACTCGGGGTCGGTTTCCTGTAGTACGTTCTGCTGCTGCTGAATCAACTCCGCATTGGGCCGAATGATTGCAACATAGGCTGCGTGTACGACGATCACCGCAATAATCAATGCAGCGATCTGATAGAGCGCTTCCGATAACATCCTTTGCTTCATACTAGTTCCTTGGCTTGCTAAAACTGCGAGTTCTCTATCACGAATCTAAATGTCTACGGGAAACGAAACACCCAGGTCCTGCGATATCTGCTCGGTCGGAATAAATCTTACCGAGCCTTCGTCCTCGGCATCATTGGCATCATTGGACTCTTCGATCTCAGCCGCGATCAGATCGCTGCCGTCGTCTGCGCTGTCCGAGTTCGGCTCCGAGTCTTGCTGCGCCGCATCTGTGTCATCTTGTGCCGGCGGGTCATTCTCTGCCGCCAGCGCGAACTGGCAGATGAAAAGTAGAGCGAGTAAAAGAATTCTGTTCATAGAGTTATTCCTCTAGGTAGCGTGCGACACGAAAGCCTACGTCGTCTCGAATCTCTTCGCCGAAGTCGCGGAACGATAGACGCAGTTCCGTGATCGTCCCGTGCGCCCAGCTTGAACCTCGAATGGTATGGAACTGGCCCTCGGTTGGCCCCAGCGGATCTATCTCGACACCGGCGGTCGAACCCACCGCTCCATAGTAGTCATGCACCCATTCCGAAACATTGCCGGCCAGATCATAGAGCCCGTGGTAATTCGCTTCGAACGAAGCGACCGGCGCGGTCGCGAAATGACCGTCGTTGTAATCGAACAGTATCTCGCCGAGATAGGACTGCGCCGTGACATCGGCGAAGTTTCCCGAGTTCTCGGCAGGGGGCAACTCCTCTCCCCAGGAATACTTGAGCTGATTGCCGCTGCCGTCGGTTCGCGCCGACCAGGCCCACTCCGCCTCGCTAGGGAGTCTGTAGCCTGTGGATGTAGGATCGAAGCTCACGACTTCGTCGCCGGAAACCTGATAGAAATGCGGTAGTGATTCCTGGTCGCTCAACCAGTTGCAGTAGAGAGCAGCCTGCGTCCAGGTGATTCTAACGACGGGCTGCGCCTCGTTGTCCAGCGTCAATCCCTGCAGCGTGCCGGAACTATGTTCCTCATCGAATAGCCGGTACTGCGCATTAGTGACTTCGCGCACACCGAGATAGAAGGGTCTTTCGAGCTTGATATCGCGCAGGTTTTCGTTCGGCCTTCTGCCGGCCTCTCTGCGCGAGGCACCCATGGTAAACGAGCCCGGGTAGAACAGTTTCAGGGTTTGGCCAGCCGCCGATGTTATAACAGGTTCTATCTGTTCCAGACGCGCCTGTTCGAGAGACTTCAGCGAAACGTTGATTACCTGCTCCAGGCCAGGGCGCGAAGTGAACTCGGTCGAATAGGGTACGTAGCCTGCCTTGCGTATCTCGATCTGCTGACTCGCCGCCATCAGCTCGATGGTCTGATTCGCCAAGCCGCGAAGTTGACCGTCGACATAGAGCTCTGCATCGGCCGGCTGCGCCCGCACGCTTACCGTCATCAGAATAGGCTCCAGTTCGACGTTGATGTCGCGCTCCTCATCGGCCTGCGTCCGTACAGAGACCGTGTTGGAGTTGTAACCGTTCTTGAAGAAGGTTAATTGATGATTGTCACCGGGTGGCAGGGCGACCTCCAGCGGAGTCAGACCTTTGAACTCACCACCTATAGTAACGCTGGCCGCCGTTGGGTTGGACTGAATAAACAGCAGCCCGTCTGCCGGCTCCAGCTCAACCAGCGGCACGGAGAAATCATCTCCTGCCAGCACATCGTACTCTTCCTGCCAGGCTTTATGGCCCGCGAGCTTCAATACCAGCTCACGCTGCCCCTGAATGATCTCGGCGTTCAGCGGTGTTACGCCTACGAGTTCGCCATCTACCAATACTTCCGCGCCGCTCGGCGAGGTGTTCAGGCTTACGGTGGCCCAGGCCGGCTCTAGCTCTGCCGAGAAACTCTGTTCCACCGAGCGGCCCTCGATGACGATGGTCTCGCCGAAGTCGAGATAGCGGTCTTTGGAAATCGATAGCTGATGTTCTCCCGCCTCTACCGCAACATCCGTAAGCGGCGTCTCGCCTATATCGACGCCGTCGATTCTGACTCGCGCATCGCTAATATCTGTGCTGTCGAAACTCACAATGCCAGGCAGTTTTCGCAGCTCGAAGGTATGGGTCTGAGCCTGCTCCTCGCCTACCAGCAAGCGCGTCACGGTGTCATGGTAGCCCTCATTTCTTAGGCTAATCTGATAGGAGCCCGTACGCATGAGATAGCGCTGGCCTAGCCGAAAGCTCATGCCACTGTCGATGCTAATCTCTGCAGTAATCGGCTCTACTTCGACGAAGACCGAGCGCGCGGTTAGTACGAACCAGGCGGACAATGCCGAGACCAGGAGAAATGCGGAGACGAAGACGTGCAGCCATCTGAACTGGTAGGAGAACGACCGACTCTCTTCACTATTCGGCGTAAAGTCAATCGGTACTATGGGGTCAGCTGCCCCATTTAAGTTGTTTGAATCGTCCTGGGCACTCATCGACTACCGCCTACTTGAAGAAACGATGCGCTCATTGCATTGAACCACGACGGATTCGGGAGTAAGGCCGAAGCCCACGGTGAACTCTTCGCGAACCTCTCTGTAGCCGTCTCGTTTCCCCACCGCGACATAGCGACCGGGCTTCAGTTCCATCGATGTCTGCTCGAATGCGCCCATGTTCGCAATGCGCAACAATGTAACGTCTGTTATGTTGTCGGAAACGAAAGAGACCTCGCGCGGTATCTGTGAATTCTCCAGAAAGACTTCCAGCTCATCGAGTTGGGCGATCAATCTTGGGCCTGGATTCTCGATCGCACGGCCCGTGTAGTACACATCGAGTGTCTGTTCGAACACGGCATTGTCTGAGAATCTTTCGGGGCTTGCGATTGCCTGCTCCAGCAGGCGATCGAGCTGCGCCCGCTTTGCGGCGTAGTCGCGACCATTGATGGCGAAGAGGAGATTGCCATCGACGGCGAGCACCTCGTCGTACTGCTCGACCGCCTCCTGCCATTGCTCATTCTGCTCCGCCGCAGCGATCAGCTCGCGCAGGCGATTGATCTCGGTGTTCGCGATTTCGTTCTCGCTCTGCGTGATGGCAGCCTGAGCCTCAGCCTGTTTGATACCGAGCCGCGCGGCACGCTCAAATGTGGCTATCGCCTGCTCGGGCTCGCCCTGCTGCAGCAGCGCATAGCCACTGGACATGATCTGAGCAAACTCGTTCTCGATGATCTGGCGCGAGACCACGTCAACCTGCTGCGCGGCCTCCTCGTTATAGCTGTCCAGGCTCAGCACCTGCTGGTAGTTTGCCAATGCCTGCTGCAATTCGCCGTCCTCAAAGAACTCTTCGGCCTCGCTCAACAGAACCCGCACATCGTCGAGGCTCTCTGCACGCTGCTGGCCAATCTGCGCCGCTTCGTTCTCGGGATCGAGCACAAGCGCCAGCGCGAACTTCTCCTGAGCTTCGGCAGAATTCATGTCGATCAGGGCTCGCTCGGCATCAACCAATGCCTGTTCTAACACCGCCGGGATAGATTCGATCAGCGCTTGCAGCTCATCTCTTCCCGCCTCGTAGGACTGCCGCGCCAAGATGAAGTCCTGGGTTCTATAGTATTCGTCGCCGATGCTCGCCTGCTCTAGCGCGGCATCGTAGTCTCGCTGCCCCCAACTTGTGACCTCGAGCGCATCAAGCTCGGCCTGATTGCTTAAGAGCTCGGCGAGCGCATCCTGTGCTTCTTTGCGCTGCAGGGAACGCTGGGCTTCCTGGAATGGAGAAATTTCGCTTGCCGTGTTCGCGGCCGACGGCGAGGCCGGCGCATCGACCACATCGACTCGCCTCTCTAGCGGCAATTCGTACTCGGAAACAATTGCGGGAAGAACGAAGATAACAAGCAGAGCGAGCAGTACCAGACCGCCCAGCCCGAGCCAAACCAGAGGCGAAGGCTTATCCGCCTTCGCTGTGGCTGCCTGATTCAGGAATACCGAATTATCATTCTGATCAAGATCAACCGAGTCAATCTTGTCGACATCTTTATCTGACATAGCGCATTCTGTTCGTGGGCAGTGCCACTCTTATGGATGTACCGATTAAATATCACCAACTTCTGTCGAATAGATATCCGCCAAAATTTCTTTCCACTGGGCATACTGCTCTTCGACTGTGCCAGTGAGCGTGATGGTACGATCGTCCAAACTAAACACGCGTGGAGCTACTTCGTTCTCTAGTGACTCGCCCAATTCTTCCAGCGCTTCCATATGCATCTGCGCTTCCGCTCGTTTATCGAAGCCACTCTTGATCAGATAGGCACCCGCACCGACGCCTACGGCGCCACCTGCTTGCGTCGCGTAGTTTCCGCCACTTGTCGCCGCCGCCAGACCACCCAGCACCGCCGCGGCGCCTGCTACGAAGCGGCGATTCGCTGAGGCGCGCAGCTCTCTCAGCTCGATCGTCTCGTCGTAGCTCAGTGCACGCCATGTATCGTAGGGCAGTCTCATCTGTCTTACGTAGGTCGCGTAGTAATCCTGCACCGTGTCGATGAACATGAAGTCACGCTCTCGTATATCGCGCACGCGCTGCAGTATTGGGTCCGACTCCGCGGGGAGTGAGGTGATCGTATAGTGGCCCTGCCGGTCCGTGCTCAAATAGGAGTCGAAGACGTCGGGCGAGAATCTCCTCGCAAACAGCAGCTCGGAGATCGTCCGTATTTCGGTGATCTCGCGATTCGAGAGGTTGTTCTGTCTGTACTCGAGCAGGTCATTGGATATCTTGTTATAGATAACCTGAAACGGATCGGCCTGTTGTCGCTGCGATGGCTCGTAGCTGAACTGGCTGATGACCTCGTCGTAGACTCTGGTATACCACTCACGACCTCTGGAGTCAGACACTGAGACCCGAATCTGCATGGTCTCGCCATCTGACTGCAGTATCGTGCCGTCGATGTAGACATCCATAGGACTCTCATCATTTGGCATCAGGCGCACGATGCCCCAGTTTGCCGAGCGCTGCAGAGTATCTGCTAGAAGAAAGGGCGCGTAACGCGACTCGGCGACGCGAACCTCGTGATTCGTCGTCTCTTCGTCGCGCTCGTCGATCTCGTCGATACCCGGATCGAATATGGCGACGCCCACATCCAGAAGATAATCTTCCGGCACGTCCTGGCTGTCCTGCACGATGGGCGTGTAAGTCGTCGTCTTCACGGTATGCGTGTTACAAGCTACCAGCATGCATGCCAAGACGCCGATGCCGGCTATGCGTTTGAGTTGCTGTGTAGTTAGCTGTCTCAGTGTACTCATTGGTCTTCACCTAAACCTGTGTAATTCCTGTATTCCTGCCAGAGTGCCTCACGCAGTTCTGGGTCGGGCTCGCTCATGGCGGCCTCTCTAAGTTGTCTCGCTACGACATCATCGTCGCGGCCACTGGGAATATCCTCCGGGGGTGGAAAGGTCTCCGTCGGTCTAGCGCTGGAACTCTGTGGCTGAGTGGATGCCAGAACTGCCGAGGGCGAGGCGCCCGATTCCGGTATAGTCTGTGGCTGTGCAGAGCTGCTGCTGCCCCCGCCACCGCCTGGCGCGCCACCGATCGTCGAAGAGCCCGCTGCATTACTCTCCGCCTGTGCACGCTCACGTTCGCCGAGTATGAAGCCATCGAAGGTCTCATAACCGCGTCGCAGCCTCTCATCGAGTACTTCGGCGCGTTCGGCAGCCGTCATGGCTCCGGCGGCCTGGGTGCCGCCGTCTCCAGTACCTGTGCCGGTGCCTGCATTGGCCTGTCCATCGGCGCCATCCGCAGAAGATCCCCCACCGAATACGCTATCTGGCAGCGTATCTAGGCTGTAATCCCCACCTGAGCGGTCCAAGCCGCCACCAGATGATTGATCTGTCCCACCTCCGAGATCGCCCGTGGCTCCATCGCGGCCATTGCTGCCGGCCTGACTACCCTGGCCGGGTAACCGTGCCTGCGAGCCCGACCCCTGACCCGGGTCATTGCCCTGTGTACCCGCGGCTGTCGATCCTGCGGTAGTGCCCGCGACCTGTCCGCCTTGCTGCGCACCTTGCGGAGAAGGGCTAGCGCCGTCTCTGCTTTGCTGTCCAGACTGTTGGCCCGCCGCAGTCTGACTCGCAGCAGACTGGGACTGGCTACCCGATGCACCGCTCTGACTGGAAGGCAGGCTGGGAATCGGACTGCCGGCGCTCTGATTCTGTCCACTGCTTTGACTGCTACTCGAAGAAGAGGAGCTGCTAGGGGGACTAGAGCTCGAAGACTGCGAGCTACTAGAGCTGGATGAAGGCATAGCAGGCGCGCTACTCGAGCTGGAACTGCTGGACTGGCAGGCCACTAGGCTAACGCTAACTAGCGCCAGCACAGCGATTCTGCTGAGCGGCCTGACAGCGAAACTCTTTAGCTCCTTGGTTTTCATACTCTGTATTCCTGTTCCCGAGCACCGAAGTTTATTCCAGTTTTCGAGATTTAATGACTTTTAGAGGAATTTAGCCTGTGTATAGGCGGGTTTTTCTGAAGTTTAACTATCGCCAATCCGCCTGCTCTACTCACTAGTAATAGCTCGCAGCGCCTGAACCAAGGCTTAATGACCGCCTCGGAGCCCTCTATTTATAACGATTATCTGTCTGATGCTACCTGCTGTGCTATTAAATTAGTACCAATACCGATATCTAAAATGGTTGTCGTTTGAGCGCTGCGGCTCGCCATCGACGATCATCGGTCGGAACCGCGTCGAACGGACCCAGATCCGCAGCTTGCTGAGCTGGGCTTCGTTTGCCTCATTCTCTTCGGAGATGCTCTCCACATTCCGCACCGCGCCGTTCGCCGTGACATCGAAAACCAGGTCGGCGTAGTCGTATTTCAGCGCCTCGGTACCGTCTTCATTCTTATAGAACGCATCCGGTGTCTTTATGGATGACCCGAACGACGGCAGCGGCACCACATTGCCAAAGAGGCGCTCGATTAGCTCCTCGCTATTGTCCTGCTGCTTGAGGAGATCCCAGGCCAGCCTGTAGTTGTCCAGTGCGCCGCGGCGGCGTTCAAACATCAGGTACCAGTCGGCTAAGTGAGTAATCGCTTCGGCGGTAGCGTACGGATCGTCGGCCTGCTCAATATAGAGCTGTGCAACTTCCATGAGTGCGCGCTCTCCCGTTCTGAAGCCCGGCGACTGCACAGGACGCCGCTCATTTAACTTTTCTGCCAGCATCTGTTGCATGCTTCGGTACTCGGGGCGCTCGATCTCCATCATCAGGTCTGGATTGCGAGCCACCAGATAGGCCGAATTCGCGATGTTCTTCTGGTAGTTGACGAAGCGCTCGTCGGTTTTGCCGAAATGCATACCCACCATGCGGGCAGCCGCATTGAACATGATCTGAGACTGGCGCAGCCGGACACCCAGCAGCTCGCCATAACCGATGTTGAAGGCTTGAATATTCCAGGTCGCGAGCCTATCCAGAACCGGGATCAGCCTCGGATCATCGATGCCGTAGGCCTTCTGCTGTACATGGAAGAGGTAGTTGTTGTAGATATCGGCCTGCTCCCAATCGCCCAAGGCGAGGTAGCTCTGGATAAGCTGCTCGACTACCGCAATCTGCTCCAAGGTATAGAGCCCAGAGTTGATTCGGTTGACGTGCATAGCCCGGTCGAGGGTCTCTATGGCTGCGAGGTGTTCGCCCTGCTGTTGCTGCAGACGGCCGAGGGCAGTGAGCTCCTCCACCAGATTGTCATCCCAGGCGCCCCCATCCAGCTCGATCTCGGCCACGCTGCTGTTGTAGCGCACGATGCTGTCCACACGCTGCTCGAACGCGGGATCAGACTCCGGATCGGCGAGCAGGGGAACCGCTGGAATCACTGGAATCACTGGGTCAATGCCGTCTTCAACCAGGAATGGCGAGTCGACATACAGCAGGGGGGACCTCGCTCTCAGCACCTCCTCAGGCTCGGCGGATTCCTGCGCGAACGCAGCCGTGCCCGCCAAGGTGGAGATCAGCGTCGATGCCAGACCAATGCAACTGTAATGAAGAAAGCTCGCTCTCATAATATTGTCAGCTTCGCTTTTTGTCCGCCCCTACCGCCGTAGCGGCGGCGGTGGAATTTTGACTTTGCTCGTGATGCCCGCATTCCGCTTGCAGAGCTAGGACCGAGACTGCAAGCCGCCAACAAGGGCACCTCGCTATTCAGTTATATCACCTGCGAATTTGACCTGTAAATAAGTGCCTCACAAATTCGCGAGAGCCTTCCTGGCCTGGATCAGCCCTGTTTTTCCAATACCAGGTTGCCGTAGCTGTCTATAGCCACGGTCCAATCACCTGCCACGAAGGTCGTCGCCGCATACTCCGTAATAATCGCAGGGCCCTGAATAGGGGCGCCAGACTGTATCGCATCCCTGGTCAGCAGTTTCGCCTCCTGCGTCTCACCATAGACCCTACAGAGCAGACTATTATTGCAGCCCACGGCTGCACTATGTTGGGGCATGACGAAAGGCTCTCTCTGTGTCGATACCTTGACGCGGATCGTAAGCAGCTCAATGGGTACCTCATGGGTGTAGCCGTAGCGCTGTTGGTGGAGCTTAACGAAGTTGTCCACCGTCGCCGGCAGTGAGTCCCAATCGATATTCAGTGTGTAGGACTGCCCGACATAGCGCAGATCGATGCTGCGTTTAAAGCTAAGTGAAGAAGCGCTGAGGCCCTCGGCGGCAAGCACGTCGACGCCGTGTTGTTCGAGCTGTTCGAAGTGTGTGATCAGTGCCTGCGCTGCAATCTGCTCAACGTCGACACTGAGCGTCTTGGAAAACTGTCGCCCCTGATCTGCCACCACCATCCCCAATGCCGAGAGCACGCCCCCGTGAGCGGGGACCAATGCTTGCTGCATGCCCATGGCATCGGCAAGCGCGCAGACATGCAGGCCGCCCGCGCCTCCGAAACTGGCAAGCGTGAACTGCTTGGGATCGAAGCCCTTGTTCACCGAGATCAGTCGTATCGCCTTCGCCATGTGTTCATTCGCGATCTCGATAATTCCTAACGCGGTCTCCTCTATCGACAATCCGATGCGCTGTGCCAGCGGCTCGATGCTCTCCCGCGCCCTGGCGAGGCTGAGCCGGAGATCGCCGGCGAGAGCCGAGTCACCCTGCAGCCTGCCCAGCACCAGATTGGCGTCGCTCACTGTCGCCTGCGTGCCGCCACGGTCGTAGCAGGCAGGTCCCGGATCCGCCCCCGCCGAGCGTGGACCAACCTGCAACATACCGCCGGCATCCACATAGGCGATGGAACCGCCGCCCGCTCCGATCGTCTCCATATCAACCATCGGCACGGCGATCGGGTAATCGGCAATCATCGATTCGTTACTCGTGCGAATCTCGCCATCGATCAGTGCGACGTCGGTCGAGGTACCACCCATATCGAAGCTTATGAACTTGGACTTGCCTTGCTGCCCTGCGAGGTAGGCGATGGCGGTAAGCCCGCCCGCGGGGCCCGAAAGTAAAAGATTCACAGCCGACTGCGCTGCCGTGCTGGCGGCCATGGTCTCGCCACTGGATTGCATAATCTGCAGCGACGTGCCCGCAAGTGCAGCGGAGAGCGCCGAGAGATAGCCGCTAATCACCGGGCCAAGCGCGGCGTTCAACCAGGTCGCGATGCCGCGCTCGTATTCCTTGTACTCAGGTAGCACTGTGGAGGAACGACTGACGAAGCGCTCGCCCGGAAGCGACCTGATGGCGTCCTCGAGCTGAGCCTCGAAACGATCATCCAGAAAGGAAAACAGCAGGTTGATGGCAACAGCTTCAGGTTCAAGCTCCTGAATCTTTTGCAACAACTCGTCGATCTCGTTCTTGCTGAGCGGAGTAACTATGCTGCCATCGGCCCCTACCCTGCCGCCCGTCTCGAGACAGAGTTCGCGCGGCACCGGCGCGGAGATGGCCGGCGTCTCCAGCGCATAGAGTTGCGGCCTGGTCTGCCGCGCCAATTGCAACATATCCGCAAAGCCGGTGTTGGTAATGAAGGCGGTGCGCGCGAGGCTGCCTTCGAGGACGGCATTGGTTGCTACCGTGCTGCCGTGCACGATCCGCAGGCTGTCGTCGCCGAGCTGAGGCTGCAGGCCCATTGCGCGTAATCCGTCGAGAATTGCTCTGTCTGGTGCATCCGGAGTCGATAGTGTCTTGTGCACGCTAATCGAGACTTCCGGCTGCAGCTTAACCAATACGAAGTCGGTAAAGGTACCGCCCGCATCTATCCCTAATAACATTCTCTGCGCCACACTCATCCCCACTTCCTTTCAAGCAAGGGAAAGATTATAAAGCAGTCTGCGCAGGCTGCTAGCAATCAAGCTAACGAGGACGATTTGCCCGAACTACCCGAAGTAGAAACGACCCGCCGCGGCATCGAGCCACACATAGATCAGGAGAAGGTCAGTGCGGTCATTCTGCGCCGCAAGAATCTGCGCTGGCCGATCACACCGTCCGTCGGCGATGAACTTCCCGGCGAGGTCATCGCTGGCGTAGCCAGGCGCGGCAAGTATCTGCTGCTGAAGACTGGCCGCGGCACGCTCATAATTCACCTCGGCATGTCCGGCAGTCTGCGCATCGTCGATAGCCGGCGCGAGCCACAGAAGCACGATCATGTCGATATCGTATTCGCAAACCACAAGATACTGCGCTACACCGATCCAAGGCGGTTCGGCTGTGTGCTTTGGGAAACCGGTGCCATAGAGCTGCATCCACTGTTAGCCGCACTGGGTCCCGAACCCTTAAGCGATGACTTCAGCAGCGACTATCTCTACAAGAAGAGCCGCAGGCGTAGCGCCCCGATCAAGAACTTCATAATGGACAGCGCGATCGTCGTAGGCGTGGGAAACATCTACGCGAACGAGTCTCTCTACCTGGCGGGCATCAACCCGAAACGCAGCGCCGGAAAAATTTCGCGCGCGCGCTTTGAAAAACTAAACACCTGTATTCGGCAGGTGTTAATGCAGGCGATTGAGGTTGGTGGTACGACCCTAAGAGACTTTACCAACAGCGACGGCGAGCCGGGCTATTTCGCTCAGTCGCTGCACGTGTATGGACAGGGGGGCGAACCCTGTGGTGCATGCTTGAGCGTATTGAAGGAGATTCGACAGGGGCAGCGCAGCACCGTGTACTGCCCCAAGTGTCAACGTTAGGAAGATTGGCTCGTTAGTAGCGTGCCTGCTTACTTCTGATTCCCCATGGCCGCGGCCACCACGGGATCGACGAATTTCGAGATGTCGCCACCGTAGGCGGCGATCTCGCGCACCAGCGTTGAAGAGATATAAGACAGGTGCTCAGCCGGCGCCAGAAACACAGTCTCGATACCGGGCTCCAGCACGCGGTTCATACCCACCAACTGAAACTCGTATTCGAAGTCAGCTACCGTGCGCAGCCCACGCAGGATTATCCTGGCATCACACTCCTTGACGAACTGCGTGAGCAGGTTGTCGAAGGACCTGACCTCCACGTTATCCAGATGGCTGAGAACCTTCTCGGTGAGCTCTACCCGCTGCGCGAGCGGCAAGGCGTTGGTCTTCTGTTGATTCTGGCCGACTACGGCCACGATAATCTTGTCGAACAGGCCTGCAGCACGCTCCACCAGATCGGTATGACCATTTGTTATGGGGTTAAACGTTCCTGGGTAGACGGCAATTTTCATAGTCTTCTCTTCTCAGCGGCGGGCCAAGGGCTGACACGCGCTCACATTCGCACCCATCATCACTCACGCCTGCATGAAATTCAATATTCTCTGCTCTAACCAGTTCCCAGGCCTCGACGACACGAATCCCACATGCCCACCCTTGTCGGTGAGTTGTAGTTGGACAGACTGTGGTAAGGCCTCGGGTTTCGGAATCGACTGCAGCGGGATCATCGGATCGTTCCGGCTCTGGATCAGCAGGGTCTCAACTTCGATGCCGTTCAGATAGCCCAAGCTGCTGCAACGTCGGTAGTAATCTACTGCGCCTTCGAAGCCATGCAGCGGCGCGGTAATCCTGTCGTCGAACTCCCAGATCGAAGCGATCGCCCCGGTATCGCCGAGCGCGGCGATGCGCCGCGCCTCCTCGGGATTAGATTCATGCAGGTGTAAATGTTTCATGCGGAAGTCTCGCAGCAGTCGTCTCACGAAGTACTGGCCGTAGACGCGACTCGCTCCCCGTAGCATCGCCTGCGAACAGAACTCCAGGGCGAACGGAGTCGAGACAGCTACGGCCTTGTCGATGCTGGCGTGGGTTCTCGTTTCTCCCAACCACTTCAGCAGTACGTTCGCCCCCAGCGAATAGCCGACAAAGTCGAAGCGGTGCTCGGGGTACTCCAGCAGCAGCTTTCTAAATACCTCGTCGAGGTCCTCGGACACGCCCGAATGATAGGCGCGCGCTAGTCGGTTCATCTCGCCGCTACAGCCGCGGAAATTCATGGCGACGGACGCGATGCCTTTTTCATTCAGCAAGCTCTGCATCGCCAGGATATAGGAAGACTGCGAACAGCCGCAGAGACCATGCAGAAAGAACACGATGGTATTGCTCTCAGACGCGTTCGGATCGACGGTGGTCCAGTCGAGATCGATGTAGTCACCGTCGTCCAACTCCATGCGCTGTCTTCGGTGCTGCACTACCTTGGCCGCCGCAAATTTTCGCCACAGGGTCTGGCTATGCCCTCCGGGCAACCACCACGCGGGTTTAAAGTCGTTTAGCATAGCGCCAGTTGTCATTTTATTTGTCATTCTTCAAAACTCTATAAAGCGCGTAACTAACCGACCCTGTTTTCTTGTCCTTTAGCTGCATCCAATTGTCTGGAAACGCGTCATCGCGATTGCGTAGATCTTGCTCGACGTACACCAAGCAGTTTGGCTTCATGATATTCGCGCTCGTTAATTCTGCAGCGACACGAGTGAGCAGTCCATCGTCGAACGGGGGGTCCAGAAACACCAGGCCGTAACGCGTCGAATTCGACGCCGCCTGCGCTAACCACTCGAGCCCATCGGCACAGTGCACCGCACCTGCCTTCGTGCCGAGCCGCTCCAGGTTGACTCGAATCGCATCGGCGGCGCTGGCATTGCGCTCTATGAAGTCTACCTGAGACGCGCCGCGGGAGAGCGACTCGAAACCGAGGGCGCCGCTGCCTGCGAACAGGTCCAGACAGCGCTCCGACTGAATGCTGTCCTGTAGCCAGTTAAACAGGGTCTCGCGAATGCGGTCGGCAGTGGGACGCAAACCCGGCAGGCTCGGAAACTCCAGCTTCCTGCTCCTGTACTCTCCGGCAATGATGCGCACGCTATTGTGCTGTTGAGCTCGGGACTGCGCCATAGCAGATGCATTCTTCGGTTTGTCATTAGGCGGTGATTCGCGAGGCCTAAGCCTACCATCAGAGTCCCATGCGAAGACAGACTAGTCTTAGGCGCAGCCCGCAGCTGTGGTAGCATAGCGGCCCTCTAGTGTTATCTATCGAGTACTCCAATCATGTTTGGCCTGGGCAAGAAACCGAAGTCTGACGAGAACAAGACCAAAGAAGCAACGGCAGCAAACAAAGAAGCCCAGTCCGACAATCCTGTTCCGGGCGAACAGGAAGACGGCGGCATTTTCGCGCGCCTGCGCAGCGGACTTAGTCGGACACGCAACAAGCTCAGCGACGGCCTTGCGGAGGTCGTGCTCGGCCAGAAGACCATCGACATCAACCTGCTCGACGATATCGAGACGCAACTCCTCTCGGCCGACGTCGGCATCGATGCGACTGATCAGATCGTCGAGAACCTAAAGCGTCAACTAGGTCGCCGACAGCTCGCCGACCCGCAGCAATTCATGACCGCGCTAAGACAGGAACTCACGGATCTCCTCGAGCCGGTCGACGAGCCCTTGGATGTACAAACCACCAACAAGCCCTTTGTCATCCTGATGGTCGGTGTTAACGGCGTCGGCAAGACGACCTCGATTGGCAAACTCGCGAAGCTATATCAGTCCCAGGGCAAGAGCGTCATGCTGGCGGCCGGCGATACGTTCCGCGCGGCAGCCGTGGAGCAGCTACAGGTTTGGGGTGAGAGAAACTCAGTTCCCGTCGTGGCCCAGGCGACCGGCGCGGACAGCGCCTCGGTCATCTTCGACGCCTACCAGTCTGCCAAGGCGAAGAAGTCGGATGTATTGATTGCCGATACGGCAGGACGGCTGCACACGAAAGACAATCTCATGAACGAGCTTGAGAAGATTGTTCGCGTATTAAAGAAGCAGGACGAGACCCTACCCAATGAGATTCTGCTGGTATTGGATGCGACCACTGGGCAGAACGCACTCAGCCAGGCCGAGAGTTTCGATAAGACTACCAAGCTAACCGGAATCGCCCTGACCAAACTGGACGGTACCGCGAAGGGCGGAGTCGTGTTCGCGCTCGCCAAGAAATTGGCTCTGCCCATTCGCTTCATCGGCGTGGGCGAGAAGATCGATGACCTGCGCCCATTCAAGGCCAAGGACTTTGTCGATGCCCTGTTTTCCGAGTAAGGCTTCCGGCGGCGGCACAACGTCTGTCGCAAGGAAAGTGGAATGATCAAGTTTGATAGCGTCAGCAAGCGCTACGCCGATGGTCAGGAAGCGCTCTCCAATATAAGTTTCGAGGTCAGCCGCGGCGAGCTCGCCTTCATCACCGGACACTCCGGCGCGGGCAAGAGCACTCTGCTCAAGCTGATCCTCGCGATGGAGGCGCCCAGCGCGGGCCAGCTCATCGCCAATGGCGTCAATCTTAGCCGCATCTCCTCCGGCAAGATCGCCCAGCACCGGCGCCAGATCGGTACCGTGTTTCAGGACCATCAGTTGCTGCACGATCGCAGCGTCTACGACAATGTCGCACTGCCCCTGGAGATCTGTGGCTACCAACCAAAGGAGGCGGGCCGACGCGTACGCGCCGCGCTCGACAAGGTGGGCCTGCTGAAGAAGGAGAAGAGCTTTCCCGAGGCGCTATCCGGCGGCGAACAACAGCGTGTAGGCATAGCCCGCGCCGTGGTGAATCGACCCAGTATTATTCTCGCCGACGAGCCCACCGGTAACCTCGACCCCGAGTTGTCTGCCGAGGTGATGCGAGTCTTCGAACAATTCCAGAGCGTCGGCGTCTGTCTGCTAGTCGCGAGTCACGATGCGGCGCTGATTGAGCGGCTAGGCAGCCGCACCCTAGTACTCGAGAGCGGCAAACTCGTTGCCGATCGCAAGACTGGGCCTGCCGCGTGAACAGCAGCAGACGCGATTCGACCAAGCCGGCGCGCCCCAGGCCGCGCTCGAATACCCGCGCGGGGCAAAGGGAGTCTCTAGCCGACCGCGTTCAGGTTCACAGGCGCGTCGCGAAAACCAGCGCAGCGCGACTGCTGCAATCCCCTGTCGCAAGCTTCATCACCCTCTTCGTCGTGGCGGTTTCCCTGCTCTTGCCCGCTCTGTTGTTCAGCCTGAACAGCAACCTGAATAGCGTTCTGGCCGGCTTTCAGGACAGCGCGCAGATCACCCTGTATTTACACGAAGAGGTCTCAGAGGCCGATAGCTTGGATGTAAGTAACAACTTACTAACCCGTGAAGGCATAAACAGCGCCTACTATATATCCCCAGCCCAGGCGCTCGAGAGCTTCGGCGCGGCGGCTGGGCTGGACAATCTACTGCAGGAGATGACGCGCAATCCCCTGCCGGGAGCCATCGTCATTACGCCAAGCGATGTCGCACCACAGGCGGTAGATGCGCTGGTGGCCGAGCTGCAGAATTTGCCAGAGGTTGATCAGCTGCAGGTGGACAGCCGCTGGTTGCAGCGACTCGCCGCGCTCTCGAATCTAGTGCGTAGCCTAACCCGCGTGCTCTGTCTCATCGTGATACTGGGGCTGTTCTTCGTCGTCGGCAATACGATCAAGCTGGCGGTGGAGAACCGCAAGGCCGAGATACGCGTCATCAAGCTCGTGGGCGGCAGCGATATGTTCGCCGCCAGACCGTTCCTGTACGCCGGCCTGTTCTATGGCCTGGGCGGAGGTCTGCTGGCGGTCGTATTGCAAGCCCTTGTTTTAATTACGTTTAGCTCGAACCTCGACGCCCTGATGCAGCTGTATGAGAGCGATTTCCAGCTGCGCGGCTTCGGCCTGCTGAATGCCCTGCTCGTCGTACTGTCCGGCGGCCTCATCGGATGGGCCGCCGCTCTGTTGGCCAGCCTGCGCCATATTCGCGGCATCAGCCCCTAGCCAGCGCCCGCCGCTTCAAGTATTTTAGCCTCCAGCCCTTGAAATCCGCGGCACTAGCCCCACATAGTGTGCAGCAATTCGACTTAGGGTTTCGAGGCGAGTCGACAAGGCCGCCTAGGCCACTTCGGTCTCCACACAGCCCAGTAATCGCGGGCGCTCAGCGCAAAGAGTATTATTGGCGACGCGAAAGTTTGAATGCTAAAATACGGTCTGTTAATCCGTAATCAAAATCGATTTCGAATTACATAGGACAGGTTACATAAATGAGCACAGCTAACAGTTTACAAGTTTTCGACCCGACCACTCCGGGTCAGGATCTCACTGCCTATATCGCCTCGGTGAATAGCATCGCTATCCTGACGCCCGAGCAGGAGCTCGAACTTGCCAAACAGTATTACTACGAAGACAACGTGGACGCGGCCAGGCAACTGGTACTCGCACACCTGCGCTTCGTCGTGCACATGTCCAAGACCTATTCCGGCTACGGCCTGTCCCAAGCCGATCTGATTCAGGAAGGCAACGTCGGCCTGATGAAGGCGGTGAAGCGTTTTAATCCGGAGGTCGGCGTACGTCTGGTCTCCTTCGCCGTGCATTGGATCAAGGCAGAAATGCACGAGTACATCCTGCGCAACTGGCGCATCGTGAAGATCGCGACCACCAAGGCACAGCGTAAACTGTTCTTCAATCTGCGTAGCTCCAAGAAGCGCCTCGGTTGGTTGAACAACGAAGAAGCCGAAGCGATGGCACAGGACCTGGGCGTCGATGCCAAGGTCGTCAGGCAGATGGAAGGCCGCATGGCGTCCTATGACACCGCCTTCGATGCCGATTCGGATAGCGACGACGACGCAGCCTACAAAGCGCCGGCCTATTATCTGGAAGATCAGTCTTCTGATCTCGCCAGCAGTGTCGAAGAGGCCGAGTGGGAAGAAGTCACAAACAACAGCCTGCATCAGGCCATGTCCGAGCTCGATGACCGCAGCAAGGATATCCTGAACAGCCGCTGGTTGAGCGACAACAAGTCGACGCTGCACGAGCTAGCCGACCGCTATGGCATCTCCGCCGAACGCATTCGTCAACTTGAGAAGAATGCGATGAACAAGATCAAAGCGAAGATGGCAGCCTAAACCATGAATAGCGAAAAGCCGCGACCAGCTCGCGGCTTTTTTTTGACCAAAATTTGTCAGCGCATGTCACGCGGCACTGAACACGGGAGACCATGAGCAAACTCATCATCATGCTAGCCGGAATCAATGGATTCCTCGCCGTGTCACTCGGCGCGTTCGCCGCACACGGCTTACGAGAGCGACTCAGCCCAGAGCTAATCAATACATTCCAGACTGGCGTGCAATACCAGATGTACCATGCACTCGCGCTGTTCGGCATCGGCATACTCGTCATAAATTTCCCTGCGGCAAACCTGCTGCGCATCAGTGCCTACCTGATGCTCGCCGGCATCGTACTCTTCTCCGGCAGCCTCTATGTGCTCAGCCTAAGCGGTATTCGTTGGCTAGGGGCCATCACGCCAATCGGCGGTCTGTGCTTCCTGATCGCGTGGGCTCTCCTGATCTGGTTCGCCGCGCGCCAACAGTTCCCCAGCTAGACGCACAGCTTGATAAAGTAGGTGTATAGAAAATGCAGATAATCGTAAACGGCGCCGCACAGGACGTGTCGCCCGCAAGCAGTATTCAGCAGCTAATTGAAACCCTCGCACTAGGCGGTGGTAAAATTGCGATCGAGGTGAACGGCGAGATCGTGCCGCGCAGCCTCTTCAGTGAAACTATTCTTCAACCCAATGATAAACTCGAGATTGTGCAGGCAATTGGCGGTGGTTAAAAAACGGATACAAACATGAGTGAGCAACAAAACCTTTCAGTGGCAGGAGTCGAGTACAAGTCCAGGCTCATCATAGGCAGCGGCAAGTACAAAGATTTCCAGGAGAACCTCGCCGCGCTAGAGGAAAGCGAAGCAGAAATAATCACCGTGGCCATACGCCGCGTGAACCTCGGGCAGAATGCCGACGAACCCAGCCTCCTCGATGTCATCTCGCCTGAGAAGTACACGATACTGCCCAACACGGCCGGCTGCTATTCGGCAGACGATGCCGTGCGCACCTGCCGCATGGCACGCGAACTGCTAGACGGTCACAAGTTGGTTAAGCTCGAGGTACTGGGCGATCAGAAGACCCTGTATCCCAATGTCACCGAGACCATCGCCGCCGCAGAGACCCTGGTCAAGGACGGCTTCGATGTGATGGTGTACACCAGCGATGACCCCCTGATCGCGAAGCGCCTCGAAGAGATCGGCTGCGTGGCGGTCATGCCGCTGGGCGCCCCCATCGGTTCGGGCCTCGGCATTCGCAACCCCTACAATATCCGCATGATCCTCGAAAATGCCTCCGTCCCTATTATTGTCGACGCGGGTGTCGGCACCGCTTCCGATGCCAGTATTGCGATGGAGTTAGGCTGCGACGGCGTATTGATGAACACCGCCATCGCCGAGGCCAAGAACCCCGTGCTGATGGCATCGGCGATGAAGAAGGCGGTCGAGTCCGGGCGTGAGGCCTATCTTGCTGGCCGCATGCCGAGGCGCCTGTATGCCTCCGCCTCCTCCCCGATCGACGGTACCTTCTTCTAGCGTGATGCAGCTGCATTCACTGGCGAACACACTTGTCTAACTCGACTCCCGCAGAGAATCGAAGACCGATCCGTAGCTATGTCATTCGATCCGGTCGCCTGACCGACGCGCAGAGAAAGGCAATCGAGAGCTATTGGAAGCGCTACGTCGTCGAGTTCACTGGCGCGCCACTGGATCCCAATACACTCTTCGCGAAGCCACAGAGACTCACGGTGGAGATCGGGTTCGGCATGGGGGACTCGCTGCTAGAAATGGCGAAAAACAGCCCGGAGCAGAACTTCCTCGGCATTGAGGTTCATCAGCCGGGGGTGGGTAAGCTGCTGAACGGCATCGCCGAGCATGATCTCGGCAACCTCAAGCTGATCTGCCACGACGCCCGCGAGATTCTCGAATCCGGCTTGCCCGCGCATTGCATCGACAGGCTCCTGCTGTTCTTTCCCGACCCCTGGCACAAGAAGCGCCACAACAAGCGCCGACTCGTGCAGCCCGATTTCATCGAGTTGCTGCTGAAGAAGCTGCGCGCACAGGCGGAGCTGCATTTCGCGACTGACTGGCAGCCCTATGCCGAACACATGATGGAAGTGCTCGAGGCGAGCCCGCATCTGGAAAACATGCTGGGTGAGAGTAACTACTGGCCGACGCCCGACAGGCCCGTGACCAAGTTCGAAAAGCGTGGCCATCGTCTGGGCCATGGAGTTTGGGATCTACGCTTTCGGGTGCGGGATAGCGAGTAGTTCGGGGAACCTAGGGAGGCTTCTTGCCAAGGGAATAACCCTTAGCGGCGAAACGCGCCTTGCCTATGAACGCTTGAGACTGCGCAGAGCTACCATACCGTTATCCAGAGCTGCCCTAGAACCAGAAGCGGTGTTCGTGCTCTTTCAGCCAGCTGATGTAGCGGTCGCTATTGGGGCAGATGCTCTCCACTCGGTTCCAGAATCGCGGGGAGTGATCCATGTGTAGCAGATGGCAGACCTCGTGGGTGATCATATAGTCGATGATGCTATAGGGTGCCAACATGATCAGCCAGTTGTACTGCAGCACACCGGTCGAGGTGCAGTGCCCCCACTTGGACTTGGTCTTCCTGAGTTTTATCTCGGTGATCTTGTGCTCCACACCCAGGTGGCGAGCGAGCCCGCGTGCGCGCGGCAGGATGTAGTCGCTGGCCTTGTCGATGAGGAAGTCCTCTACCTGCACACGCGCCTTGGCCGGTGTCAGCTTGTGGCCCTGAATGATGAACTGATCGCCCACCACCAGGATGCGCTCTTTGCGCCCTTCCTTGAACACGATGCTGCGCTCGCGGGCGCGGTAGAAGATCTTCGCGCCCCGTTCTATGCGTAGCGCCTGCTTCTGGCGCAGGGATTCCTCGAACAGCCGCCCTTCTATCCACTCATGGTTGGAGTTTATGAACTCATTGACCTCGGCTCTGGAGGCATGGAGCGGGCAGCGCACTACCACGGTCTGGTCTTTGATATAGAGGGTCAACGTCTTGCGCTTGCTGCGCACGATCTCGCAGTCGAACGGTCGCTTCAGCGTCTTGCTTCTGCCAAAGTTTAGGGGGAGTATTCTCGCCTTGCTCATTAAACTTAACTCGTTGCCGGTTTTCTGGCTATTAATCTTGCTACTGCACGCGTCGGATCTGGGAGCTCTCCCTCAAAATCCTCTAGACACTCCCAGCTACCGAATGCCTCGCGCAGCTCTCCCGCTTGAAGCAGAAAGTCCGGGTTGTTCGGCCTACCGAATCGCTTCTGCTGCACCGTAAACGTCTCATAGACGATCAGCCCACCCGGTCGAATCGCTTCCCGTATCGCAGGGAATAGCGGCCGGTGCAGGTAGTTAAAGACCACTACCGCATCGAAAGTTCTTCCTGCTAGGGGATTACCGCCCGCACTGGGAACTGCTTCGAGATCAACCAACCAACAGTCACTTCGTTTTCCAGCCTCGCCAAATTGTTCGAGTGCTGGGGAAAGAGATTGTAAGTGGGCTTCATTATTATCTGCAAATATTACCGGAACATTATGGCTAAGCAAAAATAATCCGTTTCTCCCCGCTCCGCAGGCGAGGTCTAATACTCCATTGTCTGTCTGCAGTTCATCGAACAATCCAATATTGTCTACGAGCAGCGAGGAAGCATTGGCAATTGAATGTGTCATGGATTACCGGATAATGCACTGCTTAAACTGGGATAGACAGTAGTGGCGACGGCGCCACTGATCAGCCTCGAATTGGGTGCGTAAAATAGAGCAAACTCCTGCTCTTCTCAATAGCTAATAGACATAAAATTGCGCTACGGATAACACGGATAAAGATGAAAGAAGACCCTCAACAGAAGGACCGCCTATTCGCGAAGAAGATGCTCCCCGGCGACTTCGTCTTCGACGATCAGGTCGCCTCGGTCTTCGAGGACATGATCAATAGATCGGTGCCAGGCTATAGCACGATCATTGCGATGATCGGCGTGCTGGCCGAGAACTACTGCCAGGAAGGCAGCAAGATCTACGACCTAGGCTGCAGCCTCGGCGGTGCCACGCTCGCGGCCGTGGACAAGGTAAGCTGTGAGGACTACCGCGCCATAGCGATCGACAACTCGCCCGCCATGATCGAGCGGCTACAAACCAAGCTGAGCGGCCTGCCGCAGTACGCCAGTCGCATCGAATGCCGCTGTGAGGATCTACTCGATAGCGAGATCTCAGATGCCTCGGTGGTAGTGCTGAACTTCACACTGCAGTTCATTCCCCTCGCTGCCAGAGACGTATTGCTGACCCGCATCTATGAGGGCATGAGGCCCAGCGCCGTATTGATCATCTCCGAGAAGATCAGCTTCCCCGATGAGAAGCTCAACGCGCTATTCATAGAGATGTACCATGGATTCAAGGAGACCATGGGCTATAGCAAGCTGGAGATCAGCCAGAAGCGAGCTGCCCTGGAGAAAGTACTACTGCCCGAGACGCTGGATGTACATCGTCAGCGCCTGAGTAACATCGGCTTCAGTTCCGTGGATGTCTGGTTTCAGTGTTTTAACTTCGCCTCGATGGTGGCCTTCAAGTAGCGCCCATGGACTTCAAACCTCTACATCAGCTCATCGACGGCACGCCGCTTGAAGCGCTTAGGCCCTATACCGAGGAGGCGTTCCTGGGGCAGATCCGCCAAGGGGATTTCCCGAAGTGGCGCCAACGGCTCGCCGCGCTGCCTCACATTCAGCCCAGCTCGGTGCACTACGGCGACAGCGTACGTATCGGCGAGCCAGGCGATATCGATGCGGCGACGCTGGTGCGACTCCGGCAGCAGCTTCTGGAGTTCATCCCCTGGCGCAAGGGTCCCTTCGAGCTGTTCGGCATAGAGATCGACACGGAGTGGCGGTCCAATCTGAAATGGGATCGGCTGGCGAGCCAGATCGCTCCACTTCAAGCGCGTCGCGTACTGGATGTAGGCTGCGGCAACGGCTACTACGGATTCCGTATGCTGCAGCAGGGTGCCGAGATGGTAGTCGGCATCGATCCCCATCTCGCCTATGTGGCGCAGGCTTGGCTGCTGACGCATTTTGCCGCAGATGCGCCGCTTTTCGTTTTGCCCCTCACACTGGAGCAGGCCCCGCCGGCGCTGAATTACTTCGATACGGTGTTTTCCATGGGGGTCATCTATCACCGGCGCTCACCTATCGATCATATTCTGGAGCTAAAGAGTTGCCTGCGGCCCGGCGGCGAGCTCGTGATCGAATCGATCTGCGTCGATGGAGGCGAGGGCTACTGTCTTACTCCTGAGAAGAAATACGCGCGCATGTCCAATGTGTGGTTCGTCCCGAGCATAGCCACACTCGTTCAATGGCTCACTCGTTGTGGCCTAACCGATGTCACCGTCATCGACGAATCGACGACGAGTTTAGAGGAACAGCGAAAGACAGACTGGATGCCATTCGACTCGTTGGACGATGCCCTGGACAGGGCTAATCCCTCCCTCACCATCGAGGGCCTGCCGGCACCTAAACGGGTCGTTGTGAAGGCGACGCGAGGCTAGTTCTAATGACAGGCACAGCGGCGAACCCATTCGTGGAACAATGAGTAAAAAACATTGCTCGCGCAGTGACACATATCTCTACAATCAGATTCAACTTCCTTCCATCGAAAATGCCTTGCATCAAACTCAACGTGGTTGACGCGCTAGGGCAATTGCGTTAACACTACGCGAGCCCCATAGAGGGTCAGCTCTAATATTATCCTGCGGCGCCTCTAGCGGGCTCCATAAAAAAGAGAATAACAAGATGGCAAGACCCCTGAGAATTGAGTATCCCGATGCTGTGTATCACGTGTCCAATCGCGGCGCAGACAGACAGCGCGTGTTTCCCTCTGCGAAATACTTCGAGGCATTCCTCGAGGGTCTCGGCGAGACCTGTTCGCGACTCAATGTCGAGGTTCATGCCTATTGCCTGCTCAGGGATGGCTACCATCTCGTGGTGAAGACGCCCGAGGCCAACCTCAGCCGATTCATGCGCCAGGTAGACGGGCTCTATACGCAGCAGTATCAGAAGATGAAGGGCAGCGATGGCTCCCTGTTCAGGGGACGCTACAAAGCCGTGCTAGTGCAGGCCGAGAAATACCTGCTGCCACTGTCCTGCTTCATTCATACGCGCGTGAAGGCTTCGGAGCTGAATAACTACCCCTGGTCCAGTTATACGAACTTTACGCGAAAGGCGAAACCGCCGGCCTGGTTCAATCGAGACGAAACACTGAAGCAGCTGCGTACGGCGGCAGCGAAGCGCCCAGCCGCCTATAAGAAGTACGTCTCTCAAGGCGTTAACGAAGAGCTCGCACATTTCTATGGCAAGAAGAACCTATCTTCCGTGTTAGGCGATGACAAGTTTCGCAAATCTGCACAGAAGAAGAAGTCTGCCACCGCGACTCGCGGCATCTCACGCGGCGCAAACGCGAAATGGAGGCCCTCCTGCAAGCAGATTATCAGCGCTGTGGCGAAGGAATTTAAGGTTAGCGAGGCGAGCATCTATAAGGCGGCGCGCGGCCCCGGCTCGAAGAACGTGCCACGCTGGGTTGCCATGTACCTGTGTCAGGAGCTCTCCGCGGTTACGCTGCAGGCCATCGCAAAACTGTTCGCCTTGAAGCGCTACGGCACTGTATCGACGACCGTGGGTAAACTGAAGAAAGAGTTCGAGGCAGACAAGAAACTCGTCGCCCGTACCGAGAAGCTGACCAAGCGGCTGAGTAAAGGCAAATAGCCCTCGCCAGATAGGCCCGTCTGTTTCTCGCAGGCAACAAAAAGCCGGAGTTTTCTACAGAAAATTCCGGCTTTTTCGTTTAAGACTAGCAGGCTAGCCTAAAGCGTACTTACTTGATCTTCGATTCTTTGTAGACCACGTGCTTGCGAACGACGGGATCGAACTTCTTGATCTCCATCTTGTCCGGCATGGTGCGCTTGTTCTTGTCGGTGGTGTAGAAGTGACCAGTCTTGGCACTCGATACCAGCTTAATTTTATCTCTCATAATCTTTGCCTATTGATCGCTGCGTTAACGCGGTGGCGTCTAGACGCGAATGCCGTTGTTTCGAATGTCCGCTAGGACTGCGTCTATACCGTTCTTATCGATAATGCGCATACCCTTGGTCGACAGGCGCAGCTTCACGAAGCGCTTCTCGGACTCTACCCAGAACCGATGAGTATGGATATTGGGCGAAAATCGACGCCGTGTCTTGTTGTGCGCGTGGGAAACATTGTTTCCTGTAACCGGTTTCTTGCCCGTTACCATACAAACCCTGGACATTTTGCTGCCTCGTTTCAGTTAACTAATTGCTTGTCGTGTTGATTATTCGTTGAGCTGTGGCTCGGCGAAGAACCAGGCTCAAAAAAGAGCTGCGTTTTATACCAGAACGATCTGGCAATAGCAAGATAATCGAGGTATCCGGGCCCTGCCCGAGCCCAGCTCGTGCCGGGCCTGGAGCCGACAAAAGCGCCCCGGGGCCGCGGCCTGCGGCGTGCAGCCAAGTCCTATAACAGCCCCCGCTCCGCGAAGGAAACCACCATCGAGCTGCCGATCACCAGATGATCGAGAACCCGCACGTCGATGGTCTGCAGGGCGATACGCAGCTTATTGGTGATGGCGATGTCGGCCTGGCTGGGTTCGGCCACGCCGGAGGGATGGTTGTGGGCCAGAATGACCGCGGCCGCATTGTGGTGCAGACAACGCTTCACAACCTCCCGCGGATAGACCGCGGCACCGTCTATGGTGCCGCGGAACAGCTCCTCCAGCTTCACCACATGGTGCTGGTTGTTGAGGAACAGGCAGCTGAATATCTCGCTCTCGCAGTCTCTGAACTTGGCCCGCAGGTAGTCGCGGGTCGCCGATGAGCTGGTCAGGATGTCTTTCGACTTGATGCCTTCCAGCATATGACGCTGGGCCAGTTCCTTCATCGCCAGGAAGCGCGCCGCCTTGGCCGCGCCGATGCCGCTGTTCTCGGTCAGGCTCCTGCGGTCCGCCGCCATCAGGCCAACGAGCCCACCGTAGCGCGACAGTATTTCGCGCGCCACATCGAGCGAAGTCTTGCCCCGTGTGCCCGTCTGCAGCAGCACCGCGAGCAGCTCGGCATCGGACAGACTGGCGACACCTCTGCTTAGCAACTTCTCTCTGGGCCGCTCCCCCAGCGGCCAACTCGCCATGCTCATGCGGCTCACTCCCTCTCCGGCTTTGCCTCCATGGCAAAATTTCCCTGCCCGCTACACAATAATAGTCGCTGGCCGGAAGAAGCCGTAATCTGCCGTCAAATTGATTAACTCGGGGCTAGCTGCTAGTCTAGCTATCCCTTGAACCACCATGTCCACTGGGCCTCCATGTTAAGCCTCACTAACAAGCGCATCTTACTCGGTCTCACAGGCGGCATCGCAGCCTACAAATGTGCCGAGCTGACGCGCCTGCTAATCAAGGCCGGCGCCGAGGTGCGAGTCGGCATGACACGGGCGGCGACCGAATTCATTACCCCGCTCACGATGCAGGCCCTCTCCGGTCAGCGTGTGCATCTGGATCTACTCGATAGCGATGCCGAGGCCGCCATGGGCCATATCGAGCTGGCGCGCTGGGCAGACCTGGTATTGATAGCCCCGGCGACGGCCGATTTCATCGCGCGCATCAGCCACGGGCAGGCGGACGATATTCTCTCGACCATGGTGCTCGCTACCTCGGCCAAGATCGCCATAGCCCCCGCCATGAATCAGGCGATGTGGGCGGACAAGAGCACGGCGGATAACCTCAACGTCCTGGTCGATCGTGGCTACCACATTTTTGGACCGGCAGAGGGTGAGCAGGCCTGTGGCGACGTAGGCCCCGGCCGCATGATGGAGCCGGCACAGCTGCTCGAGTTGAGTGCCAGCCTATTCGAGACCGGCGCGCTAGCCGGAAAGAATTTCCTTATTACCGGCGGGCCGACCCGCGAGGCGATTGATCCGGTGCGTTTCATCAGCAATCACAGCTCCGGCAAGATGGCCTATGCGCTGGCCGCCGAGGCAGCCGCCGCCGGCGCGAAGGTCACATTAATCAGCGGGCCCGTGAGCCTGCCGACACCCGATAGCGTCAAACGTATCGATGTGGTCAGCGCACAGGAAATGCTGGAGGCCACGCAGGCTAACCTGGCCGGCTGCGACGTATTCGTCGGCGTCGCCGCGGTAGCCGACTACCGACCGCAGGCGATTGAGACGCAGAAGATAAAGAAGTCGGAGGATCAGATGCAGCTCACGCTCGTGAAGAATCCCGACATCATCAGCGAGGTGGCTGGCAGCGAAGCCCGACCCTTCGTCGTGGGCTTCGCCGCGGAGACGAATGACATCGTAAGCAATGGCCGTGACAAGCTACAGCGCAAGAAGCTCGATATGTTATTCGCCAACAATGCGACCGAGACCTTCGACAGCGACTCGATCTCCGTGACTGCCCTTACGCCAACTAGCGAGACCGAGTTGAGCACGGGCAATAAGAATGTGGTTGCCAGGAATATGCTGCAACTTATTGCAGACGCACTAAATGACAACACAGACTAGAAGGCAGAGCCCACGCTCTGTCACCGGCAAATTCAGTGGCGGCGAATATGACGCAAGTTGCAACACAAGCTAGCCATCCCTTGATACCCGCCTCGATCTTTAGGGCCTATGACATACGCGGCATCGCCGAGCAGCAGCTTAGCGAGGACAGCGTGCGGCTCATCGGTCAGGCCATCGGCAGCGAGGCGCTGGATCAGGGCATTGAGTCACTGCTGCTAGGTTACGACGGCAGGCTCTCTAGCCCCGCTCTTTCCGTCGCGCTGATCGAAGGCCTGCGCGCGAGTGGCTGCAATGTAACAAACCTCGGCCTGGTGCCCACGCCACTGCTCTATTTCGCGACACATACGACCGGCATCGATTCCGGCGTTATGCTGACTGCCAGTCACAATCCGTCGAACTACAATGGCTTGAAGATCGTTTTTAATCAGACAAGCCTCGCGGAGAATCAGATACAGGACATTCGATCGCGCATAGAGACCAATCAGTTAAGAACGGGCAATGGCACGCTGAATGAGCTGTGCGTCGATGCCGACTACATCGAGAACGTCACCCAGCGCATCAGCCTCGCACGAAAGCTGCGTGTAGTGGTGGACTGCGGCAATGCCGTGCCGGGCAAGATCGCGCCGACACTCTTCGCGGCGCTGGGCTGCGAGGTGCATCCGCTGTTCTGCGAGATCGATGGCAGCTTTCCCAACCATCATCCGGACCCGACGGTGCCGGATAACCTCATCGCTCTGTCGGAGGCCGTGCTGGAACACGAAGCGGATCTCGGCATCGCGCTCGATGGCGATGGCGACCGCGTCGGCCTGATCAATAATCTTGGCGAGTTCGTCGACGCCGATCGCCTGCTGATGTTGCTGGTCGAAGCCATCGTCCCGAATCATCCAGGCCGGGCCGTTGTGTACGATGTGAAATGCAGCAGCAAGCTGGGCAGCTTGGTTAGCAAACATGGCGCGAATCCGGTGATGCACCGCAGCGGCCACTCCTTCATGAAGCACAAGATGCAGGAGCTCGATGCGATACTTGGCGGCGAGTTCGCCGCACACATATTCATACGGGACGACTGGTTCGGCTTCGACGATGGCATGTACGTGGCGGCGCGACTATTGCAGATTCTGAGCGAGACGGCTGAGACCGGCGCGGAAGTCTTCGGCCGCTATAAGACTGGCTTCGCGACACCCGAGATCAAAGTGCCGGTGAGCGAGGAGCAGAAATTTGCGCTGATGCAGCGCCTGCTCGATCTCGCCGATCTGTCCGCAGCCAGACTCATCACGCTCGATGGGCTGCGCGCCGAATACGATGACGGCTGGGGGCTAGTTCGCGCCTCGAACACCAGCCCAGCCCTGCTGCTGCGCTTCGAGGCCGATACCGAGGCTCGGCTAGTGGAGATACAGCAGGAGTTTAAAGCTTTAATGCACCGCGCAGATAAGAATCTAGAAATAGGCTTTTAGGACGCTATAGAGAGCTGCTGCCGCAGGCACAGCGCAAGATCACGGAATACACTGACATGTCACTAACATTAGAGAATGCCAAGAACGTCGCGAAGGTACTTACCGAGTCGCTGCCCTATATTCAGAAGTTTACTGGGCGCACCGTCGTGGTTAAGTACGGCGGCAATGCCATGGTGGACGAGGCACTGAAGCAGAGCTTCGCACGTGACATCGTGCTGATGAAACTGGTCGGCATTAACCCGATCGTCGTACATGGTGGCGGGCCGCAGATTGGCAGCCTGTTGGAGAGACTGAACATCGAGTCGAACTTCATCGATGGCCTGCGCGTGACCGATGGCCAGACCATGGACGTAGTGGAGATGGTGCTGGGCGGCCTCGTGAACAAGGAGATCGTCGCACTACTGAACAAGAACCAGGGCAAGGCCGTAGGTATCAGCGGCAAAGACGGCAATCTAATACGCGCGCGCCAGCTCAAGTTTAAGCGCAAGGGCTCCAAGCCCGCCGATGCGGCCATCGACATCGGTCAAGTGGGCGAGGTCGTTTCCATCAACACCGAGATTCTGGAGGTCATGAAGGACAGCGACTTCATTCCGGTGATCGCGCCCATCGGCACCGACAGTGACGGTGCCAGCTACAATATCAACGCCGATTCGGTGGCTGGTGAGATAGCGAGCGTCCTCAATGCCGAGAAGCTAATACTGCTCACCAATATTGCCGGGGTGCAGGACAAGAAGGGAAATGTGCTAACCGGGCTCAGCATTAAGCAAGTTGACAAGCTAATTGCCGATAAAACAATACAGGGGGGAATGCTGCCCAAGGTGGAGTGTGCCCTGAACGCCGTGAAGAATGGCGTGCACAGCGCCACCATCGTCGATGGAAGAGTAGAACACGCGGTACTCCTGGAGATATTCACCGACGAAGGCGTCGGCACGTTGATTTCCAAGAGCGGATTGGACAAGACATAGCCGGGCCCCGAACGACATGGACAAAGCGAACAAGATTTCTCGGAAAGACCAGATCCTGCAGGCGCTCGCGCGCATGCTGGAATCGGCACCGGGTGAACGCATCACGACCGCAGCACTAGCGCGCGAGGTAGGCGTTTCCGAGGCGGCTCTGTACCGCCACTTCCCCAGCAAGGCGCGGATGTTCGAAGGACTGATCAAGTTCATCGAGGAGACCTTGTTCGCCCGCATCTCCCGCATCATCAGCGAAGAAGAGAGCGCCGAGCAGCGTTGCCAGAATATCCTGCTACTGGTGCTGACCTTCTGCGACAAGAACCCAGGCATGACTCGGCTACTAACAGGCGACGCTCTCGCCGGCGAGACCGAGCGGCTACGTGAGCGCATCGCGCAATTCTTCGGCCGACTGGAGTCGCAGTTAAAGCAGGTGTTAAGAGAGGCGCAGATCAGGGAGAACCTGAAGACGACAATCTCCCCGGCCATTCTGGCGAATCTATTGCTCGCCGCCGCCGAGGGCAGGCTAGTACAGTTCGTGCGCAGCGAGTTCAAGACCTCGCCGCTGGAGGATTGGGACACGCAGTGGGCCTATCTTAGCGCGAACTTACTCGAGCCTTATTCCGCCGCCGCTGGTAACGAGACCCCCGCCTAGCTCGCTAGGCGATGCCATACTCTTCACGGTAGGCTACAACCGCATCCAGATGTGACTTCAACTCTGAGCTATCGGCCGTCATCAGATAGTCCACGATGTTCTTGAGACTTATTATACTAACAACCTTTATCTGGTAGCTCTGCTCGATCTCCTGGATCGCAGAGAGATCTCCCGTGCCCTTCTCCTGCCTGTCCATAGCGACGGCGATGCCGTTGAGTTGGGCGCCGCTGCTGGAAATAATGTCGGCGGCTTCTCTCACCGCCGTGCCGGCCGTGATGACATCGTCGACGATGAGCACCTTGCCCCTAAGCGGCGCGCCCACTATCGAACCTCCCTCGCCGTGATCCTTCGCCTCTTTGCGATTAAAGCAATAGGGCTTGTTGATCTCGTGCTTGTTCGCCAAGGCCATCGCCGTCGAGGTGGCTAGGGGAATCCCCTTGTAGGCAGGCCCGAACAGGACGTCGTAGTCGATGCCGGAGTCGACGATGGCAGCGGCATAGCAGCGAGCGAGGAAGGCGAGCTTCTCGCCGGTATCAAAAAGGCCGGCGTTAAAGAAGTAAGGACTGACACGACCCGACTTCAGGGTGAACTCACCGAAGCGCAGGATCTCGTTATCGATGACGAACTGTAGGAATGTTTTTTGAAAGTCTTGCATCGCTGCCTCGCTATATCTCGGCTCGCCTAGGACAGAGCCTGTTTCTGCTTCGCCACCAACTCCTCGATGCCCTGCTTGCCGAGTGCGAGCATCTCTAGCAGTTGTTCGTGGCTAAAGTCGCCGTCTTCGCCGGTGCCCTGCACCTCGATGAAACCCCCCGCTTCGGTCATGACGATATTCATGTCCGTCTCGGCATTGGAGTCCTCGATGTAGTCGAGATCGAGTACGGCCTGCCCCTGATAGATGCCGACCGAGACCGAGGCGATCAACTGCTTCGCCGGATTCCCCGCCACCATCTTGTTGGCGATCATGTGATTGATGGCATCCATCATCGCGACGCAGCCACCTGTTATCGACGCCGTACGCGTGCCGCCGTCGGCCTGTATCACATCGCAGTCTACCTTGATCGTGTGCTCGCCCAGTTGCGTCAGGTCGATCGCGGCTCGCAGCGAGCGGCCGATCAGGCGCTGGATCTCCAGGCTGCGGCCGGACTGCTTGCCCCGCGCCGCCTCGCGGTCCATGCGGGTATTGGTAGAACGCGGCAGCATGCCGTACTCCGCCGTGATCCAACCCTTGCCGCTGCCCTTTAGAAAGCGGGGAACCGAGGCCTCCACACTGGCGTTACACAGCACCTTGGTATCACCAAACTCGACCAACACAGAGCCTTCCGCATGTTTCGTATAGTTTCTGCTGATGGAGATATCACGCAGTTGATCTGCGTCTCTGAGGCTTGGTCGTTTAGATTCAGTCATAATTTTCCTGTAGGTAGATTTCTATAAAACACAGTTTGGGCTGGCACCAAATTATCCTCGATATTGATTGTTATAGCGAGCCGCGGGCCTCGATTACCGCGGGCTGACCAACCGACCAATGGGCACTGTGATTACGACGCGATTAGGTTAAAATGCCGCATTCAGGATTGGCCTCGGCATTGGATATTACGCTATGACATTAAGTATGACTGCCTTCTCCAGGCAGCAGCACGAGCAGGAATGGGGTTCACTAACCTGGGAGATTCGATCCGTTAATCATCGTTATCTGGAAACCAGCGTACGCCTGCCGGAGTCTTTCCGCGCACTGGAGAATGCGGTGCGCGAGGCCGTGCGCAAGCGTCTCACGCGCGGCAAGGTGGAGTGCCAGCTGCGCTTTCAATCCGAGGCGAAGGTCAGCAACGAATTGCATCTCAACAAGGCACTTATCCAGCAATTATTGGAGGCTAACAAGGAGATTGAACAGCTCACCGGCGAGTCTTCGAGTCTTGGCAATATGGAAGTCTTGCGTTGGCCCGGCGTCATCGAGGAGCAGGATTTCGACAAGGCCACTATCGAGAAAGAGGCACTGGCGCTGTTCGGCGCCGCCCTCGATGACCTCGTCGCGACGCGTCAGCGCGAAGGCGCCGAGTTAGAGGGCTTCATCAAGCAGCGCATCGAGTCAATACGCGAGATCGTCGTCTCAATACGCGAGAAGATGCCCGATATCCTGGCGAAACAGAAGCAAGGCATCCTCGACAAATTGGAAGAGCTCAAGGCCGAGCTGGAACCCACCCGGCTGGAGCAGGAAGTCTCATTGCTCGCACAGAAGGCCGATGTAGAAGAGGAGCTCGATAGACTGGACTCCCACCTCAACGAGGTCGCCCGTGTGCTTGAAGCCAAGGGGCAGAAGGGGCGACGACTCGACTTCCTCATGCAGGAGCTGAACCGCGAGGCGAATACGCTATCGTCAAAATCCATCGTGTCCGAGACCACCCTCAGCGCGGTCGAGCTGAAGGTACTGATCGAGCAGATGCGCGAGCAGATTCAGAACATAGAGTGAAGGAGTTTCAGTTGAAACGGTTCGAGGGGATCGAAGGGCATGGCTAGAGGTACACTATTCATCGTGACCGCGCCTTCTGGCGCAGGCAAGACCAGCCTGGTGAAGGCGCTTGTCGATAGCGAGCAGCGGCTGCGCGTCTCGGTCTCCCATACAACCCGTACCAAGCGCCCCAGCGAGAACGATGGCGTGAACTACCATTTCGTCGACAAGCCCCGGTTCATGGCGATGCTTGAGGCCGGCGACTTCTTCGAGAGCGCTGAGGTCTACGGCAATCACTATGGCACCTCGCAGCTCTGGGTTAATGAGCAGCTGGATGCCGGGCTCGACGTGATCCTCGAGATCGACTGGCAGGGAGCCGAGCAGGTACGCAATCTCGACCCCAGCGCCTGTTCCATCTTTATTTTGCCCCCTTCGCTTGAAACTCTCGAGACACGCCTGAGAGATCGCGCACAGGATGACACCGCGACCATCGAAAAACGCATGAGTGAGGCGGTCGCGGAGATCTCCCATGTCGCGGAGGCCGATTTCGTGGTCATCAACGACGATTTCGACACCGCGCTCGCCGACCTCGCCGCCATTGTCCGCTCCCGCCGCCTGACCGTTAAGTACCAGGAAACCAATCAGGCCGCCCTCCTAGCCAACCTGGCCGGTCGCAAATAGGCCAATCCGCAGAACTGGCTGAGAATAGCCAGCCCGCCGCCGTATAGCGCTTTTTCAGGCCCTTCCGACAGGAAGATAGGCGCATCAAATGTATGCAATTTAGGCCAGAATTCAGTAGAATCCTCGGTCCTCGTTAAATATGCTCCCTGGAGCTTTGGTGGCCGCGCCGGCATCAGCTTGAAACCGTGCGGATCGGCACCAAATAGACATGTAGAACATTAAGGGTTTGGTATGGCTAGAATCACTGTAGAAGATTGTTTGGAAAACGTTGATAACCGCTTCGAGCTGGTCATGGTATCCAGCAAGCGCTCGCGTCAGATTCAGACGGGCGGCAAGGACCCACTGGTGTCTGTCGACAACGACAAGCCAACCGTACTCGCGCTGCGCGAGATCGCCGAAGGCCTCATCGACGCTAGCATCCTGATCGCCAAGCCGCCGAGCGTCGAGCTCGAAGAGCTGTCCGAAGATATTAACGCCGAGGTGGTAGAGGGCGCGGAAGCGGCCAGCGAAGCTGAGGAGTCAGGCGAAGCCGCCACAGACGAAACCGCCGAGAAAGCAGCCGAGACAGAAGAACCCAAACCGGAAGCCTAATCACCCAGGAGTCGAGTCTTGCAAGTCCCAGTACTAGACAACATCGACTCTCTTGCCTCAGACCTTACCAGCTACCTCGGTAAGGATCAGGTCAACAACGTACGCCGTGCCTATTACTACGCGGAGCAGGCCCACGAGGGTCAGTTCCGTCGTAGCGGCGACCCCTACGTCACCCATCCGCTCGCCGTAGCCGGCATCCTCAGCGAGATGCACATGGACCATCAGAGCCTGATGGCCGCCATGCTGCACGACGTAATCGAAGACACCGGCATCACGAAGACCGCGATCAAGACGCAGTTTGGCAACTCGGTTGCCGACCTGGTCGATGGCGTCAGCAAGCTGAATAAAATTACCTTTAGTAGCCGCGCCGAGGCACAGGCCGAGAACTTCCAGAAGATGGCGATGGCCATGGCGAAGGATCTTCGTGTGATTCTGGTGAAGATCGCCGACCGCCTCCATAACATGCGTACCTTGGATGTGCTGGCGCCGGACAAGCGCAGACGCATCGCGCGCGAGACTCTGGACATCTACGCCCCAATTGCGAATCGCCTCGGCATGAATACCGTCAGGGTCGAGTTCGAGGAACTCGGCTTCGCGGCGCTGTATCCGATGCGAGCACGGCGCATCTCCGCCGCGGTGAAACGCATCCGCGGCAACCGAAAGGAAATTCTCTCCAAGATCGAGACTTCGATCGAGGCCTGCCTCGAACGCGAGGACCTGCCGGGGCGCTGCATCGGGCGCGAGAAACACCTCTATAGCATCTACGAGAAGATGCGCAGCAAGCGTAAGTCTTTCTCCGAGATCATGGACGTGTATGCCTTCCGCATCGTCGTCGATCGCGTGGACACCTGTTATCGAGTGTTAGGCGCGGTGCACAGCCTATACAAGCCGGTGCCGGGCCGCTTCAAGGACTACATCGCGATTCCCAAGGCGAATGGCTACCAGTCGCTGCATACCACGCTATTCGGCATGCACGGCGTTCCCATCGAGATTCAGATTCGCACGGAAGAGATGGAGGCGATGGCAAACAACGGCATCGCCGCGCACTGGCTTTACAAGTCTAGCGATGATCTTCCTAACAATGCACATATGCGAGCGCGCGAGTGGGTGAATGGCCTTCTAGATATGCAGAAGCACGCGGGCAACTCGCTAGAGTTTATCGAGAACGTCAAGATCGACCTGTTCCCCGACGAGATCTATGTATTTACGCCCAAGGGAACGATCTTCGAGCTTCCAGCCGGTTCTACCGCCGTGGACTTCGCCTATGCGATCCATACCGATGTGGGTAACTCCTGCGTCGCCTGCCGCATCAGTCGCCGCCTGGCGCCACTCAGCGAGCCGCTGCAGAGCGGTCAGACGGTGGAGATCATCACGGCACCGGGCACGCAGCCGAATCCGGCCTGGCTGAGCTTCGTCATTACCGGCAAGGCGCGTAGCAATATCCGTCACTATCTGAAGAATCAGAAACACTCGGAGTCGGTCGCCCTGGGCCGCCGCCTGCTCAACAAGGCGCTGGCGGGCTTCGGCAATCAGCTAGAAGAAATTTCGCAGGAGAATATCGAAGCCGTCCTGCAGCAGACGAAACTAAAATCCATGGACCAATTGTTAGAAGAGATTGGCCTTGGTAACCGCATGTCCTACATGATCGCCCAGCGTCTCACCACGCAGAACAATATCTCTACCGACGAGGCGCAGAAGGAATCGGACAAGCAAGGTTCGATCGATATACGCGGCTCCGAAGGTATGGTGATGAACTATGCGAAGTGCTGCCATCCCATCCCCGGCGACCCAATCGTCGGCCATATCAGCTCGGGCCGAGGCATGGTGATTCACACGGACGACTGCAATAACATTGCCGATATTCGAGACAACCCCGAGAAGTGCGTCTCCGTGCGCTGGGACCCCAAGGTCGAGGGCGAGTTCTCTGTCGAGCTGCGGGTGGAGCTGGAGAACGAGCGCGGCATCATCGCGACGCTGGCTACCACCATCACCAGTAACGACGCCAACATCGAGAAGATCTCCACGGTAGAGAGAGACGCGCGCTTCAGTATCGTGAACCTCTCGCTCAATGTGCATAACCGAGTCCACCTCGCACGCGTCATGAAGCGCGTGCGACTCATCAAGCCAGTCGCGAAGGTCACCCGCGTGAAGAGTCGCAAGGTGCGCAAGACCATCAAGAACATCGTCGGTAGTCCCTAAGCGAAAACAGCAGGAAACAGCCATGGCAAATATTCAGCAAGTGCAATCCGATGCGGCACCGGCGGCGATCGGCCCTTACTCGCAGGCGATAAAGGCCAGCTCCTTGGTATTCCTCTCGGGGCAGATTCCCCTGGATCCCGAGAGCATGGAGATTGTGCCCGGCGATGTTGCGGCGCAGACCCATCAGGTGTTCAAGAACCTGATCTCGGTCAGTGAGGCCGCCGGTGGCAGCCTCGCCAATGCGGTAAAACTCACCATCTATGTCACAGACCTGGGCGACTTCGCTACGGTGAACGAGATCATGGCCAGCTACTTCAGCGAGCCCTTTCCCGCCCGCGCCACGATTCAGGTCAGCGCCCTGCCCAAGGGTGCGGCGGTAGAGATCGACGCCATCCTCGCACTCTAGGCGATGAGGTTGGGCCAGAGCCGCCACGGTCTGGGCTCCTGCGTGGCACTACTGTATAAAAACACATATACTCTAACCTAGCCTGTCGGCAAGGGTTCCAGGGCTCTTGGCGCCGGCCATCGACCACTCACCAGGAGCTCCTCCGCGACCCCGGACAGCCGCCGCTTGTGAATGCCGCCAGCCAACAATTAGACGCGATTCCCGTCACCCGCCTGAAGGGCGTCGGTGCTGCTTTGGAGAAGAAACTCAACGGCATCGGCATCTTCAATGTACAGGACTTGCTGTTTCACCTACCCTTCCGCTACGAAGACAGAACCCGCCTAGCCGCTATCGGCTCCGTGCGCGCGGGCGAGACCGTGCAGGTACAGGGCGAGATACTCACAACCGATATCCAGTTCGGCAGGCGCCGCAGTCTGGGCTGTACGATCAAGGACAGCAGCGGCTTCATCACGCTGCGCTTCTTCCACTTCAGCAATGCCCAGAAGAACTCGCTGGCGGTGGGTTCCCAGGTGCGCTGTTATGGCGAGGTGCGTCGCGGGCGCTCGGGGTTTGAACTCTTCCATCCGGAATACCGCATCGTGCGCGAGGGCGAAGACCTCGTCGTCGAAGACTGCCTAACTGCAATCTATCCGGCGACAGAAGGGCTGGGTCAGGCGAGGCTGCGTAGCATCGCGACTCAGGCGCTGGCCTACCTGCCGACCGATGACCAGCAGAGCCTCGATTCCGCGCTTACCGAACTGCTGCCGATTGATATCGTTAAGCGATTCAAGCTTCCGCCCCTACTCGAGGCAATCAGGCTGATTCACCGGCCACCGATCGAGGCACCACTGCGCTGGCAGAGCGAAGGCAAGAACCCGGGCCAGCACCGCTTGTCATTCGAAGAGCTGCTGGCCCATCGACTCTGCATGCGCCGCTTCAAGTCCGCCTCGCAGCAGCAGGCCGCACCCAGGTTCAATACCGCGCCCTCGCTGGTAGCAGACTTTATAGCGCAGCTTCCCTTCACGCTAACCGGGGGGCAGCAGCGTGCCTACAGCGAGATCAGCGACGATCTCGCCCGCGCCTGCCCGATGTTGCGCCTTTTACAGGGCGACGTCGGTTCAGGCAAGACCGTCGTCGCGGCGCTGTCAGCGCTGCACGCGATCGCAGGCGGTTTTCAGGTCGCGCTGATGGCACCCACCGAGTTGCTCGCGGAGCAGCACTTCGCCAATTTCCGCGAATGGTTCGAGGCGCTGGGTATCAACGTCGGCTGGCTTAGCGGCAAGACCAAGGGAAAGCCCCGACAGCTACAACTCGAGTCTCTTGCTAACGGCGAATGCCAACTACTAGTGGGAACCCACGCACTCTTCCAGGACGAAGTCATCTACAACAAATTGGGCTTAGTCATCATCGACGAGCAGCACCGCTTCGGTGTGCATCAGCGACTCGCGCTTAGAGAGAAGGCGAATCGACACGCCCTAAATCCACACCAGCTCGTGATGACGGCAACGCCGATACCGCGCACGCTCGCGATGAGCGCCTATGCCGACCTCGACAATTCAATCATCGACGAGTTGCCCCCCGGACGTACGCCGGTGAACACGGCGATCATCGCAAACGACCGCCGCGGCGATGTGATCGCGCGCATAGAACAGGCCTGCAAAGAAAATTCGCAGGCCTATTGGGTCTGCACGCTGATCGAAGAGAGCGAGGCACTGCAGTGTCAGGCGGCGGAAGTGACGGCGGAGCAATTGGCAAAGCTGCTGCCGTCGATCGAGATCGGTCTCATTCACGGCCGCATGAAGCCAGCTGAGAAGGCCGATATCATGCAACGCTTCAAACAGGGCGACATACAACTGCTGGTAGCGACCACGGTGATCGAGGTGGGCGTAGACGTGCCTAACGCTAGTCTGATGGTTATCGAGAATCCGGAGCGCTTGGGCCTCGCCCAGCTACACCAGCTACGCGGTCGCGTCGGGCGCGGGTCGAAGCACAGCCACTGCATACTGCTATATCAGAACCCACTGTCCCGAGCGGGCAAGCAGCGCCTCGCCGTGATGCGCGAGAGTACCGATGGTTTCTACATCGCCGAGAAAGACTTGGAGCTGCGCGGGCCGGGGCAGGTATTGGGCACACAGCAGACCGGCCTGATGAGCTTCAAGGTCGCCGACATCAGTCGCGATGCCGAGCTGCTGGATCAGGTGAAAGAGGCCTCGGAGATCATTCTTGGTCAGCATCTCGACATCATCGACCCGCTGATCCAGCGCTGGCTGGGCGACAATGTCGACTACGCAAACGTCTAACCACGCTACCTGCGAATGAATCCACACCCCGCACAATAGGGCTTTTACACCGGCAGCAAAGTCCCTTATGCTAGCTGCTCGATTCGCCAGCCAATTAAAACTCCGCATGGAAACTGTCAGAAAAATTCGCGCAAGAATAGTTGCACAATTTCGCTCGCGCTTTCCCGAGCTGTATGCGAAGTTGCCCGCCTTCGCGGAGCTGACGCGAGCGAACAAGCCGATCGGCATCTACCTGCTGCTGTGGCCAACCATCTCTGCACTATGGATCGCCGAGCAGGGCTTTCCACGACTCTCCCTGCTGTTCATCTTCGTGGTCGGCACCGCGCTTATGCGCTCGGCGGGCTGCTGCGTGAACGATTTCGCCGATTACAAGATCGATGGCAAGGTGGCACGCACCGTACGCCGACCGCTGGCCACCGGCTTGCTGACCAGGAAGGATGCGTTCCTCTGCTTCGCCCTGCTCTCCCTACTCAGCTTCGGCTTGGTGCTACTCACAAACGAGCGCACTATTATTCTCTCCTTCTCCGCCGTCGCACTGGTGGCGGTGTATCCCTTCATGAAGCGCTTCACGAATCTGCCGCAGCTAGTGCTGGGCATCGCGTTCTCCTGGGGAATACTGATGGCGTTCTCGGCGTCGACAGGCGACGTGCCGCAGTCGGCCTATCTCTTGTTCGTTGCAAACTGTCTATGGACGGTCGCCTACGATACGCAGTACGCCATGGTAGACAGAGAGTTCGATATCGAAATAGGGGTCAAGTCTACCGCGATACTGTTCGGCGACGCCGACAAACTAATCATCGCGAGCCTGCAGGCCATGTTTATCGTCTCGCTGTTTCTGGCCGGTCGACAATTCGAGCTGGGTGCTTTCTTCAATCTCTCGCTGCTGATAGCGAGCGGACTGCTCGCCTATCAGCAGTATCTTATCCGCGACCGATTGCCGGGCCCCTGCTTCGAGGCCTTCCTGAATAATAATTGGGTAGGTGCGGTGATCTTTATCGGCGTCTTGCTAGGCACGCTGTAAGAAACCGGCTCCGCGTTCAAGCAGAAGCCGGTTTGCAGCAATAGCTTTTAGACGAAGGCTTGAATGCCTGTCTGTGATCTGCCGAGTATCAGGGCGTGGATGTCCTGCGTGCCCTCGTAGGTATTCACCACTTCCAGGTTCTGGCAGTGACGCATGATCGGGAACTCATCGGAGATACCGTTTCCGCCCAACATGTCCCGCGCCTCTCGCGCCGTGTCCAAGGCCTTCAGACAGGAGTTGCGCTTCAGCAGGGAGATCAGTGGCGGTGCAAGCTTGCCTTCGTCTTTCAGACGACAGGCCTGCAGGCAGCCCTGGAGCCCGAGCGAGATATCGGTCTGCATGATCGCCAGCTTCTTCTGAATGAGTTGATTCGCAGCCAGCGGGCGACCGAACTGCTTTCTGTCCATCGTGTATTGCAGCGCCGTGTGCCAGCAGGTCTCCGCCGCGCCGAGCGCGCCCCAGGCGATGCCGAGTCGCGCCGAGTTCAGGCAGCTAAACGGGCCGGCCAGGCCCTTGGCGTGGGGCAGCTTGTTCTCTTGGGGCACTAACACTTCGTCCATGACGATCTCGCCGGTGATCGATGCCCTGAGGGCGAGCTTGCCCTCGATCTTCGGCGCACTCAGGCCCTTCATGCCCTTGTCGAGGATGAAACCACAAATGGTGCCATCATCGTCCTTCGCCCAGACGATAAAAACGTCTGCGATCGGCGAGTTGCTGATCCAGTTCTTGGCGCCGGTCAGCGAGTAGCCGCCGTCGACGGACTTCGCGCGGGTAATCATGCCACCGGGGTCGGAGCCATGATCGGGTTCGGTCAGGCCGAAGCAGCCGATGTATTCGCCACTCGCGAGCTTCGGCAGGTATTTCTGCTTCTGCTCTTCGCTGCCGAAGGTATTGATCGGGTGCATGACCAGGCTGGACTGCACGCTCATCATGGAGCGGTAGCCCGAATCCACCGCTTCGACCTCGCGCGCCATCAGGCCGTAGCAGACATAATTCACGCCGGCGCAGTCGTAGCCCTGAATGGTGGCGCCCAACAGGCCGAGGGCTCCCATCTCGCGGAAGATCTCCGGGTCGGTCTCTTCCTTCTGATAGGCTTCGCGTACGCGGGGTAGTAGTTTCTCTTGAGCGTATTGCTTCGCTGTGTCTCGAACCAGACGTTCTTCCTCAGACAACTGCTCTTCCAACATGAATGGATCTTGCCAATTGAATGGCACATTGTCCGATCTGACAGACATAGCTTTCTCCTCGTGTGCTCGGGCGTGCCGCTGTGGGCATGCCCTCTTTCCGTCCAGCAATATGGCGAATCGAACAAACTCTGATGGCCGCCACGAGCCGGATGCAGGCGCGGTAGTCTATCAAAGTTTCGACTATTACTCTAAGACTGCCGCCGCCACCGCCTGCGCGAATGAGGCCAGATAAAGCCGAGAATCTCGGCGACATTTTGGTAGAATAGCGCGCCATGGATGTATCCCACATATTAGATTCCCTCAACGATGAGCAACGAAACGCGGTAGCAAATCCGGCCCAGCACCTACTCGTGTTGGCCGGTGCCGGCAGCGGCAAGACCCGCGTGCTCGTGCATCGCATCGCCTGGCTGCTGGAGGCCGAGCAGGCATCGCCCTTCTCGATACTGGCCGTCACCTTCACCAACAAGGCGGCGCGGGAGATGCGCGGGCGCATCGAGTCTCTGATGGGGCATTCCTTCGGCGGCATGTGGGTGGGTACCTTCCACGGCCTCGCCCATCGGCTGCTACGATCGCACTGGCAGGAGGCGGGCCTTGTCGAGGACTTTCATATCCTCGACAGCGACGACCAGCTGCGCCTGATCAAGCGTATCAATCGATCGCTGAAGATCGATGAGGACAAGTGGCCGGCGAGGCAGTGCCAGTGGTATATCAATTCGCAGAAAGACGAAGGACTGCGCGCGGCCAATATCGACCACTTCGAAGACGACTACACCAAGACCATGCTGGAGGTGTACAAGACCTACGAGGAGGCCTGCGACCGCGGCGGCATGATCGACTTTGGCGAGATACTACTGCGGGCCCACGAGCTCTGGCTTAAAAATCCGCAGATACTGGAGCACTATCAGCGCCGCTTCAGCCACATCCTCGTCGACGAGTTTCAAGACACCAACTCCATTCAATACGCCTGGCTGCGTGTGCTGGCGGGAACGCAGAATCAGCTAATGGTTGTGGGCGACGACGATCAATCGATCTATGGCTGGCGCGGCGCCAAGATCGAAAACATTCAACAGTTCAACGTAGACTTCGCAGACGCCGAGACCGTCCGCCTCGAACAGAACTACCGTTCTACATCTACCATCTTGAAAGCGGCCAACAAACTCATCTCGAATAACCAGAGCCGCCTCGGCAAGAATCTCTGGACCGAGGGTGGGGACGGCGAGCCTATCAGCCTGTACGAGGCCTTCAACGAACAGGACGAGGCACGCTTCATCGTCGACCGCGTGCAGGACTGGTTTAACAACGGCAATCGACGCTCCGATGCCGCCATCCTCTATCGCTCCAACGCGCAGTCGCGCGAGCTGGAAGACGCGCTGCTGCGCATGGGTATGCCCTATCGAATCTATGGTGGCCATCGTTTCTACGAACGCCTCGAGATCAAGAACGCCCTCGCCTATCTGCGCCTTATTATCAACAGAGACGACGACACCGCGATCGAGCGCGTGATCAATGTGCCCACGCGGGGCATCGGCGGCCGCACCATCGAGCAGATCCGCTCTGTCGCGCGCGAGGATAGTAGCTCGCTGTGGCAGGCCTGCTGCAAGTGTGTGAACGAGACGCTGATGACGTCTCGCGCCTCGAATGCCGTGCTCGCCTTCCTCAAGCTCATCGATGAGCTGGACAGCGCCTGCAGCAATCTAGAACTGGCGGAGAAGGCCGAGCATATCATTGCTCATACGGGCTTGGTGCAGCATCACGAGAAGGAAGGCGGCGAGAAGGCACGCGCGCGCATCGAGAACCTCGAAGAACTGGTGACAGCAGCAAACAACTTCGACGACCCCGAGATCGACGAAGACTTCGACCTGCAATCGAATGCCTTCCTCGCCGCCTTTCTGGATCAGGCGGCGCTGGATGCGGGCGAGACACAGGCTGACGAATCGGACGACGCCGTGCAGCTCATGACTCTGCACTCGGCGAAGGGGCTGGAGTTTCAGCTCGTGTTCCTCGCCGGCATGGAAGAGGGGCTATTCCCTCACAAGATGTCTATGGATAACATCGCCGGGCTAGAGGAAGAGAGAAGGCTCTGCTACGTCGGCATCACCCGTGCGAAGACCAAGCTGTATCTGAGCCACGCCGAGTCTCGACGCCTGCATGGCGACGTCAACCTCTGTCGTCCCTCTCGCTTCATCAATGAGATTCCCAGCGAGCTATTGGACGAGATAAGAATGAAGTCGAATGTGAGTAGACCCGCCTTCGGCAATACCCGCATCGGCCGCAAGGCCAGCAGCAGGCTCAACGGCGATATCGAAGTGCCAGAGACAGAGCTGTCGCTAGGCCAGCGCGTGGTACACGGGAAGTTCGGCGAGGGCGTGGTTCTCAACTACGAGGGCCAGGGGCCTAACGCACGCGTGCAGGTAAACTTCGACGCGGTGGGCAGCAAGTGGCTGGTGCTTTCCTACGCGAAACTGGAAGTGTTAGCCTAGGCGCTACAGAGCCGCCCGGCCATTTAGACTACAAGGAATCAAGACGATGTTTTCTACTTACTCGATTGGCAAGGCGGCGAAGGCACTCTGCGTAGCGGGCCTCGTATCCCTGCTCTCTGCCTGTGGTGGAGATGCGCCCAACGTCGCGGCGAACGGCGTCGGCATGTCAGCGCAGGAACAGACCGTCTACGAGTGGAAACTCATCACGAGTTGGCCCAAGAATCTGCCCGCGCTGGGCACCTCGCCGGAACACTTCGCCGACATCGTCGAGAAGATGAGCAATGGCCGTATGCGCATACGCGTCTACGGCGCGAACGAACTGGTCGGTGGCCTCGAGGTCTTCGACGCCGTATCACAAGGCGTCGCCGAGATCGGACACACCGGCGCCTATTACTGGCAGGGCAAGATTCCCAGCACGCCCTTCTTCTCCACCATCCCCTTCGGCCTGACCGGCACCGAGATGAATGCCTGGCTGACTTACGGCGGCGGCAACGAGCTATGGCAGGAGATCTACGCGCCTTTTAATTTGATTCCCATGCGCGGCGGCAACTCAGGCACGCAGATGTTCGGCTGGTTCAACCGCGAGATTAATTCCCTTGATGACCTGCAAGGTCTGAAGATGCGCATACCAGGCCTGGGCGGCGAGGTGTTCAGTCGCGCGGGCGGCACGCCTGTCACCATGCAGGTGAGCGAGGTCTTCACTGCGATGCAGACAGGCGCGCTGGATGCGACCGAGTTCGTGAGTCCCTTCAACGACATGGCGGCGGGCTATCATACTGTAGCCGACTACTATTATTACCCCGGTTGGCACGAGCCGGGCTCGACGCTTGAAACCATCTTCAACAAGACTGCCTTCGAGGCCCTGCCGCAGGATCTGCAGGAGATACTGAAGGCAGGCACCGAGGTGATGAACCAGCTGCTGCTGGACGAACTCACCGCACGCAACAACGAGGCGCTGCGGGTTCTGGTCGAGGAGCATGGCGTGCAGCTAAGAAAACTGCCCGATGAGGTGTTGGTGGAACTGCGCGAGATCTCCGACCAGGTTGTCGCCGAGCTCGCCGAGACCGACGAGGTGACGCGTCGCATCTACGATTCCTACAAGAGCTTTCAGGCGGGGGTTTCAAACTATCACCGCATCGCGGAAGACGCCTACGTGGAGGCGCGCAAGCTGCCAAGCAACTAGCCCCACACTTCTGTTTCGCTATACCTGCTGTGGAATAGGCCGCGGCTTGCCGCTCTCATCGATGGCGACGAACACGAACAGGCCCTCGGCCACCTTCTTCGGCTTCTCGTCGATGCTGATCAGCGAGGTCCATACCTCGACATTGATCTGCACCGAAGTCTTGCCTGTCTTCACCACTTGCGTAAAACAACTCACCGTCGCGCCCACTTTTACCGGGCTAATAAAGTGAACGTTCTGGATCGCGACGGTGACCGATCGACCGCGGGTCGCCTTCTTGCTCGCGATGCCAGCCGCCAGGTCCATCTGCGATACCAGCCAGCCTCCGAAGATGTCGCCGTTCGCATTCGTGTCCTTCGGCATCGCTAGGGTTTGCAGTGCCAATTCGCCGAGCGGTTCGGCTTCGGGGTTACTCATAGTGTATTCCTTCGTTCGGGTAGTGCTGGCATCAGAGCAGGGACGGCAGCCACGTCGCCAGCGTGGGCTGCAGGGCGAGCAATAGCATCAGCGCGAGCTGCATGATAACAAATGGCGCCACGCCCCAGTAAATCTCGCTAGTCGGTATCTCCTTCGGTGCTACGCTGCGCAGATAGAACAGCGAGAAGCCGAAGGGAGGCGTGAGGAAGGAGGTCTGCAGGTTCACCGCGATCATGACGCCGAGCCAGATCGGGTCCAGCCCCATGGCCAGGAGTATGGGCCCCACCAGCGGCACGACCATGAAGGTGATCTCGATGAAATCCAGGATGAAGCCAAGCACGAAGATCAACAACATGACCACGAGGGTCGCCCCCATCACACCGCCTGGCAGGTCGAGAAGTAGTCGCTCGATGAGCTCATCGCCGCCGAAGCCCCGGAACACCGACGAGAAGATCGTAGCTCCGACCAAAATCAGGTACACCATGGAGGTAATGCGCATCGTCTCCACGCTCACCGACTGCAATATCGAGACACTGAGGCCGCGTTTCACGAAGGCGAGGATCATGGCGCCTACTGCGCCGACGCTGGCCGCCTCGGTCGGCGTCGCAATGCCGAGTAGTATGGAGCCCAACACCGCGACCATGAGCAATATAGGCGGGAGCAGGCCTTTCAGTAAGGCGGCGAACACATTAGCGTCCGCATCCAACTCGTCCGCCGGCATCGGCGGTGCAGACTCAGGCTTAAGCAGCGCGATGACGAACATATAGGACGCGTAGCCAGCAACCAGTAATAGCCCGGGAACGATGGCACCGGCGAATAGATCGCCTATCGATACGAAGTCTGGTGCGAAGATCCCCGCGTTTAGCTGCGACTGCTGGTAGGCATTCGAGATGACCTCACCGAGCAGCACCAGACAGATCGAGGGCGGAATGATCTGCCCCAGGGTGCCAGTTGCGCAGAGCGTGCCGCAGGCCAGCGAGGGCTTGTAGCCTGCCTTCATCATGGTCGGCAGCGAGAGTATGCCCATGGTAACCACGGTGGCACCTACGATGCCCGTGCTCGCCGCCAACAACATGCCGACGAGGACGACCGAGATACCCAAGCCACCGGGGAACCGGCCGAACACCAGCGCCATGTTCTTTAGCAGATCTTCGGCGATACGACTCCGCTCCAGCATCGTGCCCATGAACACAAACAGCGGCACGGCGAACAGGTTCTGGTTTACCAACAGGCCATAGATGCGATTCGGAATGAGCGAGATATAGGCGGTGTCGAACACGCCACCCAGCGAGCCCAGCCCGGCGAAGAGCAGCGACACCCCAGTGAGGGTGAGCGCGACGGGGTAGCCCGCCATCAATACGAGACACACGACAAGGAAGAAGAAGATTGGGATGAGTTCTATCACGGCTCTTCTTTGCGCCTGAGCGTGGCCAGCGACTTGGTAAACTCGGAGATACCTTGCAGCAACAGTAGTGACGGCAAGACGAGAATCGCCGACTTCAGCAGGAAGACGAAGGGCAGGCCGCTGGACTCGGCAGAGCCTTCCCGAATCCGCCAGGACACCGACACATAGTCCCAGCACACCCAGATAATAAAGACGGTAGAGGGTATGAGAAACAGCAGCGTGCCGAGCAGGTCCACCCAAGCGCGGCGGCGCTCGCTCAGGCGGCTGTAGAAGATATCGACGCGCACATGGCCCTGCTCCTTCAGCGTATAGGCGACGCCGAAGGTGAAGATGAGCGCGTTGATATAGATCACCGACTCCTGCAGCGCGATGGATCCGATTTGAAACAGATAGCGCAGTATGACGATCACCGCCATCACGAGCACCATGGCGAGCGAGAGCCAGGCAAATGTGAGGCCTAGCCTGTTCGATAGGCTATCGATGAATTGAGAAAGCTTTGCCATAGGGTGACTCTTACGCTTGCTGTACTCAGCCGTTCTCGGCCCTGATAAATTGGCCCGCGTAGCAGGCCCTTCATTATTACATACCGCAAACCGAATCTAGAGCCACACCCGCAGCAGTTGATAGCTGAGCACCAGCAGTGCCGCCGTGCTAACAAGCATTAGCAGGCCAAGCAGCGACAGAATAAGCCGCCTGACTCGCAGTGCCAACCGTCTGCGCCAGCCGGTGTCGGCTGTCGCCTGTTCCGGCAGGGTCTGAAAGATCTCGCCCGTGCTATAGAGCATCAGAGCCCAGCAGAAACCGAGCAGCGACGGCATTAGCAGCCTGTCATCCTCAAGCCACGGGTCTTCGATCACACTCAATACCAAGAGCACGAGACAGCAGCCGCCCAGAATAATTATCGGCAGGCGAAACCTGACCAAAAGGCTGGCAATTCGCTGTAGTCGCTCTATCATTGTCATCCGTAACTGCCCGTGACGCGTCATGTTTCGGTCAGCTTACCTACTAAAGCGCATTCCATCCACAGATCACGCCGAGGTGCCCATTGAGCTCTCCCGACGACCCCGAAAACATTGAACGCATCGAGCTGCCCTTCATGGCAGGCATCAACCCCGAGGGCGAGCCGGTGTTCGAGAGCCTCGAGGTCGAGCTGGTAGAAGACAGCGAGGACGAGGTGCGGCTGGTCCGCTCGCCGCTACTCACAAGAAATCTCGCCGCAGGGGATAAGTTGAAGGTCATCAACGTCGCCACTGCCCAGTACGAGCTGCTGCGCCGCAGCGGCAATCTCGCCATCCGCGTGTTCCGACTCCATCAGCTGCAGCAGCTCCAGGAGAGCCTCACCGCGAAGATCGAAAAACTCGGCGGCAGCCTCGATGGCCAGACGGATCGCGCACTGGTGTACAGCATTCATTTCTCGATCGGCTTCGAAGCCATAGAAGAGGTGCTAAGCGAGGCCTGCAGGGATTATCCGGATACAGTTTGGTACTATGGCAATGTCTACGACCCCGAGGACGGCACCACACCACTGCAGTGGTGGTTAGACTTCGAAGATCAGGAATAGTCGCCGCAGCTCGCTGATCACAAACCCACGACACAGACCGGCAATACAAGAGTAAGCACAGCATGTTGATTGTAGTATCCCCCGCCAAGTCACTCGACTACGACACCAAGGCCCGCACGCGAAGATTCACCGAACCGCAATACCTCGAGGAGTCGAGCGAACTGGTCGAGCAGCTGCAACGGCTCAGCCCGGAAGACTTTTCGGAGCTGATGCACATCAGCAGTGACCTTGGCGAACTAAACCATCGCCGTTATGCCAACTGGCAAACACCCTTCGACTTGAAGAACGCGAAGCAGGCCTTGTTCGCTTTCAAGGGCGATGTGTATCTCGGGCTGGAGGCGGAGCAGTTCTCGACGGCGGACATCAACTTTGCGCAGAAACACCTGCGCATCCTCTCGGGCCTGTATGGCCTGCTGCGGCCACTGGACCTGATGCAGCCCTACCGGCTGGAGATGGGTTCTAAGTTTAAGAACAAGCGCGGGAAGAATCTCTACGCATTCTGGGACGACAAGCTCACAGAAAATCTCAATGCGCTGCTGGCACAGGAGAAGAAACCGGTGCTGATCAACCTCGCCTCGAAGGAATACTTCTCTGCTCTTCGGCCCGCCGCGCTGGATGCCGAGATCATCTCCCCGGTGTTCAAGGATTTCTCGAACGGCAGCTACAAGATCCTGAGCTTCTTCGCCAAGAAGGCCAGAGGCAAGATGGCGGCCTATATCATTCAGAACAGAATCAAGAATCCGAACAAGCTCAAGGACTTCAACCTCGAGGGCTATCGCTACAGCGAACAAGACTCGACGCGCGCGCAGCCTGTGTTTCTGCGCGACACGCAGTAGCACTATGCAAGACCTACCCTTCAGCCAGGCCAGCGAGAACAACAAGCCGTTTATCCTTGAGGTGCTCGCGCGGCACCTGCAGGCCGACGACCGCGTGCTGGAGCTAGCCGGCGGTACCGGGCAGCACGCCGTCCATTTCGCGCAGAACCTGCCCGAGGTGCATTGGCAATCCTCGGACGTGCCGAGCAACGTCGATAGCCTGAACCTGCGCATCGCCGCGGCGAAGCTGCCCAACCTACCGGCGGCCATCGCCATCGACGTGAATAACTTCCCCTGGGGCTGCGAGCGCTCCAGCGTCGTATTCAGCGCCAATAGCCTGCACATCATGTCGACAGACTCGGTCGAGAACTTCTTCAAGGGCGTAGGAGAGAACCTAGCAAGTGGCGGCAGGCTCATCGTCTACGGCCCCTTCAAGTACGGCGGCGAGTTCACCACGCCTAGCAACGCCGGCTTCGATATCTGGTTGAAAGACAGAGACCCGGTGAGCGGCGTGCGCGACTTCGAGTGGGTCGACGGGCTGGCGCAGAAGGGCGGGCTAAATCTCGTCGAAGACAACGCGATGCCGGCGAACAACCAATGTGTGGTCTGGCGCAAGACCTAGTCACTCTCTGCGCGTTGGCTTACGCGGTGAGCTACGCTATGCTGCCTCAGAGATCAGCGAGCGAGCGAGTTCGGAAATGCCTGTGACACAGCTTCCCCTACCTCAGAATCATCGCGGCTCGGCCACAAGGGCCGGGACGCCCCTCGCACTGCCCTCCAATCTTTCCCGCCGCGACTTCATGCGCTTCTCCGCTGCCGCGGCCGCCGCCGGAATCCTGCTGCCACGCAGCCAGCCCGTCGCTGCTCAGAGCATGACGTCCCTTGAGCGCGAACTACTGCTGCACGCCGTCGATGTGGCGCGCAGCGCCGGGGCACAGTATGCGGACGGTCGCATCATACGCACCCAGTTCGAGGCCATCGGTGCCCGAGAACAGATGATCACCCAGGTGCAGAGCTCAGAATCCTACGGCATCAACGTACGCGCACTCGTGGGTGGGTCCTGGGGTTTCTCTGCGACACAGGTCTTGACGCGCGACGCCGTGGCCGCGATGGCCCGCGAGGCCGTGGCCATCGCCACCGCGAACAACGCGGTGGCGCCCTCACAGACCGTGTTGGCCGAGGTAGATATCTTCCCCGATGCCGACTGGGTTACGCCGCACACCGTCGACCCCTTCGATGTCTCACTCGAGGACAAGGCGGCGCTGCTACTACGGGTGAACGAAGAGGCGCTGCGGGTGAATAATATTCGCTTCTCCAGTAGCAGCATCCTCTCGGTAAAAGAGGAGGGCCTGCTCGCCACCTCGGAGGGCTCGGTGGTCAGACAGACCCTCATGCGCATCAATCCCTCGATCAACATCACGGCTATCTCCCCCGACGGAAGCGACTTCCAGACCCGCGGCGCCGTGGTGGAACCGGCCGGGCGCGGCTACGAGTATATTCGCGGCCTGGAGCTCGCCTCCAGCGCGGGTGGCTGGGCCGAAGAGGCGGCGGAGAAGCTGCAGGCCCCCTCGGTGGAACCGGGCAAGTGGGACCTGGTGTTACACCCTTCGAATCTATGGCTTACGATTCATGAGTCGATCGGTCACCCCACCGAGCTCGACCGCGCGCTGGGCTTCGAGGCGAACTACGCCGGCACCTCGTTTATCTATCCGCCGGAAGATGTCATCAACAAACTAAAACTCGGCCCCGAGTTCCTGCAGTTCGTCGGCAACCGCACCGAGTTCGGCGGCTGCGCAACCTGCGGCTGGGATGACGAGGGCGTCCCGGCCCAATCCTGGCCCATCATCGAGGATGGCATCTTCGTCGACTATCAGACCACGCGCGAGCAGGCGGACTGGATCGCACAGTACACCGGCATCACCGAAAGCCACGGCTGCTCCTACGGCCAGAATTGGGAGAGCATGCCGTTTCAGCGCATGCCGAATGTGAGCATGCTGCCGGGGGAGAACGACCTGAGCGAGGACGATGTGATCGCGAATACCGACCGTGGCATCCTGGTCGAGGGTCGCGGCTCCTACTCAATCGATCAGCAGCGCTACAATATTCAGTTCGCGGGCCAGGTGTTCTGGGAGATTCGGGGTGGCCGCAAGTTCCGTATGCTCAGAGACGTAGCCTACGTGGGCCGCACACCGGAGTTCTGGAATGCGCTGGACACCATCGGCGGCCCTGAAACCTATTATCTGGGCGCCTCGTTCGGCGATGCGAAGGGTCAGCCGATTCAGGTCAATGCCGTGTCACACGGCTGTCCGGTTTCGCTGTTCCGCGATATCGATATTATCAACACGGCATAACATTATGTATAGGGCAGTAGATGGCTGAAGCGAAGGGCCTGCCGGCCGACGATCTTAGAGCTATAAGTGATCGCATCATTCGACTCTCGAATGCGGATCAGTGCCGCGTGAGCATCGACTCCGGCTGGCGCGGCTACACGCGCGTGGCCACGAATCGAATCACCAGCGCCGGCGGCGCCGACGCCACGTCGATAAACATAACAAGCGTGTTCGGTAAGCGAGTCGCCTCGGTCAATACCAATAGCATCGAAGACGATGCCCTGCTCGACGCCGTGCGCCGCTCCGAGACGCTGGCGAGACTCGCTCCGGAGAGCCCAGAGTACGTGGACGAGTTGGGGCCACAGAACTATCAAAGCAACGAGGCCTACTACGAATCAACGGGCGAGCTGGAACCGCTCACCCGTGCCGAGGCGGCGGCCATCGCGATTCGTCAGGCCGAAGCCGCCGGTCAGATCGCCGCCTCCTATATGGACGTGCGTGCTGGCACCCAGTCCGTCGCCACATCGAACGGCCTGTACGGCTCCCATGCCAGTACCGGCGTCGCCTATACGCTCACCTCGCGCACCCGCGATGGGCTGCAGTCCGGATGGGCCGGCGACGAGGCCAACGATTGGAACAACATAGAGAGCCAACGCATCGCCGACGATGCCGTAAGCAAGTGCCGCGACTGGCGCAAGACGGATCTCGAGCCGGGCCAGTACACGGCGATTCTGGAGCCCACCGCCGTCGGCATGCTCATGCTACGCATGATGAACACCTTTAATCAGCGCACCGCAGACGAGGGCCGCTCCTATTTTTCCAAGACCGGCGGCGGCAACCGCATCGGCGAGAATGTGTTCGACGACCGCATCAACATCTATAGCGACCCGGCCTACCGCGACGCCGAGACCAGCCCCTTCGACAGCAGCGGCCAACCCATCTCGCGGCAGGACTGGATACGTTCGGGTCGCGTCGCCGACCTGGCCCGCTCCCGCTTCTGGGCCGGCCAATTAGATCAGGAGCCCCTGCCCGGCCCCTCGAACCTCATCATGGCCGGCGGCGACTCCTCCCTGGAGGAGATGATCGCCTCCACCGAACGCGGCGTATTACTGACCCGCTTCTGGTATATCCGCGGCCTGAATCCGCGCATCATCTCCTACACCGGCCTGACCCGCGACGGCACCTTCCTGATCGAAGACGGCAGAATCACTCGCCCGGTGACGAACTTCCGCTTCAATCAGTCTCTGGTCGAGATGCTGCAGAACGTCGAGATGCTGGGGCCCACCGTGCGCGTCGCCGCCTCGGAGAACAGCTCGGTCAGCACCCCTATCGTGGTGCCCGCCCTCAAGGTGCGGGACTTCAACCTCGCAAGCGTAAGCGACGCCATCTAGGCCGGAAGCCCCATTGCGCGGCATCCTGCCCTGCTCCCAACCGAGCTATGCACAAAAGGGGCCGAATTCTGCGGCTATTTCCATTATCATGGGGGGAAGTTCACAGAAAAGATTCAGTGTCTGCCCCGTAGAAGCGGCAGACGAATTGGGAGATTAAGCATGGCAACATCAAGCAAATTTGCCCTGAGCGCAGTCATCGCGGGACTTTCAATGTCACTGCTCGCCTCCAATGGCGTGGCTCAGGATGCAGACATTCCAGAGCTGGGCGGCATCTGGACCAATGCCTCCAGAACCGGCCTCACGCGGCCCCGGGGCGTCGATACGCTGGTAGTCTCGGCCGAAGTCGCCGACCAGATCGTAGCGCAGTCCGGCATCGCAGGCATCTCGCCCGAGAACATCGAGTCCGGCCCCGCTATCGACCCCGAGACCGGTGCCCCACCCGCGGGCGGACAGGACTTCGGCCTGCGCGGCTACAACCTGTTCTGGACCGACCCTGGCGCTACCCTGGCCTTAGTGAAGGGCGAGTTCCGAACCTCGCTCATCGTTAACCCCGAGAACGGTCAGATACCACGCCTCGAGAACCCAACCTACGACCTGGGCCGAGCCAACTTCGGCGCGCGCTACCTGACCGGCGTTGGCGATGCCAGTGGGCCCGAGGCAATACCCGTCGCCGAGCGCTGCCTGATCGGCTTCGGTAACACCGCTGGCCCCGGCATGATGGGCACGCTATACAACAGCACCTATCAGTTCGTGCAGACCGATGACTACTTCATGATAAGTGTGGAGATGAATCACGATGCGCGCATCGTGCCGCTGTTCGACTCGGCCGCCGAGGCACGGGCCAATACCCGACCCGAGGTGCACACACCCTGGTTTGGTGATTCGCGCGGCTGGTACGAGGGCGACACGCTGATCGTCGAGACGATCAACATCGACCCACTCCAGATGTCACAGAGCTCGATCCCGATCTCGCCGGACGGCAAGATCACCGAGCGCTTCAGCCGCTACTCCGACACCGAGATCATCTACCAGTTCACGGTGGAAGACTCGCACCTGTACAGCCAACCCTGGACGGCGGAGCTGAGCTACCACGCCACCGAGGGACCGCTCTACGAGTACGCCTGTCACGAGGGCAACTACGCCATGCCGGGCATCCTGGCTGGCGCAAGACGTCAGGAGGCAGAAGAGGCGGCGCAGCAACAGCAGTAAGTTCGCAGCCCAGAAAAAGAAAAGGCTTCTCGTCCAGCGCGGACCAGAAGCCTTTTTTGTACCTGCTGTTTAGCTAAGGCCTAGCGTTTTCGAATCTCGTAGATGATGTGGGGATAACTGATGCCGTTCAGCACCCTGACCTCAAGCTTCTCTCTTTTCACGCCACCGATCTTCTCCATCGCGCGCATAGACACGATGTTAGTATCGCCCACCCAGAACACCACGGTGTCTACAAACTTGAAGGCATGGTCCAGCATGAGCTTCTTGATCTCGCCATTGTAACTACCGCCCCAGTAGTCGTGAGCGAGAAACGTCCAGCCGATCTCGATCTCGCTAAGCGATTCATCCAAGCCGTGATAGCGACTCGAGCCGATGATTCTGTCGTTCTCGTGATCGACGAAGGTGAAGGCGCTACCGCTCGCAAGCGCGTCATCGAAGAAGGCACGGAACACCTGCTCCTGATACCTGTCACTTACTGGATGGTTCTCCCACACCCGGGGATTGGCGGCGGCGAGAAACATGCCCTCCCAGTCTTCTGCCTGAATCGGGCGTACAGTGACGCGCGGGCCTTTTAGGGTGGGCGTGTAATCGAAGGAGTTTGTCATGGGTGTAGTGCTTCCGCTTAGTAGTTCAACTCACGCTGGGGATTATTCGCGTTTTGCGACTTCGACCCTGATGAATTCCGGTAGGTACGAAGGCGTGCAGTTCTTCGCAACGGGGTCGTCCTTGTACAGTTTATGCTTTATTCCAAGATCGATGCACTTTTTTCTCAGGGAGGGCTCGAACACAGCAATCCAGCCGGCGCAGAAATTCATAGCCCATTGTACTTCGGGTGTTTCGGAGGCAATAGACAACTCTAATTCGTCTACCAGATTAATATTCTGCTCTATCGGCTGGCTTCTTCCTGTCCAACGTAGTCGTGCCTGGTAGTACCAGAACCATCGACGCATTACAGAAGATTCATGGTGTTGCCAAGATTCCAGCAATGCTACCAAGCGCTTATCTTTAGTAAGCTGGTTGGCCAATAGCCAGTCACTTAACTGGTTCCGCTGATCTTCGTCCAGCTCAGTTAGGTCGGAGGCGATGGAGTCGAGCTCGGCATCTGTGAGCAATTTCTTGTCAAAGATCAGAGTGGCGAGAAGACGACATTGATGGGCGCCATTCGACCAAAGCTCGAGCGCAAGCTCATGATCTGTCTTTATCTCTTTGGCAAGTTTCTTAATTTCGCCAAGCTTAGCCTTCTCGTTAAGACCCGAGGCGATCCTTTTTAACTCTGCAGAAGGGGCCATCTTCCTTGCTCCACTGGCTAGGCATGTGTCATGCCTCGAATAAACCAAGTCGAGATATCGTCGTTCAAGCTAATAGCTCAGGCTATTCTATTTATGCTTCTTTCTCGAATAAGATTATTAGTTCAATCTTCCGACTTTCTTTTTCTGCTAGAGGAGATCGCTATAACTAAGATTGCTATCGCCACTGCCACTATGCCGCCAATTGCTGCTTCGCTCATTATTAGTCCTTCAAGTGCTCTGTAACGCCCTTAATAATAGGCGCGGAACGTGCGTCCTTTTTGATTTGATTGTTATGTGCCTTTTCCACGATGTTTGGGCTAAGTTACTTTTGCATCTTGAAAAAGTATCTTCATAACCCTTATCTTTCCAGACACCCATAGCCCTAGTATCAATATAGCCCAAGTCAGCAAAATCCAAAACATAGCAACGAATGGCCAAACTAAGAGAACAAAAAAGAAATCAATTGGACCCAACTCCAATTCAGCATTCAACGTCATTGAGCCGAGATCAAGGAATGCCAAGGAGGCGATAAATATGAAAAGCAGTAGGCTGCCGACACCAATTCCTATGAAAAGTATTCCGAATAAAGATTTCTTAGATATTTTTCTGTTTTCTACGATCAACTCTTATCTCCAAGAGGCACATAACATTTGATTACTGCGTTCCCGAGTACCATCGGTTACCGCTCAAGGTGACCGGGAGCAGCTTTTCTAATCTGTGCCAACTCTACTTTCGAGCAACACAAATACCGCTTTTCTAATTTCCTGCTAGCGCTTCCAATACCAACCCCGCCATTGCTTCATGGCTCTCGGCCGTGGGGTGATAGCGAATGCCGCTGCTGGCAACGAGGTTTCCATTAACCCAACGCTCAGACACATCCGCGGCACATGGGCCGTGACCGGCGGCCAGTACGTAGGAATCGGCGATCAGGATATTCTTACTTTCGGTGACGCTAACGAAGATGTCTTCCAGGGTCTGTCCCAGTGCAGCGAGATAGTTGGTGTCCTCTGCGCTTAGTTCCAACTCACCGCAGCTCACCGCATCGACAGGAAACACGCGCGGGTAGGTCACCAGTACGATAGCAGCCCCTGGCGCATTGGCCCTGATAGCATCAATGGTTGCGCCCAGCTTATTCGGAAGCTGACTTACGGCACCGCTGATCTCAGCCTGGTCGAGATTGGCTGTGCAGCGCTCTCCCGTCCCTGTGCCAGCACAGGCAAATGTGGACGAGGTGTAGTTGATGTCGTTGCCGCCGATGGTGACCGTGACCAGCATGGTGTCTGCCGTTACTGCTTCAATCTGCGGCGGCGCACCGTTCTGTGGCGTGTGTCGAATATTGTCGGTAGTGGCCCCGTTGCAACTCACATCAGTGAGTGACAGGTCCAGAGCATTGGCCACCAAATTGGCATAATTGCTGTCCGAGCGCCCGCAGTTGCCGAGCGGCTCCGGGACCCCAGGACCCGCCGCGAAGGAACTGCCGAGGGCGACATACTTGGCACCGGCGCTCGGTTGGCTGTAAGCAATACTGGTGGCCATAAGAGCGCAACCGAGTGCCAGAAAGGTAGATATTCTTCTCATGTGGTACTCCCGAACTATGAAATTAGGTAGAGGACTCAACGTCCGCAATATTAGTAGCGGAACGCGCGTCCTTATTGATTTGATTTTCATGCAGCAGATTCATGCGCTATATCCCAGCCTGGGAATACCAGCACAGCCGGATGGCAGTGTAAGGCCCTAGCTAAGACTTTTGCACGCTCAACACCAAGCTGCACTCTGTCATTCTCAATTGCTGAGATAGTTGATTGGGGAATCCCGGAGATATGAGCCAGTTCATTCTGACTTAACTCCTGAAGCTCTCTCAAGATCTTCACGGACTCCCCAACAGATACTTCAGTATTGCGTTTGGCTAATCTGTAATCGTTCATATCACTTTCTCCGGTAATCATGGGGAGTGACGTTTTCTACCTGGACGAGTACTTTGTCTTTCTCAATCTTATAGATGACTCGATATTGAATATTGAGTCTCGAAGATCGATAGCCTTTCCATTTCCCTGACAGGGATTCATCGCGAAACCCTTTAATTGATCTGAGGCCAATGGGCCCTGATATTGAGACAATATCCTTCCATTTCTCATATCGCTTCAGTACATCATTAGGGGCTGAAGCTAGGCTCTTTGATACTCGTTTGTGTTCGTATACCACCCACATATCATATTTAGTATATATACTAAATATGATATGTCAATATTATTTCGGAAGCGCCGATTTACGGTGCATAACGCTCGTGATAATAGAGCGCTTTCTAACGCGTCCTAGTTGATTTGATTGTTATGTGCCGCCCGTAATTACTCTGGCCTTGAAACAACTCTCAGCCAAACTGCCGCGCTCACATTTCCTGGGATATACCCTTCGACTAAATCTCTCACTATCAATTCTGTCCCCGAAGGTAGGTTAACTCCAGTAAGATGCGTGTCGTCAATTACGCTTGCAGAGATCGGGTATTCCAACGCTCTCTCTGTTCCCGAATCTTTGAAGTCAAGTATTACTACAGGCCTCGCTACATTAAGACTAACAATGTCGCCTATTTCTAAAAACTTGGTTCTACTACGGCTGGCGACACTTAGTACTGCTACGTAAGGTCCGTCCTCAGTCCAGGAGTCAGTTTCCATGTTGAAGTACCCTGCGAACACCCAGCCCGTACCGCCTGGAATTTCAAGGTTCTGATTCTCTGTGCTAGTGAAGAAAAGTGTTGCTGCTGAAATCGTGCTGGTGATAATGAGCGCTGATAGAATCCCCATGCCCCATTTTTTCCCGTCTGACCAATTATCCCAATATGACATAGTCTTACCTGCAGTATGCACTGTTAAGCGTACATAACGCCCTTTTTAATAGGATCTGCGGAAGCCAGCTTCCTTTTTGATTTGATTGTTATGTGTCGTTAGCTGGAATTTTATCGCTACTGTTCCACATAATTCGAGCCTGTTTCCAATTTAACTCAGCGTCGAGCGAATAGATCCAAATGTATTTACCAGTTTCGCTAGACCGGTAATTAGTATTTCTGGGTCCGATCATTTGTTGATACGTGCCTCGATCAAATGCCCAGCCATCAAGAATTTGAGTTTCTTCACTAGAATAGTTTATCTTAAGATCGAAAGTTTCTAAAAAACCTCGCATTGCATCAGTTGCATCATCGAAACCGCTAACGGCTGGCATGTTTGGGCCCAGAATAATGATGTCAGATGCAAAATGCTTGCTCATCTCTTCCGCACTACCGCGGTTCTCGGCATCCTCAGTCTCTTGCCGAATTCTACTTATTCTTTCGATATGCGGTGTGAGTGCAGTATTCATAATTTGTCAAACTCGAAATATTGGCTCGATCTTTAATGCAGACACATAACGCCTTGAATAATGGGCTCGGCTTTGCCGAATCCTTGATTGATTTGTTTGTTATGTGGTGATTTCGACAATGTATTTCTTCCAGAGCAGATACACTAACACTCCCCAGATGGCAATGAATGTTGTAGCCGACGCCACTACGAACACATAAATAGCTGGTGTAATTAGATCAAACTCCAGGGCTATTCCGAAAACAATGCAGTAGACGGCACCAAATGCGTGAGCTAATAGAGGTCCACGTTTGGACTGCATTATGTCTGTAAATCGACGATATCTTGTATCTTGTAACCCGAGCTTCTCTACAGAGTAGTAAGTTGAGTATCCACCCAAAACAAAGAAGGCGAAGAACGCATAATTATAGTAAACATAGGATTCGCCTATAAAGGTATTAAGCGCAAACAAAGTTAGTGCGAATAAAAGTAAGTGCACTGCCTCCATTGGCGTAGGAACTGACTTTCTAGCCATGGCGAACTGACAATACGTGACCCAAGATACGATTATCATGACTAGATTTTGTGCAAATTGCAGCAAGATGATGAGAGATGTTACAGATGAGTCGAAGAGGTTTGTTTGGGATCGAATTGCTGATACCCAGTCTTCCAGAGCCAATCCAATCAAAATACTAAGAAATGTAATGTAGACGCTTGAAAACTGTTTGCCAATGTATTCTGCTGTGTTGTTCATTCTAACCATATCCTTCTATAAGAATAGAATTAGTTGCGCGGAACTAGACGTCTGAATCTCAGTGTGAGGTTACCCTCGAACTCAATTAAGCCACATAACGCCCTTAATAATAGGAGCCGTCAAGGAGCACTGCTTCCTTTTTGATCTGATTGTTATGCTGCGGCCAGCTTAACCTTATGTACTTTGCTCAATTTAACGGTTTTTTTGGCCAGAAATAGATCGTAAGCATCTTGCATAGCAAGCCAGCTCTCTGGACTGCGACCCAGCGATTTAGAAAGGCGTAGGGCCATTTCCGGGCTAACACCACTCTGCTGCTTAAGAATACGATTTAG
>Ga0055584_100000042_pt1 | contig 105626 bp, 88 predicted proteins | sample OSDHelmetaG_FD_58716 | JGI IMG/M metagenome (GOLD analysis project Ga0055584, IMG submission 58716) | Pelagic marine sediment microbial communities from the LTER site Helgoland, North Sea, for post-phytoplankton bloom and carbon turnover... | ecosystem: Environmental > Aquatic > Marine >... | reverse complement strand
TTGGTCCATCGGCGGCAGGCAAGTCGACCCTCGCCCAACTGATCGTTGGAAATTTCGAGGCGAGTATGGGAAGCGTTCGTTTGGACAATGCGGATATCGCCAAATGGGACTCAAATGATCGCGGGCAGCACATCGGCTACCTGTCCCAGGACGTTGAACTTTTCGACGGAAAAATACGCGAGAACATCGCCCGTATGGGTGACGGTGACACAGAACCAGTGATCAAGGCGGCGCGTCTTGCCGGGATAGATCAGATGATTCTGGAGCTACCGGAAGGATATGAAACCGAAATTGGTCATGGCGGTTCTGTCCTGTCGGGCGGGCAACGTCAACGGGTCGCCCTTGCCAGGGCCATATACGGTGACCCTTGTTTGCTCGTTCTTGATGAGCCTAGTTCCAGCCTTGATGCCAATGGCGAAGAGGCGCTGATAGGAATGATTGGCGGCCTGAAGAAACAGGGTGTCAGTATTATCATCGTCGCCCATAGGCCCAGAATTTTGCAGTTTGTTGATAAAATCATGGTGCTAAACGGGGGCATTGTACAAGACATTGGGCCCAGGGATGACATAATTGCCAAACTCAAAGGCGCGGCGGTTAACCAGGATAAATCGAAAACAACTCCTGCAACTGCAGTGTCGGAGCATGAGGATGCTTGAAAAAATTATGAGGATGCTTGAGAAAATTATACCCTCTGGCAACTCTTCTCATGAACCAGGTCAGGACGATTCGGGGTTATTTGTTACCATACGTGGACCCGTGATATGGGGCATGGCCATCATTTTTGGTTTTTTCGTTGTTTTCGGCGGGTGGGCGGCATTGGCGCCTCTCAACAGCGCCGCCCTTGCCAACGGTTCCGTTAGGGTGGAGGGAAATCGAAAGACCATCCAACATCTTGAAGGCGGCATTATTGGGAAAATTCTGGTAAAAGCGGGCGATAGGGTCCGTGCCGGACAAGTTCTGATCGAACTTGATGACATTCTTCCCAAGGCAAATCTAGAACTTTTACAAGGCCGAATGGATGCCGCTATTGCGCTTGAAGCACGCCTCACTGCAGAAAGTCGCAAAAATGAGGAAATAACTTTCCCGGATAGCCTTTATAGCAAAAGAGATCAGCCAGAGATTTCGGCCATTATCACGGGTCAGGTCAATATTTTCGAGGCCCGTCGGGAGACCCTTCTTGGTAAGACCCAAATTCTTAAACGACGCATTGACCAGCTTTCAGAGGAAATTACGGGCCTCAAGGGCCAGATAAAGGCGGAAAATACGCAAATCAATTTGCTCAACCAGGAAATTACCGATATCTCGGGACTTGTTGATAAAGGCCTTGCGTCCCGCCCGCGTCTGCTAGGCCTAAAACGCCAACTGGCTGAAATTAATGGATCGAAAAGCCAGCATCTGGCGGACATAGCCCGCGCGAATCAAAATGTTGCGGAAACCCGGCTGCAAATTACTGAATTGCATACGGAAATGGTTAACGAAGCCGTTCAACAATTGCGCGATACCCAAAATGATCTAAGGGATTTGATGGAGCAAATCCGCGCGGCCGAAGATATTTTGGAACGTATCGTTATCCGCGCGCCCATTGACGGCGCGCTTGTCAATATGCAGGTTCATACAACCGGGGGCGTTATTGCCCCTGGCGCGCCACTGCTTGACATTGTCTCGCTGGATGACCGCCTGATTGTCGAAGCCAGGGTTGATCCCAAGGATATTGATGTTGTGCATCAGGGGCTTGCGGCGCAAGTCCGACTTACAGCTTTCAGTCAGCGCCGTTCAAGGCCCATTGATGGGCGGGTTCTGACGGTATCAGCTGACGCCCTTGCTGATGAACGTACCGGGCAAACCTATTACCTGGCCCAAATAGAACTGACAGAAGACCCGCAATCGGCTTTGGACGGTGACGCTATTCAACCCGGCATGCAAGCCGAAGTGTTGATCGTCACAGGGGCCAGGACGTTGTTTGAATATCTGGTACAACCGGTGGGCGGCATCATAGATCGCGCCCTTCGCGAAGAGTAAGCACTATTGGCGTTCGACAACGATCCTGAACCGGAATGGGGAATCGTTTCCTCCCGCTCTGATGATATTCTCACCTTCTTGCAGGTTGGTGAAATCACTTGGGAATTCTGTCCCCAGAAAGCTCTCATTCACTTGTGTCCCAAGCATACTGCCAAGATCACGTACGATGATTTTGCCATCAGCCATTTTTTGAATCAGGAAGTGAATTCGCGATAGCCTGAATGGTTGTGTATCGATTAATGGCAAATGCACTTTAGGCATATTGCTGTCTTGTCGTCGATCACTTGAATTGCGCCTGTCTTTACGATTGGTTAGCCAGTTTGCCGGCTTTTCCCTGTCCTCTGCGTCAGCGTCTTGTTTGCGTCCAACGATAAACGGGATATCAGCGAGGACAATTCCCTCTTGAGGCATTTGATTGGACATTAGAACCGTTTCAGGAAAAATCGTCAGTTTCGTATCGTGTTGGTCTTCAGAATTGCCGATCGTACTATTTAACGCGTTTCCATGGCCCTGAGCCGTGCGGATAGCTTTCTGTACTGCGTTGTCCGATGACCGGCGGCTTGTGGCGTGCAGGCGTTCACATAGGCGGGTGATTAGGTCGTATGCTTTGTCAGGCTCGCCGCAGACAAGGCGCAAAAACTGATCTTTATCAAGCAGGGTAATCCGGGTCCCATCTTGAGTAACACGCGCTGTGGTTGAGCGCCTGCGGTCAATTATGACCGAAATCTCACCAATGAAACTTCCCGATGCGGCCATTCCAACCACTTCGGTCTTATTGGATACGGATTTTAGAATCTCGACTGTACCCTCAATAACCAGGAAAATATGGACACTTCGATCACCTGCCTGGTAGAGGAAATCTCCATTTTGAAAATCTTTTACTGTCATTGAATAGCTTTGCCTGCCCTGGATAATGTTTTGCTCACTGTTTTGGCACTTGCCTCACAGGATTAATATCTCATCAATAGATTGATTATTCCAGTAATGAAACCACTGAGTTCGTTTTTCGTCGCCTGTTGGCATGAATGCCAGAACACGACCTTGCTCATTGTCCTCAGTGATAGGGGTCAGTAGAAAGAAACCTCACGTTCTCACCCTCAATCACGAGACAGGTTAAAATATTGGTTTGAAAAGCGCCAGTATCAATGCATATGCGGTTGTTTCGCACGATGACTTCCTTCTCAACAGTATGGCCGTGAACGACGATCTTCCCGAAGTTGTCCTCAGAGTCGAGAAATTTTTTATTTCCCCACAACAGATCTTGGGGTTTCTGCTTATCTATCCTCTGGCTTGGGTCAATGCCAGCATGAGAGAAAAAATAATCGCCTAAGGTGAATGATAGCTCCAGTTTTTCAAGAAAGCGAAAGTGCGTATCCGGCATCCGTTCGTGTAAATTTGTCTGTATATGGTGGAGCCGTTTTGTTGCCAGGATGTCTTTGGGGACACGCACACCATAACTATAGACTGTCGTGTTTCCTCCCAATTCCAGCCATGAGGCATCTGGGTCGTCGGCATTGAGAAATCGCAACATTTTCTGATCGTGATTGCCCAAAAGATAGACGACCTTAAATTCGGGAAATGGCTTGCTTGTTAACAGGTCCAGAACTTCCTTGCTGTATATTCCCCTGTCAACATAATCTCCCAGATAGATGATATTAATTGCCATGCTGGTAGGAGCGGTCTTGGCATCTTCACGAATGATTTCGTGAATTTTTTCTAAGAGATCAATTCTGCCATGAATATCCCCGATGGCATAAACGCGTAAGTCTTCCGGGATGCTAGGGTCTTTCGAAGGAGTTGCAGGTTTCTCTCCTTTGAAAAATCGTTTTAGAAAATTCATCTCATACCCAACAGTGAATAATAAATCAGTGCCATGGAACCAGTAGCCAGCCTCAAATCAGAAAGCTAAGGAACTATAGAATAAAGAAATGACAAAACCCTGACATACGGGGCTGCTCTGTCAAGGAGCCGAGAAAGTCATTTCTGAGATATATGGGGTCAGGGTGGTGAGATTGACAGTAGTTCATGGCAAAATTAATTATTTTTACGTGCTAATTTCATTTTGTGCTTTGGCTTGCTGCGTAATATCGCATGTTGTATATACAAGGTTCGAGGTGGAGATGCGGTGTTTCAGAAGACTTTTATTCTGGATCTTCAAGGCTCTTACTTTAGGTCTACTTCCATCCTCGGCATTGTCGAATTTGATTAAACATCCACCCTGAAACTGAATATATTTTCGTGGCAAATTCCCGAATTTTAAAATCCGTAGCGATAATTATCGGTCTTTTTGCGGTTTTAACGGATCGTTTCGCCTTTGCTGAGGAAATTCCCAGAGGCGTGACCGTGCAAAGTCGTGCCAAGCCTGAACTTGACCCTTTGGGGATCAAGCCGGGAAGTTTCCTTTTCTTTCCCGAATTGATCATTTCCAATTCCTATAACGATAACATCATGTCGTCGGATGGGGGGGAAATCAGCGACAATATTGTCGAACTGGCTCTAAAGGGGTCACTGGAGACCGACTGGTCGACTCATTCTCTTAAGGCGGCGGTCGAAACCAAGATTCTAAAATACATCGATAATCCGGACGAAAATTATCAAGACTACACACTAACGGCAGATGGACGTTTCGACGTTTCTTCCGATTTTAAATTGACCGGTGGTGGCAATGCTCTTTTTGGTCACGAAAGCCGAAGTTCGACGGACGATGTTGGTGGTTTTGAACCTACGGTTTATAGAAAGTTTACCCTTAACGGGGGGGCCGACAAAGAGTTTGGGAAGTTTTCAGCCAAGGGTGGTTTTGTCATTGATAAGTTTGATTATGATGACGCCAATTCCTCTGTCGGAAACATCAATAATGATGATAGGGACCGTCTTGAGGCTGTGGCAAATTTCAGAACTGGATTTGAGTTCAATCCGGAAACCGAAGCATTCGTTCGACTGGAAATAAATGATAAAAACTATCGAGTTCCTTTGGATGACACTGGCGTCAATCGTGATTCCAGTGGCTTCGAGGCTACTTCAGGTCTTTCGTTCGATCTTACCGGAATTACTTTCGGCAATGTCTTTGCAGGCTATCGGATGCAATCTTTCAATGACCAAAGCCTTAAGTCAGCCAAAGGGCCAACAGCCGGATTAGATTTGACCTGGAATGCGTCGACGATAACGACGTTAAAGGGCACTATTGAAAGAACCGTCGAGGAAACCACGACGGCTGGGGCTTCGGGGATTTTTCGGACAAAGTCTTCCCTTTCTATCGATCATGAACTTCTTCGCAATGTGGTTTTAAGCGCCAAAGCTCAGTATACACACAATGATTTCGTGGGAATTGGCCGAAAAGACAAGGAACCTCAGTTGGATATTGGTGTCGACTACAAACTGTTCAGGAATCTGTACAGTAAGTTTGATTACACATACTCTGCGCGTAATTCTTCAGTCGCAAATTCTGACTTTCGACAACATGTTTTTAAACTCCAGTTTTCGGTTCAGTTGTAAGCCTAGTTTAATCTCGCGATGTTAGTCTCCTCACATTGGACAGCCTAAAATGTCCTAATAATCGTGACAGCAATTGAAACTTCTCCAGAAAAAGAAGGTTAAATTGCGCCACGAAGAGTGAGTGCCGTGCGATGACCATTGACCATATCTTCTTAATAAAGAACTGGGATTTGCGTTTTATATTTCGCAACTTCGCAATGCTCGCCCTTGCCATTGGCATCTTTTGCCTTGTTGGTCAAAGGGCGCATGGCCAGCAAAATGATGCGTATGTTTTAGGATCCGGTGACCAAGTCAGGGTTAATGTTTATGGCCATGAAGATCTGTCTGGGGATTTTGAAATAAGTAGTTCAGGGAACATATCCCTGCCGTTGATTAATGAAGTGAAGTCTATCGGACTAACCATTAGAGAACTTGAGAAGGTCATCATCAATAAATTGAAACCGGATTTTTTGAAGAATCCCCAAGTCAGTATCGAGGTGCTTAATTATCGGCCCTTTTACATTATCGGACAGGTCAAGAAACCGGGCAGTTACCCCTATGTCTCTGATATGTCAGTTGTAAATGCCATCGCCCTTGCCGGTGGTTACACGTATCGGGCTAAAGAAGGAAAAGTTCTTATTACTCGTTCTAGGGACGGTAAACAAGCGCCCGCGACCCACTCAACGACTGTCATGCCTGGCGATGTCATCGAAGTACCACAACGTTTTTTCTAATAGACTTCTTTTGATTAATTTGGATTGAACTGAACTTTATCACTGCCATGGATGCGAGCAGACGTCGACGAAAATTCTTACGCCATCAGCGGTTATAAATGACGCCACCATTGTTTTTCATTAATGGAATACATCACTTTGTAATGGCGAACGCGGGTATGCAGCATGACTTCACCCACTTGGTTATCCAAGATCAAAATATGGCCATCGTCCGTATAGATGGCAAGAAGGGCGTGGTATTCTTTCAGGTTTAGATCCTTAACAACAACGATCCGCATGTTGTTTGGATCGACCCCAAGGTCCTTCAAAATCATGTATTTTGTTATGGCATAATCTTCGCAGTCCCCGGTTTTCTTATAAAATTCTTCGGGTGTCGCCCAAAAGTCATCGTTGCGCCAGATTGTTGGGTCTGTCTGATATTCGATTTTGTTGACGAAGGTGTTGACGGTCTTAATCAAATCAAAGGGGCTCTTGCCTTTTAGGCTGGTGATAAACGTTTCCCAGTTGGGAACAGCAGCTTGCAAGGCTTTGCCATTTTTCACCCGTTTCAACATACCCGTCCAACGCTTGAATTTTTGAATACCGACTTTGGGCATTTCCAGAGAACCGAAAAGCAAAGGCGGTTTGGGTTTTGTTGCGGCGAAAACGGTGGGCGCCTGCATACAGATCGCCAATGCGGCGATAATCAATGTAATCTTGGGGATTTGTGGTATCCAGGTCATTCTATTATGAGGCTCCAATTGGAACCGCCAAGATCCGATACATAATCGGGCCAATTCTTGCGGCCAATTTTATGCTCCAGGAACAATGTCAGGGCTGCAACGACCCGGCGATCTAGTTTCTTGCCGGAAAGATCGTTTAGAATATCGAGGGCTGAATCTACGTCAAGTCCGTCGCGGTAAGCTCGAGCACTGGTCATGCCGACGAAGGCATTGGCCACATTCAAAATTCTAGAAGCCAGATAAATTTCTTCCCCTTTCAGACCTCCCGGTCGACCGTTTCCGTCCCAGGACTCGTGTACCTGATTAATAATGTCGGCGACCGGGGTATCAAAATCGATTTCCTGAAGCAGCGAAACCGTCTGATCAAGACTATCATGAATTTGCTCCACCTCTTTGTCGGTCAAAGGTTCGGTCTTCGAAAGAATCTCCCTCGGCACCAAAAGCTTGCCCAGGTTCATCAGATTGGCCGCGGTTTTGATTGTCTCAATTTCTCTTGGAGGCATATCAAGTTGTTGGGCCATTGAACTAGCAATGTTTTTCACAAATACGGAATGATCGACCGCATTGGGATCGCGTCGATCAACTAGCGAAACCAACACTCCTTTAATCTGCTCTTGGATACGTTCGCGTTGCTCGCGCTCTTTGACGGCCTCACTGATATCTTCAATAATTACCATGACCCCGCGCTCGGCATTTTCGGAGGCCGACATGGGTATATGGACAGATTGCAACACTCTTTCTCCATCGTCTCCTTTTTCAGTAAAGACATCCCGGACAGTCTGATGGGTAGAAAGAGCCAATTTGTTCTGCTCTGTATAGCGAATTGCCGTATGAGGCCCCAGGACGCTTTCCAACGTTTTGCCCGGAATATCTTCTACAGGAATGCCCGCCTTTTTTGCCGTCGCAAGATTGGCGAATTGATACCGATTGTCATTTGTGACAATAAAAAGTGAATTGGGAAGGCTTTCCGTTAACAGCTGAAGGAAATTCTTCTGTTCCGCCAATTCCCTGTTCGCCGCTTGAAAGGCTTCGACGGCTGTTTCAGCCCGTCTGGATGTGCCAAACCACCACGCTGCTGTCAGAATAAAGGCAAACGCCATAACGATGAGCACTAACATGACTGTCAAATTGTTAAGTCTCGATTCGCTGCCTGCGAGGGCTACATCTGCATCAATTTTGTACATCAATCCCCAGGGTGTCGTTGCAAACCCCCGCGAAACGACCAGTACTCGCTTGCCACGGTAATCTTTGCGAATTGAAAAACTACCAGGATCGGATAAGACAAAGGCAGCCGCCAATTCCGGGGAATCGATCATCAAATCGCTCTTCAATGGGGCGCTTCCATCTAAAAGAGGTGAAAGATATTGAACCCGGTTGCCGGATTTTCTAACCAGCAATGCTTCCTCGGATTCATCTGCTCCCGGTTGTTGAAGCAAGGAATATAATTCCTCCCCTACTTCCTTAATGCCAACAACGACGCCAACTTGATCACTGCTTTGTTTACTGCCATGCACGGCAAATATGGGAACGGCAAATCCCATTGTTGTCGTTCCCGCTGCGCCAAGATGTAGGTCAAGAATTTCACGCTGGCCTTTCTTCATCTCCTGGATAAAGTCTTTTAACTGTCCATGGATGGGGGGCATAGCCGGCGTCGCGGCGATGATCTTGTGGTTATTATCAAGCAGAGCCAATCCGGCAAGGCCGGTACGGGCAACATTTGCGTTGACCTTCGCGCCTAATACTTTGCTTTTGAACCCCTTTTTTTCGGCCGATACCACAAGCAGGTTTCGTAAGTAGGCGGCCTCGGCGATGGTCATATCTTCTGAATCAACAGTGCCCGGTTGCTCCAGCAATTCGGTCATATAAATTTGCAAAGAGGCGTTGTGCGATAATTCCACCAAGTGAGAAAACTGTTCTTCGAGCCATCCATCAACAGCAGCGTGTCGGGTGTTTACGATGATATCGAGTTTTGATTTCCATTCCTGGATGCCACGTTGACGCTCCGTTTTAATAAACTGAACAGCAAGAAATACTGAAATTAGGATGATCAGTATGAAGGCAAGAATGGCAACAATGAATTTTGTTGGAAACTTGGGTGCGGCTTTATCGTTTTCCATAATATTATATTCACCAGATTTTTTTTCCGGATGTTTCAAACTTGTAAGCTTACTGTCGTCATCTTGCGGGGCCAATTTTTGGATCATACGCCAGCAAGATAAAGGTCAGTTATGGGTGCTCTGTCTCCCATTTGTTCAGCCATTCAATAAAGGCTTCCAAATCTGATTTTTCTTCAAACCTAATACGGCAAGTTACAAGACTTTCATCGGGCTCGTTCTCGTTTGGTCCACTTGTCCACTCACCTTGGGCGGTATCGATCAACCAGGCAAATGCCTCATACAAAAAATCATCACGAGGATTATAAAGGTTGAAAAAATTTCCGCGCCTGTCCTCTGGACTTCGCCTATCTCCCTTGTCTCGACGGTTTTCAACTGATGCGGAGATGGACACCCGCCTATTTCCTGTGCGGCGGTCAGTCGTACGCGCCTTCGTGTCTGCAACGCCATGTTCTCTTCCCATGGTTTAACTGCCCCTTTGCTTCCGTTAACCTTTCGCACGCTTTAGAGGGTTAATAATTCACTTTTTAAGGATACGAAGCAAGGCCCGCCAATAATAAAGACATTCTCTCATGAACTTCTCTTGTTAGATTTATCGGCAAAAGGCTAATATCCAACAGGAATATCTAAGAGACAGAATGAATAGCACGCTGTTGCATGGGACTTTAAGATTGCCAGATATCAATACGGTGCGGGATTTGGACCGGGATTCCATATCAATCCTTCCACTTTCCAGCATCCCACTCGAAACAAAGGGCTTGCAAGACCTTCGTCTGATTAAAAACAACCATCTTGAAGGCGTTGTCGAGATGTTTGAAGGAACGCGCTCTGGTAGAGGTCTCTTGCTCCCTGAGAACTTACAGCATGAATTTTCTACAATTAGTGGACATGATAGTGCCATTATTTCGAAACTGGCGGAGCTGCATAGTTACGATGTGTACAGCTTGCGAATTTCTCTGCGCGAGATGAACGTCAAGGTGAATGATGCAGAACATTTGAAGCTATCGAAAAAGAAGCAAGAAGAGCTAAGTGTTTATTTGCAACCCTTCATCAAGAGGTTGATTTCACAAATTTATGGCGAACAAGAAACGCTGGATGTCTCGACGGATCTAACGGCCCTTTTTAATGATCCCGATGCAAAAGTAGTTCGTCAAAAGCTGGGAGTGATCTCAGAAAAGCTGGGCATTGAATTGCACGAAGTGCCACTGTTTTTCGAAGAGTATGGGGATATCTATCTTTCAATTGCCTATTTTCGCCAATGCCTGGAAAGCATTGATCCCATCATCGAGAATTTCCTTCGCTGCACCAAAGAAATCATGGAGCACGAGCAATTTAAGCAAAATGTTGAATTAAACAGAGTCAGCAAAAGACTGCACAATAAAACCAAAAAAATAAGGGAAGTGTTGGCCGAACGATTCGCTATTTTCTCCCAGAGTACAGAAGCTATGTGGCAAAATATGAGCGCGGAACAGTTCAGCGACTTCAAAAGGCTTGTCGAAGAAAACCATTCGGCCTTGGGCGGTCTGCTTTGCACGTTAACTGTCAAGATGCAAGATTGGGACAGAAAGTTCCCGATGAATTCAACTGCGGGTCCTGGACGCTGGAGCGACCATATAATGATGGACATGCGCCAGGGTTTTTAGAGCAATTCAAGACCAAAAAATAACGGGGAGGGCACTATGTGCACGCTTATACACACCACCAATCGCCTAGGTGAATTGGGTTGCAAATTAGTTGGTCTGAGCTCTGAATGAGGACGGCGCTATATTCGTCTCCGGTTCTAGGTGGCTGGTGTGCAGCTAGCGCGAAGGACTGGGCGGCCTACACCGAACATCCATTTGTGAAGGGCTTGGCCGACGGCACATTGGCGGAGGTTTCCTTCCAGCACTACCTAATCCAGGACTACATTTTTCTGGTTCATTTCACCCGAGCCTGGGCAATGGCGGTCGTAAAATCAGAATCTCTTGAAGAGATGAAAATTGCCGCAACCACGGTTGACGCGCTGGTTAATGTGGAAATGTTGCTGCATGTGGAGACCTGCAAAAAAATTGGTATTACTGAAGAACAGATTTTTTCAGCCGAAGAAGCCTTCGAAAATCTGGCCTATACACGCTTTGTCATGGACGCGGGACTATCCGGTGATTTCCTTGATTTAATGGCGGCCCTGGCCCCTTGTGTCTTTGGTTATGGCGTGATCGGATCAACACTCGCCAATACGGCTTCAAAGGACACCCCCTATCAGGAGTGGATTGACACTTACGCCAGTGAAGAATATCAGGACTTGTGTGGTGTGGTTGGTTCCATGATCGAAAAAGCAGCGCTTGCCCGACTTGGAAATGAGCCTGAAAAAAATCCACGTTGGAGCGCATTATGCAAACGCTTTAACACAGCAACTCGACTTGAAATAGATTTCTGGCAAATGGGACTGCGGGGGCACTAATGGCTAGATTTTGGACAGGAGCCAATCAATGAGTAAAAAGCCGAAAATAATACAGGGACTAATTTTGTTGCCCTGGATCGCCCTCGTCACAGGGTTGGCCGTGTCTGTTAGTGCTGCCGCCCAGGAGGACTTGATTATTGGTGATTTTGCGGCTGGGAACTTAACAGGCTGGGAAGAAAAAACCTTTAAGAATAAAACACATTACGAACTGGTGAAAGCTGACTTGGGAATGGTCCTCAAGGCTGACAGTAAGGCCAGTGCTTCAGGTATGTTCCGGGAAATGAAAGTTGATTTGGTGAAAACGCCCTGTCTCAATTGGTCATGGAAGGTAGACGGTATCCTCGACGGTTTGGATGAGACTACCAAGAAGGGCGACGATTATCCTGCACGTGTCTACGTGGTCTTTTCCGGAGGGGCGTTTTTCTGGAATACACGTGCATTGAATTATGTCTGGTCCAACGGCCGTCAAATAGGGTCAGCATGGCCAAATGCTTTTACAAACAAGTCCATAAATATCGCGCTTCAAAGCGGGTCTGGCAAGGTTGGACAATGGACCCAGCAAAGCAGGAATATACGCGATGACTATAAACGCTTTGTTGGAGAAGACATTAAGCAAGCCGACGCCATTGCTATAATGACGGATACTGATAATTCCGGAGGTGCCGCCACGGCTTTCTATGGCGATGTCCGGTTTTCCTCTTCTTGCTAAATTTAGTCTTAGAGTGTCGTCACGCGTTCTCCATTGCTGACGGGCTGCGAACCTAATAAATTTGAAGAATGGAGATGTGAAGAATGAATTCGGGAAAACCAACTGAAAAAATAGAGACGCTCGTTGTTGGTGGGGGGCAGGCAGGCTTGGCTATGAGCGAGCATCTAAGCAACTGCGGTGTGCCTCATCTGGTTCTTGAACGCAGTCGAATTGCTGAACGCTGGCGCTCGGAAAGATGGGACTCAATGGTTGCCAATGGTCCTGCCTGGCATGATCGATTTCCGGGCATGGAATTTTCCGATACGGACCCTGATGCCTTCCCTTCCAAGGATAAGGTTGCAGATTATTTTGTCGAATATGCAGAAAAGATTGAGGCCCCCATCCGTTGCGGTGTGGAGGTAACGAATGTGGAAAAGAATGCTGATCGGCCCGGCTTCCTGGTTGACACATCACACGGCGTCATAGAAGCCAACTACGTGGTTGCCGCCACTGGGCCTTTTCAGTGCCCGGTGATCCCGGCTGTTGTGCCTGAAAAAGCAGGCATTTCTCAAATTCATTCCAGTGCCTACCATAATCCGGGTCAGTTGCCAGAGGGTGGGGTGCTGGTCGTTGGTGGTGGGTCTTCCGGGGTGCAGATTGCCGACGAGCTTAACCAAGCGGGTAAGCGTGTTTATCTTTCGGCTGGTCCCCATGACCGTCCACCGAGAAGCTATCGCGGGCGTGATTTCGTCTGGTGGTTGGGGGTCCTGGGCAAGTGGGATGCCAGACCCGTCCAGGCAGGCACAAAGCATGTGACAATCGCAGTCAGTGGAGCCCATGGCGGTCATACGGTCGACTTTCGGCGTCTTGCTGCCAAGGGAATAACGCTGGTTGGTCGCACGGAACTGTTTAAAGACGGTGTGATGACCTTCGCGCCCGACCTTGCGGACAATATTGCAAAAGGCGATGCTAACTACTTGTCCTTATTGGACGAAGCCGATGCGTATGTTGCCCGCAATGATCTTGATCTTCCCGATGAGCCTGATGCCCGCAATTTCGAACCGGACCCTCCCTGCGTGAGCGATCCTATGGTTGAGTTGAATTTGGCGGAGGCTGGAATAACCTCCATCATCTGGGCAACAGGCTACAGCATTGATTTTAGTTGGTTGAAGGTGGATGCATTTGACGACGAAGGCAGGCCGAACCATCAACGAGGTGTTTCGGCTGAACCCGGAATTTATTTCTTGGGTTTGCCATGGCTGTCGCAACGGGGGTCCTCGTTCATATGGGGCGTCTGGCACGACGCCAAGTTTCTAGCAGATCATATTTCCATCCAGCGCGGGTATCTAGCATATCATGATTCGGCGAAGGATAAGGCTTGAGCCTCCAATGTCGTCATCTTTTCCACGTCGAATATTATAACTTGAAATAAGGTTTGTTTTTCATGGAACACAAACGGATCCGCCCCTTCAATACCAAGGACACCTACCCGGAACAGAATTTGGACAACGACCTGTGCCAAGCCGTCGTTGCCCGTGGCGCCACCATATTTCTGCGTGGACAGTGCCCGCAAGACCTGGATAGTGGCGAGAATATCGACAGTCTTGATCCGGTGGAGCAAACCCATAAGGTCATGCAGAACATCCAGCAGTTGATTGAGGAAAGTGGGGGCCGTATGGAGCACCTTTGCAAGATTGTCGTCTACATTACCGACATCAATCACCGCGAAGCCGTATACTTAACCATGGGCGACTATATAAAAGGCGTCCATCCCGTATCGACCGGCCTGGTCGTGCAAGCGTTGGCACGGCCCGAATGGCTGGTGGAAATCGACGCCACCGCTGTCATTCCTGATTGATCGGGTGTTAAATTGTTGAAAGGCTCTCAAGATGACCTTTTCCATCGCCGCGCGCTGCGCTGAAACGGGCATGTTAGGTGTCGCCGTTGCGTCATCGTCGCCTGCGGTTGCCGCGCGCTGCGCCTATGTTCGCGCTGGTGTGGGTGCAGTGCTTAGCCAAAACATCACAGACCCAAGACTGGGGTTGCGTCTTCTTGATTTAATGGAAGCAGGAGATGGCGCCAAGGAGGCTATTTCCGTCGTTAGTCGTACCAGCGACAACATTGATTACCGCCAACTTATTGCTGTTGACAGGACTGGCCAAAGCGCGATTTTCTCGGGGACAGAGGCCCTTGGCATTTGCGGTGAGGCGCACGGAGAAAACGTCGCCAGTGGTGGAAACCTTCTGGCTGATGGACAAATCCCTGAGATCATGGTCGATGCATTTGTTTCGAGCCAAGGCCATCTTGCAGAACGTCTTGTATTGGCCATGCAGGCGGCACTGGATGCAGGGGGCGAGGCTGGGCCTATCCATTCCGCTGGATTGAAAATAGCAGACGATGTGCCTTGGCCGGTTGTCGATCTTCGCGTTGACTGGACGGACTCTTGCCCGATAATGGAACTAAGGGCGCTGTGGAAGATATATCAGCCTCAGCTTGATGACTATGTGACGCGGGCGCTTAATCCCGGTGGCGCGCCTAGTTACGGTGTTCCTGGTGATGACTAAGGCGTCGCCGTTGGAGTCCTTAGGCGGACAGGTGTTCCAGTAACGCATCAAGCATTGCGTCGCATTTTTCAATCTCGCTACGGGTAATGAATTCATCGGGTTTGTGGCCCTGATCCATGGAGCCTGGCCCACAGACTACCGTGGGAACACCCAGGCGTTCGTTGAACAAGCCGCCTTCCGTGCCGAATGAGACCTTGGTCGTGCTGTTGCCGCCGGTCAGTGACTTAACAAATGAGACAATTTCAGCGTCAGGCGGGGTATCCAGTCCCGGATAAGAATTGATGACGTCGATAGTGATACCGGTTTCAGGAAAGCGTTGCTTCCCCGGGGCGGATATTTCCACCGCATGAGCCTTTATTTCCTCCAGGATGGCAAGGGGATCATCGCCCTTGATATTGCGGATTTCAAAATCCACATGGCTTTGGTTGGGGACGATGTTCAAGGCCACACCGCCGGCCACGATACCTGCATGGAGCGTCGTATAAGGGACGTCGTAATCGCCGTCACGCGCTCCATGGGCTTCCAGGTCAGCTTGTTTGTTACGCAGGGTTTGAATAAAATCACAGGCCAGGTGAATGGCGTTGAACCCGCTGGGCGTCAAGCTTGAATGGGCTTCCTTGCCGATGCAGGTCGCCCTGGCGTCAATTTTGCCTTTATGACCGGTTGCAACGCTTAGCCCGGTCGGCTCGCCGACGATACAAAACCTTGGCTGAAAGTCGGTTTGCGTTAAGACGTCCAGCATACGCCTGACGCCGATGCAGCCGATCTCCTCATCATATGACAGGGCAATATGCAGCGGGGTCGTCAAGTCACGCTTGGCCGCGATTGTTGCCATGTGCAGCACGCAGGCGATAAAACCCTTCATGTCCGCCGTGCCGCGCCCATAAAACCTGTCGTCGCGCTCCTTAAGTTGAAACGGATCGCTCGACCAGTTCTGACCTTCCACCGGGACAACATCCGTGTGACCCGACAGCATAACCCCAGGCCGGTCGCTGGGACCGATGGTAGCGAACAAATTGGCGTTGGTGCCGGCTTCATTTTTCAGCACCTGACAACTGACGCCCGCTTCCTCAAGATGATGGCGGGCAAAATCAATGAGTTCCATGTTCGGTGTTCGACACACCGTGTTGAAGGAAACCAAGTGTTTCAGAATTTTGATGCTTTGGGACATATCCACCTCGTTTATCAAGACAGGTAAGATACGAGTTTATTCAGCATTCGCACATGCAATTATTGCGTTGTTTGAGATGGCAACGTTGGAAAAAGGGTTTGTTCATCCTCAGGAGCCCAAGGGGGCAACTTTTTCATGATGTCTTCAAAAAGTTTTGAATCAAGGTGTTCAATTAGCCAGTTTTGCAAATTGGGTAGGGGCTGGTCATCAAACCATTGCCGGTCCGTATTGGCAAATTGCCTGATAAAGGGGAAAATGGCGTAATCAGCCAAGGCGGGGCCATTGCCGAAGAGGTGCTCTTGATGCTCAAGACGATCATTTAGCGTGCTCAGAAATTTAGTTCCTTCACTGCGGTGGAAGACCGGGTCTGTTTCCTCATCGTAACGGGTCGCATATTTGTAACGGTCGAGGTGATCTTTGAAGGGCCCGTCATTCAGGGCGATCAATTCTTTCATTTCCTGAAGGCTACCTTTTTCAGGTTCAAGCCAGTGTTGTGGATCATCACAAGCCAAAGCCCAGAGCATAATATCCAGACTTTCTTCAATCACTTGCCCGCCTGCTAATTGAAGTACAGGCACTGTGGCCTTTGGTGATAAGGCAATCATATGTGCGGGTATGTTGCGCAAAGCAACTTCTCGCAAGATGCATTGCTGGCGGCTAATGCTGAGGGCCAGACGTGCCCGCATGGCATACGGACAGCGGCGGAATGAGTAGAGTATGGGATAATCTTGATGCATTTTCAGGCTCATACTAATCATAAATATGAATATGGCTATTCCCTATTTGAACGGGCTTAATTCTTTTATTATTCACGTCGTCCTGAAAGGGTTATGATCGCCAATTCTATTTCTGGAACATGAGCTTTTTAAAACATGAGCATTGATTATTTAATCTCTCCCAATCCAGATGATCCCCGTTTGACTGAACGCGTGGAAGGGCTCGACCAGGAAGGCCAGCGCATTGAAACCTCCGTCACTGTCGAGCGCCCCCTGACACTGTTCCTTAATGGTCAGGAAATTGTCACCATGATGACTATTGGGGATTATCCGGAATATTTGGCGCTTGGGTATTTGCTTAACCAGAACATGCTTCACGAAGATGATTCTATTACGGCCATTGATTACGATGAGGATATTGACTGTGTTGTCGTGCGAACGGCCATGAAGACAACGTTTGAAGAAAAAGTAAAAAAGAAGACCCTGACATCCGGCTGTGCCCAAGGGACGGTGTTTGGTGATGTGATGGAAAAATTTGATGACATCTCCTTGCCCGAAGGCCACATCATCAAGACATCCTGGCTCGCCAGTTTGGTCAAGGAAATTAATACAACACCCAGCCTGTATCTTGAGGCCGGCGCCATTCACGGTTGCGTTCTGGCATGCGAAGATCGCCCTTTATTGTATATGGAAGACGTTGGCCGCCATAATGCTGTCGATAAAATAGCTGGTTACATGTACCGCCATGAGATGACGGGACGGGATAAGATTTTTTACACTACCGGCAGGCTGACCAGCGAAATGGTCATTAAAACCGTACAGATGGGGGTGCCAATTCTGGTGTCGCGCTCAGGATTTACGGCGTGGGGGGTGGAACTGGCCAGGCAGGTCGGACTAACCCTGATAGGCCGGGCCCGGGGTCGCCGCTTTATCGCCTTGGCCGGACAGCACCGAATTGTTCACGATCTGGCGGCTGAGGATGACATCACGCCATGACACAACCAATTTCGGGGAACTGGAACTTTCCAACAAACATCCGATTTGGCCCCGGGGTGATATCTCAACTGGCGAGGGCCTGCAGAAAACTTGGTATGAGCAAACCGTTATTGATCACGGACCAAGGCCTTGCCGGTTCGTCCATGGTCAAGGCTGCTATTGCAGTCAATGAATCGGATGGCTTGCCGACGGGCTTGTATTCAGATGTTCAGGGGAATCCAACGCAAAGGAATGTTGACGGGGGCATCGTCGCTTACCAAGCCGGGGATCACGACGGGGTCATCGCCTTTGGCGGTGGATCGGCACTTGACGCGGCGAAAGCCGTTGCCCTGATGGTCGGGCAGGACCGTCCTTTGTGGGATTTTGAAGACATTGGCGATAACTGGAAGCGGGTAAAGACAGAAGGCCTGGCCCCGGTTGTTGCGGTGCCGACAACCTCAGGCACAGGCTCGGAAGTTGGCCGCTCAAGCGTTATTACCAATGAAGAAATTAAAGTTAAAAAAATTATTTTCCATCCCGGCATGTTGCCCGCCGTGGTGTTGTCTGATCCTGAATTGACGGTGGGATTGCCGCCTCATATCACAGCCGCGACTGGGATTGATGCGTTCGTCCACTGTTTTGAAGCGCTGTGTGCCAAGGCCTATCACCCCATGGCTGATGGCATTGCCCTTGAAGGCATGAAGCTGATTGGCGAGGCCCTGCCAAAGGCTTACGCCGATGGCACGGATATTGACGCGCGCGCCCATATGATGGCGGCGGCTTCCATGGGGGCAACGGCGTTTCAAAAAGGGTTGGGGGGCGTGCATGCCCTGGCTCACTCAATAGGGGCAAATTTTGGCATCCATCACGGGCTCGCCAATGGGATTTTTCTGCCTTACGTCATGCAGGCCAACCGCAAAGCTATTGAGGACAAGGTTGTGCCACTGGCCCGGTTGCTGAATTTACCTTCAGCCGATTTTGTGGGCTTGCTGGACTGGGTCCTGAAATTTCGCCAGCGCCTGGCTATTCCACACACACTTGCCGACATTGATCTTGGTGAAGACCGGGCCGAGGAAATGGGTGCATTGGCCCATTCAGACCCAGTCGCCGGGGGCAATCCCATTGCCTTGAGTGCCGCCGACTACACGGCGATCTATCGCAATGCGGTGAATGGTGAAATCTAAAAAAAGATATGTACCTGCTGACACCAGGCCCCCTGACAGGCGACTATTCAGCCTTGTTCCTGAGTTTCGCCAGCGCCATTAGTCGGGTGTCCCGGCGGGCCTGACTTTCCGGGATTTTCTCAAGGGGCATGGCTTCGCGCATGGCATCATTGGCAATTGACACAACATCATCTGACCAAGGTTTCACGGTGCCGCGATCTTTCATCATCTCGTAGTACTGATTGGCAAATATCTGGACATAGTGGCTCAGCCCGCCCGACGCATTCAGGTCGATGGTTTCAAAGGGACCAACCACGGACCATCTGAGGCCAAGACCTTCAGTGATGGCCTTGTCGATGTCGCTAGCTGAAATACAGTCATCTTCCAGCAGGGCGAAGGCTTCATTGAGCAATGCCACTTGCAGGCGGTTGACGATAAAGCCGGGGACTTCCTTTTTCATGGTGATCGGAGTCTGACCAATGGAGTCCATCAAGGCCCAGGTGCGTTTGATAGAGGCCTCATCGGTCCACGGGGCCGGGCAAATTTCAACCAGCGGCACCAGATGGGGCGGGTTTAGGGGGTGGGCAAGCAGGCAACGATGCTTGCCCGGTAAGCCGTCGCTGTAGGTCGAGGCAGGGAGTGTTGAAGAGGAACTGGCAAGGACGGTTTCGGGTGCGGCCAGTTTATCCATCTCGCGAAAGATAGCGCTTTTTATGTCAAGATTTTCCGAAACGGCTTCTTGAACATGAACGGCCCCGTCAAGTGTTTCGGCCAATGTCTCGCCAATGGTGATGCGCCCAAGTACAGCGGCAGGATCATCAACAAGGCCGTGCGCCGCAAGGTCGTTCAGGCTTGTCTCGATGATGCCTATGGCTTGGCCAGCGGTGGCTGCATCATTATCGAATAGCTGCACCGGGTGCCCGGCCCGAGCAAACAAGATTGACCAACTGCGGCCAATGAAGCCGGATCCGACAATTGCGATTTTATTCATGGCGTTTCCCTTAGGCGATGTGATTGCGAAGGCCGTTGTTGTTTAAATAGGCGGCGATGGTTTCAGCAGGTTTAAAGCGCATATCGTCGATGGACTGATCCGAGTAATAGGCAACATGGGGCGTGATCACCATGCGTCCTTTCAGCCAGGGCTCGAAATTTCGCCAGGCTCTTATCAAGGAATGATCTTGCGGTGGCTCGCTCGTCATGACATCCGTGCCAAGGCCTCCTAACTGGCCACTTCTCAAAGCCTCTTCAAGAACATCGAGATTTTTGAACAGGCCACCCCGTGCCGTGTTGACCAGCAGGGCGCCCGGCTTCATGGCGGCGAGAAATTCCGCATCGACCATTCCGGCTGTTTCATCGCTTAAAGTACAGTGTGGGCTGACCGCATCGCACTGGCCGAGAAGTTCTTTTAGGCTGGATGTTTTCTCATAACCTGTTCCATCTGACGGGGACTTATCAAAACCCAGGATGCGACAGCCAAAGGGTTTCATATATTGGATCACCTGTGATCCCATGCGCCCTGTACCGACGATGCCGAGCGTCCCTTCGGATAGTCGCCCAATCGGTTTCAACAGGCTTTCAGTCCACTGGGTATCAGGGTCGCGGCTGGCCTGATCATAGGCAGAAATTCTACGCCACAAATTCAAAATATGGGCCACGCTTGACGCGGCAATTTCTTCGATACCGTAATCGGGCGTATTGCAAAGGGGAATGCCCCGGCGCTTTACAGCCTCTAAATCAATGTTATCGACCCCGACGCCATAGCGCACGATGATCTTGCAGTTATCCAGCTTGGATAAGGTTTTTTCAGTGATCCGGGCATGAAAAACCAGCAGGGCGTCAAGCTTGCTTAAAAGGGCTTCATCGAAGTTATTCTCATCGGCAGAATTAAAATCTATGAATTCCACACTATCGCCCAAGGCCCTGGCTTCCTGATGGAAAGGTGCGTGGTAGTGATCGGTGACGCCGACGATCATGATATCTTTTCCCTTCAGATCAGTGCGCGAACGGTCTCGATGATGTCATCCTGGCCGGGGACGGCGGCCCCTTCCAGGGACGGGCTTACGGGGACCGGGGCTTCCAGGCCGCCAATCCGCTTGATTGGGGCTTTCAATTTGTCAAAGGCGAGATCCGCAAGGGTCGCGGCAATCTCACCGCCAAAGCCGCCAAAGGTATTGGCTTCATGGACGATGATGCAGCGGCCCGTCTTGGAGACGGAAGCAACCAGTGTGTCTGTATCCAGCGGCCTGAGCGTGCGTGGGTCAACAACGTCAACTGAAATGCCATCTTTGGAAAGTTCTTCCGCCGCTGCCAGTGCTGTCGGCACCATGGCTCCCATGGCGATGATGGTGGCGTCGTCGCCTTCGCGTTTAACATCAGCTAGCCCCAGGGGGATGACATAATCATCATCGGGGACACTTGACGTGTTTTGGTAAACGCCCTTTGGCTCATAAAAAACCACCGGGTTATCGTCACGGATGGCCGACTTCAGCAAGCCCTTAAGGTCATAGGCCGTGGAAGGCATAACCACTTTCAAGCCGGGCACATGGGCAAACATGGCTTCATTGCTTTGGGATTGTTGTGGGCCGCCGCTGGGCCTGAAGCCTGACCAGACCCGAAAGACCACGGGTACGGATGACTTGCCATCGTAGAAGTAATTCATTTTTGCTGCCGTATTCACAATCTGGTCCATGGCGACCAGAATGACATCGGCCAGACCCAATTCGACAACCGGGCGCACACCTTGAATGGCGGCCCCAATGGCCGCGCCAACAAAGCCGCATTCGGATATGGGTGTTTCGATTATCCGCTTTGGACCAAATTCATCTATTAAGCCGATGGTGGTTTCTGTAAGGCCGCCGAAGTCGCCAATATCCTCGCCCATGACGATGACTTTTTCATCGCGGCGTAGTTCTTCGCCAAGGGTTTCGCGGATGGCGGCTTGATAGGTTATTTCACGCATTGTCTCATTCCTTTGAATTTCTTAGCGATAGACATTTTCTATGGCGGTTTCACGGGGCGCGTAGGGTGCGGCGGCGGCAAAGTCGATGGCTTGTTCGACCTGGGCGAGGATTTCCTGATCAATTTTCTGTAATTGATCGGCGCTTGCCTGGTTGCTGTCCAGCAGTTGCTTTTCCAGACGCTTGATTGGACATTTAGCCTTCCACTGGGCCAGTTCTTCTTCGGTGCGGGCGAACTCGCGGTCACCTGCTGTTGAATGGGGGGTCCAGCGATAAGTTTCGCATTCGATAAAGGTCGGCCCATCACCAGCCCGGGCGCGCTCGATAGCATGCTGGGTGGCTTCATGGACCGTGGTTACATCATTGCCATCTATGAGATGGCCTTCAATGCCATAGCCCTGGGCCCGGGCGACAATGCTGCCCCCGGCGGTTGAAAGTTCCAGCGGTGTGGATTTGGCGTAGAAGTTGTTTTCACAGAAAAACACGATGGGCAATTTACGCACGCAGGCAAGGTTCATGCCTTCGTGGACATCGCCCCTGTTGACGGCACCGTCACCAAAAAACGAGATGGTGACATTATTATGACCAGCCAATTGATCTGCCAGAGCAGAGCCAACGGCCAAAGGCACGACGGACCCAACCATGGAGGTGCCGGCAAGGATGCCAAGATCAGGCTCGCCCATATGATAGACCGGGATACGCCCACGGGTCGGGCTGGTTAGCTTGGCGTAAAGCCCGGCGAAAATTTGCTCCACCGTAATGCCTCGCGCCAGCAGGACGCCGAGCCCGCGATGGGTGATCATGGTTTTGTCCGTCGCCTTCAAGCCATGACAGACCCCGGCAGGGATCGCTTCCTGGCCCATGCCACCGTGGTAATTGGCGTAAATGCCTTCCGTCGCTTTGATAAAGGCCGTTTCTTCGAAACGGCGGATTAAAAGCATGGTGCGATAAAGGTCGAGAAGATTCTCAGCAGAGAGACTCATGATCTGGTCCTTGTCTTTTTTGGTTTGGGATGGTTGGCCACGGTCAGATTTCTGACGGCGTCCATTAATCTAAATTCTGTATCCAGATATACGGCTTCAAGGGGCAGGCTGTTGGGGACAGGTGTGTCAGGGCCGCAGACGCGAAGCGGCGGGGCGTCCAGCGCATCAAAGGCCTGGTCGACGACACGGGCAATGATTTCAGCCCCGAAGCCAGCAGTTTGGCAGGCTTCATGACAAACAATCAGACGCCCTGTTTTCTCAACAGCGGCGAACAGTGTGGCCTCGTCCAGAGGCATCAAAGTACGCAGGTCAACCACATGGCAACTGATGCCTTCGCGGGCCGCTTCTTCTGCGGCGGCGAGGGCCCAGTGGACGGCGCGTGACCAGGCGACAATGGTAATGTCGTCACCGTCTCGGACAACCTTTGCCTTGCCGATAGGGACACGGGGGCGTGCGTCGGGTATCTCACCCTTAAGGCTGTAGAGCATTTTGTGTTCAAGGAAGGCGACCGGGTTGTCATCGTCAATGGCGGACAGTAAAAGCCCGTAGGCATCTTCAGGGGTCGCAGGCATGACGACTTTTAACCCGGGCACATGGGTGAACCAGGCTTCAAGACTTTGTGAATGATGGACGCCATATCCCAGCCCGGCGCCGCAAGCCATGCGAAAGACCAGGGGCACAGAAACCTGACCGTCGGACATGTAGCGAAACTTGGCGGCCTGATTGGTGATCTGGTCGAAACAGGTTCCGGCAAAATCAACAAAGCCGATTTCCAGTATGGGACGACAGCCAACAAGGGCCGCACCGATGGCGGCGCCGGTAATGGCAGCTTCGGAAATAGGGGTATCGCGCACCCGTTTTTTGCCGAATTTTTCCAGCAGTCCTTCGGTCACCCGGTAGATACCGCCGTACTGGCCAATGTCCTCGCCAATCAAAAACACCCGTGCGTCGTCCTGCATGGCTTGGTGATGGGCGGCATTCAGGGCCTCTGTGTAGGTTATTGTTGCCATTTAAGTGCCTGCGTAAACGTTGCTGTAGGTGGCTTCCGGCGCGGGGAAGGGGCTGCGTTTGGCGAAAGAAAGCGCGTCGTCGACGATCTTTGTCACTCGCTTTGTGATAGTTTCGCGTGTGGCATCGCTTAAAGTTCCCTGTTCCAGAAGCAACTTTTCAAAACGTTCAATCGGGTCCTTTTGCCGCCACTCTTTTATTTCTTCTGCTGAGCGATAGCTTTCAGAATCGCCCTCGTAATGGCCACCGATACGGTAGGTTTTGCATTCGATCAGGGTCGGCCCGTTTCCGGCGCGCGCACTTGCGACAGCTTTTGCGACAGTTTCATAAACGCAGAGGATATCATTTCCGTCGATAATTTCGGCGGGTATGCCATAAGACGGTGCCCGGTCCGCAACGTTATCAACTAACTGCTGGTCGTGGATGCTTTGGGAAATGCCGTAACCATTGTTCTCACAAATGAAAACAACAGGCAAAGCCCACACCGCCGCTAAATTCAGGGACTCGTGAAAGGTTCCCTGATTGTTTGCGCCATCGCCAAAGAAACAAACGGTGACAGCGTCATGGCCCAGAATATCACTGCCCAGCGCCGCCCCTGTGGCAATGGGTAGGCCGCCACCGACAACCCCGTTGCAGCCTAGAAAGCCGATGTCCTGATCGTAAAGATGCATGGACCCACCCTTGCCGCCGCAACAGCCGGTGCGCTTGCCGTAAAGTTCGGCCATGAAGGCATTAGGGTCGCCCCCTTTCGCGAGGAAATGACTGTGACCGCGATGGGTGCTGGTCATTTTATCGCCTTCCTCAAGGGCCGCGCAGACACCCACGGCGACGGCTTCTTCGCCGTTGCCCAAGTGGATCAAGCCGGGGATTTCGCCACGCCTGCACCGCTCGCCAATCTTGTCATCGAAGGCCCTGAGCAGGTGCATGCCTTCCAGCATTTGCAGAAGGCTGGCATCGTTAACCTTGTTACGACTCGCCGGGTTTTGTTTGTTTTTAGCCATATGAACTTTAGGATCAGGTCAGTTGTTGTTTGGAGAAAAAAAAGCAAGAAATGTCTTTATTTGTTCGTTTTATTATATATTATATATAAATAAACATTATTTAACATTGTTTCGTCAAGTTGATTCTTTGCACAGTGGGAGTATGGGGCCGATGATCCAGGCGCTGCGTTTGAATGAAATCAGAGAGCAAGTCAAACAGGATGGGGTTGTCAGTGTTTCGCAACTAGCTGAAAAATTTGGAAAAAACCCGATTACAATTCGTAGAGATTTGGAAGCTCTGGCCAACGAAGGCGCTTTGAGGCGCACCCATGGCGGTGCCGTTTCGCTTGTCGGATCAGGAGCAAGCCTGCCTCACTACGATATAAGGAAAGGCATTCATCTGAAGGAGAAAGCCGCTATTGCCGCCAGGGCAGTCCGGTATATTGGTGACGGTGATAGTCTCATCATCAACGCCGGGACAACGACTCGCGAATTGGCCGCAAGCCTGAGACGGTTTCGGGGCCTGCAAATTGTTACCAACGGCATTACCCTGGTTCCTGAACTAGCTGATTGTGCAGACTCACAGGTGTTTTTGATTGGTGGCGAGACTGATTTCAAGAAACTGGGAACTGTCGGCCCTGTGGCGGAAGAGATGATGCGGGACATACATGTGGCCAAAGCTTTTATCGGTGTTTCCGGAATTTCATTGGAGCGGGGTCTGTTGATGCACAGCCCGTCCGAGGCCCGAATCAATGCGGCTTTTGTGGAGTCTGCTGACGAGGTCACCGTGCTTGTTGACTCAAGTAAATTCACGTCAAACTACATATACCGCGTTGCTCCACTGGAGGGTATCCAGCGGGTCATTACCGACGCGGGAATAGACGCGGAGACCTGCAAGGCTTTGCAACAGGTGGTCCCGGAAGTGGTTATTGCAAAGAATTTCTAGGGTCAATGACGCGAAACTGTCTATGTGCCTAGTACTGTAGCCATTTCATCAAGTCCTGTGCCGATCCAGTCCGGCTGTGGTCCCAGTTCGTCCAGGATTTTGCCGCCGCGGTTTATCCAGAAAACCGGGAAACCGTAATGAGCTCCGCCCATGACGTCGAAGGAGTTTCCGGACACAAAACCAATCTGTTCTTTCGGCAGGCCGATTTCATCAACACCCAGATCATAGGCCTTGTTGCCCGGCTTATAGGCTTGATGCGGTTCGGAGCTGATGATTTTTTTGAACAGGTGGTCAACACCGGCATTTTTCTGGGAGGCTTCAACCATCCAAGGTGAGGCCATGGTCAGGATATACAGGTCCAACTTTGTCGCCAGGCGTTCCAATGCGGCGGGCACTTCAGGGAACGGGGAAAGGATCAAATCAGCCTGGATCAGTTTCTCATGCAGGTCGTCGGTGACTTCCAGGCCAAGAGTTTTACCGGCAAAGGTCAGTGCTTTTTTGGTGATGTCGTCCCATGTCAGGTAACGCTCCATAAGACCACTAAGCCAGCAATATTTTTTGATGGTCGTAAACCAGATTTTGGCCAACTCTTCACCATGCCCGGGAAAATCTTCTTCGATAACACTGGAGACAGCGTGTTTATCAAACAGGGTTCCGTAGTGATCGAAAGCCAGAGCCTTAATGTTGCTAAAATCGACAGTCATTATCTTTACCCCTCTTTTTAGCAGGGTTTAAGTTTAACGTCCACGGGGGGTGTCGTCAATTTCATGGGCCGTCTTGACATGTCATGGCTAATTTGCGAGGTTCCTTTCGTCCTTAAATATGATATGTGCTCTGCACTTGCGGGACAAAATCCAGATGGGCTCTATTCCTATGGCGATCTTTCGCCCTAGCCCTTTATCCCGATGAACTATTACCACGACGTTTGGGGTAGGCTAGCTATGCTTAGTGCCAATGAATTCTCTTGTGAAAGACAGGGGCCGGAAGTTGCTTCTGATCTCTTGAATGAAGGTGTCCACGTGTTTGAGCCCAAGGCAATTGAGCTTCGCGTGGATCAAGTCCTGCGTATGCTTGGGTACTCTGATATGAAAAGAGTCCGGCCTGACATTCGCAGTATTTGCGAAGAAGTTGTGAGCCAGGTGGAGAATGTGGTCAGGCCGGTTGTTTATTCCAAACACAAGGCTATTAAGTCATGTGCGGATGGTGTTTTGAATATTGAGGATGGCATTACGCTTCACTGCCGGGCTTTTCAGCGCTATATGGACGGATGCAATGAAGCCGTTGCCCTTGTTCTTACTCTTGGCCAGTCCATTGATGATCTGGAAGCTGAATATTCCGCCAATGAAAAGTTACTTGAAATGGTCATTTTAGAGACATCGGGCTGGCTTGCCATTGAACAGGCAACCAGACAGTTCGCCATTCATTTGCGTGATAGGGAAAAGCCGGGCCGGCGGCGTCTGTCACGTCGTATGGCACCTGGATACGGCTATAAGATAGATGGAAAGAAATGTGATTGGTCATTAGAAGAGCAACCAAAGATATTTGAATTCTTTGAGCCCGGAAGTTTGCCCGTGCAATTACTTGACAGTTGCGCCATGACACCCAAAATGTCCCGCACAGGATTAATTGGCTTACGGCCTTATTGAAAATATTTGTTTATTAATTTGTACATGGAGAAAGACGACAATGGACGGCAAGATACTTGATGTTATTGGTGAAAATTTCAATACCTCGCGCAGAATCAAGGCGACAAGCCCGCGTGTCATAAAGGATGGCGACATGGTCAAGCTGACCTACGTCAACCTGAAGGGGGAGAAAGCTTTTCTTGATGTCACCAGTCTTTATCCGGAAGACCCGGCAGAACTGAAAAAAACCCAGCTTGTCCACGTTGCCCAGGCCATGCGCAACAAGGACCTGGATTATATTGAATGGCTTATCCTCAGGCAGATTGAGGCGGGGGCTAACATTATTGACATTTGCGTCGATGAAATTTGTGTTGATGTCGAAGAACGCCACGACTGGATGCGCTGGATCATTCCTGTTGTTCAGAAAATGGCTGATGTTACTTTTGCGGTTGATTCATCTGATCCGGATACCATCATCGCCGGGCTTGAGGTTTATGACTGCAGCAAAAGTCGCCCGGCGATTAATTCTGTGAATCTGGAAGTTGGCCGAGATGTATTGATCCCCATGGCCAAAAAATACGATGCCTTGTTACTGGCCAATGCCAGTGGTCGTGACAACATTCCCACGAGTAAAGAGGAACGCGTCGACAATCTTGATCAGCTCATGGCCATGATGGATGAAGAAGGTATCCCCATGGACCACCGCTACCTGGATCCCCTGTGCTTCCCCGTCGGCGCCGCTGCAGATGCCGCCCAGCATTATCTGGATGCGGTTAGTGAATTACGGGCCAAGTATCCCGATGTTCATCTCTTTGGTGGTCATTCCAATACCTCGTTTGGCATGCCACAACGAAAAGTGCTTAACAGCGCTTTCATTATTCGTTCAATTGCATCTGGTTGCGATACGCTGATGATTGATCCTGTCATGAATGAAATACAACAATTTGATGAGTTCAAACTGGCTAACGATGTCCTCATGGGCACGGATATGATGGGTATGGATTACATCACCCATTTTCGCGCATGACCGATAAAGTAACCATAAGCTTCCAGGAAGCCGGATCGGACGAGGCCGTCAAAAGTATTGACGTTGCCATGGGTACAACCATGTTGGACGCTGCGGCTGAGGCCGGGCTGGACATAGATGCGACGTGTGGCAGGCGAGGAAAATGCCGTAGTTGCCGTGTCAAGGTCCTGTCCGGCAAGATTCCGCCAGCGACCGTACAGGACGCACTTCAGCTTGGACATGAAGCTGTGTCCGAGATGTTTCGTTTGGCTTGCCAAACGCGGGTCATTGCGGATTGTTCGGTTATGGCGGCCCCACTCAGAACCGAAAGTGGCCATCAAATTCTCAGTGCAGGGGATCATAGTGCAGCGTCCGATGTCATCATCGAATCCGGTGTGGAAAAACATCTGATCAAGGCCGAGGCACCAGAAGATGAAAACGAGCATACTTCTGATTTTGAGAAAATAGTTGAAGGGTCTCTGGAGGCGTTAAATTTGACCCCGTCCATAGACGTGCTGCGCCGTGTTCCCGAAGTTTTGAGACAAGACAAGCAGGGGCTCACACTGACGACCTTCCTGGGGCAGGCTGTTGATATTGAGCCCGGTGATACGACCGAGGCTAAATTCGGTATGGCCTTTGATATCGGGACCACAAGTATTGTTGGCAGTCTCGTTGATTTGAGCACCGGTGAATCAATGGCGTCCGTTGGTGGCGTTAATCCACAGGCTGTCTACGGCGGCGATCTGATGTCGCGAATCTCTTATGCCCAGTTCGACACAAAAAAACTGGCAACGTTGCGCGGAAGGGTGCTTACCGCCATAAACGATTTTATCAAAGAAGCTTGTGAAAAGGCAGACGTGCCATCATCGCAAATTTACAAGGTTGTGGTGGCGGGTAATACCTGTATGCATCACATGTTTTTGGGCATCGACACCAGTTATGTCGGGCTCGCGCCTTATGCGCCGGTCATGCGAAAATCAATTGTTCTCCCTGCCCGTGATATCCCACTGAAACAGGTTCCTAATGCCCACATCTGCCTGTTACCAATTATTGCGGGATTTGTTGGCGCTGATACCATTGGCGCTATTTTGGCGACCAGGATTCATGAAAGTGACGACATCCGTGTCATCGCGGACATTGGCACCAATGGTGAAATGGTGATGGGATCGAAAAAGGGCCTTATGGCCTGTTCCGCCCCCGCCGGCCCGGCCCTTGAAGGCGGCCAAATCTTGCATGGTATGCGCGCCGCTCTTGGGGCTGTTGAGGCTGTTTCTATTGATGATGATATTCATTGTGAAGTCATTGGTAATGCACCAGCTATTGGTATTTGCGGCTCAGGCTTGATTGACTCCGCTGCGAAAATGCTTGATGCAAATGTGTTGTTATCCAGTGGACGCTATAATGAAAAAGGCAAGGCAGACCTCTCCGACAAAATTGCCAACAGATTTGTTCGCGATAAGGACGGTCTTGGCTTTGTTCTTGTTACAGGCGAAGAATCTGGAAAAGGTGAGGACATCGTCCTGACCCAGATGGATATCCGCCAGATGCAGTTGGCCAAGGCGGCGATCTATTCCGGTATTTTGATGCTGCAAGAGGTCATGAAAGTCGCCGACGAGGATATTTCCGAACTGATGGTGGCTGGTGGTTTTGGTAATTTTGTCAACATGGAAAGTGCTGTACGTATTGCCCTTTTACCAGATCTTCCCCTGGATAAGTTTACCTATGTGGGCAACGCAGCCCATATTGGTGCAGAACATGCCCTGCTATCGGAGCAAGTGCGTCTTCAGGCTGATGATATAGCGGCCAACATTGAACATGTGGCGCTTGCGACCCGTATGGAATATCAAGAACTGTTCGTTGAAGCCTGCAAATTCGGGGGCGATTAAGGCTTACGTTGAAATGTAGCGAGTTTGTCCGCCTGTCTTTTTTGCGGCGCCTTCCGCGACAGCACGGCCCAGCCACTTGCGAGCTTGCGCCCGTTCGATATCGAAATGTTTCATTATGTAAGTTTCGCTTTTGGCGGCGGTTTTGGCGATGGCTTGAAATTCTGCGAGAAAAAAAGAATATAAATCTGTTGGCGGGTCAAGCTCATCCGCGCTGACAACAGGCTGCGCCGGACCATCCACATGTTTGCCAGCCTGAGAGATGAAAAACTCGCTTAATGAGTCGATATTTTCAACATCCTTTTGAGTGATTGCCTGATGGCCCAGGTGCAGCAAGGCGCGATTTCCCGGTGACATGGGCTGATCTGCACGGACGAAGGCGGGAACCCATTTTTCGATCCGGTTCTCATCCGCGCCTGTCCAGATGCCACCCTTACGCCGGGTTTCGACAATCACCGCAACGTCCGACAAAACGTACTGATAACGGTTTACACGGATCGCGTTGGCGACGGAAAAGGCGGTATTTGGTGAGAAGGGCGTGACCATAGTCAACCGGTTGTCGGCCAGGGCCTCGCGATATCTTTTTGCCCCAACGGCTTTTTCAAGACGGTCCGATAAAACCATTATGGCGCGCCCGGAACCATCAAGTGCTGCTGAAACAACCTCGCGATCAACCCCTCGCATGTCATTAGAAATCACCGTCAGGCCTTCGCGGGCACACCGGCTACCCAAGTTGGCAGAAAACTGGAGCGCCAGATCCCGACTGGCCCGGGAGCCAACAATACAAACGCCTCCCATATCAAGATAATCTATGACCCCGGCACCAAACAGAAGCGGCGGCCTGGCAGACGTCAGTCTTTGGTGAAGACGTCGAGGATATTGCGGGTCACGCTCGCCAAGTACCCATATGCCGGCCTCAGTCCAGGCCTCAATCGTTTGCTCAAGATCAGCGGATCGTCCCATAAGACCATCCAGGCGTTTTGACGAAATCCCGTGCGTAACACCAACTAATTTTAGTTCTGCTGCTGACATCTCGAGGATGTTTTTTGGCACCAGATTACACGCCTCAAGGGCGTGATCAAGCTCATGAAATTCACGTTTGTTCAGGGGCCTTGCTTCGGAGTTACGCTCCCCAAAACGGCCACATAATAAAAGAGTGGCCCGGGTGTTAGCGGATAGAGTTGTCGTGTTGCTCATTCGTCATTGGACGCTATCGCAGCACTTTCAACAAGCACATCAAGGCGGTTCTTAAATTGTTTTTTCAATTCTTCAAGCCGTTTGGCCTGGTCGGAACCAGTTTTGGGGAGTAGCGCTCCGCGGCGTTCATTCAAGGCTTCCCAGACGGCTTTGGGGGTGCGGAATGTGGTTGTCAGTTTCAACACGGATACAGTGCCGACCCCGGTGGGCAACTGCAGCAGGCCTTTTTCGACAAGACCTGGAAGCAGCGCATCCGAAGAGTCATAGCGTGCGACAATCGTGTTTTTCTCTGACAAAAGCAGATATTCCACCAAGTCTGATTGTTCTGGCGATAATCTTGCGAGAACCGAATCCATGTCCTTGGCTGTATGCTCACCATTGTTTCTGGCTAAGAGCTGAAGCGCCTGGCGATCATGGTTAATGGTATATTCTTCTTTGTTGCTGCTGTCCCAAAGGGATAATCGTTTTTCAGTCATGGGCGAAGTTTATCCCACTTGGTCTGTTTATGACAACACAGTCTTTAAGAACTTTTTATGCCAAATACTCATTCTTCTCGGCAACAAAACTTGACGATGAGCACTTAAAAAGACATTGTAGGTGGACAAGCAGGTCTGTTGATATCTGCCGTGGTTTACATAGGACGCTCGCTGCCACGTAAAAAATAAGCTGAGTGGGCTCTCGAAAGCGGCACCGCCGCACCAGCCCTTTGTCTGTTTAGACCGTCTCTTAAATTTAGGAGTCGTGGGTTGAGTATGTCGAGAAACATTGAAATTCAATTGTTGAACACGCGTTAGTTCGCACGGGAAATCTGCCCGTGGTTTTGGGCATGCTTTTTATTAATTACATATAAGTGGAAATTCGAAAGAGAGGACAGAAGATGTCTAAGTATGAATATGATTTTGATGAGGGAATAAAGCAATACAAGTCAATTCTTAATGGCGGTGAAGCTGACTTTATACCCGTCACAACACAGATGGCCGAATTTTGCATGAAGTACGGCGGCTATAACGGACATGAATTTTTCAGGGACCCGGAAATGTTTGTGCGCGGTTCTTTGGATGTGCAGCAGGAAATGGGTTTCCATGTTCCTGACATGGTCTGGGATGTTTATTCGGTTGAAGCTGAAGCCCTGGGCGGCAATATCGCGTGGTTCGATGACCTTTACCCGGCATTGGATAACACCGCACCAATCATTTTAACGGAAAAAGACCTGGCTGCCGCCAAGGCGCCGGATCCTTTCAAGACGGGTCGTATGCCGTGGGTACTTGAGGCGCTTCAGATATGTAAAGAACTGAGTGGCTACACACCGTTCGTTCATTACTGTTCGCCGATCAATCTGGCGGCACAAGTGATGCAGTTTGAAAATCTGATTATGGCTATTGTGGAACGCCCTGCGTTTGTTCATAAGCTCATGGACTTCCTGGTCGAAGAAGTTCTGGCCCCGTACATTAATGCATCCTTCAAGGTGCTGCCGGGCAACACCATTGCCAACGGCAAGGATGCTGTGGGCTCACTGCCGTTCATTACGGAAGAGATTCTGGCAGAATTTTCTGTTCCTTACTTGCTGAAGCTTCGTAAGCTTTGCGGCGGCCATGATGGCATTCGTAGTGATAACTGGTGGGGCGACAGCTTTGCCGAGGACATGGACAAGTACTGGGATACCAAACTGGAAGTCACACCCCAGTATTTGAAAGTTCAGGATCCGGATTGCTTTGCCATCGGTACGGAACGTATTCGTGAATATGCTGATAAGAGAGAGTGCGCCCTGAGCTTCGGTGTTAGTACTCTGTTGCTGCAAAATGGTAGCGAGGAGCAAATCACCAAACGTATTCATGAGTACATGGAAGTCGGCAGCCGCGGGCCCCATGGCAAAAAATTCTTCCTCTACCTGTGCAGTTTCAGTGCTCAAACCCCGCCTGAAAAAGTGCGTGCGGCGATCAATGCCGTCAATATGTACAATAGGGGCGAACGTCCTTACGAAGGTCTGGTTGAAACAGGTCCTGGCTTTGTTGCGGCGGAAAGCCAAGGCGGCAAGGGTTTCATGGGCATTGGTTCCGGCGATTCGGGAATCGTCGATCACCACGCTGGACATGAGAACGATATCTTTAGTGAAATCTACCAGTCGATTATGGATATGGACGATGTCAAATGTCCGGAACTGGTAACCAAAGCACTGGAAGATGGTGAAGATTGCGCAGAAATTCTCGATAACGGATTGATTGCACCCATGGGTGAAATCGGTGACTTGTTTGCTTCTGGTGAGTTGTTTGTGCCGGAAATGCTGCTTGCAGCACGTTCCATGAAGGCTGGCCTTGAGGTGTTGCGGCCCCTTCTTACGGCGAGCCAATCCAAGCCCAAGGGAACGGTTGTTATGGCGACGGTGTTCGGTGATCTGCACGACATCGGCAAAAACCTTGTTGGCATGATGCTGGAAGGCGCTGGCTTCAAGGTTGTCGATCTGGGGGTCAACACCAAGGGTGAGGACATCATCAGGACAGCGCGTGAGGTCAATGCGGATGTTATCGGTTTGTCGGCGCTATTGACGACGACGATGCCATTCATGAAGCAGATCATCGAGGACATTCAAAAGGAAGGCATTAATGTGCCCGTCATCGTTGGTGGGGCACCTGTATCCAGTGACTTTGCAGATTCGGTTAATGCGGATGGATATGGTGATAATGCACCCCTTGCCGTGTCACTATGCAAAAAACTGGTTCTTGAAGCGGCGTAAGCGTACTGTTGGGGTCGTTGCGAAATGAAATGACTTTCGCAGCGGCCCTGCAACTTTGGCTGATGTTATTCAATCGAAGCTTTGATCGTTTTTATCCAGGCGTTGGGTTCTCGCAAGGAAAATGCCTTCTTCAGGCATGATATATTGAGTAAATGACTTTATATTTAGATTGGAAAATTCGCTTAATAGGGGGGGAGACCATATAAAAATGCGCCAATACATTAATTGCATAATTTCTAATGAACCGCAGAAACATTGATCTAAATGGCCATAAAATGTCCTGTTCCTAAGTCTTTAAAAAGAACTCTGGCGGGGCGGCTCATGACGGATTATCATAGTCAACATGAGAAGCCTTTTGTTGATTTCATGCCTTCATATAGAGTTGATAGCTCGTCGCTTGTGAAAAAAACAAATAAGAAGCACACAAGCAAAATTCTTATTCCGTAATTCGGGGAGTGTCGTTCGTGTTAAAAATCGAAAACGTAACCAAACAATTTGGTGACTTAAAAGCTTGCGATAATATTAATCTTGAAATTCCAGATGGTCAGATGGTGGGCATCATTGGTCGCTCTGGCGCAGGTAAATCAACTCTGTTGAGAATGATTAACCGCTTGGGTGATGCGACCTCGGGTCGTATCATGTTTGGTGAGGGCGATGCCGCTTTTGATGTTAATCAGCTGAAGGGCAAGAAACTTCGTGAATGGCGTGCCCATTGCGCGATGATTTTCCAACAATTCAACTTGGTCCCACGTCTGGACGTGATTACCAATGTGCTGATGGGTCGCATCAACTACAACAGCACCTTCAAAACTCTATTGAAAAGATTTAGCCCGGAAGAACGCGCCTTTGCTATTCGCGCGCTTGACCGTCTGGACGTTAGTGCTCAGGCGCTGCAACGTGCAGATACGCTTTCTGGTGGTCAGCAACAACGTGTCGCTATCGCCCGTGGCCTGGTTCAGGAACCTCGCCTGCTTTTGGCAGATGAGCCGATTTCGTCTCTTGACCCGCGTAATGCCGGGATCGTCATGGACGCCCTGAAAAAGATCAACGAAGAAGATGGCATCACCGTCATCACCAACCTTCACACCCTTGATACGGCGAAAAAATATTGTGAGCGCCTTCTTGGTATGAAGGGTGGCGTCGTCGTCTTTGATGGTGTTCCTGAAGATTTGACCGTTGAAATGATTCGCGAGCTTTATGCTCTTGGGGATGGCAGTGATGATGAAGAGTTTGATCAAGCCATTACCCAGACGTCTGTCAACATAGCGTCTGATTGAACCGGCACAAAAAAGCCATAAAGAAATTTTAGAAATCTAATTATTGTTAGGCTTCTTAAATACCCGGGTTGCCAAAAACGTGTGACTCCAATAATAAGAAAATCGACTAAACCGACTAATAAATCAGGTAAATAAATACCTTATTCAACAGGAGGGTTAAAAATATGTTACTTCGACGTTCACTCTTAAAGGGAGCTGTTGCTGTACTTTTCGGTACCGCTGCTGCTCTTACAGCCAACACGGCAAGTGCCGATGACTATATTGGTGGCTGGCAGAAAGAATATCCGGTTGTAAACTACGGCGTTATTTCCGTGGAAACAGCGACCGATAATCTTAAATCTCAGAAAAAGTTTGTTGACTATGCATCTAAGGAATTAGGCGTACAGTTCAAATTATTCACTGCCGCTGAATACTCAGGCATCATGAACGGCCTCGTCGCCGGTCAGGTCCAGGTTGGCTGGCTCGGTGCAAGTAGTTATGCCAGTGTCTGGCAGAACTGCAAGTGTGTAGAGCCAATTGCCGGTGCCCAGAATTTGCAAGGTGGTATGGGTTACAATTCTGTTTTGATTGTTAAAACCGAAAGCCCTTACCAAAAGTTCGAGGATCTCAAAGGTAAAACTGTAGCTCGTAATGATGCTAACTCTACCTCTGGCTTCACCGTTCCTACCTACTCATGGGCAGAAATGGGTACACCTATTGATACTTACTTTAATTCTCCTCTGTCTGGTGGCCACCAGCAAACTGTCATGGGTGTGCTTAACGGTACATTCGATGGTGGTTTCACATGGACCACATTGGGAGATGGTTTTGGCGCGCTCCGTAAAATGATTGATAAGGGCCTGCTAAATCGTAAAGACATTCGTGTCATTTGGACCTCGCCATTGATCCCGACACCACCAGTCGTGATCTTGAGTGCTTTGCCACAAGCAATGAAATCAGATCTGATCAAACTGTTCTTACGTTTGGAAGAAAATGATCCAGAAGTTGCTGAAGCAGTTGCTCAAGGTAAGACCCTGGGATTGCAGCGTGTGTACCATGAAGACTATGTTGCGATTATGAAAGCCAAAGCTTGGCTGAAGAAAAACCGTAAGAAAAAATCGTAAAATCTAGTTATCTGGAGCGAAGCCGTCCCTCGTGGCGTCTTCGCTCCAGACCTTTTTTTTAATTTTTAATTATTTTTTATTCTAAAACTAAACAATGGTGAGTTTGCCGTGACCGTAGAAGCCGTAACACCCGAAAAGTTAAGTGCAGTAGAGCAGTTTGAAAAGCACCGTGCCGCATATGGTGCACGAAAGCGTATTTATATGATGCTTTTCACTGCTGCCTTTTTCGCCGCTTTATTCTTATCTGTTTTACAGTCTGAATTTAGTATTCTTAAAGTGGTGGACGCTTTGCCGCGAACCGGTAGTTTTATCCATAACTCCTTCGCCGTTTTTAGTGGCTGGGACAACATGGGGGCGGAGTTCACTGAATGGTACTGGGGCTTCGGGAAATGGGCTGACGCTGTTCTTGTTAGCTTGCTCATGGCGTTTACTGCCACTGTCGTGGGGACAACCATCGGCGGTTTGATCAGCTTTCTTGCCTCGGCAAACTTGATGTCAAATTATCCTTTGTATTTTGTCGCCCGGCGTTCTTTGGAAATTGCTCGCACGGTTCCTGACATTGTCTGGGCTATGATTTTTATCTATCCCTTTGGTGTTGGGCCTCTGGCTGGTGTTCTTGCTCTGATCGTCCATACGACAGGGGCTCAGGGAAAGCTTTTCTCTGAGGTTAATGAAAATATTGATTATAAACCAATTGAGGGCATTCGGGCTTCTGGCGGCAACTGGTTCGAGGAAATTCGCTTTGCTGTTTATCCTCAGGTTTTGCCAAACTTTCTCTCTTATTCCTTCTGGCGTTTGGCGCTAAATGTTCAAGCTGCAACCGTTATGGGATTTGTTGCCGCCGGTGGTATTGGATATGAATTAATTACAGCCATTAAGTTAATGTATTTCCTAGATGTGGGAGCCATTTTGCTGATGATTATTGGAACTGTTTTCCTAATCGATATGGCTAGTGAAAAATGTCGTCACTACTTTATCGGCAAAGAAAATCTAGACTAGTAATTATAGTCTCCAGAAGTAACACGACGAAATAGACTGATATAAGAATAGGAATTTTAAGATGGCGGCTGAGAACAGCATCACGAATATGACCGCAGAGGAAGTTCAAGCTCAACGTGAGCGTTATCCGCGGGCTTTTTCGGAAACTCTTACAAAGAGATTGATAAGTGGGGTTTCTTATTTAATCCTGTTTTCTATTTTGTTGTATTCCATGAATCGCTTTGGGTTCTTTTCTGAGAAATTTTATGGATCATTTGAAAAAATGATCGTTATGGTCGATCAGATGTTCCCGCCCACAACAGGTGGGCAGTTTATGGAATATGTAGACGCCATTCTTGAAACGTTGGCGATGGCATTTATTGGCAGTTTGATTGGTGGCGTCCTTGCCTTGCCAATTGCCTTTATGGCAGCAAAAAACTTTAACTCCATCAGGCCGTTACAATTCGGCACAAGACGTTTTGCGGACGTTCTGCGCGCCGCTGACTATATGATTTGGGGTTTGATTTTTGTCCGTGCCATTGGACTAGGACCTATACCTGGGATTATGGCTATCGCCATTATTGATACGGGTATTCTCGTTGTGCTTTATTCGGAAGCCATTGAAAATATTGATCGTAAACAGATTGAAGGCATCAAGGCTTCGGGTGGTAATACTCTTGAAGTTATTGCTTTCGGGGTTTTCCCTCAGGTTATGCCCGTATTGCTGACAAACGCGCTTTATATGTTTGAATCAAATGTGAGAGCAGCCACAATTCTTGGTATCGTTGGTGCCGGTGGTATTGGCTTCTTATTGTCGGACAACCTTCGCGCTTTCGAATTCTCCAACGCAACGACTATTATTATGATGATCATTGTTGTGGTTTATATAATTGATTACCTCTCAAGGAAATTGCGTGAACGTTACATTCGTGGTGATGATTACTTACAAGGCGATGAGAATAAGCAAGGCGGTGGAATATTCTCCATCTTCTCGCGCAGTAAGGACTAGTTCACTTTTCTAAAGTTCAGATGGTGGCATAACAGAACTAAGTAGTTTTGTTATGCCACTTTTTTTATGACGGCTCCTCATAGCTATTCTGGGCTTTCTTCCCTTCTTCAGTAATCCAATTGCGAAATGCCGTAATCTCCGATGTGTTTTCCGCTCCCTCTGGGCAAACCAGGAAATAGTTGATGGGAGAGGGCAAAACAACGTCAAACAGTTTTACGAGACGGCCGTCCATTAACTCTTCATGAGCAAGAGAACTTCTGGCTAAGGCTATTCCTTGATCGCCCATGGCAGCCAGTAAGGCTGTATTTGTGTCCGGGAAGCGTGCCCCTTTGGGTAGGACGGGATTATCTACCCCGGCTTGGGTAAACCAGTTAATCCAGGTCGGGGCTGACTCATCGTCAATTCGATACAAAAGTTTTTGCTTAAGTAAGTCAGCCGGTTTTGTAAGCTGCCTTTCAAGACGCTGCGCCAAATGTGGGCTGCAAACGGGAAAAACAAAATCACCAAGCAAAAATGTTGAATGCAAGCCACGATATTCACCTGCACCTAGCCTTATTGCCGCATCAAAATTTTCGGTGGCAAGATTGATTAGTTTGTTGCTGGTAGAAATCCAGACTTCAATATCCGGATGTTTTTCATGAAACAAACCAAGCCTGGGAACCAGCCATTTATAAGCAAAGGACGTCATGGTGCTGATGCGTAAGGGTTTGCGTTCAACTTCATCGCGCAGATTTTTGACGCATCCTTTTAAACCGGATAGAAAATGCCGTACCAGCGTGGCAACTTCCTGACCGCTTCTGGTCTGGGCAACCTGACGCGGACGGCGATCAAACAGTTTTAGTCCCCATAATTCTTCAAGTTTGCGAATTTGATGGCTAACCGCGCTTGGGGTTATGTTCAATTCCTTGGCGGCTTCCGAAAAATTATTATGTCTGGTCGCGGCTTCAAGGGTGCGAAGGGCGGTTATGGAGGGTAGGGGTTCTGCCATGGGGCACCTGTATAGTTGAGTTCAAGCTCACATATAATATGAAAATCTATCGTTTGTTTAAAGTGCTGATTTGGTCAAAAATTCCATGATCATTGGCGGCGCTTATAGCGCTGCTATTTTTCTTTTCTGGGACCTGGAATCATTGAATTGAAATCTTCTCGTATTCTGACGTTGCTTTTTTTAATTGCGGCTCCTTTGGTTTTGATTGGAGCCGGATTTGTCTATTACGTCGGGCAAAGCAGGTATGCCAGCACTGAAAATGCCTATGTGAAGGCTAATAAAATTGTTGTCAGTTCGGAAATATCAGGTCGCGTAGAGTCCGTTCTTGTTGATGAAAATGATCTGGTTTATGCAGGTCAGGCGTTGTTCAAGCTGGATAGGGAGCCATATCTTATTGCCCTTGAAAAGGCGGAGGCCAGTCTGGCTCGCGTGCTGCAGGATTTAGAGGCGCTGCGAGGAGAATACCGTCAGAAAAAAGCTGAACTGAGATTGGCCGAAGGAGAGACCCTGTATTACGACGGTGAATTAAAGCGACAAAAAGAGTTGCGTGCCAAGGGAGTTACGTCACAAGCACACTTTGATGATTCCGAACGCAATTTCTACACTGCAAAAGAGCGAAACAATGCCATCAAGGAAGAACTGCAGCGCTTGTTGACCATGCTGGGTGGCGCACTGGATTTACCGGAAGGAGAACACCCGTTGGTTCGTGAGGCTTTAGCCAGTAAAAATGTTGCTGCCTTGAACCTTCGCAGAACAATCATTGTTTCCCCGGCAGACAGTATTGTAACGAATTTCAATTTGCATGCAGGTGAACATGTTGAGGCTGGCCGCCCCGTGTTCAGTTTGATTGGAACACAAAAACTATGGATCGAGGCCAATTTCAAGGAAACAGATCTGACACATGTTGTCACCGGACAGCCCGCCACCGTGTGGGTAGATACTTATCCAGATTTGTCCTTGTCAGCACAAGTAATTGGTATAAGCCCGGCAACGGGATCTGAATTTGCACTTTTACCGGCGCAAAATGCGACGGGGAACTGGGTCAAGGTGGTCCAGCGCCTTCCCGTTCGCTTGGCGATTATGGATGATGCCTCGTCATTGCTACTTCGCGCAGGAATGACGGTTTCAGTTAAGATTGATACAGGGCGCATCGTGTCCTTACCTGGAATTCTTTCGCCTCTCGGTCCCATACTGGGCGGCAACCCGTGAGCACATCGGCTGCCATTGAACCGCAGCAGAAGAGCCATCATCCGGCCTTGATTATCCTGGCAACGGTTTTAGGGCCGATGATTCAAGAAATTGATTCCATGGTCGTCGGTGTCGCCTTGCCACATATGCGCGGCGAGTTTTCTGCGGCCCCAGATCAAATATCATGGGTCCTGACGACGTTTTTGATTGGCGTTGCGGTGGCCATGCCTGCGACGGGCCCTCTGGCGTCAAGGTTTGGCCGCAAAAAAATTCTGCTGGGGGCGATCATTGGGTTCACAGTGACCTCCGTACTGGCGGGTTTGTCCGGATCCTTAAACGAACTGATTGCTATAAGGTTTATTCAAGGTGTTTTCGGCGCGGTGCTGACACCCCTTTCCATGTCTACTTTGCTAGATAACTTTCCCCGGGAAGATCATGGTGTGGCCCTGGGCTGGTGGGGGGTCGGTATTATGATTGCGCCCATTATGGGGCCCACCGTTGGCGCCTTCATTGCGGACCATTTTACCTGGCGGGGAGTGTTTTTCTTTAATGTGCCCTTTGGCATTCTCGCTTGTGTGGTGATTTCTTCTTACGTTCCTGTCAGGCAAAAAAGGGAAGTAAAGGTTTTCAATTATTCGGGATTTTTGATGATTGCCTTAAGCGCCGGGTGTCTTCAATACATTTTGGATCAGGGTGAACGACTGGACTGGTTTGATGCGGGAAAAATCATAATCGCGGCCTTAATCGCGGGTCTTGCTCTCTATGGATTTGTCCTAAACACTTTGTATGCGCGCAATCCATTCCTGGATTACAGGGTACTGATGGATAGAAATTTCTGCACCGGGATGATGTTGAAAGTTCTGTTGAGTATTATATTGGTCAGCATCATCGCCTTGCTGCCCCCGTTTTTGATTGATCTGTGGAACTATCCCATCATTACGACAGGTCTGGTCATGGCCCCTCGCGGTGTTGGTGTTATTTTGAGCGTTATGGTCGTTGGCTCACTTATGAAACATGTTGATTCACGGCCCCTTATGGTCTTCGGCATGTTGTTGGCGGCTTATTCAACCTGGTTGATGGCGGGCTACACGTCGAACGTTACCCCTTGGGATCTTATCGTTGTTAATTTCATTCAGGGGGTTGGCTGGAGCTTTTTGTTTGTACCACTTACGGCGGCTACTTTTTCAACACTGGATCCGCGCCATATGGATGTGGCGGCCGGTTTATATGGGTTGATCGGAAATTTGGGTAAGAGCGTCGGCGTCTCTATCCTGGTTGGTTTTTACGTCAGAGACTCACAGGCCAACAGGGCCGGACTGGTCGGTCATGTGTCGCCATTTAATGAGGCCGTACGTCATACGCCATTGCCGGAATTGTGGAATATGGATGGGCTCTCAAGTCTTGCTGCATTGAACGCCGAGGTCACGCGCCAGGCAAATCTCATGGCTTACACCAATGATTTCAGGTTGTTGACCTTTATCATACTAGCTTGCGTTCCCTTGGTCTTGCTGATGCGACGAGTTGATACAGGGGAGAAAGAAGAAGGAACTGTTGAAGTGCGGGATGAACAGGTGGGCGAGGCCGTAAGTTAAGAAATTTGGCCGGGCTATTTTTCGTTGCGGTTTTTGACCATATCAATAAACGCCTTGATCAAAGGGGCCTCACTGCGTTCTTGAAGGCAAACCACATGGGGTTGCAAGAACAGTTCAACATCAGAAATACGCAGTATCGCGACGCGATCATCGGGCCGGGATTCATTCTCCAGAGCGATGCCAATGCCAAGTCCATTGGCAACGGCTTCATGCACCGCTTCGCTGCTGCCAATAGACATAACGCGGCGGATCGTTACATTATTGTCGAACAAGGCATCTTCAAAAACCCGTCTGGTTGCTGAGCCCTGCTCGCGTAGAACAAGGCGCATACCGCTCAATTCCTTTATTTCAACGGTCTTTCTTTTACCCCAGTCATGATTTTGAGGAACCAGAAGAACAATACGATTACGGCTGTAGGCGATGGAAATAAAACGTGGATCTTTTTCTACCTGTGGCACAATCCCCACGTCATCTCTAAAATCAAGGACGCGGGCAAGGATTTCCTGGGTATTTCCCAGGGATACCGAAAGGTCAACATCCGGGTAAGTTTGACCGAATTTCATGACAAGATTAGTGATCTGATGGGGGCTTATGGCGCCAATACTCAGGTGGCCAATCTGAAAGCCGCTGGCAGCCGTTAGAAGCTCAATTGCCTCTGTTTCAAGGCTAAAAATACGCTGGGTAATTTTTAGTAAAGTTTGCCCAAGTTTGGTTAATTGGACGTGGTGACCATGGCGAGAGAACAACTCAACATCAAAATATTCTTCCAAGGCTTTAACATGAACAGTAATACTGGGCTGACCAACCCGCAAAGCCTTACCTGCCTGGGTAAAGCTGCCGATGGTTCCAACAGTGTGGAAACAGCGTAACTGTTTGAAATTAATGGTATTTCGTTGTGTATGTGTGGCCATTTTTAAAAAGGCTTTCCCAGCAGAATTGCCCTCATTAAAAGAACTAATTGATGACATTAGATTTACGAATTGGACCCATCATAGACAATATGAGACTCTATGGCGAGTAGTTGTAAGTGATAAAAAAACAGTCCCACTTACATAGTGACTGACAAATGAAATGATAATAATTGGGCACGGCAGTTGGCCTTTTATGATGCACTTGTGTGAGCATGCGTCTTTAAATTTGATCCAATCGCCATCAACGAAGCCTGTTTTCCCTCGACAATGAACTGGATCTTATTAAATGACTGCCGACGATAAATATCCAACACATAGTTTACACCTGCAAATGCGACAGGTTACCCATCAAGCGGAGTTGATAAACTCTTTCGAGATGGTTGACCCGGAAGGTAAGGACCTCCCTGTTTTTACCGCTGGCGCACACATTGATTTTTATTTCCGTGATGGCAGCATTCGCCAATACTCGCTTTGCAATGATCCCAGTGATCGCAAGCGATATCTCATTGCCATTCTTCGTGATGAAAAGGGTCGTGGCGGTTCCATTGCTCTGCATGATCGTCTGCATGTGCAGCGTAAAGTATTTGTCGGCAAGCCGCGAAATAATTTCCCGATCCACAAAGAAGCCAAGCATCACCTGATGATAGCTGGTGGCATTGGCGTCACACCAATGATGTCGATGATTTACGAATTGCAGAGTTCAGGTGGTGACTTCACCTTGCATTACTGCACAAAATCGGCAGAACACACGGCTTTCCAACCGGAACTTGCCGCTCTTGTTGAAGAAGGCAAGGTGGTGATTCATCACGATCAAGGCATTCCTGGCAACGGCCTGGACATCAAGAAGCTTTTGAAAAAGCATAAGGCAGGCACCCACCTATACTACTGTGGCCCTCCCGGTTTCATGCGCGCGGTAGCGGACCTTTCATCCCACTGGCCCGAAGATACCGTCCATTTTGAATTTTTCTCTGCTGCGGCTTCACCGAAGCCGACCATGACCAATGAAGATATAACTAATTCTGCCGAGGGCGTTGTCGGCATTGGTTTCCAGGTCAAAGTTGCCAGTACGGGCGCCTCATATGCCGTTCCCAATGACAAGACGATTGTTCAGGTCTTGGCTGAAAACGGGGTACATGTCGACGTGTCTTGTAGCTCAGGACTTTGCAAAACCTGTGCTGTGAAATACCTGGAAGGTGTGGTTGACCATAGGGATCTGGTTTTGAGTGAGAAAGAGCGTGCGGAATACATGACCCCGTGCTGTTCGCGAGCTAAAAGTGATCTGATCGTCCTGGACCTCTAGTTAAATTTTCCCAAATGACCCTTCTTCGTACCGCCCATCTTGCCCTGTTTCGCAAGGTGGGCGGTTTTTTTTGTAACTGAGGGATGGCTTTACCGCAACAGGCCTATAGTTGATACTCACGCTCTTCGAACTTGATTCGTTGTTGCTTCCCAATCCTGACACAGGGCAAAGGTCCATGGCCGATCAACATAAACCTAATGTGCGCGTCGATCTTCAGGAGAAGACCACACCCTATCAAGGTTTTTTTCAGGTTGATCGTTATCAGTTGAGGCATGAAAAACACGAAGGCGGCTGGACCCCCGTGCTTGTACGTGAGCTATTTGAACGTGGACATACGGTGGCGGTGTTACCATATGATCCTGAACGCGACAGCGTCGTGCTGGTTGAACAATTTCGTATAGGTGCTTATGCCGCAGGGGTAGAGCCATGGTTAAGTGAAGCCATTGCCGGAATAATTGATGCAGGTGAAAAGGCTGAAGAAGTTGCCCATCGCGAGGCTTTGGAAGAAGCCAATTGTAAAATGACAGAACTTGTCAAGATTGGAGACTTTGTTATGTCCCCGGGCGGCAGTTCTGAAACCACTGCCATGTTCTGTGGCCGGGTTGATAGCCGGGGAATTGGTGGTGTTCATGGACTGCCCCATGAAGGTGAAGACATTTTAGCCAGGGTCGTACCGCTTGAGGAGGCCTTGAAAGATCTGGCTGAGGGCAAGATCGTGAGTGCCTATGCAGCAATCCCCCTGCTTTGGCTACAACACAACAAAGCTTCATTGCAGGCCCAATGGATGTAAATGGTACTTTATAGTATGTGGTTTTCTACTATTCCCACCCAAGGACACTTCGGTGTTGGCTCATTATCTAAAATTGGCCGCCTGATTTTTTAAAGAAAAGAACTTACTTATGGGTCATTCGAAAACAACGGATGTAACATCTGACGAAGCTGCCTCGGCGACGGATATAAAAAAGCGTCGTGGTACTCTTGCGGTCGGTTCCGGTGCCCATTTCATGCATGACGGTTTTACCGATATGCTGTATCTGCTTTTGCCTGTGTGGCAGGCTGAATTCGCTTTGACCTTGACCCAGGTGGGTTTCCTCAGAACCGCCTATGCCGGTGTCATGGCCTTACTGCAAGTGCCCGCGGGAATGCTGGCGGAGCGCTGGGGCGAACGCATACTTCTTAGCGCGGGAACTCTGGTTACAGGACTTGCTTATCTGAGCCTTGGTTCCACTGGCGGTCATTTGACATTGCTGGCCGTGTTGATGGTCGGCGGGGCCGGGTCAACTGTCCAACATGGTTTGTGTTCTTCATTGATATCGAGGGCATACGAGCATGGCCCCCGGCGAGAGGCGTTGGGTCTTTATAATTTTGCCGGTGATCTGGGCAAGGTGGCGGTGCCTTTTTTGGTCGCCATGGTGGTTTCAGGTTTTGGCTGGCGATGGGCGACAACTGGTGTCGGAGTGTTGGGGGTTTCAAGCGGTATCGCTGCTTATTTGTTGTTATCCGCGCTGGGGGCAGGGGCACGCCCTGAAATTGCTGGAGTGGCTCCATCAACAAAAAATAAACCCACGTTACAGACACGGGACTGGGGGATTACGGATCGCTCCGGTTTTGCCGCATTATCGGCCATTGGTGTTTTGGATGGTGCTGCACGAAGCGGGTACCTTACCTTTCTGCCTTTCTTGTTAATTGCCAAGGGGGCCGAAGTAGAAACTATTGGTGTTGCGCTGGCGTTGACTTTTGCCGGTGGGGCGACGGGCAAGTTTATTTGTGGTTTTCTGGCTGCACGACTGGGTATTATCCGCACGGTCATTTCGACTGAAGCGCTTACAGGTATCGGAATTGTACTTGTGTTGTCACTCCCTTTGTATTGGGCTATGGCGCTGTTGCCTGTGATTGGTATGGGCCTGAACGGCACATCGTCAGTACTGTACGGGACCGTATCGGATTTTGTCCGCCCAGAGCGCCGGGCGCGGGGTTTTGGCCTGTTTTATACACTGGGTTTTGGTGGTGGTGCTTGTGCTCCTGTCTTGTTTGGCATGTTGAGTGATTTTGCAGATGTGGAGGTAACCTTGCAGGTGATTGCCTTGGTTGCCTTGGCGACTATCCCCATATGTAGTTTTCTGGTCAAACCGTTGGCGCGGGTGGAAAAGGCGTCGTCGAAAAAATAGAGATTTAAAGTGACCGTTTGCGTTTGTTTTTTGTCATTTTTTATCTGTTAGAAGACAGCAATATAAGCTATTCGAATGTATTCTATTGGATAATTGTATTGGACCAAAAAGCTTCTAAATGGTTTCTTTTACAGGGGCTTAGCCCTATACTTTCAATACTTTCCAAATAACAATCTGGAAGGGTGTTGCAGTTGCAATGGTTGCAATTCTTGCAGCGGTGCGTCAGAGCACTTGTCGTTTATGACGCAGACTTTTTGGATATTCGAGGAGAACGAGTGAGATGCCTCTCAAGGATGTTTTAGTTCACACGGATAACAGTGGAAATTCCACCGTACGTCTGGAATATGCGACCCGCTTAGCGGAAGCACATGATGCTAACCTGACCGGCCTGTATGTGGCCGCAACTCCCGAAAAGAGCGTACGCTCTTACCGTCGGACTCCAAATTACATTGTTCCGGATATGGGTGGTAGTTCTCTCAAAGATTATGATGAGAAGGCACACGCGCTTCAGGATGAACACGACGAGCATGCTAAGCTTGCCGCGCAAAGGGCCCATGGCCGTTTTGATGAGGCTTCTATAGCAAGAAAAATAAGGCACGACTGGGTCCACACGGAGGGCTCCATGGCTGACGCCTTGACCCATCACGCGCGGTTTTGCGATGTCGCCATTGTTGGTCAACCGGGTCCGGAAAGCCAACGTCATTTTGGTGAGACACCTACGGATCACTTGATCCTGTCAGTTGGACACCCTGTTCTGGTTGTCCCGAATCTGGCCGATGACTTTACTGTCGGCAAGCGCATTATGGTCGCCTGGGACAGAAGCCCGCTGGCAACCCGTGCAGTGCATAACTCCCGGCCATTTCTTCGCAATGCTGACAGTGTTCATATTTTGGCGATCAACCTGGTCCCGGAACATCATGGTAATGTACCTGGTTCGGGTATCTGTGAACATCTGGCTCATCATGATATCAAGGCTACTCCGGTCCATGTGGATAGTGGTTCAGAAAGCCTGTCTGACGTCATGCTTGCCAAGGCCAAAGAACTGGATATTGACCTTATTATTATGGGCGCTTACGGCCATTCACGGCTGCGGGAGAAAATTTTGGGGGGCAACACATATGATCTGCTCAACAACTCTCCCATTCCGTTGCTGATGAATCACTAAGGCTGTTATTTTTCGGAATTTCATTTGGTGTGATTGATTGTTTCACTCGGGCGACCATGCTAACAACGTGGTCGCCCGGACTTTACAGGCCGCAATATCGTCACCATATGGTGTTTATTGTTGTTTTTAGTTTGATCCTGTCCTTAAATTAGGGTGGGCATACAGTTTATCAGGTACATTCGATGCTTCATCGTCCTCCACCGATTGCCACGTTGAGAGCCCTCGAAGCTGCTGCGCGGCATTTGAACTTTACCAAGGCTGCTGAAGAGCTTTGCGTCACTCAGAGCGCGGTTAGCCATCAAATCAGGCATCTTGAAGATCTATGGGATCTCAAGTTATTTGACCGTCCGCCGCGGGGCCTGGTCCTCACTCGTAACGGGCAGGCTTTGGCACCAGTGGTGCGTAACTTTTTTGACCGCCTGTCGGAAACCCTGGAAACCCTGAAAAACGAAGTGAAACGTGATCCGCTGCGTATTGACACGTTGCAGTCTTTTTCCGTCAAATGGCTGGTGCCGCGGCTCGTTGATTTTCATGAAACCTTCCCGGATATCGATGTTTGGATTTCCACACATGACGAGCTGGTTAATTTTGCCACTGACAATGTTGATCTGGCCATTCGTCTTGGTGAAGGTAATTGGCCCGGCTTGCATTCCACGCTTCTGCTGAAGGAATACGTCTTTCCGGTTTGCTCTCCTGCATTTTTGGAGAGGGTTGGCATGCCTGAGACACCGATGGACTTGCTGAAACTTCCTTTGTTGCTGCGTATGGGTGAACCATCCCACCACAATTGGGAAGACTGGTTTGCCAAGGTTGGCAACGAAGATGTTGTTGTCATTGAAGGCTCGCGTTTCCCCGATACCAACATGGCTTTGCAGGCGGCATTGGATGGCCAGGGGGTCGCCTTGGTACGTAGTGCCCATGTTTGTGATGACTTGAAGGCCGGCAAGCTGGTCAAATTGTTCGATGTGGATTACTTGTCGAACGTCTTTTATTACCTGGTTTGTCCAACCGGGACAGAGAATACTCCGAAAATTGAATCGGCGCGTGACTGGCTGCTTTCTGAGGCTGGCGTTGCCCAGGCCGAGTACGATAAGATATCGGGGCCTGCCTCCACTTAAATATACCTTGGATTTCATTTGGACCCCCTTGTCATAATACTGGTTCTTAGCGCAGCTGTTATGCATGCGGTGTGGAATGCGGTGGTCAAGGTCGGTGACGACAGGCTGATGACCATGACCGTGGTCATCGGGACGACAGGCCTGTTTGCCCCTTTTCTTTTGCTCTTAGGGCCAAGCCCGGCGCCGGAAAGCTGGCCCTACATTGTCGCCTCAACCGTGCTTAACAATATCTACTTTCTGTTTCTGATTGAGGCTTACCGGGTTGGTGATTTGTCCCATGCCTACCCACTTGCCCGTGGCTCCGCCCCGCTTTTGGTCGCCATCGGGGCAATGGTATTTGGCGGCGAGAACCTTGGTATGGGTGAACTTGCGGGAATCGCCTTGGTCAGTGGCGGCATCATCAGCCTGATGTTTGGCGGCGGTTTGCAATCAGGCTGGCGACCCATTGTTTTCCCTTTGTTGACCGGTCTTATGATTGCCACATACACGGTTATTGATGGCATTGGGGTGCGATTATCAGGCAGTCCATCGGGATATATAGGATGGCTGTTTATTCTAAGCCCCTTACCGTTAGTCATCATCGCCATTGCCAGGCGAGGCTCCGATGTTTTTGTTTTTCTGCGCACACGGTGGCGTCGCGCCGTATTGGCGGGATTCCTTAATTTGGCCTCCTATGGTTTGGCGATCTGGGCGCTTACTTTTGGGGCTATGGCTCATGTGTCGGCATTGCGTGAAACAAGTGTCATTATCGCAGCCTTAATCGGATCACGAGTTCTTGGCGAGACTTTTGGTCGTAAAAGAATTATCTCCGCAGTCATCGTGGCCATTGGTGTTGTGACGATTAATTTGGGTGCGGCTTACTAACAAAAGAAAAGGGCTGCACCATGTAAACGGTGCAGCCCTGTCTTTCTTCTCTTTAGAAACCGTTAGCTATTATCGGTCTCAATTTTACCAAGTCTTTCGTGGATGAATTTAGTACGCTCGTCACCGGTAAACTGATTACTTTCAGTGATACCTTCGATGATTTGCGTCGCAACTACACGACGTCTTTCAACTTCTTCTTCCTGAGTTGCGGCTTCCGGAACCTCAAGAATGTTGCCGGAGCAATAGCTAGGCGGATGTCCGTCAAGTTCCTCCATCCATTTCTTGAATGCCTCTGGCGACGCTTTCTTATTGTCGCCGGTAATGGCATCACGAAGCAGTTTGCGGAACAGGTAGACGCCACCATCTGCCTTCATGGGGTTTTCAAGTGCGTGAACCGCAATATCCCGTTGGCTGATGATCACTTCATAATCACCCGGGGCATACTGGGCATCCTTGTAGCACGAGCGTTCCCGGTGATTTGGCGGGATTGGGGGCATCGGATCATGCTTGTACTTACCGAAACGTTCAGGACGGCGCATGGCCACCTGACCATCCAGGAAGTCAATGGTTTCATAACCGATCATGTGCCTGCGCGCTTCACCGATACCACGTGGATCGATGTTGGGCCCAACCACACGCCAGCCAATCATCTTGGAGTTCACATCATCGATGGGAACGGTCCAGCGAATCATGTGCATGCGAGAGAACAGTTTTCGCGCTTCGCCTGTTTCAAACAGGTAAGAGTGAATGCTGATATCAGGTAACATCTGTTGGTTAATGCGGATGAACAGCTTGTCTTTATCGACCCGGCGAGAAGATGTCCACGCCATGGATTTACCATCATGAACAGGGAAGAACTGCAAGTCAGGGCGGATCATATATGCCCCGGCACCGGCTTCACCAAAGGTCGTGCCTTGCTCATGGCCAGGAATAACAGCCGTGGTATGAAGCGGAATGTGATGGTACTGATCGGAAGAATTATCTTGTACCTGTAACCAGTTACAATGCTGATGGTTAGAGAAAGCAACCAATTCATCATCTGGTCCGACCGTAAAGCCGTCTTCAAAATCAGGGAATAAAGGTTCTTCTTCGGGCGGTCCCATATAGACAAAGACCAATCCACTACGTTCAAACCCTTTATATGCACCCTGCCACTGGGCAGCGGCAAAGCGGGCCCCTTCTTCTTCCTCACCCTTGGGTGCAGGAACTTCCGTGCAGCGGCCATCATTGTCAAATTTCCAGCCGTGGTAGCTGCAAGCAATGCCATGTTCCTGGATATGCCCGTATTCAAGTGAGGCGCCGCGATGGCAGCAATGGGCATGAAAAATGCCAATGTCGCCACTTTTGTCTCTAATGACAACCAGTTCCTCATCGAAAAGTTTGACGTATCTTGGCGTGTCCGTCAGCTCAAGCGATAAGCAGATGGGATGCCAAAAACGGCGCATATATTCGCCGCAAGTGGTTCCTGGCCCCGTCTCTGTCAGTAGCGGGTCATGTTCTGGAACCGTGTTTGAGTAGTAACCAGAAAAAGGTGCGTGTGTTTCGCCACCCTTTGTTTCGATATCCATGTCGTCTTTTCTCCTGTGTGGTTTACAGGCCCCGCCCCCTCGGCCGGACCAACAGGTCGCACAATGCGCCTGACACCTAATAAAAACATTTTTTTACTAGGGACTTTAAGAAGTCTCCACTTCCTGTAGCTTTGGGTCCAATTCATTTTCTCAATGTTGAGCATTCAATTTTAGTCAAAGCATAAAATTGGCGATCAATAGGCAGAGTATCTTTATCTTGGAAAAGACTGTTGCGGTCCTTGGGAAAGTTATTGAATGCAGCAGGTTTTCAGAATTATCGGGCTATGGACAAAAGGAAGAGGCAGTTGAAAATTTCATTAAAGACATGAAAATACCTCATGACTAGGTGCTCATTAAATTGGAATTAGGGGGTCCACTCGTAATATATTTATTATATATTATCGATGGAATGATACTTCTATAGTATTAAGCCTAGGTCATATTAGGAAAGAATTGCAGGAAGCAAGGCGCATTTAATGTCCGAAGAACAGCCACCGGAATTCAATGTAAAGATCTCCAGCACAGGGGATGTTCTGGGCGTGCCCAAGAACAAGACCGTTCTCGCTGTGTTAAATGAGAACGGCTATCGGGTAGAACATAGCTGCGGCCATGGCTTGTGCGGGGTTTGTAAGGTTCGGGTTCTTGAAGGCGAGCCGGTTCACAAGGACATGGTGCTTAGCCCAGCTGAACGATCTGAATTTATGACGACCTGTGTCTCGCGCTCGAAAAGTGCTGAGATCATCCTGGAACTTGATCCGCCCGGTACCAACGATGAAGCTATTTTGGAAAGCGCTGTGGCAGTGGTGGACAATTCCATCTGTGTTGCTTGCCTGACTTGCGTCAGGGCTTGCACTTTTGATGCAGCCTCTATTGATAGTGAGCTGGTTGGCGTTGGCGGCATCATGGGGGCAGCAACAATAAATACGGAAGACTGCACTGGTTGTGGTCTATGTGCCGCTGCGTGTCCGACAGGGGCCATTGATATGACCCGTTTTGCCAATCAGGAAATCATTGCCAACTTTGAAGAATTGCTGGGCTCGGACGCGCCGGTTGCTAATACCCCCCGCATTGTTGTTTTTGCGTGTCCAAGCTGTCCTGCCTCAATTGAGGCATTCGCACCAAACGCGGCCAAGCCAGTTGATCTCAAGGTGATCGAGATGCCATGCTCAGGACGGGTTGATAATCTATATATGATGAAGGCTTTCGAACACGGTGCGGATGGCGTCATTGTTTCGGGTTGCGAGACTGGAAAATGCTATTTCAATGCTGGCAATATTAATGCAGAGAAACGGGTCCGTCGAACCGGAGACTGGCTCAATAATGTAGGTCTGGGGGCCAACAGGGTTCGCATGGTGCATTTGCCGCAAGATGGTGCGGAACCCTTCCGGCAGGCGGCCCAGGAAATGGCCGATGAACTTCGTGGCATGAACACGGCTGATAGGAAGATGGAATCATGATTGTAGCTGAACAAAAAGATCTGTCCGAACTCAAAAAAATGATGAAGGGCAAAGAGAAGGTGCTGGCAGTTGGTTGTGGCACTTGCGTATCAGTTTGCTTCGCCGGTGGCCAGAAGGAAACCAGTGGACTGGCTGCTGAATTGAGCACGGCGGCGGCTGTGGATGGTGAAAACCTGGATATTGAAGTGAAAACCGTTCAGCGCCAATGCGTTCAGGAGTTTATTGAGCCCCTAAGCGATGAGTTGAAAGACTACGATGCAATTTTGTCGCTTGGATGCGGGGTTGGTGTGCAGACCCTTGCCGATCGTTATCCTGATACCCGTGTCTTGCCCGGTCTGGATACCCAGTTTATGGGCCAGCCTGTTGCTCCCGGAATTTGGGAAGAACGCTGCGTCGGTTGTGGTAGCTGTGTTCTTGAATACACGGGCGGTCTGTGTCCGATAACCCGTTGCCCCAAACAGCTGTTTAATGGGCCGTGTGGTGGCTCCGAAGGGGGCATGTGTGAGGTCGATACGTCCCTGCCATGTGTCTGGTCCAGTATATGGGATAATGCGGAAAATCTTGATTTGGTTGATACGTTGTTGGAGGTTAGGCCACCCCAAGATTGGTCAACCAGCCGAAGTGGTGGACTTAGACGCACGGTGGTGCGCGATGATTTGCATCAGCCGGGTGCCTTCGGGACAAATACAATAGAAGAAACAGAAGAAGTGGAAGAAGTAGAAGAGGGGCCAAAGCCAGCAACCCCCGAAGACGATTTCCTTCGTAAAATGGGGTTACTCTGATATGGGCCAGCCACTGGAAAAACCGGATGCGGATCAACTGAAATCCGGAAGTAATCTTGAACAGGTCTTAGCTTCCGGGCAGTTCGCTGTTACCGGCGAGTTGGGCCCGCCCAAGGGCATGAACCTTGATCTGATCAATCGTAAGATTGGCTATCTTAAAGGCTTTGTTGATGCGGCGAATGTGACCGATAACCAAACCGGCATTGTCCGTTTGAGCAGCATCGCGACCAGCATTCTGTGCGAACAAGCAGGTCTTGAACCGGTCATACAGATGACCTGCCGTGACCGAAACCGTCTGGCCATGCAAAGCGACATGCTGGGGGCCAATGTTCATGGTTTGAAAAATGTGCTTTGCCTGTCTGGTGATCACCAGTCATTTGGCGATCACCCGGGGGCTAAAAATGTTCATGACCTGGATTCCATGCAACTCATTCGCATGGTTATGGAAATGCGCGACAAGAATCAGTTTCAGAATGGTGTCGAAATAAAGGGCGGCGGTCCGAAAATGTTTATTGGCGCTGCCGCAAGCCCTTTTTCCTCGCCAGTGGCGATGCGTCCCCTCAGGTTGGCCAAAAAAGTGGCCGCGGGGGCGGACTTCATACAAACACAGATGATTTTTGATATGGAGCAGTTCAAAACCTATATGCGCAAGGTTGTGGATATGGGGCTACATGAGAAGATCTCTATTCTGGCCGGGTTTGGCCCCTTGAAAAGCACGCCTATGGCTCGCTTTCTACACGAGCAGGTTCCTGGAATTGTCGTGCCAGAACATTTTCTTGAGCGCATGGACGCTGCCGTCAAGGGCATTGATAAAGAAGAAAAAGAAGCCCGCAGGGATGCCTGGCGCGCTGAAGGTGTAAAAATCTGTATTGAGCAAATCCAGGAAGCGAAAGAAATTGAAGGCGTCGCCGGGGTCCATATCATGGCCATCGAATGGGAAGCTGCCATAGAAGGTATCGTCAAGGGTGCAGGTCTTTTCCCGCGACCCACATTTTCAGAATAAGGTTATGGCTCATCCTTTTGTGTCGCCTTAAAAAGTGCAGAGCCGATATCTTGATTCGCCGCCAATCTGACAATGCTATTTACAGAGCACCCCTTCGTTGAGCGTTTTGCAGCGGCAGGGCGTTAGGATGTTACGATTGTTATCGAGCCGCTTAATACCCGTGATGTGCCAGATTCGGTCGAGGTTAATTATCCTTATTTATTCAAAACCATAGATGACATTGGCTATGATGGCTGGGTCGGGTGTGAGTATAATCCGCGCACATCAACAAGCTATGGTATGGGGTGGCTTCAGGCGGTTAATAAATAAGGATGAACAAAAATGCCTCTTCTACTGGGCTGTATTGCCGATGATTATACGGGCGCGAGTGACCTGGCTAACACGTTGGTCAAAAGTGGGCTCAGGACAGTTCAACTGATTGGCCTTCCAACAGATGACATGCCCCTGTCCGATGTGGAGGCAGTCGTTATTGCCCTGAAATCGAGAAGCAACCCGGCGCTTGAAGCAGTTGAACAATCTCTCAGCGCCCTCAAGTGGCTACAAGGGCAGGGTGCCAGGCAGTTTTTTTTCAAGTATTGCTCGACCTTTGATTCGACGCCTGAAGGCAATATCGGTCCGGTTATGGATGCGCTTATGGCGGCCCTGGATAGTGCTTTTACCATTGCTTGTCCGGCATTTCCGGGGACTGGGCGGACGGTTTATCAGGGCCATCTTTTCGTCCATAACGAGTTGTTGTCGGATTCGCCCATGCGAAATCATCCGCTAACCCCCATGACGGATTCCAATCTGGTTCGTTTCTTAGGCATGCAAACTGAACAACAGATAGGCCTAGTCCCTTTGGCGACGGTTGAGCAAGGCGCCGGGGCCATTGTGCCGGCCATGTCAGAACTTAAGGAATCCGGTGTCCGTATTGCTATTGTCGATGCTCTTAGCGACCGGCATTTGATGGATATCGGGGCGGCCAGTAAGGATTTGAAATTGGTCACCGGTGGTTCTGGTGCGGCCATGGGGCTGGCCGATAATTTTCGCGCCCAGCCAGATATTCAGTTACCTGATGCGGCCGCTGACATCCCCGGTGTTACGGGACCCGAAGCGGTAATTTCAGGAAGTTGCTCACAGATGACCCTGGCCCAGGTTGCGAACATGAGTGAAAGCCATCCTGTTTTTCGCTTTGATGCCCTTGATCTTGCGCAAGGCCGGGTCACAACTGACGAGATCGTCGATTGGGCGACCCCGCACATGGCGGATAATCAGGCATTTTTAGTGTCCGCCAGTGCCTTGCCGGAACAGGTCCGTAAAGCACAGGAACAACTGGGCCGCAATGAAGCTGGCGACCTCATTGAAAAAGCTCTGGCTGAAATCGCCCGCCGCCTGGTGGAAAAAGGCCTGCGTCGCCTGCTTGTCGCTGGCGGCGAAACTTCTGGGGCAGTGGTTCAGGCGCTTGGTGTCAGGGGCTTGCGTATTGGCCATGAGATTGCCCCCGGCGTCCCCTGTACAGTGACACTTAGCGAAGAACCCATCGCCCTGACCTTGAAGTCCGGTAATTTTGGTAATGAAGACTTCTTCCTTAAAGCCTTGAAAGAAATGCCATGAATGAGACTCAAGCACGTGACGAAATTACCCGTTTGGCCAAGTCCATATTCGATCGTGGTCTGACCTTTGGAAGTTCGGGTAATATAAGTTTGCGCCTGGATGATGGCTGGTTGATGACCCCTACGGGCTCAACCATGGGGAATCTGGACCCGGCGCAAATTTCCAAACTGGATGATGACGGCAATCACCTGTCCGGCGACAAGCCGACCAAGGAAAACTTCCTGCATATGGTCATGTATGAAGAGCGTCCTCAAACCGGTGCGGTGGTGCACCTCCATTCAACACATTCAGTGGCTGTAAGTTGTCTTGCCGATGTGGATGCGACGAACGTGTTGCCACCAATCACCGCCTATTATGTGATGAAAATTGGCACCTTGCCCCTGGTTCCTTATTTCCCGCCGGGCGACCTGGATCTGGCCAAGGCCGTGCGTGAGATGGCGGGTAAGCATCATGCGGTTTTGCTTGCCAATCATGGTCCGGTGGTTGCCGGTAAATCCCTGCATGATGCTGTTTATGCGATGGAGGAACTGGAAGAAACAGCGCGCCTATTCCTTTTGCTTCAAGGCATGAACACACGTTTTTTATCCAGTGCCCAGGTGACCAAGCTTCAGGATCGCTTCCCGACTTAAAGCCCAGGGGGCCTAAGCCTTAGTCTTCGACAATAAAAAAAAGGGTTATCAATAAGATAACCCTTTTTCATATGTATTCCCTTTGGTCTTACTTGGGGAGGTGGAATAGCCTTTGAACGACGGCAAGCTGGTTTTTCAAATGCTTATTGAAAGACTTGTTAACCTTCGTCTTTGGCAAACTTTTCCAAGCCGGTGACATACTGGCCAGTTTTTCAGAGAGCATCCAGAAATGTTGGAAGCTTTGTCCTTCCAACTGCTTAACCGCAGAAATTTGTTCCGCACTAAGATAATCTGTCGGTAGTTCGCTAAAGAACGCCGATGAAATTACCAGATGATTTACCCTGGTGTACTTGAGCACACTTTGGTGGGCTTTCTCACTAAGACCGGACAAACCACTGAGTGCAGTGTCCATATCTTTTTCACTGTCGTAATCATTGCGGGCCAAATTGGCAAGTGGCGCAGTATCCACCCCATCCTGTTTTAGGCGCTCTATCACTGGTGTGGACAACTGGTAAGGAACCCGTTCATAGACCTTTTGGTCAAAAACGTTTTGCAGGAAGAACAGTCCGATAAAGCATACCGTACCGGCGATGACGGGTGTTACGATCCAGCCCATACCAATACCACCAAGTACCCGCCAACGAATGCCACGTCCGCCTTTAATAATGGCGATACCCATAACCGCACCGACAACGGCCTGTGAACTTGAAACAGGAACCAGTGGAATAGTCGGTAAATCATGAGAAGCCAGGAAGGCTTCCAGGCCTTGCGATGCGAACAAGAACAAGACGATGGAGTGGGAGATAACAACAACCCACGCTGCGACCGGCGAGAGCGGTAGTAAATCGCCACCAACGGTCAACATCACTCGTTTGGAATAAGTAAACACACCAACCGCGATGGCCAAAGCACCGACCAGGAACAATTGCTGCACTGAAGATACCGTAAACAAGTTGCCCACGGAAAATTCAGTGAACGGGGATGAGTTTACGAACACGCCCATGACGTTGGCGATGTTGTTTGCGCCCAGACTGTAAGAACCAAAGGCACCAGCCAGAATCAGGCCAATGCGCGTGTAGGCGTCCGTGCGTAACAAGTGCATTTTGGTGTTGTTCAAAATTCCTGTGACAATCTTGAACAATCCCATGGCAATGACTGCAGCAAGAATTGGACAAGCCAGCCAGGTGGTCATGATTTTGATCAAGGCGCTCTGATCGGTAAGGTTATTACTGAAAAGGTTCCAGCCAATAATAGCACCGACAATCGCCTGACTGGTTGAAACAGGCACACGTGCAACCGTCATTAAATAGACGGAAAGTCCTGCTGAAAAAGCGGCCATAAATGACCCTGGCAGGGCATTAATTGCACCAAGTTTACCAAGTGTATGAGCCGCGCCAGCACCACTGACAACAGCCCCCAAAACAACAAAAATGCTGCAAATTATAGCGGCGGTCGTAAAACGAACCATCCGCGTACCAACGGCGGTGCCAAAAACATTGGCAGCGTCATTAGCGCCAAGCGCCCATCCAAGGAACAGGCCGCTTGTCAGGAATAAGAGTATCGTGACGTCCATTTGATTTAAGGCCTACTCGATCTAGAATGTCCGTTTAATAACGTAAATAGCTAATCTGTCGGCCACATCTTCGGCCCAATCAGCTGCGTTATCGATTTGTTCGACAAAATGCTTCAAGTGCATTTTGTGCGCCAGGTCGAGTTTGGAATCGAAAATGGCAGCCTTCAGCCTGGTGCTGATTTTGTCGGCTTCTTTTTCGAAGAACAAGACCTTGTGGCTGTGATCGCCAACGGAATCTATATTTCGGAAGAAGGCGCGTGAGGCGAGAACCATGGATTCTACGGCTTCGCCGCCCATTTCTGTCAAATTACGATAACCCTCGTGAAATTCTGTAGGAATATCGGGTTTTTCAATGGAAAGGCCCCACAGGGTGCCTTCAAAGAAGCCAAGGATATGATCCAGGTTTTCAATCAAACCAAGCACATCACCACGGGATTCGGGGATTAGAGTCTGGGTGTAAAGCTGTGTTTCAATAGTCCGACGCAAGCCATCACATGTACTCTCGAATTTGTTGACCTGTTGTAATTTGTCTTCAAAATCAGAAGAGCAACCTTCTTCCAGATACGTATAAATGGCACTTTTAAAAATAAGAGCCGATTGGGACAGGAGGTCGTGGAATTGATCTATTTCGGCTTCAAGGGCGCGAGTTCGACCCATCAAGCCGATGCCATTAGAGATTTTCATATTTATAGTTCCTTTAATTATGGCCAGGATTCAACACACGGATATTCTTCTCCCCCAATGGGTGGAGAGGGGCCGGGTGAATTCCAAGCGGAAGCTTCGGGATTGCCAAAAATCTATAGGAAATGCCCGCGCGATGACAACCACATTATTATTCATGGTTGCCATGTTGTTAATTCTCTACCGCGAATGGGGTCACAGAATTTATTGTATAAAGACTGTATCGAGTTCAAAACTGTTGAAAATATGAAGAAATGCGGTAATAAAGCCGCATATCATGCTGCTTTGACAAGATTATTGGTGTCTTAAACAAGCCTGTTTTAAATCAAAGTTGGTTTTGGATTGTCTGTTTTTTCAATTAAGTTACAAGAGGAACTTCAAGGATGGATCTCTACGTCTACATTATAGGTTGCGGTCTTCTCGCATTGGTATACGGGGTTTATGCATCACGCTCGGTGCTTGCAGCCCCCGCTGGAAATGAACGCATGCAGGAAATTTCTGCTGCCATCCGCGAGGGTGCTAGTGCTTATCTTAACCGTCAGTATAAAACTGTCGCCATGGTCGGTATCGTTATTGGCGGCCTGCTTGGCGCACTGCTTGATATCAATATTGCCATCGGCTTTTTCATTGGCGCATTTCTTTCCGGTGCAACGGGTTATATCGGTATGAACATCTCTGTTCGTGCCAATGTTCGCACGGCAGAAGCTGCTCGCTCTGAAGGTATCGCTGGCGGATTGAGCATCGCCTTTAAAGCGGGCGCAGTGACCGGATTATTGGTTGTTGGTTTGGCTCTGCTCGGGCTGGCCGGCTATTACATGTATCTGACCAGCGTCATCGACTCGAGCACGCCTGAAGGTGCTCGTCACATTCTTGAAGCCATGGTTGCGCTTGGATTTGGCGCCTCTTTGATTTCCATCTTTGCCCGTCTTGGCGGTGGTATCTTCACGAAGGGTGCTGATGTTGGTTCTGACTTGGTTGGTAAGATCGAAGCCGGTATTCCTGAAGATGATCCGCGTAACGCTGGTGTTATTGCCGATAACGTTGGTGATAACGTAGGTGACTGTGCCGGTATGGCTGCTGACTTGTTTGAAACATATGCAGTGACCATGGTTGGTGCCATGCTTCTGGCAGGTATCTTCTTTACTGGTGAGGCTCAACAAATGATGATGCTCTTGCCGCTTTTGATTGGTGCTGTCTGCATTGTTGCTTCTGTCCTTTCTACAGCTTTTGTTAAGCTGGGTGCGAGCCAGAACATTATGGGTGCCTTGTACAAGGGACTGATCGCCAGCGCCTTGCTCTCATTGGTCTTCATTGGCGGCGTTATCTCCGTCCATGTTGGTTGGGACACGACCTATCAGATGGGTTCTGATACTGTGACCGGAACGCAGCTTTTCTACAGCGTTATTGCTGGCCTTGCTGTAACGGGTCTGATTGTCTGGATCACTGAATACTACACTGGTACGGACTATCGTCCTGTCCGGGGTATTGCCGAAGCTTCTCAAACCGGCCATGCCACGAATATTATTCAGGGTCTTGCGATCTCTATGGAGGCGACGGCTCTTCCTGTCATCGTTATCTGTGGCGGCATCATGGTTTCATACTTGAATGCCGGACTGTTTGGCATCGCCATTGCGGCTACGACCATGCTGGCCCTTGCCGGTATTGTGGTTGCACTTGATGCCTTTGGTCCTGTTACCGATAATGCTGGTGGCATTGCTGAAATGGCTGAGCTTCCTGATGAAGTCCGTAACACTACCGATGCTCTTGATGCTGTTGGTAACACGACTAAAGCTGTTACCAAGGGTTATGCCATTGGTTCTGCGGGGCTTGCTTCATTGGTCCTTTTTGCCGCTTACACAGAAGATCTGGCTCACTACTTCCCGCATCTGGAAGTGACGTTCCTGTTGCAGGATCCGTTTGTCATTATCGGTCTGTTCGTTGGCGGTCTTCTTCCTTACCTGTTTGGTTCTATGGGGATGATGGCTGTCGGTCGTGCGGGTAGCGCGGTCGTCGTTGAAGTGCGTCGTCAGTTCAAGGAAATTCCGGGCATTATGGAAGGAACGGCGAAGCCTGAATACGGGCGTTGTGTCGATATTCTGACCCAGTGTGCGATCAAGGAAATGATCGTTCCTAGCTTGCTTCCGGTTTTGGCGCCTCCTGCCATGTACTTCGTTATCTTGATGTTTGCTGATCAAGCAGCGGCGTTCACGGCTCTTGGTGCGATGTTGCTGGGAACTGTTGTGACTGGCCTTTTTGTCGCTTTGTCCATGACCGCCGGTGGTGGTGCTTGGGATAACGCCAAGAAGTACATCGAAGAAGGTAACTGTGGCGGCAAGGGTTCAGAAGCCCATAAAGCTGTGGTGACAGGCGATACTGTTGGTGATCCTTACAAGGACACGGCAGGACCTGCCATTAACCCAATGATCAAGATCATCAACATCGTTGCTATTTTGATGTTGGCGATCCTGGCTTAAGGGCGCGACGGCATTTAGCCGTACGTCCATATCAAGTCAAAAAGCCCGGCGTGTAAAATCGCCGGGCTTTTTTTTGATCATTCTTGAAACAGGATTTTATTATGACGCCGAAAGTTGTCATCACCAATTGGGTCCATCCTGAAGTCATCAAGTTCTTTGATGGCAAATGCACGCTCGTCGCCAATCGGCAACACGTTCCCTGGAGCCGTGATGAAGTCCTGGAACATGCCCGTGATGCAACGGCAATTATGACTTTCATGCCGGACAGCGTTGACGAGGATTTCCTGAACCAGTGCCCGGACTTGAAAATTGTTGCCTGTGCCTTAAAGGGAAATGATAATTTTGATGTGGAGGCAGGCACCCGTCACGGTGTCTGGATGACGATCGTTCCCGATCTTCTGACCATTCCTACGGCGGAGTTGGCCGTTGGGCTGCTCATCGGTCTGGCCCGCAAGATACCGCAAGGTGATCAATTTATTCGTAGCGGCGAGTTTCAGGGCTGGCGCCCCAAGCTCTATGGAACGGGCCTGGACGGCAGCGTTGTCGGCCTCATTGGTGGTGGTTGTGTCGGTGCGGCCATTGCAGAGCGCCTGAGCGGCTTTGGCTGTTCCATGTTGTATAACGAGATCAATTGGTTGAGTGCAGGCTCTGAGAAGGATCTGGCCCTTAAGCGAGCATCTCTGAGTGAAATTGCCGAGGAAAGCGACTTCGTTATCAGCGCTTGCCCGTTAACGAAAGAAACCAAGCATCTTGTCGGGGCAGATTTTCTGGCCCAACTGAAGCCCAGCAGCATCCTGATCAATATCTCACGTGGTTCAGTTGTTGACGAAGAAGCCGTTGCCGATGCCCTTGAAGGCGGGCGCTTGGCAGGGTATGGGGCAGACGTTTTTGAAATGGAAGATTGGATATTGCCGGACAGGCCCAAGGTTATTCCTGAACGCCTGTTGACGCAGATGGAAAAGACCCTGTTTACACCACACCTTGGATCGGCAGTGGACCGGGTGCGGCTGGAAATTGCCATGCAGGCGGCAAGCACCATCGGGCAATACCTTGAAGGCAAGCAACCGGACCGGGCCGTAAATCAAATATAAGAACAACCCTGACAGGGTCGTAGCAGGGCTGAAATTCAGCCAGATTCTGGCGGTCTTCTGCCATGCATGAGTTCTGTTGTGGTTGTTTCATGAAACTCATGAATAGGATTCGTTTGACCCTATGAAGGCCCCTAATATTTACTAAGGTACAGATTTTTCAACGGGGCGTTGAGTCATATAAACATTGTTTTTCTTAACGCTGAAATTTTCATAGATAAAATAAGGTAGATTACTATGTCGGGCTTTAAAGTCTCTCTGGTTACCAATGCTAAAGAAGAAACCGAAGCTTTCGTCGAAGGCGTTTTCCCTTCGGATTGTGAAGTTCTGTTTCAGACAGAAGAAGAATTGAGAGCAGGAATTGCTGATATTGATATCATGGTTCCTGGTCACATCACCGTGGACGGTGATCTTATTCGTCAAGGCAAAAAACTAAAGATGATCCATGCCGGTACCGGTTACAACAACGTTGACCTGGATGCCTGCAACGAAATCGGTTGCTACGTGGCTGTTACGCCAAACGTCGCTGCCCAGTCTGTTGCTGAACTGGTTTTCTCGTCCTTTGCAGCTCTGAAAAACCAGATCCGCAAGTGGGATAACGTGATGAAGGACGGCGGCTGGAAGTCCAGCGACTTCATCGGTGTTCCTGAATTCAAGGGCAAGACTCTTGGCGTTGTCGGTTATGGCAACATCGGTAAGTGCGTCGGAAAAATTGGCCGTGGCTTCAGCATGAATGTCATCGCCCATGACCCGTATTGCAAAGATACCGGTGATGGAACCGAACTGGTTGATTTTGACACGCTTGTTAAGGAATCCGATTTTATTGCTCTGCACGTTCTGCTGACTGATGAAACCAAGGGTCTGATGAGCACGGCTCAGTTCGATGCCATGAAAGATACCGCTTTCATTGCAAATGCTTGTCGTGGTCCGGTTATCGACGAAGCAGCTTTGGCTGTTGCGCTTAAGGAAAACAAAATTGCCGGCGCGAGTATCGATGTGTTTGAAAAAGAGCCTCTGACACCGGATAGCCCGCTGCGTGATTTGGACAACGTTATGCTGACACCGCATATCGCTTACTGTTCTAACGAAGCTCTGCTCGGTCGTTATGCCTTCTTTGCGGACAACTGCCAGAAAATTATTGATGGTGATGTTCCTAACATGGCAGTCAACGCTGACCAGATTAAGAAGTAATACAAGTCGCACGGAAACCTCCCGTTCCGTGTATTAAAAACCGGACAGCGCAGCCTAATAATTGGGGATGACTTGATGACAAGTAATCTAGCGACTGTTGAAAAACCAGCGCATCAATTAAATGTCGCTCATAGTGACATGGCGAACGCTGTCCGGTTTCTTTCTGCCGATGCTATTCAAAAAGCCAATTCCGGCCACCCGGGCATGCCCATGGGTATGGCTGATGTGGCGACAGTTTTATTCTCACGTTTTCTAAGATTTGATCCGACCTTGCCAACCTGGGCTGACCGGGACCGCTTTGTGCTGTCTGCCGGTCATGGTTCCATGCTGCTTTATGCGCTGTTGCACCTTACGGGTTACGAAGACATTACCCTGGACGAAATAAAGAATTTCCGCCAATTGGGCGCACGCACTGCGGGCCATCCCGAATACGGCCATGCGCCAGGCGTTGAAACAACCACAGGTCCCCTGGGCCAGGGACTGGCCACGGCTGTTGGTATGGCCCTGGCGGAGCGCAAGCTTAATGCCCAGCATGGTGATGAGATTGTTGACCATTTCACCTATGTCATTGTCGGCGATGGTTGCCTGATGGAAGGGATTAGCCATGAGGCTGTGTCTTTAGCCGGACATTTGGGGCTGTCCAAGCTGATTGTCCTGTGGGATGACAATTCCATCAGTATTGATGGACCTACGGACAAGACAGTGCGCGATAATCAGGTGGCACGTTTTGACGCGTCTGGCTGGCATGTTCTTTCCTGTGACGGGCATGATCCTGAAGCAATAGCTGCGGCAATTGCCGATGCAAAGAGCAGTAATCAGCCATCCTTCATCGCATGTAAGACGGTGATTGGCTACGGCGCTCCTAATAAAGAAGGGACCGCCTCCACCCACGGGTCCCCCTTGGGTGAAGATGAAATTGCCGGTGCTCGAAAGAAGCTTGGATGGGACCATGACCCTTTTGAAATTCCCGAAGATATCCTGACTGCATGGCGCATCACGGGTGCCCGCGGTATTGGCTACAGGGATGCCTGGGAAGGTCGCTTGTGTGGCCTTGATGCGGCTGATAAAGCCAATTTCAAACGCGCCAACAGGGGCGAGTTGCCCGATGGTTGGCTGGAAGCCCTTAACGAACATAAGGCCAAGTGCGCCAAAGAACGGCCGAAATGGGCAACGCGGGCGGCTTCCGGTAAGGCTCTTGGCGTGTTGACGGAATTTATTGATGAATTAATCGGCGGATCAGCCGACCTGACCGGTTCGGTCAACACCATGACGTCCAGTACCAAGTCGATTACTCCGGATGATTTTTCCGGTCGCTATATACATTACGGCGTGCGCGAGCATGCCATGGCGGCAGTTATGAATGGCTTGGCCCTGCACGGCGGCTTCATTCCTTATGGCGGTACGTTCCTGGTCTTTGCCGACTACATGAGGGGCGCCATGCGGCTTTCGGCCCTGATGGGGTTGCGTGTGGTTTATGTTTTGACCCATGATTCCATTGGTCTGGGCGAAGATGGCCCAACTCATCAGGCGGTGGAAACTGTTGCCAGTCTTCGGGCCATACCCGGGTTCAACGTCTTTCGCCCCTGTGATCCGGTTGAGACGGCGGAATGCTGGGCCATTGCCCTTGAAGATAATCGTGTTCCTTCAGGTATGGTGTTGTCACGCCAGAATGTTCCAACCTTACGCACAGAGCACACAAACGAAAATCGTTCGGCCCGTGGCGCTTATATACTGGCCGAATCAGAAGGCGGTAATCGCAAGGCGACTATTCTGGCCACTGGCTCGGAAGTCAGTATCGCCCTGGCGGCACGCGAGGTCTTGCAAAGAGAAGGTATTCCGACAGCCGTGGTTTCTATGCCCTGCTGGGAGTTGTTCGACGCCCAGGATGAAAAGTACCGTCAGGCGGTGCTTGGTCCAGGAAGCATAAGGGTTGCCGTCGAAGCAGGCATTCGCCAGGGGTGGGATAAATACATTCGTGCACACGGTGGTTTTGTTGGTATGACGGGCTTTGGGGCGTCTGCCCCAGCGGAAGTTTTGTTCGAACACTTCGGCATCAACACAGAAAAAACAATAGAAGCCGTTAAAGAACGCCTCTAGGTCTGCTTTTTGCATTTTTTCGATTTGGCTTGAAAGCCCCACGTGGCCTTGGTTAGGGGACTTCATGATGAATCATTCATGTATTTTATGAGGAGGCTTCGTTTGTGCCCTAAGCGAAAGAAGACTTAACTGCTCCGGATGTTTGAATGAGAACAAAACTAATCACATTAATCAGTGGTTTTTTGGGACTTTCTCCAATCAATTTAAGGATGCTTAGGGACCCAAATATCCAAGGACAATGAGAAAGTGCGGTATAGGAAATGCCAATACCGCACACTGTATGGGACCTGTATGGGGAAAGTTGTCCTGCCGGTTCAATTATTTATGTAACTTAACAAAGTTTTCAGGAGTGAATTCTAATGAATGAGATGTCCACAAAGAAAAGCGGAAATTCAGTTGAAGAACTGAAGGACCTGGTAAAGAATTTTAAAGCACATGCAATGACATTGAGTTCAGCAGCGGGCGCAGGCCATGTTGGTGGTGCTATGTCCAGTGCAGAATGGCTTATTGCCAGCTGGTTCGAAAAGCTGGATATGAATCCAGAATCCAATAACCGGGATCGTTTCTTCATTGGTCAGGGCCACATCACCCCAGGTATTGCAGCTCTGCTTTCCATGTATGGCCATTACAGCGTGGAAGAAACTGCTTCTTACCGTCGTTATGCCAGCCCGTTCCAGGCCCATCCTGATGTTAACCTGACTGGTTGGGACATGTGCTCCGGGTCTCTTGGCCAGGCCCTCGGCGTTGCTGTTGGTTGCGCCCTTGCCGCCAAGCTTCGTGGTGATAAGCACCGCATCGTTACCTTGAACAGTGACGGTGAATTGATGGAAGGTTCCATGTGGGAAGCCATCATGTTTGCTGGTTCTCATCAGCTTGATAACCTGACCACGTTCTTCGATTTCAACCGTATTCAGAACTACAGCCGTATTGACGATACCAATGAGCTTGAGCCCCTGGCTGACAAGCTGCGTGCCTTTAACTGGGAAGTTCTCGAAATTGATGGCAACGACATGGAAGCCGTTCTTGAAGCCTACGACAAGGCTCTTGTTCCCGGCAATGGCAAGCCTTTCGCCATTATTGGCCACACCAAAATTGGTAGGGGCGTTTCCTACATGGAAGACGTTGTTGCCTATCACTCCAAAGCTCCTGCTCGCGATCAGCTGGCTGATGGCTTTGAAGAGCTGGGCGTCGAATTTCCCCATGAGCAAGTGCTCAAGTGGCACGATGAATATACCGTACGCATGGGTGAAGAACTGAATGCCAAGGATCCCAAATTCTCCAAGGACTATTCCTGGAATGCTGGCGATGACATGGAAGTCGAAAATGTATGGACCGGTATCGGTATCACCGAATCTTTCCGCTCTTGCATGGACTCTGATCCTAACGTCATTGTCTGCACCGATGACTCCCACAAGCTGATCGGTCTTAACGACGACGACAAGGCAAAGTACACCGCGAGCAACCAGTTCACGGATGTCGGTTGTGCCGAACAGAACATGGCTGTGGTTTCTTCTGGTTTGGCCAAGGAAGGCTTTATCCCGCTTACTCAAGGGTATACCTGTTTCTCAATGGGTCGTGCATACGATCACATTCGGACCAGTATTTGCTTCCCTGAGTTCAACGTGAAGTACTTCCCAACTGAAGGTCTTCTCGGTGGTGATGGTGCTATGCACGAAAGCCTTGAAGGCATCACCCTTGGCTACTACTTGCCCAATATGAGGGTACAGTGGCCTGCTGATGTTAACGAAGCCCGCAGGGCAACCAAGGCCGCTATTCACGAAGTTGTCGGCCCCATTGCAACCTTGCAGGAACGTGCTCCCAAGCCGGTGATTACGACGGAAGCCACTCCTTACAAGCATGGGATAGCTAACATCATCCGCTTCACCGGTCGTCAGGCTAATTTCGTGGATGCATTCGAAACCACTCTTTCTTCTGACTGGAAAGCTGAAAGTGCTGATTTGACTATCGTTGCTTGCGGATCGCAAGTCAGTGAAGCCATGCGCGCTGCTGTTATCCTGAAGGAAGAAAAAGACATCGATACCATTGTCGTCAACCTGCACACCATCAAGCCCCTGGATACGGCCGGCCTGTTGAAAGCAACTGGTGGTGTCAAGGCGGTGATTGTTACATCACAGGATCACGAAGGTGCTCTTGGTAACATCGTTGCTGGTGAACTTCTTGAAGGTGGCCTGACCAACGGTCAAAAATTCAAGAAAATTGGTGTTAACAATGAGTTCGGTCAGACTGCCAAGCCTTATGAGCTTGTCCAGCACTACGGTCTCACAGCTGAACATCTTGCTGAAGCCGCCATTGGCCTCCTCTAGGAGCCTTTGACACTTCGTCAACTGTAACTAACTCAGCAGTTCAACTCCCGGGGGCAACCCCGGGAGAAAAAGGAGAATAAGAGACAATGGGAAGTAAAAGTATAATTGACCTAGCCGTTTTTGATCTTGGCGGAACGGTCTGCGACGGTATCGACGAGGCAACAGGACTTGCCAACATCGGCCCTATCAACGCCCTCAAGTTCAGCTTGAAGGAAGTTTGGGACATTGACCCAAGCTATGATGTCATTCTGCCCCATATGGCCACACGTAAACTTGACCACTTGTATGCGATTCTTACGACCCCTTCCATCACGGAGGAGTTTATTGAGAAGCATGGTCGCCCACCAACCCGTGAAGACGCTCAGGTTACTTTTGATACAGCCTTCAAGCGTATTCTCGAAATTGATGAAATGCCCGGTCGTTCGGAGCCTTTCCCTGGCGTTATCGATATGTTTGAAGGCCTTCGCGAGAAGGACATTCAAATTGGTATCAACACTGGTTTCTACGCCAAGGCAGTTCGTATCATTCTGGCCAACTTCGGTCACAACCACTTGATTGAATCCGATTGTGGTGCTGATGAAGTTTCACAGGCTCGTCCTTATCCATACATGATGTTTAAAATCATGGATGATCTGGGCGTTGCTGACGTGCACCGGGTCATGAAAGTGGGTGACGTTTATCCCACCGACTTCTTGGAAGGCTACAACCTGGGTGGAATTTCAGTTGGCTTGACCGAATGCGGCAACACCCGCCCGGCCAGTGCCTGGAAGCCTATCGTTCACAACGGTCGTGAATTGCGCCCCGTTGATTGGTTCGCAAGCACCCTAAAAGACAAGGATGCGTTGTTCCGTAGCTGGTTGAATGAGTCTGCAGAAAAAGGAACTCGTCTGCCTTACCCGATGGTTCTGATTCCGCATTCAAACCAACTCATCAAGCTTATCGATGAAATGGAACAGATCGAAGACCTGTTCTGCTCCTTCATCTAGTTAAGGCCCCCCGTTTGCCCCTTTGTACCAGGGCAGGCGGGGGACGTTTTCTCCCTGGCAATGTCGAGCGGTTATCCTTTATTATGGAAACCCGTTCGATAGTGTCATTTTTTTTGTTTATGGTTTTGAACTTAATATACGGTCCATCATATGGCAGATGAAATAGATCCAACTTCCTTGGACTCAATAATCAAAAGAACTCGGAAAGATCCGGCCATGCGGGCGCGTTTAATGAGCGACCCGGAACCGGCCTTGGAAGAATTGGGGATCATCCTTCCTGATGGTTTGAAGTCGTGGCGGGCGTGGCGCACGGAACACTACTGTGGCTGCAATGAGCTGTTTGTCAGAAACTGTGCCTGCTGATCTTAAGACGAATTGTCTTGACTTATGTGCGCGAAAAGGGCCTTGTGCGGCCAACGTCACTCCCATCCAGATCTAATTTTGATCGATTGTCGGCTTGGCAAGTTTTTATAAGACCTGGCCCGACCTCCTTTATTACAGACAAATGCGGGCGTTTCGTTAGACCGACCACTGGTTTTTCTTTTGTAAAAATCATGTCGTGTTGACAATGCTAGCAAGGTGCTTGCACGCCGACCGCCCTGTTTATGGGGCGGCGGATTACTATTTTTTGTTTAAGAAAGAACAATAACAAATGACCGATTTTTCGGGCCTTGAATTGGCCCAACCACTCCTTCGCGCAATTACTGACGAAGGCTACACCACGCCATCCCCTATCCAGGGAAAGTCTATTCCCGCCTTGCTGAAGGGCAAGGACTTGCTGGGCGTGGCCCAAACCGGGACGGGCAAGACGGCCGCCTTTTCCCTACCTTTGCTGCATCGCCTTGCGGCCAGCGGCGGAAAGTCCTTGCCGCGCAAGCCGCGCGCATTGATCCTGGCCCCGACCCGTGAACTTGCCGGACAAATCAACGATAGCATCAGGGCTTATGGACGTAATGTCCCTTTACGTTCAGCTGCTGTCTTTGGCGGCGCTTCTATTCGTCCGCAGATAAAACTCCTGGCAAAAGGTCTTCATATTCTTGTCGCGACACCGGGCCGGTTGCTTGATCTTATGAATCAGGGCCACTTGCAGCTTGATGCGGTTGAGGTCTTTATCCTGGATGAAGCGGATCGCATGCTCGACATGGGTTTCATTCCAGATGTCAAAAAAATTACGGCGGCTTTGCCTCGCCAACGCCAGACTGTCATGTTTTCGGCGACCATGCCTAAATCAATTCAGGGCTTGGCAGATGGCCTGCTGAAAGATCCCGTGCGGGTAGAAGTCGCCCCAGGAGCGACCACGGCAGAAAAGGTCGATCAGAAGGTTTTATTCGTGGCGAAAGATAAGAAACGTGCCTTGATAAGTGAACTCATGGCGGATGAAACCATTGAGCGTGTACTCGTCTTCACCCGCACCAAGCATGGTGCAGACCGGGTTGCGCGTCACTTGGATAAATGTGGCGTCAAGGCAGATGCCATCCACGGCAATAAATCTCAAAATGCCCGCCAACGTGCCCTGAACAGCTTTCGCACAGGAAAGATTCGGGCACTTGTTGCAACAGACATCGCGGCACGGGGAATAGATGTTGATGGTGTAACGCACGTCATCAATTTTGATTTGCCTAATGAGCCAGAAAGTTACGTACACCGTATTGGCCGCACCGCGCGCGCCGGGGCAGCCGGCATAGCCATATCGTTCTGTGATCACGAAGAGCGGGGCTATTTGCGCGATATTGAAAAGATTATTCGCAAAAGCGTTCCCGTGAATGAGGACCATCCTTTTCATTCAGCTGACATTGCTAATTATAAGGGGCCTTCCAAGGGAGTACCCCAAGGCAAGAAGCGTTTCGGAAAGCGTCGCAATAATTCACAGCGCTCAAGACGTTCTTCGCGTAAAGCGGCCTAGTCGGGGTTTTAATTTCGATTGGGGATAAAACCTCAATCGAAACTTTCCCTAGCTGGATAATTTTTGCTAATATTACCTATGAGATTCCCCACAAATTGAAGGTTTATGGCAAGAGATTATGATTGATAAAGATACCATTCGCTCCCAAATATCTAATGTTCTGACGGACGCAACCATTTCGGAACTGCCCAATCATTATAATGGCAAAGTCCGCGATACTTATGTGCTGGATGATGGCCGCATGGTAATTATCGCCACTGACCGTCAAAGCGCTTTTGACAAAAACCTGGCCGCCGTTCCCTTCAAGGGACAAGTGCTAACCCAGACGGCTCGCTTCTGGTTTGAAGCAACCAGCGACATTTGCGCCAATCATGTTATTGAATATCCTGATCCAAATGTTGTGGTCTGCAAGAATCTTGACATGCTGCCCATTGAAATGATTGTGCGCGATTATATGACCGGCTCGACCAATACCTCGATCTGGCCTATGTACCGCGACGGTGCGCGCGAAATGTACGGCGTCACCTTCCCCGACGGCCTGGTCAAGAACGGGAAATTACCGGAAACAATCCTGACGCCGACAACCAAAGCCGCCCAGGGCGAGCATGACGAGCCCATTACCCCTGAGGAAATCGTCAAGCAGGGCCTTTTGACGCAAGAACGTTGGGATGAACTGGCTCGATTGTCCCTTGCTGTCTTTGCCCGGGGCCGGGAACTGGCCGCCGAACGCGGTTTGATCCTTGTCGATACAAAGTTTGAATTCGGCCTGGATGAAAATGGCGATGTTTGTCTTGCCGATGAAATTCTGACGCCGGACAGTAGCCGTTATTGGTTGCAGGATAGCTACGCTGAAAAATTGGCGGCTGAAGAGAACCCGGTAGGGCTGGATAAGGAATTCCTGCGCTTGTGGGTTAACGAGCGCTGCGATCCTTACAAAGATGATATCCCTGAAATTCCCGAAGACACACTTGTCGAATTTGCCGGGCGGTATATCCAGCTATTCGAAACCGTTACCGGCGAGGAATTCAGTGCCGATGTACATGATACTGCGGTTCTGGATCGCATCAGGTCTAACTTGGGCGGATACTTCTAGGAGCTTTCCTGGATAATATGAACGTCGCGTTGCGGGTAGGGGATGGAATAGCCTTTTTCATCCAGCCTTAGCTTGGTGTCGCGGGTCAGGTCCGTCAACGTCGCCCAGTAATCAGCCGTGTTTACCCAGCACCTGAGGGTCATATTTACGGAATTATCAGCCAGTTCGGTGACGAAAATCTGTGGTTCAGGATCGTTAAGGGTACGCTTGTCTTCGTTCATTAGGCCTGTCAGTTCCTCTATGGCGCCGTTCAGATCATCGTCGTAACCTATTCCCACAACAAGATCGATGCGGCGCATGGTATTACGTGAATAGTTGGTGATAACTGAATTCCACAACCCGGAGTTTGGTGCAGAGACGAACAGCCCATTTACTGATTTGAAACGGGTCGTGAAAAGACCTATCTCCTCAACCGTACCGGCAACACCACCAGCATCGACATATTCACCAACGCTGAACGGGCGTAGCAACAACAACATAACCCCGGCGGCGATATTGGACAGTGTCCCTTGCAACGCCAAGCCGATGGCAAGGCCCGCCGCGCCGAACACGGCAATGATACTGGTTGTTTGAATGCCAAACTGGGCAAGTACGGCGACAAGTACGAAGGCGATAATAAAATAGCGCACCATACTGGAGAGGATCGGCGTGAGAGTGTCGTCAACCCTTGGCATACGGTCCAGGGCTTTGTGGGTCATGCGTGCAGCTAAACGGGCAATGGTCCAGCCGATAATCAGGATGGCAAGCGCACCCAGTATATCGACCCCGTAGCTTAGGGCCATTTCTGTTACGGGTTCCAGCGCCTTGATTGTCTGTTCATTCATGGTGTTGCCATCTTTGATGTTGGTATGTCTCTTAATGTTATAACCCAACTATGATTTGGGCAAGAAAGCATCTTGCAATAAAGCTAACCTAAACGTGATCCCTACTTTTGTCAGACAAGGATATGATAAGGCAGTTAATTAGGGATAAAATCTGATGAACCTGTTTCAAACACTGATGCGCCCGGACAAAGAAGAAAGTGAACTGGGCGAGCGTATGCTGGTCGCCAAGGCTGCCAATGCACTACAAGTGGGTGAGTTTCAGTTGTTGCAACTGGCGTATCGTGACTGGCACGATAAAGACCTTCCTGAATCCCTGATTACCGTATTGTTTTCATCTTACATGCTAAAGGATGAAGTTCCTCACTGGGCCAGGCATTACGCGAGAAAAATCATTGATGCGGAAGCAAAAGGCGTTCTGAATGATAATGATGCATCATTTCACGATTATGATCACGATTATCACACCTCTGTGCCAGGAGGGGTGCGGCGGTTCTGGCTGGCTGTAGGGGTCTTATTTATTATCATTGGTGGCGCCATTGCTCTTTCGGATTTGTCGACCATGAAATCGGCCAGTATGTTCCCGCCCTACCTTGATGAAGAAGACTTGCAAATTAAGAACACGTCCGTCCCTTACGGGCGTGCCGATGATTTGCCAGTTAATTCATCCCTTCCTGACATGGGAGATGCTATTGGGTCTGTGGATGGTAACAAAGGTAATTGGCAGGGCTATAATCCACCAACGGGCATGTTGCCAGCCCCCCCTTAAACGGGTAACTTCCAAGCATGTTTGAGTTTGCTGGCGAATACGAGAACTTTATAAATATGATATTTTTAACCGTGACGGCCTATATCGCCGTGCACGGCATTCGTTTTCGCGATGAAGAAGGCAATACGGATTTTGTTCGGCTGTTATTTGGCTGCATTGCCGCTGTCTTTTTCTTTCTTGTTCTCATGCAGGATGTCTTGGGCGTTGTTAATTTTGGATAGAAAGCCCTGGTCCTAGGGTTTGTAGACGCGCTCTTCATTATCTTTTTCAGGTATCAATAGGCATTCACCCTCTTTAAGTTTGTCCACGCGGGTATATAAAAATTCTGCACGTTTTTTTGCTGTCGATGGCTCGGCACGGTGGAGGATCTTGTTAACAATGCCCGGCCCCTTGACGGCACCTTCATCTGTTTTAAGGGCGGCAATATAATCGGCCAGGGCTTCTTTATGACGGCACTGACGGTCGCGAAGAATGCCACGGTTGTTGTATGCGGCCGCCAAGGTACCAATGCCCGTGCGATCATCGGATTCAAGATTTTTGCTTAAGTAATCGATTAAATAGTTAAACGCCTGCTCGGCTTGGGCGGGTTTCTCATCCATCATAAAGGCTAGGGCGCGTCCCATCAGGGCGCCTCGATGGTCCGGTGAAACGGCAAGTGCGGCGTCGAAACGCTCAAGCGCATCGGCGTACTTTTCATCGCCAAGGAAGATATCTCCCTGGCGCACTTCATAATCGCCCTCAGGTGTTTGGGTGTATGCTTTTATCACGGCCCAGACACTGAACATGAGGAAAGTTGCGGCGGCCATCAGGATGATAAAGCGGCGGGTGACCTGCGGGTTGGAAAACGGGTTCATGAATTGCCCTGGAATAAGTGGTTCACGTAAAGAACTGAAAAAATAAAACATAACAGTCCGGATGTGACGGCTGCCCGACGTTTTAGGCGCAAGGCTTCGGCCTCATCAACGTTTCCGCCTTTGCTGTTAGCGCGGCGTACAGATAGTGCCCATATAACTTGTCTGACTGGATAAAACAGGGCCAGTCCCAGTCCCAGTGTCCATAGCCATTGAAATTCAGCACTAAACAGGTTTTGCATTTTCATTACCAATTGTCATGGATTCGTCTGATCTGATTATCAAATGGGTTGGAAAAGATTACAAAAAAAAAGGGGAAGGACCAAGGCCCTTCCCCAAATTTTAAGACGATGGAAGTCTTAGCTGCTCGGTGTTTCTAGTGTTGTATCACCAATATCATCTATCAAAGCCTCAACCTCAGTTTCAGGCATGGTAGACATTTCCATCTTGTAAGCCAGGAACCACATCATTCCACAACCCAGAACCCAGAACAGTATCTGCCAGGCCCAGATTGACGGCATTCCGAAGGTCCACCCTTCGACACCAGCATTCGGCGCGCCGAAGATGTCGTTGCCGATAACAGCGCCAGGCCCAATTCCAAAGAACATCCACGCTAAGGTGATGATCCAGGCGATTGGCTTAAGCCCCTGTTTGGCCGCTGGCAAAGTCGCATGTTCCTTAAGGAAGTCATGATACTTCATACGGTGAGCCGACGACGAAGCGTCTTGAGTCATCGCCGAAATCGGCAGGCAGAAGGCCAAGTTAAAGAGCATGCCCCAGAAGGCTGAGTGCATGGTTAGTGGCCAGCGACCCCACATCAGTTCAAGACCGAAAACACCGGCAATAGAAGCGCCGAATTTCTCAGTAAAGATAACGGCAACGAGGCCAAAGAACAGGCCTACCGTCGCACCCTGACGGGTAATCCACGGGAACCATGTCACGGCAGCCAGCGAAGGCCACATCTGGAAGCCGAAGGCAACAGCCAGACCGCCCAGAAGCACAAGTGCATCGGACGAATAAGTTGCCACCAACAACGCCGAGATGACGATGAAGCCAACACCCATACGACCAAACAACTTCTGTGTTTCGTGAGAAGCTGTCGGGTTCAGGTAACGCTTGTAGAGGTCACGTGTCAGCATACCGCCGGCAGTAGACATATAAGCAGCACCTGTGGACTGCATGGCTGCAAGTGCACACACGGCCAAAAGACCAACTAACCAAGGATAGCTATCGCCGATACTGTTGAAGTAATGCGGCACCAGCCCCCCCTGTTTGTTGGCCGTTAGATCGGGCAAGATCGTACTCAACGCCAGTCCTGCTTCTGTTACAGCGGCATTACCGCCCAGAAGGTGGGCCCCCATGCCCTGGAAAGCCGTAAAGAAGAACAAGATAAAGCCAATTCCAACGGAAGAAGCCCAAACCTGCTGTGGAGCAAAAGGTTCCGGGCTGGTGTTGGAGAACGACCACATAGTGAATGCAGGAGCTGACTGAATGCCCATAAGAGCAAACATATATGTCAGGCACATGACGCCGGTCCAAAGACCGCCAACAGGTGTTTCCTTACCAAGACCAGCCGTCCACTGAATGACGCCAGGAATGGCCATGTAGGCGTTATAATCACCGCCGCCGTATCCCTGCGTTGTGCCCCATTTACCAATGTCGGTTTTACCCAACGCAGCAAAGCCCTGTTGCAAGGAGTCCCAACCACCAGCTGCATTAAGTGCAATGATGCCGGTGAGGATGATACCAATAGCAAGCAGAATACATTGCAGTGTATCCACATAAGCCACAGCACGTAGACCACCTGTTCCCACATAAATCAGCACGACGGCCGACAGGACCCACATACCTGTGTTTTTGTCGATCATGCCTTCCGTCAAAACGTTGAACAGGAAGCCGGAAGCCCCAAGCTGAACGCCCAGGTACGGGATTGAGAACAGCAACGCCACACCGACTGTCAGGATGCGAATGGCATCACCCTGGAAATAGTCTGACAGCATTTCACCAGGCGTTACATAGCCGAAGCGTTTGCCGAGCATCCACTGACGTTTCAAGAACAGAACACCCGTGAACGGGATGGTAATTGCATAAAAGGATGCATACGCATACTGGAAGCCATCACGATAAACCAGCCCCGGGTGTCCCATAAAGGTCCAGCCGGAAAATGATGTCGCGGTTGCTGCAAGTATGAACACCCACATTGAAATTTGACGGCCAGCGATAAAGTAATCACTAGCAGTTTTTGCCATGTGCGAACTTTTGATGCCCCAATAAATACAATAGGCCCAATAGAGCGCCACAAAACTGAATAGCCATATGACTTTAGCAGACAAGATATTTCTCCCCTTATCTTGATCCCCGTTTATTTAATGTGCACGTAATCGACACAAAAAAAGAAAGCCAATTAACACATTAAACGACTAATTGTTTTCCAGTAGTTCTAGAAAATGAACAGTAATCGCTAGACCTACATGAGATAAGGAATAGCATTTTCAGCAGTTTTAGACAACGCCGGAAACATTGGTTTCAGTTTTATGGAAAATCGTCATTTAATTACTCTTATTGACGCTTTATTGTTTAATGAATTAGTTGTTTTTTTATTGTTTAAAAATATGCCTATCTAATTGATATTTCAGTATTTTTGTTAAGTAGATGACACGATGTTTCGAAATGCCGGAAAATATCTTAACAAGCGCCTTTCGCGGCGACATTTTACAAGGTAAAGACGGCACTTTATATTCGTATATTCTAATGTTAGGGCTTTTGAATAAATTCGGAAGGGAGATTCGGTGCGTTCGCAAACGGCAATTTTCTCAAAATTAGTCGGTGATTTTATGCGCGAGGCTCCACTTGTCCTGGTGCAAGGCACACCTTTGTCGGAAGCCATAAAGGCTATGGCCGCGGGCGGGTTTTCAAGCGTCATTGTGACGGGCCCGCAGGGCTTGCTACTTGGCATTGTTACAGAACAGGATATCACGCGCAGGGTGGCATTTCAGGTTTCCGCTGATACCCCGCTCTCTGAAGTAATGACGAGTCCAGTCCGGTCCATCTCAGTGGGTGATTATCTTTTTCTCGCCATTGCTCGAATGCGGCGACACGGGCTCAAACATATGCCGGTAACTGATGATAAGGGGCGTCCTGTGGGGATTCTTAACCTGCATGATGCCATGGCTGTCGCCAATGAAAAAATGATGGGTCAAATAGACATGCTGACCCATAAGGGAAGTATAGAAGGCTTACAGGAAGTCAAGCAGGCCCAGGTCGCACTTGCGCGCGATCTTCTGGATGACAACCTGCCCGCATCTGAAGTGCAGGCTCTGCTCACACACGTCAATAATCTTATCTACCGGCGAGTGATCGATTCTTGCCTTGCGGATATGGCAAAAGAAGGCATGGGTGAGGCGCCAGTATCTTTTTCAGCAATTGTTTTTGGTTCTGGTGGTCGTGGCGAAAACTATCTGTTCCCGGATCAGGATAATGGCTTCATCATTGCTGACTATCCAGATGATGATCATGGGCGGATTGATGGCTTCTTCATGGACCTTGCCGATCGCATGAATAAGGAACTGGACGTGGTCGGTCTGCCCTTGTGCAAGGGCTATTGCATGGCGATTAATCCGTTGTGGCGCAAGACCCTGCCCCAATGGGTCAAACAGATCGATCTTTGGGCGAGAAAGCATAATTTTGTCGCCATACGCTTGTCCGATATCTTCTTTGACTTTCAGTCTGTCTATGGTGACATCACCCTTGCCACGGAACTTCGCAACCAGGTCACTAAAATGATCTCGGGCAATCATTTTTACCTGTCAGCGATGTTTTCAGAAATTGCGGATCACAATGTCGCCCTTGGTTTCTTTGGCGGTTTCATCACTGATGACAAAGACGACTATAAAGACCAGATCAATCTAAAGCACACGGGGATACTTCCGCTGGTTGAGGCTATCCGCCTGTTGAGCTTGCGAGAAGAGGTGACGCAAACATCGACCTTAAGGCGAATTCAGGCCTTGCATATAAAAGGTATTCTTGATGACAACGAGCTTGAAACTCTAAGCGCGGCTTTTGAATTGCTGACGGATATATTGCTCGATAAGCAAATTACCGACTTCAAGGAAGGAAACCAGGTTGGCTATCATGTGGACCCGGATATGTTATCCAAGCGCAAGCAAAAGCGTTTAACGGAAGCTTTGAAATCCATCGATCAGTTGCGTCAACGAATAAAAGCAGAATTCACGGCTGATATTTTCTAGATAGGATACTAGAACTGCTCTTGCTGTTTCCGCACCTCGACCATTTGGTTTGAGGCGTCAATGGCTTGCCGTAGGGTGTTGATGCCCCTGGTTTCCAGCATGTCGAGCATACGTAGTAGAACACCGGCTGTGACCAGTGAATCCCCCAAGGCCGTATGGCGGCCCTCTATATCCACGCCAAGACGTTCGGCAATGGCGTCCAGGGTGTGTTGTGTGGTTTTGTCGTGCATGAAGACAGACAGTAAAAGAGTGTCCAGCACGATATGGTCGAAAACCACATTGCAGCTTTCTTCTTTAAGTTTGAGAAACTTCATGTCGAAAGCAGCGTTGTGGGCGACAAGGATACTGTCGCCTACGAAGGTTTTGAATTCAGGCAAGACAGTTGCAATGTTCCTCTCACTAGCAACCATATCGTCCGTAATGCCGTGAAACCGAATAGAGGCTTTTGGAATTTTTCGCCCGGGATTGACCAGCGCTGTGTAGACGTCACCTCGTTCAAGCTTGCCATCACGAACACGGACCCCGGCGATAGAGATAATCTCGTCACCTCCGGAAGGGCTTAGTCCCGTAGTTTCCGTATCGAAGACAACATAAGACAGGGATTTCAGGGAGCGTCCGCCAAGCTCTTCCATATGCATTGGTTGGCTAAGCAGGCCGTGATCATAAAATTCAGGCCTTTCGGGCAGGTTTCGGTGATCATAATGACGTGCCGTCATCATGTGATCGAGTATGGCCCATGCGGGTAAAAGCAAAGCTGCCACAGCCAGGGCGGCCAGGGCCGGGTTTTGGCCATAAATAAACCAGGCCAACCCAGCAATAATAAGGGCAAGCGCCAACAGAATCCCAAACATAATGGAGATGATGGTTCTAAGGGATGTTGCGTGGTGGTTCATATGGTCCTTTACCTTGTCCACCATATGCTAACACGCTAACAGTTTGAGGCCAGAGTCATTGCAGGTTGGTATTTCCCGGCCTGATAGTTTACAAACGCGACAAATTCAAAATTGACATCAGTTGTGGAGACCTTCAATGGCGTCCTACCAATATTCCTATGTGATGAAAAACCTGACCAAGACATTTCCCGGAGGAAAGGAAATTTTGAAAGGCATCACGCTTTCCTTCCTGCCTGGAGCGAAGATCGGTGTGCTTGGCCCGAATGGCGCGGGTAAATCTACATTGATGAAGATCGTTGCCGGCATGGATACGGATTTCGGTGGCGAGGCCTGGGCCGCCGAAGGTGTGCGGGTCGGTTATCTGGCACAGGAACCGGAACTGGACGAGACCAAGGATGTAGAAGGCAACATCATGGTGGCGCTAGGTGAAACCAAGGATTTACTGGATCGCTTCAATGAAATAAGTGCGCGCTTCGCCGAACCCATGGACGATGATGAAATGAACGACCTGCTCGCCGAACAGGGTGATCTGCAGGAGAAGATTGATGCAGCCGATGGTTGGGAGATTGAGCGCACCATAGAAATAGCCATGGATGCTCTACGCTGTCCGCCTGGAGATGCGGATGTGAGCAAGCTTTCTGGTGGTGAGCGCAGGCGAGTCGCCCTTTGTAAATTGCTTTTGGAGCGTCCTGAGATTCTGATGCTTGATGAACCAACCAACCATCTGGATGCAGAGTCCGTGGCTTGGCTGGAACGTTTCCTCAATGAATATGAAGGAACAGTCATGGTCGTAACTCACGACAGATATTTCCTCGATAATATCACCGGCTGGATTCTTGAGCTGGACCGGGGCAAGGGTATTCCTTACGAAGGGAACTATTCATCCTGGCTGGAACAAAAACGCAAACGCCTGGCCCAGGAAGAACGCGAAGAATCGGCCCGCCAGCGTACCTTGAAGAACGAACTGGAATGGATTCAGGCATCCCCACGGGCACGTCAGGCAAAAAGCAAGGCTCGTATTACGGCTTATGATGATCTGCTGGCCAAGGCCGGAGACGCGAAACACGATCCGTCACAAATTACCATACCAGCGGGCCCCCGTCTCGGCGACCTGGTTATTGAAGCCATTGACTTGCAAAAGGCCTTTGGCGACAAAATGCTCATTGAAGGATTGGACTTTAAATTGCCGCCGGGTGGTATCGTCGGCGTCATCGGTGCCAATGGTGCTGGTAAAACCACATTGTTTAAAATGATTACTGGTTCGGAGCAACCGGACGCTGGCACCCTTCGTGTGGGTGAGACTGTCAAACTTGGTTACGTGGATCAATCCCGCAGTACCCTGGATGATAAGAAATCTGTCTGGGAAGAAATAAGCGGTGGCCATGATGAAATTGCCCTTGGCAAAGGGTCAATTGCAAGCCGGGCCTATGTTGCGCGCTTCAACTTCAAGGGCGGTGACCAGCAAAAGAAGGTTGGTCAGCTTTCCGGTGGTGAGCGAAATCGGGTGCATTTAGCCAATATGCTGAAATCCGGCGCTAATGTGCTGCTACTTGATGAACCGACCAATGACCTTGATCTGGAAACCCTTAGCGCCCTGGAAGACGCCCTGGCTGATTTTGCCGGTTGTGCTGTGATCATCAGTCATGATCGCTGGTTTCTTGATCGCCTGGCGACCCATATGCTGGCCTTTGAAGGGGACAGTCAGGTGGTTTGGTTCGAAGGTAACTATGAAGACTATGAGGCCGACCGCCATCGTCGCCTTGGCACTGACGCTGATCAACCGCACCGCATCAAGTACAAGCCATTGACCAAGTAGGCGTTGTTACGCCAGGTCGGGAAATATCATTTAGGGGCTCCAGGAAGTGTCAGCACAAAGTTCAGTTGGGTGTTTGCTTTCGAAGTTTGGCCGTTTTCTCGCGCAAGGCATCCAGCAGGCCGGAAATTGAGCGGTGGCGTGAGCGAATAATTGATCTGAAGTCGGAGCGCAGGGTCTTTCTCAAGGAAATGCCTTCGACGACAACATCAATGATCTGGATAAGGTCATCCTCGCGCTCGACTTTCCAATTGACCCGAACAGCAGGTTTTCCGTCTTTTTGATGAATTTCTGAAAATACGGTGACGTGCTTTTCATCCTGGGCATGGGACTTGAGGATATGCAGGGGCTCCCCTGCATAGGAAGCAAATCGATCCACATAAGAAACCACGATCAGGTCTTCAAACAAATTCAGATATTCTTTTTGCTCCATTTCTGTGGCTTTGTTCCAGTATCGCCCAAGTATCCATTCTCCGATGCTCTCGACATCAAAATGAGTATTCAAATACGTGCGGAAGCGTTCAATACGTTCATCCTGGGGAGCTGTTTTATCGGTTAACTTCTTGATGGCTTTATCAGCCATTTCCTCGACAAAAAGCGTTGCTTCTTCTTCAAAAGAAGCAGAGCGGGCTGAATCAGAAAAAAGGAACAGGGCAGAAAAGACGATCAGGGCGGAAAAGAGAGAAACAAAGGAACGCCGGATTATCATGTTGCCTGACCTTATCAGTTGGCCTGTGAAATCTCTTCATTCTCGCTGGGAGCCGGATCATCATCCATGAACTCACCAATACTGGGAACAGAAGTTGAAGGATCGACCTTACCATTGTTTATTTCATCTATACGGCGCTGGCGATAAAGGCTGCGCACGGCTGCATAGAAGTCGAGAGAAGATTTTTCAAGATCTTCAATTGTTTCGTAATGAAGTGCCCTGAAATCGATGGCTTCAAGTGCGGTGCGTGTAGGGATGGTCCATTCTTCATCAGCATTCTTGGCCCAAATGTTGAGCGGATCAATGAAGAAGTCGACAACCCGCCCAATGGCGTCGCGGGGGTTTGATGGGCCGAACACGGGCAGCATCAGGTAAGGGCCTTCAGGCATATTCCAGACGGCCAGTGTTTGCCCAAAATCTTCATCGTGGAATTCAAGGTCAAGATCACCGGCGGTATCATTAAATCCAAAGATACCGGCAGTGGTGTTGATCAGGAAGCGGACCAAGGTTGCAATCGCACGCTCAAAATCACCTTGCAGGATATCGTTGAAGAAAATCACCGGGGTGCGCAGGTTGTTCAGGAAGTTGTGGGCGCCAGTACGGAATTTTTCTGGTGCAACGTCGCGGTATGCGCTGGCGACGGGCTTCAGAATGCCTTTATCAAGGGCTTGATTGAAGGCGAAAACAGCCCGCATGGTTGGCTCGGCAGGATCATTAATTTCCTGGTATTCGGAAACAGCTTCTGCATCATTGCGATCTGGCGCAGTGGCGCAACCCACGAGTACCAGCGAGGTTAAAGCCAACATCAGGAATTGAGATTTAAACCCAGTTCCGGGGAACATTTTCAATAGGCGATTAAGCATTTAAAAAAGCGCGTCCCGTCGTTTTGTTGTCGCGTTATAAAAAACGCTATCCAGTTACTTGACACTGGCCAGCCTTTAAATATCCCGGTTTATTCACACAGGATCATTTGCGTCCTGTTTATCACAGTCACGCCGTCCCCAAAGAGGAGAAGCGCGAATACCTAGCTGAAATACCATAGGGCTGTTGTAAAAACCAGCAGAGAGACACCTGTTTTGAAGCAAATGAGACGGCGCGTTGTAAAAATGCAACAGTTTTGGGATGGGTTCGTTGCACTTATGGAATGATAGGGAGATAGGCCTTGGTGTTACTCTTGTTTAGGACAGAAAAAGCCTGAAAAATCTTGTCTTTAGGTAACTATTAGAAAAAAGTTGAAAATTTTACTGACATCATATAAAGATATGTTTATATCTTGATTTAAGGATGATTTTCATTAAACATCCTGCTTCAATAACTTTGAATTTGTGACGAGTTGAGTGGTGATATGGAGACCATCGAATCCCTGTTAACGGCACTTCGTGCCATTGGTGAGCCGACACGGCTGCGCCTGTTGGCTCTGTGTGCCCATGGGGAGTTAACGGTCAGCGAGCTTGTCGGGATATTGGGACAAAGCCAACCTCGTGTGTCGCGGCATCTAAAATTATTGACGGAAGCTGGGTTGCTGGAACGGATTCGCGAAGGAAGTTGGGTTTTTCACCGTTTGGTTCAAGGTGGCGATGGTGCCCAGCTGGCGCGCCGCCTTAACGACATGCTGCCTAAAGGTGATGAAACTCTGATAAGGGATATGGAACGCCTTTCCCTGGTGCAACGTGATCGTGACCGTGCGGCTGCCGAGTATTTCAGTCGCAATGCTGAAAGTTGGGACAAGCTGCGTTCTTTGCATGTGGATGACAGTGTTGTCGAATCTGTTCTTCTAAGAATGCTTGATGGCGAGCGGGTTGAAGACCTTCTTGATGTGGGGACCGGCACGGGACGCATGTTGGAACTTTTTGGTTCTCGAATTACACATGGTGAAGGAATTGATCTTTCAACAGAAATGCTCAGTGTGGCGCGGGCAAACTTGCAACGCTCCGGCTTGAATAACTGCACCGTGCGCAAAGCGGATATCTATCAAATTCCGTTTCCGACAGCCTCCTTTGATGCGCTGACCATTCATCAGGTATTGCACTTTCTTGATCGGCCGGGTCGAGCCATTGGTGAGGCGGCGCGTCTGCTTAGGCCCGGCGGGTTCTTTTTGTTGGTCGATTTTGCACCCCATTCACAAGAGAGCCTGCGTCATGAGCACGAGCACAGGCGTCTGGGTTTCGACGATGGGGAAGTAAGGTCTTGGTTTGAAGCAAATGAGATGACCTTGATAAATAAAGAGACCCTTCCTGGCGACCCCCTGACGGTTGCTATCTGGCTGGGAAAGAAAAAATCCATCGCCCCCATACCCCATACGACGGACGGACAATTCTAGAATGACGAATATGAGAATCGACAAGCATCATCAAGAACAAACCAATGAGATATCCAGGGGCCGTTCTCTGGTGGTCGCCTTGCCTTTGCCGAAGGATGTAAATGTCTCCTTTGAATTCTTCCCACCGGCCACTGAAAAAGCAGAAGCCGCCTTGTGGAACTGTATTGACAGACTGAAGCCGGTTAAACCGTCATTTGTCTCCGTTACCTATGGTGCCGGTGGGTCAACTCGTGAGCGCACACATGATACGGTTGTCAGGATTGCCCGGGAAACGGACTTGGCCCCAGCCGCCCATTTGACTTGCGTTGCGTCGGACAAAAGCGAAATTGATTCCATTGCCCAGCGCTACTGGAATGCCGGTGTTCGTCATATTGTCGCCCTGCGCGGTGATGTACCGGACAGCGACGAGGCATACGCGCCGCGTCCGGGAGGCTATGCATACGCCTCGGACTTGGTGGCTGGATTGAAGAAACGAGCGGATTTTGAAATCAGCGTTGCTGCCTATCCGGAAAGCCACCCTGAATCGAAAAGCCCTGAGGCCGATCTGGACAATCTTAAGCGCAAGATAGATGCCGGGGCCAACCGCGCTATAACCCAGTATTTCTTTGATCCTGAAGTTTTTTTGAACTTTGTCGAGCGTGCCCGCGCCAGTGGCATTGAAGTTCCCATCGTTCCTGGAATTTTGCCCGTGACAAATTTTCAACAAGTGAAAAAGTTTTCAGCACTTAGTGGAACCAGTGTTCCGGGTTGGCTGGCAGAGCAGTTTGAAGGGCTGGATGATGATCCGGAAACCCGAAAACTGGTCGCTGCCAGCGTTGCCGCCGAGCAATGCCGTGTTTTGCATGCAAATGGCGTCAAGGATTTCCATTTCTACACACTTAATCGCGCCGATCTTGCATACGCTATTTGTCATGTCCTGGGTGTAAGACCCGACGCGACGACGAACGGAGAAAAATAAAAATGAACCACCCAATAGAACAACAGCTTGACCAACGTATCCTCGTCCTTGACGGGGCTATGGGCACAATGATTCAGGGTGAGGACCTGCAAGAAGTGGATTACCGGGGCGATCGTTTTGCTGATCACGCCATGGACTTGAAGGGTAATAATGATTTGTTGAGCCTGACCAAGCCGGAATTGATCAAAGAAATTCACGCAGCTTTTCTTGCTGCCGGGTCGGACATTGTTGAAACTAACACATTTAATGCCACGTCCATTTCACAAGCCGATTACGGACTTGAGGGTTACGTGCGCGAGATCAATGTGGCCTCGGCCCGTCTTGCCCGGGAAGCCTGTGACGAGGCGGCAAGCAAAACACCGGACAGGCCGCGCTTTGTCGCCGGTGTTTTGGGGCCAACCAACCGCACTGCGTCCATATCGCCGGATGTAAACGACCCCGGTTTTCGTAATATCACATTTGATGACCTGGTCAGTGCTTATACTGAATCCATTGATGGTCTGCTTGAAGGTGGTGCCGACCTGCTATTGATCGAAACTGTGTTTGATACCCTGAACTGCAAGGCTGCCATCTATGCGGTGCTGAAGTACTTTGATGTTAATAATGTCACATTCCCGGTGATGGTGTCTGGCACCATAACCGATGCCTCGGGCAGGACCTTGTCCGGGCAAACACCGGAAGCGTTCTGGAACTCGGTTTCCCACGCCCAACCTATCAGTATCGGTTTCAACTGCGCTCTTGGTGCCAAGGACCTTCGCCAACATGTGCAAGAAGTGGCCGGTGTTGCCCCGGTGAATGTCAGCGTTCACCCTAACGCGGGCTTGCCTAATGAATTTGGCGGCTACGACGATACCCCTGAGTATATGGCTGAAGTTCTGAAAGAATTTGCCACCAGCGGTTTGCTTAACATTGTCGGTGGTTGTTGTGGCACAACGCCCGACCATATTCGCGCCATTGCTGAAGCCGTTGATGGTATTAAACCCAGAACCTGCGTAGAACCGGATGGTCTAGCCCATTTGTCCGGGCTTGAGCCATTGGTTGTCGATGACGTTACTGGTTTCATAAATGTTGGCGAGCGGACTAATGTTTCCGGTTCCGCCAAATTTGCCCGCCTCATTCGCGAGGGTGAATATGAAACGGCCCTGGGTATCGCCCGCGAGCAGGTTGAAGCCGGGGCCCAGATCATTGACGTTAATGTTGATGACGCCATGCTTGATGCTGAAGAGGAAATGAGCAAGTTCCTCAAACTCGTCGCCTCCGAGCCTGATATCACCCGGGTTCCGGTGATGATTGATTCCTCCAAGTGGCCTGTCATTGTCGCAGGGTTAAAATGTGTTCAAGGCAAGAGCGTGGTTAACTCCATCAGCATGAAGGAAGGCGAGGAAGTCTTTGCCGAACAGGCTCGCGAAGTCATGCGTTATGGTGCGGCCATTATCGTTATGGCGTTTGATACCAAAGGTCAGGCCGATAGTTTCGAGCGCATGAAAGACATCTGCGCGCGCTCCTATAAGGTGCTGACAGAAACGGTCGGCTTCCCGGCCCATGATATCATCTTTGACCCCAATATTTTCCCCATTGCCACGGGTATTGATGAACATCGTAATTTCTCCGTTGATTACATCAAGGCATGTGAATGGATTAAATCCAATTTGCCTGGGGCCTCTATTTCCGGTGGGGTCTCCAACATGTCGTTCTCGTTCAGGGGCAACAACCCTGTACGTGAAGCCATGCATTCCGTGTTTCTGTACCATGCCCTGAAAGCCGGGATGACCATGGGCATTGTTAATGCGGGTCAGTTGGCGGTTTATGCGGACATCCCCGACGATCTTCGCGACCGGGTAGAAGATGTGGTGCTTAATCGCCGCGATGATGCCACCGAACGGCTTCTTGATGTGGCCGATCAGGCCAAGGGTTTGGCGGCAAAGGATACGGCGCCGGATTTAAGTTGGCGCGAAGGCTCTGTTAGCAAGCGTCTGGAACATGCCCTGGTCAAGGGCATTACGGAATTTGTCATTGAAGATACGGAAGAAGCGCGTCTCGCCGTCGAGCGCCCTATCGAAGTTATCGAAGGGCCGTTGATGGACGGTATGAACGTGGTTGGTGATTTGTTCGGTTCCGGTCAGATGTTCCTGCCACAAGTGGTCAAGTCCGCCCGTGTCATGAAACAGGCTGTGGCTCATTTGTTACCATTTATCGAATCCGAAAAAGAGGCGTCAGGTGACACGGGGGCGGCCAAGGGCAAGATCGTTATGGCGACAGTCAAAGGCGATGTTCATGATATTGGCAAGAACATTGTCGGTGTTGTTCTGCAATGTAATAACTTCGAGGTCATCGACCTGGGGGTTATGGTTCCCTATTCGAAAATTCTCGAAACCGCCAGGGACGAAAATGTCGACATGATCGGCCTTTCCGGCCTGATCACCCCGTCCCTGGATGAAATGTGTACAGTCGCCGCTGAAATGAAGCGTGAAGGCATGACCATGCCCTTGCTGATTGGTGGGGCGACCACGTCACAGGTTCATACGGCGGTCAAGATATCCCCTAATTACGATGGCCCCATCGTTCATGTGAATGATGCATCGCGGGCCGTTGGCGTTGCGACACACCTTATTTCTGATACGGGACGCGAGGAATTTGTTGCAGGCGTTGCCGCTGAATACGACGGCCTGCGCGAACGCCATGCCAATCGCGACAAGAAGTCTCGTTTGCAAACACTTGAGGCCGCCAGGCTGGCCAAACATGATATTGACTGGCAGGCCGCCAACCCGCCGTCCCCGGCTTTTCTGGGGGTCAAAACCTTTGACAATTATGATTTGCAGGAAATTGCCGGGCGGATCGACTGGACACCTTTCTTCCGCACCTGGGAGCTAAAGGGCAATTATCCGTCCATATTAAAAGACGAGATAAGTGGCGAAGCCGCCCGCAGCCTGTTCGCCGATGCTCAAGTGATGCTGAAGCAGATCATCGACGAAAACTGGCTTACCGCACGTGCCGTGATCGGTTTTTTCCCGGCCAATGCCATTGGCCATGATGATGTGGAATTGTACGCAGACGACACGCGCAGCGAGGCGGCTTTCAAGTTGCACTTCCTGCGTCAGCAAATGCTAAAGAATTCTGGCCGGGCCAACTTCTCCCTGGCAGATTTCATTGCGCCAAAGGAAACCGGTGTTGAGGATTATATCGGTGGATTCGCGGTAACCACAGGCATTGGCGTTGCAGAAAGAGTGGACCAGTTCAAGGCGGATAATGATGATTACAATGCTATCTTGCTGGAAGCCCTGGCTGATCGTCTGGCCGAAGCCTTTGCCGAGCGTATGCACGAACGGGTGCGCCGGGAATTCTGGGCCTACGCCGTAGACGAGGAATTGGAAAACGAAGATCTGATCAAGGAAAAGTATCAGGGAATTCGTCCGGCCCCCGGCTATCCGGCCTGCCCCGACCATACGGAAAAATCCACTTTGTTCAAAATGCTCGATGTGGAAAGCAAGACAGGCATTTCACTTACGGAAAGCTTCGCCATGTTGCCTGCCTCGTCAGTCTCCGGCTTCTATTTTTCCCACCCGGAAAGCCAATACTTTGGCATTGGCAAGGTTTCCAAGGATCAAGTGGAAGACTACGCAGCGCGCAAGGGCGTCAGTGTCGAAGACATGGAACGCTGGCTCTCGCCAAGTCTGGATTATGATCGTTAATTCAATCTATTTTTTTTCATACGATTGAGAGATGAGCCCTGATTGAGGACATGCTCGGCTATTTTGGCTCCAGTTTTGTTAGGGCCGGCAAAAAGTAAATAATAGAGGTGGGAACCTCTGCTGTTTTTGATTAAGCGGGGAGGAGATGAGAAGCCAAAAGCTTTTTGAAGTCTTTCCCTATACCAAAGAGCTAAACGCTCCCCAGAATCACCTGATTTAGAAGTAGTTTCTTCACCAAATAAATCTTTTGATCGTTCATATATTTTATCCTCCCATTCAGGAGAGCCAAAATAGGCGGTGAGTTTTTGCCTCTGTTCATCTGAAAATTTACCTGATCTAGGGAGAAGGCGTTGGATTGCCATGCCAACTGGTAAATTTATTATGACTTCCAAACTACCATTTTGGGCAATTTTTTCAATAATGCCCCATGGGACTTGCATGCCGAACGGGTCTAGAAGCACGACTCCTCTACATTTCTCCCAATTAATATCTGGTGAATTTAGAAATTTTTGAATTTCAGATGCAGCATCATTGTGAATGACTTTTATAGTTCGCTGGCTTTCATAATCAGATTTGATTTTTTGAAGTTTTTCTATTCGTTCTGATGATAATTCAATGAAATGATATTCAGTAAATGGGTGTTCAATTTCAAGAGCTACGAAAGCAGATCCATTTATGTAGTTTTCTTCATCTTCATCCTGACGAGAATAATTACTCACCTCAAATAAAAGCTCTTGAGTAGAGAGTTCATCTTTAGATTGGCGGATTTTATTTTTGCCTGACCCGGCAAATGCATCAAGATAGTAGTAGCCTTCACACCAATCTTGTTTTCTTAAAATGGTTGTATATGCAGAAAGATAGTCATTAAGGCATTTGAGTTTTTCTTTCGCCCAGGCACCTACTTTGTTGTCGGTATTATAGCTTGTCATTCCGCTGCCAAAATATTACTGGAGACATTTACCTCCTTTCGTAATGCCGGATATTCGCTCCATTTGCAATCATCAAGTGTGCGCCCATTAGACTTAGGCCTGAACCCGCCCCACTGCTTAAAAAAGAAGGCGACATTGGATTCGACGCATTGGTCGCGGATGTCGCGGACCCATTCTTCTTTAATAGGCCTTGCCCTTGGGCCGCTTTCGCCGCCTGCGATGACCCAGTGGATGCCGTTCAGTTCAAGTTTTCCAACAGAGCCGATCAGAGGCTCTAACGACAAGAAGCGGACGGTTGCCGCCATATCGCGCATATGCTTTATGCGGGATTTTTTTGTTCCGTCCTCGACGGAAGTTCCAAGCCAGATATTGGATGGAGCAGCGCTCCCGGCGTAGCGCTTGTTTACATAGTTCCGCATAAGCGAACTGCGCTTGGTCAGCACCTGATAGGTGTGATGGTTCGCTTCTTCCATGGTGTCGAATACCTGATCGAGAAAGCGTTTAGGAATTTCCTTATGAAAAAGGTCACTCATGGAATTCACAAAAATCATTCTGGGCTTGCGCCATTTTATGGGCTGGCGTACCCGTTCGGGACGTAAAGTCAGGTCAAACCCGTTTTCAAATGGATGATCCTTTACACCGCGAAAGCGTTCCGAAAATCTTTCCGCGTAGCAGTTATCGCAGCCCGCGCTGATCTTCGTGCACCCAGTTACCGGATTCCACGTTGCATCAGTCCATTCAATGGAGGAATTCTGTGCCATGGTCCCTCATTCATAAGAACAAAACAAGAACATTATAGTAGCGTATTAAGCGTAATACGTAAATAAGATAACGGATAGATCATTTAAAGAGACTTAACGTCCCTTTGTCTTTTTATAAACGAGGGAGTCGCCCACCACCATGTCTGACTTGAAAGTACTGTGGTGAAATAATGACTATAGAAACAGACGGACGTTAAAGGTCAGGCGTTTCCAGCGATCATGTTGTTGATGTCGTCCATGGACATCTGCGATGTTTTCAAGGCCGCGAGCAGTTCGATTTCCGTTCCTGCGACCTCGCCCAGTTTCTGGATGATGGCATCACGGACAAAATCAGTAAGTCGCTTGTCGAGTCCTTGCAGGGTCAGGATGTTGGTCAACAGTTCACGGCGGATGGTGGTCGGAAAGCCCAGCAATTCCGAGATCAAAAAGCCTTTCGCACGCATGGGGATTTCCTCGTTTGAGAAAATGCGATCCAGGCAAAAACTGTAAATTCCAAAATCCAGCCGTCCGGCGACGGCGTAGGTGAAGTCCAGGAATTCATCGCGGAATAACTGCGGGGTGATTTTGTGCTCAATCAGGTGGCGGACAATTTCCAGGAACGCGCGGTAACGCGAGCGGGCCGGGCTTAGCTTGTCCCCAAGGGTGCCTTCAATCTCGCGAATGCGGACTTCGCGAAAACCTGACTCCAGTAAAGCCTGTGCCGATTCCTTGACCGAGGAATTCAAGGCCTGCTTTTCAATCAGGTTAAACAGTTCTTCGTAATGCTCACGCTCGCCACTGCTCTTATTCAGGGCAGCTTTGCTGAGGGGCAAAAGCGCGGCTTCGGCAACCAGCGGATCGTTGGAGAAAATAGAGGCAACAGCGGCAGCCGTGCGATCAACGGTGCCGTCTTCCATAAAATCATCGGTAATGACGAAACGGCTCTCATCGAAAACGGTCAGGTAACGTCCCAAAGAACTACAGGCGACAAAGTGGTCCGCCAGATCGGGTTTTTTGGGCACTTTAATGCCGGACGCGAGGGGATTTGCAGTTGCCATTTTGGAACAGAACCTCCATTCAATAAGGAATCAGCATAAGCGATTCTATGGTTGCAGGGCGACTCATTTGTCCTGCCGCATCATGACGCGATAAAGCAGGCCAGTCAAAATAGAGCGAATCTCTTTAGGATTCATGAATCAGGCCCGTGTTTCGCCTAAACGGTCCAGTCGTAACCGGTGGCGGCTGTCGCTCAGACGACGCGACGCGAACACGACGGCGATCAGGGTGCCAAGGGAGGTTGAGCCTGCAATCAGGAACATAATCAATATTTGGTACTTAACCGCTTCCGTCGGATCAATACCGGCCAAAATCTGCCCGGTCATCATGCCGGGTAGGGAGATCACGCCCGCCGCCGACATGGAATTAATAATATGGATCAACCCGGCGCGCACGGAATCCCGGACCAGGGGTTGGAAGGCCTGGGTTCGGTCTTGACCCAGGGCCAGTCGTGCTTCAATTCCGGCACGGTCGTCAACGGCGGTACTCAGCAACCTGTCCAGGCCAATGGAAACGCCGTTCATGGTGTTGCCTAAAATCATGCCCAGGATGGGTATGGCGAAACGTGGGTCAAACCAGGGATCGGGTCTGATCTGGGTAGTTAGGGCCAAGACGGTGACAATGGTGCATGAAATCATCAGGCTCGATGTGCCAACCCCGTAACCCCACCATCCCCTAAAGCGACGTTTCTGGCGGGCCATGATTTCGCGCCCGGCAAGCCCCAGCATAATGAGCGCGGCAATTCCGGTCCAAAATGGTGAGACCAGTGCGAACAGGAACTTCAAAACCATACCAATCAAAAACAGTTGAACCACCATACGCAGGGCGGCAATGCCGATTTGGCGTTCCATCCCCAAACGCAGGTAAACTGACAGCAGGCCGCTGAACAGAAGCAGTAACGAGGCGATGATAAGGTCCGTATATCCAAGGGCGATAAAGTTCATGGAATGGCCTCGATCTTGCCGCCGGCGATGGCGTAGGTCCGCGCCTTCAGGCGCTCGGCTTGGGCCGGGTCATGGGTGATGATGATAATCGCACAACCTTCATCGGCCCGCTTCCTAAGCAAGTCCTCGACAAGTCCCCGGTTGGCCTCATCCAGGGCAGATGTTGGCTCATCAAGTAAAAGAACACGGGGCTTCCCAAGCAGGGAGCGGACCAACCCCAGGCGTTGTTTCTCACCAGTGGACAGGCGCGGGATTGACCATTCCATGGCCGCCTCGCCCAGGCCGACTTGTTCCAACAGCCTGATGGCGGCGTCATTTTCTTCAAAGTGATCACCGACCCGCTGCGCCCACCAGCTTGTTTCCGCGGCAACATAGGCAACCTGACGGCGCCAGTCCGGCGCATGAAAGGTCGTGCGTTCTGCCCCATCAAGCAGTAGTTCTCCCTGATTGGGGTCAAGGTCCGCAATGGCGCGCAGCATTAATGACTTACCTGCACCTGACGGACCGGTGATCGCCACCACGTCGCCATTTGCAAGCTTCAGGTTGATGGGGCCGATGCCGGTTCCGGAAAGATTGCTGATGCTTAACATTATGCAATTTTATTCCATAAACTGGGCCAGTTGCTCGTCAAAAAACTTGCCTTCAATTAAGCCTTTGACCTTTTCTGGCGGGGTCGAGTCGACCCCCATGTCCTTGATCTTGGCAATCATCGACTTTATGGCGATGATTGATTCAGGGGTCGTGACCTGTTCTTCCATGTAAGAGCGACCGAGCAGGCCCCACATACCTTCAAGAATGTTCACACAATAGGCAAAGGGTAGCTCTGATAAGGCCTCAATCACATCGGCGTTGATATAGCCGACAAAGAATTTAATACGTTCAATTTCCTCATCGGTCCATTGACCGGCCTGATCGACCACCGAGGCGTTGGATTTCAACAATATGACAAATTCCTCACCCAGCAGGACACGCACCTGACTGATGCGGGTAATATATGTTTTCTTCTTTCCCTTGACCTTGTCTTTGACGACAGTTTCTTCCATGGGCCAGCGGCCCAGGGCGCGGACGATCTCCGGGTCATCGATTTCAAGCAGGAAATGGCCTAGGGCGGCGATCTTGGCGCTGTGTTCCAGGCCTTCGCAAACGGCCTTGATAAAGGTGCCATCCCATTCAAGAATTTTTGGAAAACCCTTGCCAAGGGCATTGCGTAACGGGCGCAGGAAGTTTGTCGGTTTGGCTTTTTTCAACACCCTGAAGTATTCTTCATCGCGCTCGAACAATTTACCCATATGTCCGCGCAAACCTTCCTTAAGTTCGGTAATGGTCAATGGGTCGAAGGTGGCCATGAGTTTCAGCTTGTGAAGGCTGGAAGGATCCTTTAGTTCGTAATTCCCTAGCATTTCTTCCAGTTTCTTTGGGTCGTGTCCGGCCTTTTCCAGAATTTTTCTTGCGGCCCCTTCAAGAAAGTATCGCCGTGCCTGATCCAGGCTCATGCCACAACTGCCGACGGGTGCATTACGGGCTAATTTTTTGTTTTTGCCTTTCTTGGCGCCAGCACCAGCAAAGCTTAGAAGTTTTTGCTCCATGGCAATGTCGAACATGTGCAAAGCCAGAACCGTACAGGAAAGATCTGCTTCGATATCTTCAAGGGACATGCCCCTGATGTGGGGAAGGTTGGAATTTTTGGCGCGCGGGAACAGGTTATCAACTCGATACAGTAGCGGCAGAATTTGTTCACTGACTGTACGGCGCAGGCGAATCGCCTGCAGGGCAGGAATTTTACGCCATAAGACGTCCGGGAATTCCCACAGTTTACCTCCACCGGGCTCAATAACGACTGGATCTGGTCGCTCTTTCGCCATTTTTGTTTATTCTCCCGCTTGGTTTTAGGTGTGGATTCCCCAAGCTATCATAAGGCGCAATCTTCTCTAAATCTTGCCAGAATTAGCTTAAAGGGAAATTATTTTGTTTTTTAATGCCTTCAGGCGTTGGAATCCTTTAAGTCAGAACACATGAACGAAGAGAACCAACCGTCCGCTCGCCGCGTCTTGCTGCCCGATGCCCCGGCCCTTGTTGCCGGTGTCAGAGGGGTGGTGTGGCTTAGTGCAGATGGTGAAATAGAGACCCTGGATAAAGCAGCGGCGATGGGGCGACTCCATCCCGCGCAGCCGCCCATCATTTGCCATTCAGGGAGTTTCTTTTCAAGATTGGGGGCAAAGCCGTTTCTAGCTTTTGATGTGCTTGAATTATTCGCTTTCGTGCGCCCCGCTGAATTCACTTTGCCGACCCCGCGTGGACTGGCCGAAGTTTTGGGTCTGGCCTTGCCGGGCAATCATGATCAGGAAGCCGAAAGTTTAATGCAGTCGGCCCACGCCCTGATATCCGAGCTGGCGGCTGGCAAGAAAGATAGGGATGCATCTGCTATCGCCTGGGCCATGCATAGGGGTGGATGGCCATGGGCGGAACCGGTGATAGCAGCCTTGGGGGCTGGGGAAAGCCCGCGCAGCACCCATGTTAGCAGTGGTCTCTCCGTCTGGGACAGATTACCTGAATGGGATGATGGCCCTCCTGAAACGCCACCCCGGGATTTCCCTGTCGAGGCCGTAGAGGCCCGTGCGCAACTGGTCAAACTACTTGGAGCCGGGTCCGAAGAAAGGCCCGAACAGGCCCAGTACGCTGGCAATGTCGCCCCCGCTTTTGATGCCCGGAACAAACGCGGTGAGCCTAACGTCGTCCTTGCTGACGCGGGTACCGGCGTGGGAAAAACCATGGGTTACATTGCCCCGGCCAGCGTCTGGGCCGAAAAAAATGAAGGTGTGGTCTGGATATCCACTTTTACCCGTAACCTGCAACGCCAGCTCGACGCCGAACTGGACCGTCTGTATCCAGATCCTGCGGAAAAAAAGGAAAAGGTGGTTATTCGCAAGGGCCGGGAGAACTATTTCTGTCTGCTCAATTTTTCTGAAGCGGTTGGCCGTTTGCGTTCTGGTGGTGGCGGTAGGGAGGCCATCGGCCTGGGGCTGATGGCGCGTTGGGCTTTGATGTCGCGCGACGGCGATATGATTGGCGGTGATTTCCCGTCCTGGCTGGCCGATCTTGTGGGTCGCGGTGTGACCCTGGATTTAACCGATAAAAGAGGCGAGTGCACCTATTCAGCCTGCCAGTACTACAACCGCTGTTTTATTGAACGTACCATTCGGCGCGCCCGGCGTGCCCGCATTGTTGTCGCAAACCATGCCCTAGTGATGATACAGGCGGCAATGGGCGGGGGTGATGAAGGTCAGCTCCCAACCCGCTACGTTTTTGATGAAGGCCACCATATTTTAGGTGCTGCCGACAGTGCTTTTTCCGCGGATTTAACGGGATACGAAGGCGAAGACTTACGGCGCTGGCTGGTCGGGGCCGAGTCGGGCCGAAATTCTCGTTCGCGGGGATTACGCGCCCGCATAGAAGATCTGATTAATGGTGATGATGAGGCCATGGCGGCACTTGATGAGGCCCTTCGCGCCGCGCGGGTTCTGCCCGGACCAGGGTGGCGACAACGCCTTGGTGGGGGTGAACCGGTTGGCGCGACGGAAACGTTCCTTAGCTTCGTGCGTCAACAAGTCTATGCCCGGGAATCCGGCAGCGGCGCCACCTATAGCCTGGAGGCAGGAACGGAAAGTCCTGTGGCAGGATTGCTTGATGGGGCTGGTGCCCTTGAGGATGCTTTGGTGCGTCTTCGTCGTCCCTTGCAATCGTTGATCCAGTCTCTTGTGCGGCTGCTTGATGTGGAGGCCGACACCCTGGATACGGCAACCCGCAACCGCATCGATGCTATTGCCCGTGGCTTGCAGCGCCGCGGCGTAGATCAGCTCAACGCCTGGACGGCTATGCTGAAAGCCCTACACAATGAGATGCCGGAAGGTGTTGTCGACTGGTTTGCTGTCGAGCGCATGGATGGACGCGAGATTGATGTGGGCCTGCACCGTCATTATATCGACCCAACCGTGCCCTTTGCCGAGACCGTGCTTGGCCCGGCCCATGGTGCCTTGATTACATCTGCGACCCTGCGCGATCACAGGTCCGACGAAAGTGATGAGCCAGCCCATGTTAGGGATAATGGTGAAGGCAGTGAAGAATCCAGCGGCTGGGCCGGGGCCCAGGTTCGCACCGGGGCTGTTCATCTTGCCACGCCAGCGGTTCTGACGGCGGTTAATTCCCCCTTTGATTACGTGGGCAACACTCGGGTGCTGATTGTCGGGGACGTGGATAAATCAAATCTGGCTCAGGTCGCCAGTGCTTACCGGGAATTGTTTCTGGCATCAAATGGCGGCGGACTTGGGTTGTTCACGGCGATTTCGCGCCTTCGCGCAGTTTATGAACGCATTGCAGGTCCCCTGGACGAGGTCGGCATGCAAGTCATGGCCCAGCATGTGGAGGCCCTGGATACGGGAACCCTGATTGATATTTTCCGGGCTGAAGAAGACTCCTGCTTGCTTGGAACAGACGCGGTTCGTGACGGGGTTGATGTGCCCGGGCGTTCCCTCAGGTTGATTGTTTTTGATCGGGTGCCATGGCCACGTCCTGATATTTTGCATCGGGCCCGTCGCAAGGCCTTTGGGGCGCGGGCCTATGATGAAACCCTGACCCGCCTCAAGTTGAAACAGGCTTACGGTCGCCTTATTCGTAAAGCCACGGACAAAGGCGTTTTCGTGATGCTGGATCGGGCCTTGCCCTCAAGACTGTTAAGCGCCTTCCCTGAAGGGGTTGAGGTATCCCGACTTGGCTTGAAAGAAGCCGTTATGGAAATCCGTGGCTTCTTGGCCGAGAGTTAACAAACCAGACGATCTGAGCGATGGAAAAAAAATCCGACAAGGTCAGCACCGAAGTCCTGATGTTGGCCGCCCATGCGGGGATCGACCTGGATTGGCTTGCCTAATGAATTTGGAAGCCCTCAGGGGTTGGCCAGCGCTTGATTTCCCGCCAGATTTTTCCATCGTGTTGAAACAGGTAGGAGTTGTCTTCGCTTAGTTCCTGTCCCATGCCTGTTTGAAGATCACTCGTTATGGAATGAATGAGGGCATGGCTAAAATCTCCTGATTGGAAGATGCCTTTCATTATTTCTTCTGTCGGCTTTTGGTACATGGATAAATAGCTTTTATAAATATCGCGGCTGCCCAATTGAAAACGGGTAACGGCTGCGGACTCTCCGCTTCCCCTCGGGTCGACAATAATCAACGTATCTCCGTCTTTTAAAATGTCGCTCAGTTCGGCCCCGACAGTTCTGTAGAACGGCACATGCTTGGCTTTGTCAAAACGCATTTTTTCGGCAAAAATAAAAGGTGCGATGATGATTATAACAATGGCGATGTGCCCTGCGAGCGGGCGCTTGAGGAATTCCAGTTGGTGGCGGCGAAACAAACCGGCCAGCCCATAAACATAAAATAATATAGCAACCGGACCTAGATGCATGTTGTAGCGCCACAGGGAAGCTGCACGAAGAGCATCGGCCTTACCAAAAGCTGCTACATAGGAAAACAGCAAAAAGGCATTGTAACCAAGCATGACGGCGCCAACCATAACGGCCAGCCTGTCGAAAGGTGTGCGCAGCCGGAAAAATCTGTGGATAGAGAAAAAGATGACGCTTAGGAAGATCGCCAGATACAGGCCCTTCTTTGAAAACACCAGTAACATGCGTTGGAGAATTTGCGGAATTTCAGCAATGAACCATTCGGAAAATGGTCGGATTGAGAATTCCTTGCCGTCCAGTTCATGGGCGACGTGATAACGCCACGCCAGATAAACAATCAACGGCGGGATAACCATAACCGGCAGTTGGCGCAACACATCTGGGAAACTTATTTTGGGATCACGCACGCCGGTCAGTACAACGGCTCCGACGACCAGCAGGAACAGTACCAGTGTTGCCTGTTTCATATTAATTAGAACCAGCAACAACAACCCCATCTGCCAGGCCAGGGCACGGGCATCTTTTTTTCGTTCCTCGCCAAGGGCATTCAGCATTTGCCAGCCCAAGGCAACAGCAAAACCGACGGCGACGGCCGTGGAGGTATCGGCGTATGACGTTAGAGCGACTTTTTGGGCAAAGGTTGGGTTAAACGCGGTGGCGAGCAGGGCACCAAGGGCACATAGGCTCCAACCCGGGCTACCCATCGGGCCGTGATGGTCGGATTCCTTTTCGATTAGACGGGCCAGATATAGGCCAAAGCTCAACAATAACAGAACATTGACGAGAGCCCCGGCGCTTTCTTCCAGATGCCCGCTTAGGCGACTGGCCAGAAAAGTGATGAAGTGCCAGTTGAAAGGATAGGCTGCCAGCGCGCCGCTAAGATGTTTGTTGGAGCTGTTGGGGAAACTGTCATTTTCCAGCAATTGCCGGGGCGTAAACAGCCAGTCGGAGAATTCATCCCATTGGGAACCGACCATGGCCGAGACAAGAATAAGCAAGGGTAGGGACAGGATGAGAATCCTGTAAAATCCGAGGGGTAGCAGCACCCCGTCGCGGCGATAAGCGAGAATACCTGCGGGGAGCGCAAGGGCGGCCAAGCCAATGGTCATGGTGGTGAAAGAAATGGCTGTGAAAATCCCGCCCAAGGTGAAGACGAAACTGACGATGGCCCATCCAAAAAATGGCGTGGCCTCGTGCAGTCTGTTGGACCCACCGACAAAAGCACCAAGGGCGCTCAGTCCCAGCCAGACCATAGCGACGCTGCCCAGGGTGGTGATTTGCCCACTGTGTTCGATGAAGTTGCCAAAATATCCAGTCATGTTGGCGCTAACCTACCTATTTTTTGCCTCTGATTCCAATAGAGTATTCAAAGAGTTGTTCCGGCTGGGCCAAGATGGACAGGTTGCCCGAATGGTGTTAGCTTCCGCCAACAATTAAGACACCCGATTTTTGACTGTTACGGCAAATTATATGTGTGGAATTTTCGGCTTTATTGCGGCTACCGGAACGACCTGTGACGCGGCCGCAGTTCGCGATTCTTTGACTCTTCTTTTCAAATTGTCAGAACCCCGCGGCCGTGAAGCCAGCGGACTGGTCATTGCTACCGGTAACGAGGCCAATGTTTTTAAGCGCGGGCTGGCACCATCGAAAATGCTGGCTAGGGATGACTACAAGAAATTCCTCGGCGAGAGCCTTGCCAAAATGGCAGTTGCCCCGGATGGCAAGCTTTCCCAACCACTGATGGCGTTTGGTCACTGTCGGTTGGTTACCAACGGGGCCGAAACCTTATCGGGAAATAACCAACCTATTTTGGTTGATAACAGTATTGGCCTGCATAACGGCATTGTCGCCAACGAAGAAACCCTGTGGCAGGATTACGGTGATCTCACTCGTCAATCCCATGTTGATTCGGAAGTTATCTTCCGCCTTCTGGAGCGTCATATGGCGGCGGGGGAAAATCTTCAAGGGGCCCTGAAAAGCACGTTTGATGATGTTGAAGGTGCGGCTTCCATCGCCTTCTTACGCAATGACATGGATGGACTGGTGTTGGCGACAAACACAGGGTCGTTGTACATGGCACGCGTGGAAAACTCGGGGCTTTTTGTCTTCGCTTCAGAATATTTCATTCTTTCTGAATTCCTGAAACAAAATACCTTCAACAGTAATATAGCTGGTGTTGAGGTAGAGCAGTTGAAAGCGGGCGAGGGCTGTTTTGTCAGTGGTGAAGATGCCCACGCCGGGCTTTTTGAGATTTCGGGCAAGGCCTATAATGCCCCTGTGCGTGGCGGTGAGCCCATGGCCCTCATGGACAGGTCGGAAGGCCTTAAGGAAATCAAGCGCTGCACCAAATGCGTGACTCCGGCCTCCTACCCGTTCATTGAATTTGATGATCAGGGTGTCTGTAACAAGTGCCGGGAATATGTCTCGCAAAAGCCCATTGGCCTGGACTCACTTAAGGCGGAACTATCCAAGTACAAAAGCAAAGATGGTTCGCCCGATTGTATCGTTGCTTTTAGTGGCGGACGCGATAGCTCTTACGGGTTGCATCTTATCAAGAACGAGCTTGGCATGAACCCGGTGGCCTTCACTTATGACTGGGGTATGGTTACTGACATTGCCCGGCGCAATCAGGCAAGGATGTGTGGCCAGTTGGGTGTGGAGCATATCCTGCGCGCAGCAGATATTCCCTCGAAAAGGCGAAACATCCGCCAGAACATCAGGGCCTGGCTGGCGCGTCCGAAGCTGGGCATGATTCCGTTGTTTATGGCCGGCGATAAATATTTTTATCACTATGCCCGTGAGCTCCGCAAAGAAACCGGCATCAAGCTTGTTATTTTCTGCGCCGGTAATGAGCTGGAGCGGACGGACTTCAAATCAGGCTTTGCCGGGGTCAAGGAAACCACGGGTCACCGCAACCGTCTGTTTGGGTTTTCCCTGGCCAACAAGATTGGGCTGGCCGCCTGGTATGGTATGCAATACGTGCTTAACCCGCGTTATTTCAACGAGTCATTCTTCGATACCATGGGGGCTTTCTTTCAGACCTTTGTCGCCAAGGACGATTTCCTTTATCTGTTCGATTATCTGAAATGGGACGAGAAAGAAATCAACAAGACCCTGATCGGGGATTACGGTTGGGAAACGGCTGCAGACAGTGATAACACCTGGCGCATCGGGGATGGCTATACCTCGTTCATTAATTACATCTATCATACTGTCGCCGGATTTTCCGAATACGACACGTTTCGCTCCAATCAGATACGCGAAGGCCTGATTACTCGCGATGAGGCCATGGCCTTAATTGCCCAGGACAATGAACCGAAGCTGGATGTGCTCAATGATTTTGCCAAGCATACGGGCTTCAATCTGGAAGAAGTCCTGACTCGGATTAATTCTATCGAAAAACTTTATTAAGATGAGGGCACATGGCGGAGGGTAAGTTTCGGCTGCATTCGAAATTTCTGAACGACGCCGCATGGAATTATGGTGCCTTCGCGGTGATGGCGGCGACCGGCGTTATTCTTAACTTCTTTATCGCCGGATACTTTGGTATTGAGGCGCTGGGCGTCTTTAACCAGATCTACGCGCTTTATGTGGTCGCGGCCCAGTTTGCGGTCATGGGCTTTCATGACTCGGCCCAAAAGCACACGTCCCAAATGGACGGAGAACCGGAAAACGTGGGCGTTGTTTCCGCCGCCGCCCTGTTGCTGGCGGCAGGCTTCGGGCTGATTAGTGCCCTCGGTATTTACCTGCTCAGTCATTTTATTGGCGTGGTGGCAGATAGTCAGGCTGTCGGAAATGGCATCGCCCTGGCCGCGCCGGGACTGATGTTCTTCGCCATCAATAAAGTGCTGATGGGGGTGCTGAACGGGGTTAGGCGTATGAAGGCCTTCGCCGGGGCGCAGACCCTTAGGGTTTCGGTCATTTTAATCAGTTGCCTGACCATAGCCTGGCTTGATCAGCCGCCCTATATGCTGGGCCTCAGCTTCACCATTGCCGAGATCGCCTTGCTGCCCTTGTTGGTTTATTTGGTGCGGCCCCGGTTTAGTGATTTCCAATTTACCGAGGCATTGAGACGTTGGACCAAGGTCCATTTTCATTTTGGTAGCCGCGCCCTGATTAATGGCTTTCTCGCCGAGTCCTACATTCGCATTGATATCCTTATGCTGGGTATTTTCGTCAGTGATTATAACGTGGGAATATACAGTTTCGCCGCCTTGTTTATTGAGGGCCTGTTTCAGGTGCCGGTGGTTATTCGCACCCTGGCCAATCCGGAACTGGCGCGATTGCTCAAAGACGATGACAAACTTGCAACGGGCAGGTTCTGCCGCAAGGTGGCGTTGATGAGCGTGGCTGCTTTCACAGTGGTCGCCGCCGGGGTGCTTGTTGTTTATCCTTATCTGGGACCATTTTTCCCTGATGATCTGGTAGGGCTGAGCCATCCCATATTATTGGTGCTGATGGGCGGCTTGCTAATTTACTCAGTGATGATTCCCATGGACCATATGGTCTTGCAAGGAGGCCTGCCCGGTCGCCAAAGCCTGCTTATGACATTCAATGTGACAATCAATGCCTTGCTCAATTTGGCTTTGATCCCGTTCTTTGGCCTTTATGGCGCGTGTGCTGCGACGGCGGCTTCGTTCGTTATCGCCGCCATTGCTATTAATGGGGCAAGCTGGAAGTGGCTGGATTTCAGGGGCGGTGTCCTGCTCTATGGCATACGGTCTCCCAAAAAAAATTGAGCGATCATAAGCTGGTGTGCTGTGGAATGAATATAAGGTCCGCGTATTCACGATCAGGTTGGCGCAGGATCGTGGATGCTTCCTCATAGGAAACGTCTTCAAGGTGACAGATGAAGGCCTTGGTTTCCGTTTTTTCCCAATAGCCCCGGCGGATGACGGCGCGTGTCAAAGTGCCCTTTTTCGGGTGTGCCCTGATTTTATAATATTCGGTTTTCATGACGAAGGATTGGGACGGAGAAAAGGCGTAAAACAAAATTCGCCAGATCGCTGATAGGGCTTTATTGGTGCCCATACGATCTGTCGGATAAGCCTTGGCGATGGCGGCGAATAATTGGTTGCGCATAACGAGCTTTCTATCATTGATCTGTCAAAGGACGAATTTATATCAGTCTTCGCACAAAAAAACGGGGCCGCTCAATTAAGGGCGACCCCGCTTGATAGCTTTTTGAGCTAAATGACTAGAACTGGCTTAGAAGCCCATTCCGCCCATTCCGCCCATGCCACCCATGCCGCCCATGTCAGGCGCGCCGCCCGGCATAGCCGGTTCGTCCTTGGTAGGAGCATCGGTAACCATGGCTTCGGTTGTGACCAGCAGGCCAGCGACAGATGCCGCATCCTGCAGGGCCGTACGAACAACCTTGGCGGGATCAATCACGCCAGCTTTGACCAGATCGGTGTAAACACCTTTCTGGGCATCAAAGCCAACACTGGTTTTGCCTTCCAGCAGTTTGCCGGCAACGACAGCGCCATCGACGCCAGCGTTTTCAGCAATCTGACGAACAGGGGCCTGAATGGCGCGACGGATAATGTCGACGCCAACCTTCTGATCGTTGTTTTCGCCTTCGAGCTTGGCCAGGGCCTTGGTTGCGAATAGCAGAGCCGTTCCACCACCGGGGACAACGCCTTCTTCGACAGCAGCGCGGGTTGCGTGCAGGGCATCGTCAACGCGATCCTTGCGTTCCTTAACTTCGATCTCAGTCGCACCACCGACACTGATAACGGCAACACCGCCAGCCAATTTGGCCAGACGTTCCTGCAGTTTTTCACGGTCGTAGTCAGAGGTGGTTTCTTCGGCCTGAGCGCGGATCTGGTTGCAACGAGACATGATCGCCTTCTTGGCACCAGCGCCTTCGACGACAGTGGTTTCTTCTTTGCTGATCAGAACTCTCTTGGCGGTGCCGAGCATGTCGAGAGTGACATTTTCAAGCTTGATGCCAAGATCTTCACTGATGACCTGACCGTTGGTTAGAACAGAGATGTCTTCCAACATGGCCTTCCTGCGGTCACCAAAGCCAGGCGCCTTGACGGCACAGACCTTAAGACCACCACGCAGCTTGTTGACAACCAGGGTCGCCAGCGCTTCGCCTTCAATGTCTTCTGCAATAATCAGCAGCGGACGGGAAGACTGAACAATGCTTTCCAGAACTGGCAGCAGGGGCTGCAAGGAAGTCAGCTTTGATTCGTGGATCAGGATGTAGGGGTTTTCCATCTCGCAGGTCATTTTTTCTGCGTTGGTGACGAAATATGGCGAGGTGTAGCCACGATCGAACTGCATGCCTTCAACGACGGTCAGTTCTGTTTCAAGTCCCTTGGACTCTTCAACCGTGATAACGCCTTCATTGCCAACACGTTCCATGGCTTCAGCGATTTTGCCGCCGATGTCGGCGTCGCCGTTGGAAGAAATCGTCCCCACTTGGGCGACTTCAGCACTGGTGGAAACGCGCTTGGAGCGCTTTTTAACGTCGGCGATAACCGTGTCAACGGCCAGATCGATACCGCGCTTCAGGTCCATGGGGTTCATGCCCGCAGCAACAGCCTTGGTGCCTTCGCGAACGATGGCCTGGGCCAGGATGGTAGCGGTCGTGGTGCCGTCACCGGCTTCATCATTGGTTTTGGAAGCGACTTCCTTGACCATTTGAGCGCCCATGTTTTCGAACTTGTCTGTCAGTTCGATTTCCTTAGCGACGGTAACGCCGTCCTTGGTGATGCGCGGTGCGCCAAACGATTTGTCGAGAACAACGTTACGGCCTTTGGGGCCCAGTGTTACCTTGACAGCGTTGGCCAGGATGTCGACGCCAGCCAGCATACGCGAGCGGGCATCAGAGCCGAATTTTACTTCTTTAGCAGCCATTTCTAATGATCCTTATTACTGGCTTAAAATTACTTCTTCTTCTTTTTGGGAGCATCGATGATGCCCAGAAGATCTGATTCTTTCATGATCAACAGGTCTTCCCCGTCAACCGTGACTTCGGTGCCGGACCATTTGCCGAACAGCACTTGATCGCCAGCTTTTACGTCAAGCGGCATAACTGTGCCGTCTTCGCGCTTTGCGCCGGATCCAGCAGAAATAATCAGGCCTTCGCTGGGTTTTTCTTGGGCGGTGTCTGGGATAATGATGCCGCCGGCAGTCTTTTCGTCTTGCTCGACACGCCTGACAAGAACGCGGTCATGCAGTGGTGTGAATTTCATCGTTCATACTCCGTGAACATATTGATAAATA